>Ga0068871_100000644_pt1 | contig 24010 bp, 23 predicted proteins | sample KBSMisM72_FD_72750 | JGI IMG/M metagenome (GOLD analysis project Ga0068871, IMG submission 72750) | Miscanthus rhizosphere microbial communities from Kellogg Biological Station, Michigan, USA - KBS Miscanthus M7-2 | ecosystem: Host-associated > Plants > Roots > Rhizosphere > Soil ...
ACCCGCGCTTCATCGTCGACGCCGAGAAAGGCTGGGCGAAGGACGCGCAGCCCGCGCCTGGACCGAGCCGCGAGTTTCCGCCCGATCGGCCGCCAACAGAAAGGTACGAGGTCTATCCCCGCTTTCACATTGCGCCGTTCCACTTCGATCACCCGGTGACCGGCCGGCCTCCGCAGTATCCGGAGGGAACAAAAGCCCGCGCCGTAGTGTCCGCCTTTAGGCCGACCAATTCGGCGCCGGTAAAAACCGCCGCGGCGCTGGCGTCGCTCCTCGCGGCGACGGAGCTGTCAGTCGAACGCAGCAAGGCGTACCACGCATCGGAGAACCTGGCGACGGCCTACGGCTATTACATCGACGAGTTCGCGTGGGACGAGACAGCGGACCTTTTCTCCCGCGACGGGTGGAAGGAGCTCTCTTACGTGGGAACGTACGTCGGCCGCGAGCGGATCCGGCAGTCGCTGAAGGGTCGGTACCCGAACGGCAAGTCGCCGAACTTTCTGACCGTCCACCAAGTCGTGCAGCCGGTCATCCACGTATCGGCGGACGCGCGACGCGCGAAGATTCGCGCACGACTGTTTCAGCTCGGCGGTCCGGCTGGAGGCGAAGGATCCTGGATCTCCGGAATCTACGAGAACACGTCCGTGAACGAAAGCGGCGCCTGGAAGTTGTCGGGAATGGATCTGGACTATGTGTGGACGGCGCCGTCACGCGGCGGATGGGTCCACGTCACGACGCCTCCGTCCGCGCCGCAGCCGGCGATCGCGAAGGAGTTCCCACCCGATCGTCCGCTCCGCGGGCCGGTCGCGGCGCCGTTCCCCAAAGTGCAGGCGGTGCCGTTTCACTACACGAACCCGGTGTCGGGCCGCGTACCGCCTCTGCTCCTTCCCTGACGTATACTCTGCATCGCAGAGTGCTTTAGCTATGCGTCGAATCACCAGGCGAGAACTGCTCGTCTTGATCCTTGCGCTCAGTGTCGCTCCCGCGCTCTTCGTCGGCAGCAAGTGGAAGGCACAGGGCGAACGCAAGGGCCAGGAGCCCGTGGAACCATTCCGCATCGCGGGGAATTTCTACTACGTCGGCGCGAATGACGCCTCCGTCTTCCTGATCACCGGGCCCGAGGGCCACGTCGTGCTCGACGGCGGTTATCCGATCGTGGCGCCGATGATCACCGCGAGCATGGCGAAGCTCGGCTTCGACATCAAAGACGTCAAGGTGCTGCTGAACTCGTCGCCGGACCCAGGCCACGCAGGAGGGCTTGCGGCGCTTCAGCAGGCGTCCGGGGCCACGCTGTGGGCCAACGACACGAGCGCCGCGGTCATCGCGTCGGGCGGCAACGATCCGAACTTCTCGCTGCCGCTGAGGGTCCTCGCCGGGATTGGGATCTTCGGCTTCCCGCCCGCGCGTGTCGACCACCGGTTCAAGGACGGCGACACGATCCACGTCGGTCCGATCGCGCTCACTGCGCACATCACCAACGGCGGTACACGCGGCTGCACCTCATGGGCCTTCGCCGTGCGCGATGGCGAGCGCGTGCTCAATGTCGTGAGCGCCTGCGGCTTCGGCAAAGTGCTCGGCATGCGCTATCCAGGACAAGACGCCGACATCGAGCGGAGCCTCCGCATGCTGCGAAGTCTTCCCGCCGACATCTGGGTGACCTCGACCGCGCGAACATGGGGCCGGTACCGCAAGTTCGCCGCAAGCCGCACCTCAAAGAATCCTGTCGACCCGTTCATCGACCCCGACGGTTACCGGGCGTTCCTCGATAACGCCGAGTACGAGTTCCGAAGCGGCGTCGTGCATTAGCGCGATGGCAGGGATACTGCTTTCCAGCGACGAGTGTCGATCGTCGGAAACTTATTCATGAGGAGTTCTCATGCGATATCTCACCTCGACGCTAGCCGCCGTCGCGCTCGCCGGTGCGGTTGTATTCGCCCAAGAGCAGGCGCCCCCACAGCCACAGCCACCACCGCAGGCCGCCACGCTGACGCCGGCGGCGCCAAAATCTACACTCACCGGTTGCGTGATTCAGGCAAAAACAACTGATGGGGGCACGGCGTACGTGCTGAACAAGGTCCAGGGCGGGACGGCGACGATGTACGTGCTTGGTGGGTCGTCCCAGCCAGAGTGGTCCGTCAACGTGAATAAGAAAGTTGAAGTGATCGGACCGGTGCAGGAACCGTCGAGCGCCAACAAGGACAGCGCGTCGGATCCGAAGGTACTACGTCCGCCGCTCGTCGTCGTCGAGTCGGTGCGGGTCGTGGCCGAGAGCTGCCAATAGCTGCGGGACTCTGATCGATATCCGCTCACAGATGTAGGCAGACCTTCAGGTCTGCCCTACTCTGTGGGCACAGCTCGCCGGCCGCACTGCGTTACAATCCCGCGCATGAAAACACGAACGTTTGTCTTAGCAGCATTGCTCGTGACGCTCTTGCCCTGCGCCGCCCCACTTCACGCGCAGGAGCCAGTGGTCGGCGTGAAGGACCCCGAGTCGCTGTTCAAGGATCCGGTGCCGGCGCTCAACCGGAACAAGCAGGCGGCGCTGCACATCATGCGCGAGCTGCTGCAGTGCGGGCAGTGGGATCGCGCCGGTGAGTGGCTGACGCAGGCCTACCACCAGCACAACCCGAACGCGGCGTCCGGGCTCGATGGCGTCATCACGTTTTTCACGAAAGTGCTGAAGGTCCCGCGCGTCGACAAATGCGACAAGCTGACCACGGCAATCGTGGCGGTGATGGCCGACGACGACTACGTCACCGTGCTCACGCCGCGCAAGTTCCCGGATCCGCGGACGCCCGGCAAGGAGTACTACACGTCGTGGTTCGACACCTGGCGCTTCGTCAACGGCAAGGCCGACGAACACTGGGATCCGGCGACGATTAATCCACCGCCGCCACCGGCGAAGTGACATCAGCGCTTCGTTGCTGATTCCATCGACTGTTTATCACGAAGGCACAGAATCCACGAAGGACAGGAGTCGTGGGCTATTCGTGACTTCGTGATAAACAGGCCTTCGAATCATCGAAGACGTTCTCGCCTGGTCAGACGAGCGGCGTGATGGTGAATTCGCGAATCGAGATCGCGCTGCCGAAGCAGGGGCCGACCGACGGCGCCGACTCGATGCCGGAATAGTCGCCTGATTTTTCGAAGCGGACCTCACCGTCGACGACGACCCGCATGCGGTCCAACCGGATCTCCCATGAAATCTCGTGCCACTCGTTCGTGGCGATGAAGCCTTTGTCCTTGAGGCCATGCTGTTCAGCGGTTGCCGGATCGTGCACGCGCAACTCACGGACGTCGCATTCCCAGTTGAAGATCAGCTCGCCGCGGTGAAAATGCATCCGGAGATTCGTCGAGTCCGTTTTGCCGACGACGCGAAACACAAATGGGGGCCGGCATACGAACGGCGCCACGCCAGCGGACATCACCCAGTTCATCGCGGATCCGGCGATCTGAATGCCGTCGTCGACGGGGGTGATTACGCATCCCTGGTGCGGGATTAGTTTGCCGATCAAGTTTTCAGCCATGATTTGATTGTACGTACACCATTCCCAAAAGGATGTGCAGGTGAAGAAGATCGGGTTTCTGTCGTTCGGGCACTGGACGCCGTCGCCGCACTCACAGGTGAACACGGCGTCGGATGCGTTGCTCCAGTCGATCGAGCTAGCCGTGGCCGCCGAGGAGTTGGGCGCCGATGGCGCGTATTTCCGCGTGCACCATTTCGCGCGGCAGCTCGGCTCGCCGTTCCCGCTCCTGGCCGCTGTCGGCGCGCGCACGAAGAAGATCGAGATCGGCACGGCCGTGATCGACATGCGCTACGAAAACCCGATGTACATGGCCGAAGACGCGGGAGCGGCGGACCTCATCGCGGGCGGCCGGCTCCAACTGGGCATCAGCCGAGGGTCGCCGGAGCAGGTGATCGACGGCTGGCGCCATTTCGGCTACGCGCCTCAAGATGGCGAGACCGGCGCCGACATGGCCCGGCGTCACGCCGAGGTGTTCCTCGAGGTGCTCAAGGGCCGCGGCTTCGCGCAGCCCAACCCGCGGCCGATGTTCTCCAACCCGCCCGGGCTGCTGCGCCTCGAGCCGCATTCCGGAGGCCTGCGCGACCGGATTTGGTGGGGGTCGAGTTCGAACGCCACGTCGAAGTGGGCCGCGAAGCTAGGAATGAATCTCCAGAGCTCGACGCTCAAGGACGACGAGAGCGGTGAGCCGCTGCACGTGCAGCAGCGCAAACAGATCGACGCGTACCGGGACGCATGGAAAGAGGCCGGGCATCAGCGTGAGCCGCGCGTCTCCGTGAGCCGCAGCATCTTCGCGCTCGTCGACGACCGCGACCGGATGTACTTCGGACACGACGCTCGCGACGAAGACAAGATCGGCTACATCGACGCCAACACTCGCGCCATCTTCGGCCGGTCGTACGCCGGCGAACCCGACGCGCTGGTCAAACAACTCGCCGGGGACGAAGCGATCGCGGCTGCCGACACTCTGCTCCTGACCGTCCCGAACCAGTTGGGCGTCGAGTACAACGCCCACGTCATCGAGAGCATCCTCAAGCACGTTGCACCCGCACTCGGCTGGCGCTGAGGCCTCACTGTTTCCGGATCCAAGTCTCAATCACCTTCTGCGTCTGCGCACCTGTCCCGTAGACGCCTTCGGTGGTGATCGTCTTCCCGTCAGCAGAGAGCGTGCTCTTCGCGGTGCCGGCCGGCTTGCCGTCCATTTTCACGACGCCTTCATAGTGACGGTCGTCGAGCCGCTTGATCGCCATCGTCTGGCCGGAGGGCTTGCCGCCGGCGAGCAGCGCAGGCACCTCGGTCCCGTCCATCGGCGAATCGACTGTCAACATGGTTGCCGGTTGACCTTGAGCGCCCGGGATGCTGTAAACGAGACGAAGGCCGCCGTTGCAGCACTTCGTCGCGGTCATGATCATCCCCTTCCCCTGCGCGTCGGTCCGCTCCCACGTGCCGACGGGGATTTGTGCGTGGGCGAGGGTCGCCCAACACAGTGCCGACGTGAACACGACGCCGCCGATCACTCGTTTCGTCATGGCCAAGGACCTCCGTAGGCAGACGATTCTAGGCGCTTTTCATATCCTCGTGACCAGGGCGCGAAATCGAAAGCATGTGATCGTGTCCGGATCCTACAGCCCGAAGCGCGGCTGCAGTCTGCGGCGCCAGCGATTCTTGCGGTACGCTACGGCAGCATGAGCGATGTGACGAGAAGCCTTGGAGTCCTGTTTGCGGGCGCGCTGTTGTTCGCACCCGGTCAGTGGCTGAACTATCCGACGCCGGGCACGCCGCGTGGCGCTGACGGCAAACCCAATCTGTCCGCGACGGCCCCGCGTGCGTCCAACGGCAAGCCCGATCTCTCCGGCGTGTGGCGGACCGAGTACGGCTCGCCGGACGAGAACGAGCGCCTCATCGGCCCCGGCGTGAAGGCCTTTGTCGAACCCGGCGACGATCCGAGTTCGTTTTCGAAGTACTACCTCAACATCCTGGTGGACTTTCCGCGCGACGGCAGTCCCATGCGCCCCTTGGCGACGGAACTGTTCCAGAACAACACAGCGAGACGAAGCAGGAGTTCAGCCGCGCAGTGCCTGCCGCAGGGACTGCCGCGCACCGACATCAACAGCTACGCTCCGTTCAAGATCATTCAAACGCCCGGCGTCGTCGCGGTGCTGTACGAGGTGGACAACACGCATCGGCAGATCTACACGGACGGCCGCCCGTTGCCCGTCGACCCGCAGCCGGCGTGGGGCGGCTACTCGGTTGGCCGATGGGACGGCGACACGTTGGCCGTCGACGCGGTGGGATTCAACGACCGCACATGGCTCGACGAGCGGCCATCCGCACAGCGACGCGCTCCGCATTCAGGAGCGTTTCCACCGGCGCGATTTCGGCCACATCGATCTGACCGTCACGGTCGACGACCCGAAGATGTACACGACGCCGTTCACCTTCAAGGTCACCGAGGTGCTACTGCCGGACACCGACATCCTCGAGTCGGTCTGCAACGAGAACGAGAAAGACCTCGCGCGCATGGACCGGTGAACCAGACATGCTGGGTGTCTTCCTGATGGGCGTCGGTCTGTTGGCAATCTGGCGCAGACAGGACTTCAGCGATGTTGCGGAGGCGATGGGCCGTTGGCACGGACATGTCTTTGGGAAGCCCACGCCGCGATTGGCCGTCCTCTGGGGAATCGGCATGATCATCGTAGGAGTGCTCTACCTCTATCAGTTCGTTTTCGCTCGACATGGCTGACTTGGAGCGAGGGACGTTGACGTGAAGCGTATCGGAGTACGTCGCCGGAACTCGGCTGGCGCTGAGGAAGCAGCGCTTCGGGCTGTCGGCGGACGCGCGCGGCTTCAGCATGCGGCTGGTGCCGATTCTTGCTGTAGGCTACCCCCAGCATGAGCGACGTGACGCGAAGCCTTGGGGTCCTGTTTGCCAGCGCGTTGTTGTTCGCACCGGGTCAGTGGCTGAACTATCCGACGCCGGGCACGCCGCGCGGAGCCGATGGCAAACCCAATTTATCCGCGAAGACGCCGCGTGCCGCGAACGGCAAGCCCGATCTCTCCGGCGTGTGGCGAACCGCGTACGATTCCCCCGACGAGAACGAGCGCCTCTTCGGTGCAGGCGTGAAGGCCTTCATCGAACCCGGCGACGACCCGAGCTCGTTCTCGAAGTACTTCCTCGACATCCTCGTGGATTTCCCGCGCGAAGCGAAGCCGATGCGCCCCGATGCCGCGGAGTTGTTCCGGAAGAACGCCGTGGCAAAGGCCAATAGTTCGTCGGCGCGCTGCCTGCCTCAAGGACTGCCGCGGACCGACATCAACAGCTACGCGCCGTTCAAGATCATCCAGACGCCAGGCGTGATCGCGGTGCTGTACGAAGTGGACAACACGCATCGGCAGATCTACACCGACGGCCGCCCGCTTCCAGTCGATCCACAGCCCGCGTGGGGCGGCTACTCAGTCGGCCGATGGGACGGCGACACGCTGGTCGTCGACGCGGCGGGATTCAACGACAAGACCTGGCTCGACTCCGGCGGACACCCTCACAGCGATGCGCTGCGCATTCAGGAGCGGTTCCACCGGCGCGATTTCGGCCACCTGGATCTCACCGTCACGGTGGACGATCCCAAGATGTACACGCGGCCGTTCACGATCAAGGTCACCGAGGTGCTGCTGCCGGACACCGACATCCTGGAGTCGGTCTGCAACGAGAACGAAAAAGACCTGTCGCACCTGGACAAGTAAGCGCGCTGCACACAGCTCTGCCGCCGGCGAGGTGTCCTTATTTAATCGCCAGGATTGCGATGCGGTCGCCGGCGAACGATCCGATCCAGTAGGAGCCGCCGACTTCAACCGCCACCGTTCCACCGTTGAACCCGGGCTGTCCGGGCCGTCTGAGGATCGGCGTCACCGCGAGCGTTCGGGGATCGACTTTGACGACGACCGTCTCTCCCGTGCCCTGCCCCGCGGCGAGGATCGCGCCGTCGCGCGCCCATCGGATGTTGTCGACGCGGAAACCCAGCGGGATCTCGTCGCGCTTGGGCGTTGCCGATCCGCGCGACAGCCTGAAGAACGACTGGCTTCCCCACGCAGCGACGTACAACGTCTTGCCGTCCTCTGACATCTCGAGGCCGTTCGCGCCGGCCGCTTCACTTCCAGGCACCTTCTGCCAGCCCGACGCCGTATGCCATTCCCACAGCTCGCCGTTCTTCTCGCCGGCCATCATTCGTTGCGTCGCCGCCGGCGCGCCTCCTCTAGGCAGAAAGTTGCTGGCGATGAAACCGCCGTCAGAGAGCCCGCGAACCGAGTTCAGGCCAATCGGGTCCGCTGCCACAGCGCAACCAATCCAGGTGAGCGTCGGCGTCTTCGAACGCGCGTCGAGTTCGAACACTTCGATGGCCTCGCGTCCGCCATGCCCAACCACAAACAGACGATGGACGCCGCGGCGGCCCGGCACGAGCGACAGGCCATGCGTGGTGAACTTCGACACGTCCGGCGGTCCAGGGCACGTGTTGTAGGTCTTCGCGTCGAGTCGGTCTTTGGCTGACGCCGCTGGATACACCTTCGTCGACGTCCTGTCGCTGACGCGAATGGCGTTGATGCCGCCGGCGCCGCCGAAGACGCCCGTCACGACCCATGCGCCGCCCGGCACCACCACGAGATCCTCGGGACCCTGTTGTCCGCACACGAACTGGACGTCGGCCGCGTCCACGCACGGCGGCGGCGGTCCTGCGGGCGGAGGTTGAGCACTGGATGGGCGCGCCGTCGTCAACAACATCAACGACATCAATGAGAGGGCGGACACGAAGACGCGAAGCGTTGTGAGTTTCATGACGCGTGATTATCGCGCAACTCGGCGGACGTCCTCGGTCCGCGTGTCGAACGTCGAAGCTCATCCTCACATCAGCGGTTGCAGATTAAATCTGCATAAGGCCACGGCAGCTCGGATGCGTTGCGACATACTGACCCGCACCAGGGTGAGCCTGTCTGTGCGGCGATTGCGCGTTTTTCCATGAGAGCTTTCTCACACGCACAGATTGAGTCTCAAAGAAAGAGAGAAACGACATGGCGAGAAAAGGTGGACGCATCGTCCTGGCCGGTAGTCAACGCAAAGCGGCGCCCGGCGCAAAACGCAGCGGCGTCGCCGACCCAGAGAGCCACATCTACGTCACCGTGCGCGTCCGCGGCAAGCGCGACAGCCGCAACGGCGCCGATTTGATGACGCAGGGCCGGAAGCTGCCCGCACGCCGCACCTATGTGTCTCGCGAGGAGTTCGCGGACATGCATGGCGCCGATCCGGCAGACGTCGCGAAGGTTGGCGAGTTTGCGCAGGAGCACGGGCTCATGGTGATGGCCTCGAACCTGGCGCAGCGGACGGTCAAGCTGGGCGGCACGGTGGAGAATTTCAACGACGCGTTCGGCGTCAAGCTGCAGAACTTCAAGGCGCGAGGCGTGGCCTATCGTGGCCGAACGGGCGCCATTACGATCCCGAAGGCGCTCAAGAACATCATCTGCGGCGTCCACGGCCTGGATAGCCGCCCGGTGGCGGCACCGCATTTTCGGTTGCGGGCGAAACGGAACGGCGCCGCATCTCCGAGAAACGCCGCGGACGGTTCGTTGGCCGTGTCGGACATCACCAAGCTGTACAACTTTCCGTCTGGGCTGACGGGCAAGGGACAGTGCATCGCCCTCATCGAGCTGAACGATCAGGACAATCAGGGAAACATCACCGGCACCGGCTTCAAAGCGTCGGACATCGCGGCCTTCTTCAAGAAAGCAGGGATTCCTGCGCCGCAGGTGGTCTCGATTGGCGTCGACGGCGGGAAGAACATGCCCGGATTCTCGGATGCCGACGGCGAAGTCGTGCTCGATATCGAAGTGGCGGGGGCGGCCGCGCCCGGCGCGACCATCGCCGTGTATTTCGCGCCCAACACGACGCAAGGATTCATCGACGCCGTGAAAGCTGCCGCACACGACAACGTGCGGAAGCCTTCCATCATTTCGATCAGTTGGGGCGGCCCTGAGGATCCTGACGGCCAAACCTCGCAGCAGTTCTTCGACGGCATGAACGAGGCCTTCCAGGATGCCGCGGAGATGGGCGTGACGGTGCTCTGCGCCGCTGGCGACAGCGGATCACCGGACATGGATCCCGCAGATTGGGACGGGAAACCGCATGCGGACTTTCCCTCGTCCAGTCAGCTGGCCATCGCGTGCGGTGGGACCAAGCTGACTGGCTCCGGCACGAAAATCCAGAGCGAAGTCGTCTGGAATGAAGGACAGCGGGGCGGCGCCGGTGGCGGCGGCGTCAGCAACGCGTTCGGATTGCCGCCGTATCAGGCGAAGGCTCAAGTCCCCAAGAATCCGAAGGGCAAGAAGGGGCGCGGCGTGCCGGACGTCTCCGGAGTCGCCGATCCAGCCACTGGCTATGAAGTATTTCTCAACGGCAAGGCGGCGGTCTTCGGAGGCACGAGCGCCGTCGCCCCACTCATGGCGGGGTTGATGGCACGCATCAATCAGCGGTTGGTGGCAAAGAGCAAGAAGACCGCGGGCTTCATCAACCCGCTCCTCTACGGTCCCGCATCGTCGGCGTTCCGGGATATCACCACTGGGAACAACGACATCTACAAGAAGTTGAAAGGCAAGTACACCGCGGCCAAAGGCTGGGACGCGTGCTCGGGTCTCGGCGTCGCCGACGGATCGAAGCTGTTGACGTCACTGGGCGGCTAGTCGAAAGGAGGCGGTGGCTTTCCAGGCCACCGCCTCCAAATCGTTTAGAAGGTGGCGCGCACGCGGTACTTCAGTACGGCCGTGCCGTCCGCAGCGACCGGCACCGTGAAACGTGCGGCCCACGCGTCCGTCTTTGTCCACGTATGCGAGGCGCTCAGCATGCGCCACGTCCCGCCCACCGGTTCATTCACTTCGACGCTCACTGGCGCGGTCTTGTGGTTGCGCAGCGTGATCTCGAATTCGAACTCGTAGGTATTCGCCGCGATCTTCTCGAAGTCGATCTGCTTCCGCTCGCACACCACGTCGAACGCGTTGCCGATCTTGACGTCGAGCGTTTCGTCCTTCGGCGTGTGCGTGATGCGGTCTTCGCCGACAAACTGCACGCCGCCCTTCGAGTCGGCCTGGAAGACGCGCACGACGCCGGCCGGCATCGGCAGGCCGAGTCCACCGCGTTCCTCGTTCTTGAACTGGTAGTACACCTGCACCGAGTCCTTCAGCGGCGCGCCAGGGTGCTGCGCCGAGCGGTAGTAGAACGCCTGGCCGTCCACGACGTAGCGCTTCAGAATCGGCACACCGGTGGCGCCGAGCAGACTCACCTGTTTCGTCTCGCTGTTGTTGATCGTCGTCTTTCGTCCGAGCGTGTACAGGTGGTAGTCCGAGAACGATTCCTCCGCCATAGGCGGAGCCGCGGGCGCCATGTTGCTTCGCATCGCGCCCACCATCTTGCCCTCGAGCGCAGCGCGCACGCGATTCACGTCGCCGGCGACGAGCTGAAGTTTCGCGTTCCGAAACGACGTCCCGCTGCCGTTGGTGAGCGTCACCCATCCGTCGAGGTCGGCGGCCTTGTCGTCGCGCGCGACGGTCAGCACGTAATCGGCGTTCCACGAAAGTTTGCCGGCCAGATACGACGTCTCGACCCGGTGGCGCTCCGCGCCCGTGTTGTCGAGCGTCCAAATCAGCGTCGGGCGTGTGTAGAGGCTGTCCGGTAATTCCGGAAAGCGGAACTGGTACGCCGGCATGCCCGTGACGATGTCGCTGCCAATCTGCCAGACCGGCGCGCCGTTGTAGCTGAGGAGCCGCGCGCGCACCGTCTCATCGGTCGTCGTGCCTTGGTCCTGGCGCGCACGGATTACCGTCACGTCGCGTCCGACGTACTTGTGGAGCAGCTTGTCGGGATCGAGCAGATCGTATTCGTAGTTCTGCTCGAGCACGTGCACCTTCGACGGATCGGTGAGCGAACGGAAATGCACCGTCGCCGGATTGACCGTGGCCGCGATGTCCACGAAACGCAGATCGGAATTGCCTGGCGGCAGCTGGATCTGTCGTACGTCGCGGACCAGCGCGATATCCGAGTTGTAGACGGTCACACCCAAATCGACTTGATCGTCGAGCGTGGTCGAGCCGGGGCCCGGTGTTTGGGCCGAGGGGCGGCCGGCACCGTGGCCAACGAGAACAGCACCGAGACTCAACACAAGTGTTGCGGCAAGTACGTATCGAAACATGAGGCGCTCCTTTGCTGTTCTTAGAACGGAGCGCTTGGGATTTCTTGCAGACCGGGTTTGCCACGAAGACACGAAGGACACGAAGACCTCACGAAGATGGTTTGTACAAAGACTGCTTCGTGCGTTCCTCGTGATTTCGTGACTTCGTGGCTTACCGGCGTTGAGTCCACGTCACGCCGCCATCGGTGGTGACGTAGGTCCGGCCGTTGGCGTCGGTCACTGTGGCCGTCCGTTCATCGGTGGCGCGGACGGAGACGAGATCTACCGTCGTTGGGAAGCCCATGCGGCGCCAGGTGCGGCCGTCGGTCGACAGCAGCACGACGCCGCCCTGGCCAACGACCCAGCAGATCGTCGGAGAGGGCGCCGAACCCGCGGTGAGCGCGGACGTTGCGCCCGTCGGCTGCTCCTGCCACGTCGCTCCTCCATCCGTCGAGTGCTCGATGACTCGTCCGCCAGTGATACGCCAGCGGCTCATGGAGTCCGGCGAAATGATCTCGGCAGCAAGTACGTTGGCTTGCGCCGCCGACCGCGCCACGGCATCTGCGGCGGCGCCGGAGGACGCGCGAAACGCGTCAAGTGAAGGCGTCCGCGCCTGGGGCGCGGGCGCGGTTGCCGGAGGAGGCGCGGCAGCCGCGGGAGACGCATTCGGAGCCGGCGGCGGTGCGACCTCTGAAGGAGGCGCCGCGGCGACTTCGGACGTAGGCGCCTTGTCGAAGAGCCGCTTCTCGTCGCGGCGCTCGACCACTGGCGGTTTCGCCGCGACCTCGGGCTTGTTCTCGGCCTCCTCTTTCGCAGGCTGCGGCGACGATGGGGCTGGCGCGGGAGCGGACGTGCGCATTGATGGCGCTGGCGAGCGAGGCGGCGGAGCGCCGGGAACGACGATCCAAATCACCAGCGCCGCGGCTGCCGCCGTCAGCGGAGCAAGCCACGCGACACGCGACAACCGCCACCATGGCCGGGGTCGCTCGGCAGCTGGAGCAATCCGGACAAGCGCCGCAAGCGCTGCCTGACACCTGGCGCAGTCGGCGACGTGACGCTCGGCCGTGGCTCGCTCGGCGGCACTCAGGCCGTCGTCGACCCAGAGCGCGAGCGTCTCCGGGTCGAGACACGCCTCGTTCGACGCTCGATGGCGGTCGGCGGCGCTCACAGAGTCCTCGTCATTTCTCTCTCATATAGAACGATCCCGTTCGGTTTTCTTGCGCTCGGTACGGCCGAGCATCGCGGACAGGTCGAGCGTTCCCACGTCGTCGGTTACCGCCGCGAAGCACTGTGCGATCTGCGCCTCGTCGAGACCGTCCGCTCGGAGCCGGCGCTCGACGCGTTCACGGATCGCTCGCCGTGTACGCGCGAGCTGCCGCGACGCGGTCGCCTCGCTTTCTCGAAGCAGGCGGCCGGTCTGGGCCAGCGTGAGTTCCTGAGCATAGTAGCAAGCGAGGCGCAACCGATCGCGCGCGTCGAGAGCGGACAACGTCTCGCCTAGTGCGCGTTCGAATCGGGCCGCCTCATCGGTTCGATCGGTGTCCGGCGGCGTCGCGGACGACTCGATCTCGGCGTCGTCCGGCAGCGGATCGAGACGGCGATCGGCGCGAACGCGATCGACGTATCGTTGAGCCAGCACGGCTCGCAGCCAGGTCGCAAGGCTGCTGCGGCCCTGATAGTAGCGAAACAGCGACTGCCGTTCGCCGCCGCGCTCTTTGAGGCCGTAGAGATCGGCGTACAGCGCGTCGGCGATCTCTCGCGCGCGGCCGGTCGAATCGAGCGCGTCCGCAGCGCGGTACAACACCGGGCGGTACTCTCGGATGAAGCGCTCCCACGCCGCGTCCTCTCCAGCGGCACACGCTGACGCGAGCGCGAGATCGTCGGCGTACCGGGACCCTTCCATCAGACGGATCAGGCTGGCTTGACCTGCGGCGCCGCCGTCCACTTGCCGGCGGCGCGGCGCAGTTGTTCGAGCTGCTTCCAGTGCCGGCGGATCGCGTCGCGCCCTTGCGGCGTGAGCGCCACGCTGGTGTGCGGCACTTTCCCTTTGAATGACTTTGTAATGGCCACCAGGCCTCCGCGTTCGAGCTTGCCGAGGTGGCCGGACAGGTTGCCCTTCGTCAATCCCGTGAGCGACTGCAGGAACAGGAAGTCGGCGCCGCGACAGGCGGCGAGCGCCGTGAGGATTGCCAGGCGCGAGGGATCGTGGATGAGGCGGCTCAGCGCCGACAGCTCTTCGAACGGCTGGCGCTTCATGACGCCGACCGCGCCGCCATCACGCTCCGCAGCACACGGTGGTCGCCAATCGCCGCGACCGCGAGTCCGCCGCCGATGAGGCCGTCGAGCGCCGCGGCACGAGTGTCGAGCGACACGCCCAGCACTGGCAGCAAGCCGAACAGCGCGCACGCCGCGGCGATCAAGAGATAGTGGCTCCGGAGCCAGCCGGCCGCCATGCCGATGCGCGTCATCACAATCGCGATGAACAGGATCGGCAGCGGAATGGGAAACGGCCGGAGTTCCTGCAGCCATTCGAGCGCGAAGAATGCCGCCGTGCCGGCGGCGATCTGGCATACGGACCGCCACCTGAACGGATAGGCCTGGCCGAACTGGCGCGAGTAGTACCGGCCGATCAGCGTGGACATCGCGAATGCCGAGACGAGCAGCAGGCTCCATCCGGCGCCCGAGAGCATCGTCGCCGACGGCGCCAGCCGCGACAGCGCCGACAGCAGGAACGGAACGCTGAGCGGCAGCAGGCGGAGGCCCTGGAGCTGCTCGTAGTGTTCGGCGACGTAGTGGATCCGGCGCAGGTCGTTCATGTCGTGACAGTGTCGCCGGCAACACTGTCCATGTCAACAACTAGTCTTCGTTGCAGACCACAAGGCGTGCAAACGACACGGCAACCTGCGCCGGACCCACCCTCTGACCTCCGTTTACGCCGCTTCGCCCGTCTCAGGCACCTTCACCGACGCCGATGCGGGCGGAGTCGGTGACACCGGCTCGCGATCGCCGCTGGTCCGCATGCGCGCGACGCGTCGAGCCGCGCCCCAGATCGCGAGCAGCGTCGGCGCGTCGCGAAGCGTGTTGACGACGATGGCGTCGAGCCGGCCGAGGGCAGCCAGCGCCTGCTCCATGGCCGTGCCGATGCCCGCCGCTGCGGACGCCGTCGTCTCGCGCGCCGCCAGGCGATCCTGGGCGGCACGCTCGAACGCGTCGAGCGTCGTTTCCAGGTCGGCGAGGAACGACTTCGGCAGTCCATGGGCGACGAACTCCGCCTTGAGCGGCGTCGCGTTCTGCACGAACCGGCGCGCCACCGTGGCGAGTTCGTGGTCGTTGCGGTGGTTCGGCAGGTGGAACTTGCCGCCCAGCCCCCGCGTGGTGAGCGCCCTCGCCGTCCGCGTGATGGCGTCGAGCGCCTGCGTCAACGCGTCGCGGGCGGCGGCTTTGGACGTCGCGCCTTCGCGCGACGCGTCCTGGCCCGCCGCCTGATCGTCGACGTACGTGCTCAACTCGTCCACCGCTTTCGAGACGGCGGCGAACAACTGCGCCGCCGGGCCGGCCGCCGGGAACAGATGCCTGTGCGCGGCGCCGAACTCCCTCACCCGGACGAGCATGCGGTACCGATGGATGTCTGGTGTCTTCATGACGATCTCCTTCGTGCGTGCGAGCGGCCGGAATTGGCCGTCACGTGGTCACGCCCCTCGATCGTATGGCCGCGCGATCGCCGTGGTTGCACACGAAGCGTCTTTCTGTGAAGACCAGACTGTATTGGTGTCTACTCTTTACTACAGAGTAGTCCTTACTGGTGCAGATATTGGCGATCTGGCGTCGACGGAAGGCCGTATGACCGGTACGGACGGACGTTCGCACCGTACGGGAGGAGGTTTGCGCCGTACGGGAGGCCGTTTGCGCCGTACGGAAGGACGTTCGCACCGTACGGAAGGCCCTTTGCGCCGTACGGAAGCGGGTTCGGGCCGTACGGAAGGCGCGGCGACGCGAAAGGAAGGCGAGTTACGCGGTACGGAAGCCCCTTCACGTGGTTCGAGAGGTTCGATTGGTTCGAAAGGTTCTCGTGGTTCGATTGTGTCGACCCTTTCGAACCCCTCGAACTTGCTATTTCGGCGTGACCCGGAACAGTCCGCCGGGATTGCGATCTTCGAGCATCCAGACCGCGCCGTCGGGCGCGACGGCAACGTCGCGAATGCGATGGGCCACGCTCCAGCGCTCCGCAGGCGCCGCTCCGCCCTTGCCGTCGAACGTCACGCGATTGAGCGTCTGCGTCACGAGGCCGCCGATCAGGGCGGACCCTTTCCACTGCGGGAACATCGCGCCGTTGTAGAAAGTCAGATTGCCGGGAGCGATGATCGGCGTCCAGTAGACGACCGGTTTCGCGAGATCGGGCCGCGTGTCGGGACTCGCGATCGGCACGCCGTTGTAGTTGACGGCGTACGACACGAGCGGCCAGCCGTAGTTCTTGCCGGGCTCGATCAGATTCAGTTCGTCGCCGCCTCTCGGGCCATGCTCGACTTCCCACAGCCGGCCATCCGGTCCGAACGCCAGACCGTACGGCGTCCGATGCCCGGTCGACCACGTCTCCGCGAGCGCGAGGTTCGGTCCCTCGACGGTGTACGTGCTGATGACGGGCGCGGTTTTCGCGGCTTCCGTGTCGCGCGGCGGATTGATCAACGGACGAGTGGCGGCGCCTACTTTGCCGGCCATCGGGTTCCCCGGCGCGGGCTTGCCGTCGAGCGTCAACCGGAGAATTTTGCCGACCTCGGTGTTCGGGTCCTGGGCCGGCGTCATGCGCTGGCGATCGCCAACGGTCAGGAACAAGTACTGACCGTCTGGCGAGAACGCGATCGCGGCGCCGAACTGTCCGCCGCGGCCTTTGGGCACATCACGCCAGAGCACTTGCAATCCGTCGAGGCTCGCCTTGCCCGGGCTGAGCCCCAACCGCGCACGCGCCAACGCCAGGCCCGACGTGCCCGGCTCTTCTCCTGGCTCTGAATACGTCAGATAGACGTTGTGGTCGGTCGCGTACTTCGGCGACAAGAACACGCCGAGCATGCCGCCCTGCCCTTGCCAGAGCACTGCCGGCACGTTGTCGACGGGCGTCTTCTCTCCCTGCTGCGTCACGAGCCAGACGGGGCCCACCTTCTCGGTGACGAGCATCCGACCGTCCGGCAGAAACGCGATGCGCCAGCCCAGCTTGAACTCCGCCAGCTGGGTCATGGTGAACGGCAGATCCGCCTCCGGCGCTTTCTCGCCCGCGTTGATCTGCGCATGCGCCGTCGCGGACACCAAGGCCAGAGCCAATGCGATCGATTGAGTTTTCATGAATGATCTGCTTTCAAGCCTTAGCCACGAAAGCACGAAGTACACGAAGACTCACGAAGAAAACCTTGTACAAGAGAATTCTTCGTGCGTCCTTCGTGATCTTCGTGTCTTCGTGGCCGAATCACTGAGCGACTTTCGATCCCGACTCCGCGCGACGCTGGTCCTCCACGCGCGAACCGGAGAGGAGGTTGCGCATCGCGTAGTTCCCCTCGTGGCACGCGTATTCGTAGAGGCCGTAGCTCTCTTCGCGCGGGATCGGCAGCCGCACTGTAAACGGCGCGACGTAGACCTTGGGGTCGTTGATCGTCATGCGGTAGTCGAGTGTGTTCGCGTCCGCCAGCGTGAACTTTTCGATCAGCACGCCGTCATCGGAGAGCGGTTGGCCATTGACGGCCGACTCGGGCTTGATGTTCCGCGTTTCGACGACGAGCACGTCGCCTTCCCAGTGGCCGACCGACGTACCCATCCACGTTTTGATCTTCGAGCCCACCTGCTTGCGGCCGTCCGTCGGGATGACGCGCGTCTCGTGGATCATCTCGTTCTGGAACGCCACCCAGCCCGGCCCCTGCACGATGCGGCTGCCGGAGTTGTAGATCTTCGGCGTGATCGAATTCAGCACGCCGGTGCTAATGCAACGGTCGTAGTTGCTGCGGTCCGTGGTCCAGTCGGCTTCGACGCCGTTCAGTTGCCAGCGGCGGCCGGCCTGCGCCTGCTGACGCGCGGCTCCCGCCGCCTGCGCTGCAGGCGTCAACGCCGGAATGCGTCCGTCCGGCGGGTCAATAACGTACGACGACACGCGGCTGACGCCCCTCGAACGCTCGAGCCAATGCGGCGGCGGCGAGACGGCGCCGCCGACGGTGCCGAACTTCGCCTCGAACTCCTCGCCGCGTTCCAGCGTGAAACTGAAGTCGTTGTCCTGAGCGACGAGCGTGTCGCGCTGTGTCGCGCGCTGCTTGAATTCCTCGTCGTTCAGCCTGTAGCGCGTGCCGACGGTCTGTGCCCGCTGCATCGGGACGCCTTGAAGGTCGTTCGCGTTGTACGTGCCCTGGATGTTTGGCTCGCCCCACGACGTCTTCGGGACTTTGTAATGACCGAGCGGCGGCACGCTCCCGTCAGGCATGAACACGCCGGGCGAGTCGACGCGCCCCTGAGCGACGCCGACGGTTGTGAGCATCCCCGCACCTGCCAGCGCCGTGACGATTCCCAAAACAACGCGTTTCATGCGCTCTCCCCCGGCGGGTTCAGTCAACACGGCCCGCCTTGCAACTGTAAGTCTACTGCAGCGTGATTTTTCGTTGCACTATTGGTCGGAGGCAACCCGTGCGTCCAGATCTTCAGCCGCTCAATCGCCTCGTCGGCACTTGGATCACCGAGGCGACGCATCCTGCCCTGCCCGGCGCCGTGGTACGCGGCACGGCCGCGATCGAATGGCTGGAGGGACAGCGCTTTCTCGTCGTGCGCTCGCACAACGATCATCCGGACTTCCCGGACGCCATCTCGATAATCGGGTTCACCGACGTGGATCGCGTCGGCGCGGATGCCGACGAATCCCCGGGCAGTGGATCGCGGCTGTGCATGCACTACTTCGACTCACGAGGCGTCTTCCGCGTCTATGAGGCGAACGTGGACGTCGACGCGTGGCGCATGTGGCGCCATGCGCCAGGGTTCTCGCAGCGGTTCACCGCCACCTTCACCGACGACGACAACGTCATCGTCGGCCGCTGGCAGCTGTGCCGCGACGACGAGCACTGGGTCGACGACCTGCAGATCCTGTATCGGAGACGGTAAGGGGCCTTACGGCCACCCGCCGTTGCGCTTCTCCACCGGCAGGATCCGCATGAACGCTTCCACGGCGTGGATCTGGCCGTCGTAGACCTTGAATGACTCCCAGACCGTCAGCTGATCGCCGCCGCGCTCGCGCACGCCCCAGGCCATGCGCAGCCAGACGATGCCCATGCGCTCATCCACGGCGATCACGCGCGTCTGCACATCGCCAAGGCGTTGGAAGATCGCGAGCGACTGCGTGGAGATGTTCTGGCAGCCGGGCGCGAACTTACAGTCCGGTCCGGCCATCACTTGGCCGTTCTCATAGCGGTACGCATCGGGCGCGAAAGGCGCGTTCACGTCGGCGAAGGTCTTCGCGGCATTGAGCCCTTGCGGGTAGTGCATCGCCGCCGCGATCGCGGCGTCGCGCGTGGCGAGCTGCTCGGGCCGCGGCGCGTAATTCATCACGGCGCTCGGCACGCCCAGGCCGTCGATGTTGAAGATGAGCCCTTCGGCGCGGCCGCGAGTCGCCACCAGTTCGATCTCGGTGAGCTTGTCGGCGACCACCTTCAGCCGCACGACCAGCAGCACGGGCGCGCCGGTCTCCTCAACGACCACGTCGGCGCCGGCCACGCCGGCGCGCTCGTCGATGATGTCCTGGCGGAAGCCGCGCAGGCGGGTCACCGTCCCCACGAGGCCGACCTTCGCGAGCGGCTTCTCGACGGCATCCTCGGTCACGCGCAGCGTGTCCGCCACGGGCAGGCCGCTCACGTCGTGCTTTAACAGCGCGTACAGCAACTGCGTCACCTTGCCGCGCAGACACTCGCGGTCGCAGCTCGCGCTACCGGCCTGCGCGACCACCCGGCCTGACGAGACGACGCTCAGCGCGAGCACTACGGCGAGGAGTGATTTCATTGTCAGATTCTAGCCTTCGAACGTGCGAACGGAGGGTGCGCACCAACGGGAAGGACGGCAATCGCGACCAGGACGGGGCAACCAGAATTTCACGGCTCCTCCTCGAACCGAGAACCACAAGGGCCTTCGTCATGGGCAACGCCGTATCCGCCGATACGTCGTACATGCAAACTCGCTCACGTGCTGCGAAGAAGCTGACAACGGCGTGGCGTCTCGTTGCCGTGCTCTCCGTTCTCGTGCTCTTCGGGACGACTGAAGCGAGGTCCCAGGTCAGGTTACGGGACTGGTTCCGGAAGATGCCGTCGACGGGCGTCTCCGAGCTCGAGGCCGGCCAGGGCATCAAAGAGGCGCTCGTCCAGGGCGTGACCAAAGCCGTGCTGAACCTCCACAGGAGCGACGGCTTCTTTGGGAGCGATCTTTACAAAGTGCTGCTGCCGCCAGACTCCAGAAAGGCGGAGACAGCCGTGCGCGGAATCGGCCTCGGCGGCCAGATCGACAAGGCCATCCTCGCGATCAACCGCGGAGCGGAGGATGCAGTGGGCGAGGCCGCTCCAATTTTCACGGGCGCGATCCAAGAGATGACCGTGACCGATGCGCTGGAAATCATCAGAGGAAACAGGGATGCCGCGACGCAGTACTTCAGACGGAAGACGTCGAGCGATCTGATTGCCGCGTTCACACCGCCGGTGAAATCGGCCCTGGACCGGACGCAGGCAACGCACTACTACGCGGATATCGCCAACACCTATAATCGGCTTCCCCTCGCGTTCGACAAGGTTGACCCCGATCTCACCGCGTACGTCGTAGGCAAGGCCGTGGATGCCTTGTTCGATCAGATCGCACGCGAAGAAGCGAACATCCGCGCGAACCCGTTGGCGAGAACCACCGACATTCTCCGGAAGGTCTTTGGGGCGAAGTCCTAGCGTCGTACTCGCTTCTCTCGTCCATCCGCGCGCCGTGCTGCGACGTGGCCAATTCCAACGCTTGTTAATCACGAAGACACGAGTTCACACGAAGACCACGAACAACATCGTCGAGTGCACTGCAGACCAGTCTACGCGAACCTCAATCGGTCTTCGTGGCTGTGTTTTTGTGCCTTCGTGATTAACAGGCGGTCGACTCAGCGGCTTTGCTGTGAAAGCAGGGCGCGACGCAGGTCACGGGATCGCGCGGCGTGACGAAGCGCTCAGTCGTGACGGAGTGCGATCAGTGGATCGAGTCGTGTGGCGCGCCGCGCTGGTCCAAGACATGCGGCGATCGCGACGATAGTGAGCAGGACACCGATCGACACCAGCGTGAGCGGATCGTGCGCGCTCGTCTGCACCAGGAACGACTGCAGCACGCGTCCGAGCGCGACGGCCGCGGCCACACCGACGATCACGCCGATGGCCAGTTGCACCAGCGATCGCTTCAGAAAGAGCCAAATCACCGGACCGGGCTGTGCGCCGAGCGCCAGCCGGACGCCGATCTCTCGCGTGTGCTGCGTCACGGCGTACGCGGTGACGGCATAGAGACCCACCGCCGCGACCACGAGCGCGATGACGGCAAACACCATGAACATCGTCGTGAAAACGCGAAGCAGCCATCGGTTCTGCGCCAGCGCATCGTCCATCGTCAGCGGCGCCGTCATCGCCTGGTCGGGATCGACGCCCTTCATGGCGTCGTAGAGCGTGCGCGTCGCTTGCGCGGGCGCGACGCGCATCCGCGCCAGCACGTTCGCCGCGCGTGCCATCGACGTGTTCTGCCGATGGGGGATGTACGCCACCGCGTCAGGCTCTCGCTCTTGGTTGTTGTTGCGTTGGCGGACGTTCGGCGCCAGCCCGACGATCGTGAGCCATTCGGCTTTCTCGTCGCGCGCGGTGCTCTGCGACAGACGGATCACCCGGCCGACCGGATTCTGGCCTGCGAAGTACACCGTTGCCAGCCGTTGATTGACGATGGCGACCTGGCGTCCTGTTCCGCCGTCTTCGCTCGTGAACACGCGACCGCGGATCAACGAGACTCCAATCGCGTCGAAGTATCGCGAGCCGACGCTCACCATCGTCACTTCAGGCAGCCGATCGCCAGGAGTGGCCGCGCGGCCGTCCACTTCGATTTGCCGCAGGGCGCCGCCGCTGAACGGGATCGCGCTCGCTGTCGATGCGGCTTCGATGCCGGCCGTCGATGCGAAACGATCGTCGATCGCCTGTAGGAACCGGGTCCGATCTTCCCAGCCCGGGTACTTGCGCGCCGGGATAATCATGCCCGTCGTCACGAGGCGAGCGGTCTGGATGCCGATGTCCATCCGGTACATCGTCAGGAAACTGCGCAGCATCAGGCCGCTGCCCGCGAGCAGCACGAACGTCAGCGCGACCTGGACGACGATGAGCGTCGCCGTCCACCGCTGCGCGCGGAGGCCGCCCGATCCGCTGCGGCCGCCTTCCTTCAGCACCTCGTTGACGTTGGTCTTCGACGCATGAAGCGCCGGCGCGAGGCCAAAAATCACGCCAGTGGCCAGGCACAGGACCAACAGGAAGGCGAACGTCCGCCAGTCCATCGTGAACACCATCCAGTAGGGCACGCCGACGTTCTGCGCTTCGGCGCTGAACCACCGGATACCGGCGATCGAGAGCAGCAGGCCGAACCCTCCGGCAATCAGCGCCAGAAGGATGCTCTCGATCAGCAACTGGCGCACGATCTGCCATCGGCTCGCGCCGATGGCGACCCGCACGCTCATCTCACCCGATCGCCGAGCTGCCCTGGCGAGCAACAGGTTCGCGACGTTCGAACAGGCGATCAACACGACGAATCCGACCGCGCCCAGTAACGACCAGAACAAGAGGCGGATCTGCGGTCCGAGCGTGCGCTGCAGGAACGGATCGGGATGCGGGAAGAGGTCGCGGTTGGTCGCCGGGTACTGCGCGGCGAGTGTCTTGCCGATCCCCTGGAGCTCGGACCGCGACTGCTCCACCGTCACGCCATCGGCGAGGCGGCCCGTGGCAAAGTAGCCTCTCGCCTGCCGTGGCTGCTGAAGAAGCGCGGGAGACATCGCGCCCGCCGGAATCCAGAGATCCGCGTTGAACGGAAAGTGCATGTCTCCCGGCATGACGCCAACGATGGTGCCGGGCACGTCGCCGATGCGGATGGTTTTGCCCACGATGCTGGCGTCGCCGCCGTAGCGATGCCGCCACAGCGTGTCGCTGATCATCACGACCAGCGCGGAGCCCGCCGTGTCTTCGGCGGGTGTGAAGTCGCGTCCGCGCGCAGGTGGCACACCCAGCATCTTGAAGAAGTTGGCCGAGACATAGCAGCCAGGGATCAGGTCCGGCGTCAGACCTTCGTTTCCGACGTTGAACGACCCGCTGAACACGAAGGACATGGCCGACATCGTTCTCGCTGACCGTTGCCAGTCCTGGAAGTCGAGCAGGGACACCCCAAGGTCGCGGCCCTGGTTGTCGCGCGTCCCGATGAACACGATCTGTTCAGGCTTGGGCAGCGGCAGGCTGCGGATAAGCACGGCATTCACGATCGTGAACACCGCGTTGTTGGCCCCGATCCCCAACGCGAGGACGACGACGGCCATGAGGGTGAACCAGCGGTCTTTCAACAGCAGGCGGGCCGCAAACCGAAGGTCCCGGAACAGGTCCATGACGCCTCCCGCTGAAAATACACCCAAGGCAGAGGGCTAAGGGCTGATGGCTTGAACTGCGCTATCCGCCCTGTTAGACGGGAATCTGCTCTCTTTGGTCCATGCGCCGATAACTCCTCCGGTAGCGAGACGTACCACGTATGGGCTTCGACTGCACGCTGCACATCGTCGACGAGCACTTGCTGCGCACCGTGTTCGTGCCGCGGCTGCTCGCGACCGACGACGCTGCCTTCGCGCCGACAGCCTTCGACAGGCGCCGCAAGGACGCTGCACGCCGGTGGGCGCGAGCACGGAAGAAGCTGCGGGGAAAGGATCCTGACGCTGCCGCCCGTGCGGTCTGCGAGCTCGCCCTGCTGTTCAACTCGTGCGCGCTCCCGTGCGAGAGCACGCGCGGCGTCGCGCTGTCGCTCTGGCACACACTGCACCCGGCGCTGCCCGATATCATCCCACCCGAGCTCACAGGTTCTCCAGAGGATGTGTTCGGCGATCTTGTCGTGGCGTTCCCACGGTTGAAGGGCTCGTTTCTCGAGGCGTTCGATGGCAACGGCGCGACCGGTGTGTACGTGCCCGCCGCGAAAGTACCGGCGCTCACGGCATGGGTCGCCCGCGAGCTCGGCGAGCTCGATCCCGGCGATCGACAGTCC
>Ga0068871_100000646_pt1 | contig 23974 bp, 23 predicted proteins | sample KBSMisM72_FD_72750 | JGI IMG/M metagenome (GOLD analysis project Ga0068871, IMG submission 72750) | Miscanthus rhizosphere microbial communities from Kellogg Biological Station, Michigan, USA - KBS Miscanthus M7-2 | ecosystem: Host-associated > Plants > Roots > Rhizosphere > Soil ...
GACCGCCTCGAGTGATTCCCTCACGAGATTGTAGAGGCCGCCCACCAGACCGATGATGACTCCGCCCAGAATTCCCCAGGGCTGCGTGCCGAACCGGCGATCGATCCAATAGCCGACGAAGGCAAGGCCGGCGGTCGCGCCGGCGAGTTCGAGCCCGACACCAGAGTAGCGGACCCAGCCGGGGAATCGCCGATCATCCGACATGATTCTCCCTGCGACCTAAGGACTATATCGTACCTTGTGAAATACTTCACCAGCTTCGTGCCTTAACCACGAAGGCACAAAGAGCATTCGTGGTTAGGGCTGACTCAGCGCACGGCCGCGGAGATGCCGGCGACGCCGAGCGTCCGGGCCGAGGCGTCCGCGACCACGAACAACAGCCGCGGGTAGATACCCAGGACGAGCGTGGCCGCCACCGCGATGCCGAGCACGATTGCCAGCGCCGGGGTGGTCGACGGCTCGGATCCGGGCGTGTCCTTCTTCAGATACATGAAGACGACGATCCGCACGTAGTAGTAGAGCGAGATGGCGCTGTTGAGCACGCCGATGATCGCCAGCCCGTAGTAGTGCGCGTCGATCGCCGCGCCGAAGAGCCAGAACTTGCCCATGAAGCCGGCGGTCGGCGGGATGCCGCCGAGCGACAGCATGAAGAGCAGCATCGCGAACGCGGCGAACGGCGCCCGGAAGGCGAGCCCGCTGAAGTCCTTGAGCTCGTCGCCCTGCACGTCGGACCGGCGCAGCATGGTGATGACCGCGAAGGCGCCGAGCTGCATGAACGCGTAGATCATCAGATAGACGAGCATCGCGGTGATCCCGCGCGACGTGCCGGCGACGATGCCGATCAGGAGATAGCCGGCGTGGGCGATCGACGAGTACGCGAGCATGCGCTTGACGTTCGACTGCGTCACCGCCGCGATATTGCCCGCGGTCATCGTCAGCACCGAGAGCACGTAGAAGAGCAGGCGCCAGTCGGCGCTCATCGACGGCATCCCCTCGACGAAGATGCGGATCAGCATCGCGAACGAGGCGGCCTTCGAGCCGACCGAGAGGAACGCCGTGATCGGCGTCGGCGCGCCCTCGTAGACGTCGGGCGCCCACATGTGGAACGGGACGGCCGCGATCTTGAACCCGATGCCGGCCACCACGAGGATGACGGCGAGCACCAGCCGCGGATCCTTCTCCTGCCCGATGAAGGCGTCGGCCATCACCCGCAGATTGGTCGTGCCCGACAGGCCGTACATCAGCGACATGCCGTAGAGCAGGATGCCGAGCGAAAAGGCGCCGAGCAGGAAGTACTTCACTGCCGCCTCGTTCGACCGCTGGTTCGGCTTGATGTAGCCGGCCAGAATGTAGAACGAGACCGCCATCGTCTCGAGGCCGATGAAGGTGGTGATGAGATCGATCCCGCCCGCCATGATCATCATGCCGAGCGTGGCGCAGAGGATCAGGAAGTAGTACTCGCCGGGCGACGCCGCGCCCTCGGTCGCGAGGTAGCGGATCGACATCATGACGGTGATCGCCGCCGAGCCCAGGAAGATGATCTTGAAGAACAGCGAGAACCGATCCACCGCGAGCAGGCCGTGCGCGACCTCGACGTGGGTGTTGGCGAACGGCACCAGCGCGGCCGCGGTGGCGCCGAGCGCCAGCAGAGTCACCCACGCGAGCGCCGCACGTTTGTCTTTCGGCAGCAGCACGTCGGCAACCAGCACGAGCAGCGCGCCGCCGGTGAGCACCAGCTCCGGCAGGATGTAGTAGAAGTCGGAGAGCGAAACGCCCGGCGGCATCAGCGCCTGTCCTGTCCGGCCGTCGTCGACGGGAGGGGGTTGCCGTTCACGTCGCACGGCAGGTTCGACAGGAACCGCGCCGCAGGGTTGTTGGACGCGGCGATCGCTTCCGTCGTCGGCGCGGTGTTGCACTCGGCGTACTTCGCGGCGTACTGCGGGCTGACGCGCAGGATGATCTGCTGCACCGAGGTCTCGAGGCGCCGCAGGAACGGCGCCGGGTAGATCCCCATCCAGACCGCGAGCACGAGCAGCGGCGCGAACGTCGCGAACTCGCGGTGGCTCATGTCGAGCAGCCCCTCGTTCTTCGGGTTCTCGACCTTGCCGAACATCGTGCGCTGGTAGAGATAGAGCATGTAGGCCGCGCCGAGGACGACGCCGCTGCCGGCAAAGGCCGCCCACACCTTGTTGGCGACGAACACGCCCTGCAGGATCAGCAGCTCGCCGATGAACCCGTTCAGTGTCGGCAGGCCGATCGACGACATCGTCATGACCAGGAAGATCGCGGCGTAGACCGGCATCACCTTCGACAGCCCGCCGTACTCGGAGATCTCACGGGTGTGGCGCCGCTCGTAGACGACGCCGACCAGCAGGAAGAGCCCGCCGGTCGAGATGCCGTGATTGAGCTGCTGGACGATGCTGCCGGTCAGGCCGACCGGGTTCAGCGCGAACATGCCGAGCATCACCATCGCCATGTGGCTGACCGAGGAGTAGGCGACCAGCCGCTTCCAGTCCTTCTGCGCCAGCGCGACGAGCGCGCCGTAGACAATGCCGATGATCGACAACAGGATCATCATCGGGACGAAGGCGCGCGTGCCTTCCGGCAGAATCGGCAGGCTGAAGCGGAGGAACCCGTAGGTGCCCATCTTCAGCATGACGGCGGCCAGAATCACCGAGCCGGCGGTCGGCGCGTCGGTGTGCGCATCGGGCAGCCAGGTGTGGAGCGGGAACATCGGCACCTTGACCGCGAAGCCGCAGAAGAACGCGAGGAAGACCCACCACTGCAGGCCGGGCGCGAACGCGTAGTGGCGATAGCGGGTGATGTCGAAGGTGTAGGCCCCGAGATTGGCCGGGTCGTTGTGATACGCGAAGTAGAGCGCGAGGATGCCGAGCAGCATGATCACGCTGCCGACCAGCGTGTAGAGGAAGAACTTGATCGCCGAGTAGAGCCGGTTCGCGCTGCCCCAGATCCCGATCAGGAAATACATCGGGACCAGCATCACCTCCCAGAACAGGAAGAAGAGCATGAAGTCGAGCGCCATGAACGCGCCGAGCATGCCGCTCTGCAGCACCAGGAGGAAGATGTAGTACTCCTTCACCCGTTCGGTGATGGCGTTCCACGACGACAGGATGGCGATGAACCCCATCATCGTCGTCAGCAGGATCAGGAGGGTGCTGAGGCCGTCGATGCCGATGAAGTACTCGGCGCCGATCGACGGGATCCACGGCAGCCGCTCCTGGAACTGGAACTCGGGGCCCTGCGGGTTGTACCAGAACCACAACGGCACCGAGATGAGGAAGCCGATGAAGGCCGTGATGTTCGCGATCCACCGGATGGCGTTCTCGTTCTGCTTGTTGACCAGCAGCAGCAGGAGCGCGCCGACCAGCGGCGTGAACAGGATGATTGAGAGGTAATAAGTCATAAAAACGTCTTGGTGGAGCGCAAGGCTGTCAGCCGGGCGTCACCGCACGAAGAGATACACCCCGACGAACGCGAAGATGCCGAACAGCATCAGCAGCGCGTAATTCTGCACGAGGCCGGTCTGGAAGCGGCGGAACGCCAGGCTCGACTCCTGCACGATCCAGCCGACGAGATTGACCAGCCCGTCGACCACCTTGCGATCGGTGAGGCCGGAGAACCACGACCCCACCACGGTCAGCTTGCCCGCGCCGTTGACCGCGCCGTCGACGACCGTCCGATCGACCGCCCAGAGGCCGTCGCCCGCGGCGAAGGTGCCGGCGATCGCGGTCGCGTTGTACAGCTCGTCGACGTAGTACTTGTTCGACAGCAGGCGGTGCGCGCCGCCGAAGCGCTCCGCGAGCTGGTCGGAAATCTCCGGGCTCTTGACGTAGAACTTCTGCGCCACGCCGATCCCGATCAAGGCGATCACGACCGAGAAGGCCATCAGCCCGAGCTCCTCGAGGCGCGAGACGTGCGGTTCCGCGCCGTGCTCGCCTTCCGCCGCGGCGGGTTCACCCGCGGCAGCAGCGCCCTCGTGGGCGGCCACATGTTCCGCCGTGAAGCTCGGCTCCAGGAAGTGCTCCAGCGTGTTGCCGCCGCCGAGCGCCGCGGGGATGCCGATGAACCCGGCGACGATCGCGCCGATCGCGAGCGCCTGCAGCGGGAAGGTCATCGGCGCGGGCGATTCGTGCGGTCCGTGCCACGGGCCGTGGCCGTGCCCGGCGCCATGATCGTCGTGCGCGGCGGCATGCGCGTCGTGGGCGTGATCGTGCGGCTCTGCCGGACCGTGCGAGACCTCGTGGTCCTCTTTCGCGGCCTGGCCGTGCGCGTGCGGGTCCGCCGGATGCTTCGCGCCGTGCGTCGCCGCGACCGCGACGTCGGAACCGTGCCCGGTGTCCCAGGCCGGCCCGCGATAGGCGCCGAAGAACGTCATCGCCATCAGCCGCCACATGTAGAACGCGGTCATCAACGCGGTCGCGACCGCGAGCACCCAGATGACCTTGTTGTGCATGAACGCCTGGAAGAGGATCTCGTCCTTCGAGAAGAAGCCGGCAAACGGCGGGATCCCCGCGATCGCGAGCGTGCCGATCATCATCGTCGCGAAGGTGACCGGCATGTACTTCTTCAGGTTGCCCATCCGGCGCATGTCCTGCTCGCCGCCCATCGCGTGGATGACCGAGCCGCTGCCGAGGAAGAGCAGCGCCTTGAAGAACGCGTGCGTCATCAGATGGAAGGCGCCGGCCGAGAACGCGCCGACCCCCATCGCGGTGAACATGTAGCCGAGCTGCGACACGGTCGAGTACGCCAGCACCCGCTTGATGTCGTACTGGACGAGGCCGATCGAGGCGGCCATCAGGGCGGTCAGCACGCCGACGATCGCGACGATCGTCATGACCTGCGGCGCGTGGGAGAACAACACGGCGTTCCGGCCCAGCATGTAGACGCCCGCGGTGACCATCGTCGCCGCGTGGATCAGCGCGGAGACCGGCGTCGGCCCTTCCATCGCGTCCGGCAGCCAGACATACAGCGGAATCTGCGCGCTCTTGCCGGTCGCGCCGACGAAGAGGAACAGGCAGATGAACGACAGCACGCCGAAGTGCATCGTCTCGATCGGCATGGTCGCGGCCGCGTTCTGCACCGCGCGGAAATCCAGCGTGCCGAACGTCATGTAGATGAGGAAGACGCCGAGGACGAAGCCCCAGTCGCCGACGCGGTTGGTGATGAACGCCTTCTTGCCGGCATCCGCGGCGCTCTTCTTCTCATACCAGTAGCCGATCAGCAGGTAGGAGCAGAGGCCGACGCCCTCCCAGCCCACGAACATCACCAGGAAGTTGTTTCCCAGGACGAGCATGAGCATGAAGAAGCAGAACAGGTTCAGGTAGCAGAAGAAGCGCGCCACGCCGCCGCGCGGCTCGTCGGCCATGTAGGCGGTCGAGTAGACGTGGATCAACGTGCCGATCCCGGTGACGACGAGGATCATCATCCCGGAGAGCGGATCGAGGCGGAAGCCCCAGGTCACCTGAAACAGGCCGACGCCGTTGGTGGTTTCGAGCGGAATGCGCGGAATCCACTCGGCCACGGTGACGTCGAACGCGCGCGCGTCGGCCGGGAGCCCCAGCAGCTGCCAGAACGCAAACAGCGACAGGGCGAGCGCCGCCAGCATCATCGTGCAGGCGACCGCGCCGGCGGTCTTGCGCGAGAACGACCGGATACCCAGGAGGCCGTTGATCGCCGCCCCGATGCCGGGGAGGATGGGGATTAACCAGATGTATCGCATACCAAGGGGGCGGGAGGGGCTGGATGGGCAGGATCGGCAGGATGTGTCCTGCCCTTCCCGCCCGTCCTGCCCTTCCTGCCTACCACCTCATTAAGTTCATCTCGTCGATGTTGATCGTTTCCTTGTTGCGGTAGAACGCGAGGATGATCCCGAGCCCGACGGCGGCTTCCGCGGCCGCCACGGCGATGACGAAAATCGCGAAGACCTGGCCGACCGCGTTCTGCAGCTGCGCCGAATAGGCGACGAGGTTGATGTTCACCGCGTTCAGGATCAGCTCGATCGACATGAAGATGATGATGATGTTGCGCCGCACCATCACGCCGATCACCCCGATGATGAACAGCGCGGCCGACAGCAACATATAGTGAGTAGGAGTGATCATGATTCTGTACTTGGTGAATTGGCGACTTGGCGACTTGGCGACTTCGAATCACCAACTCTCCAACTCACCATGTCGCCAACTCTCATAGCTCTCGTTTCGCCAGCACGATGGCCCCGATCATCGCGACCAGCAGCAGCATCGACGCGATCTCGAACGGAATCAGGTAGCTGGTGTAAAGCATCCAGCCGACGACCTCGGTGTTCCCGGTCACCGGCACCGCCGCCGCCTCGACGATCGGCCGCACCGGCATGTCCGACGAGCGGAACGCCAGCAGCGCGAGCTCGGCGAGCACCGCCGCCGCCAGCCCGAAACCCAACTTGGTCTTGCGATGCGGATCCGAGTGCGCCTCCGGCGGGCGCTTCAGGTTCACCAGCATCACCACGAACAGATACAGGACGACGATGCCGCCGGCGTAGACCAGGATCTGGATCGCCGCGAGGAACTGCGCGCCGAGCAGCACGTAGAGCGCCGCCACGAACAGGAAGTCGAGCACCAGGAACAGGACGCTGTGCACCGTGTCCTTGGTGCTGATCACCATGACGGCGAACCCCAGGATGCACGCCGAGATGAAATAGAACGCGATCGCGGTGCCCATTAGGAGATCAACACCTTTACGATGCCGGTCACCACCAGATTGACGATCCCCAGCGGAATGAGCACCTTCCATCCGAGCCGCATCAGCTGGTCGTAGCGGTAGCGCGGCAGCGTCGCCCGGATCCAGATGAAGAAGTAGAGGAAGAGGAACGACTTGATGAGGAACCAGGTCCAGCTCGGAATGAAGTCCAGGAACGCCAGCGCCGCGACGTTCGGGAACGGCCGCAGCCACCCGCCGAGGAACAGGGTGGTCGCCACCGAGGAGACGACGATCATGTTGGCGTACTCGGCGAGGAAGAACAGCGCGAAGCGCATGCCGCTGTACTCGGTGTGGAAGCCGCCGGTCAGCTCCTGCTCCGCTTCCGGCATGTCGAACGGCGCGCGGTTGGTCTCCGCGAGGCTGCCGATGACGAAGATGCCGAAGGCGAACGGCTGGACGAACAGGTACCAGAGATGCTGGCTCTCCTGCGCCCGGACGATGCCGACCATGCTGAGCGTGCCCGACATCAGGATGACGCTGACCAGGATCATCGTCACCGCGATCTCGTAGGAGATCAGCTGCGCCGACGCGCGCAGGCTGGCCAGCAGCGGGAACTTGCTGTTCGAGGCATAGCCCGCGAGGATGATGCCGTAGACGCCGACCGAGGCCACCGACACGATGTAGAGCAGGCCGACGTTGATGTCGGTGATGTAGAGCGACACCTGCCGGCCGAACAGGTTCACGACCGGACCGAACGGAATCACCGCGTAGACGATCAGCGCCGGCACCATCGAGATGATCGGCGCCGCGGTGAAGACCCACCGGTCGGCGCGCACCGGCGTGATGTCTTCCTTGAGCATCAGCTTGATCGCGTCAGCGACCGGCTGCAGGATGCCGTAGGGGCCGACCCGCATCGGGCCGAGCCGCGATTGCGCCCACGCGATTACCTTCCGCTCGAGCAGCACCATGTAGGTGACGGCCACCAGCGTCGCGTTCAGGACGATGACGATCTTCAGGAGCGGAATGAGCAGCGTGTCGATCATCGACGGCAAGCCTGAAATTTCAGATTGCAGAATTCAGATTGAAGATTGATTTCAGATTGATTCCCAATCTGAAATCTGAAATCTGAATTCTGAAATCTCGCGAGGGTCCCTGTCATCGATCGACCTCCCCGAGGACGACGTCCAGGGACCCGATCAGTGCGACGACGTCGGCGATGAGGTGGCCCTTGATGAGCGGACGCAGCCCCTGCAGATTGCAGAACGACGGCGGGCGGACGCGGAAGCGGTACGGGTTGGTCGACTTGCCGTCGCTGACGATGAAGTAGCCGAGCTCGCCTTTCGGCGATTCGATCGCGTGATACGTCTCACCGGCGGCCGGCTTGATCAGGCGGGGAACCTTGCCCACAATCGGCCCTTCGGGCACGCCCTCGGTCGCCTGGCGGATGATCCGGATCGACTGGCGGAACTCTTCCATCCGCACCAGGTAGCGATCGTAGGTGTCGCCCGCGGTGCCGACCGGCACGTCGAACTGCATCTCGTCGTAGGCCGCGTACGGCTCGTCCTTGCGCACGTCGCGCGGCACGCCCGACCCGCGCAGCGGCGGGCCGCTCAGCCCGAGCGCCACGGCCTGCGCGCCGGTGATGAGGCCGATCCCCTTGGTCCGCTCGAGCCAGATCCGGTTGTGGGTCAGGAGCTCTTCGTACTCGTCGACCTTCGCGTCCATGATGTCGCAGAACTGGAGGACCTTCTTGTCCCAGCCCGGCGGCAGATCCTGCGGCAGGCCGCCGATCCGCATCGAGTTGTAGGTGAGCCGCGCGCCGCAGAACTCCTCGAACAGATCGAGGATCAGCTCGCGCTCGCGGAACGCGTAGAGGAACACCGTCATCGCGCCGATGTCCATCGCGTGCGTGCCGATCCAGAGGCAGTGGCTCGCGATCCGCTGCAGCTCGCAGAGGATGGTGCGGACGTAGCGGGCGCGCCGCGGCACCTCGATCGCCATCAGCTTCTCGACGGTCTCGCAGTAGCCGACGTTGTTGGTCGCCGCCGCGACGTAGTCCATCCGATCGGTCAGCAGGATGATCTGCGTCCAGTTGCGGTTCTCGCTCAGCTTCTCGATGCCGCGGTGCAGGTAGCCGATCACGACGTCGGCATCGACCACCTTCTCGCCGTCGAGCCGCAGGACCACGCGCAGCACACCGTGCGTGCTGGGGTGCTGCGGCCCCATGTTGATCACCAGCTCGTTGGTGTCGAACATCGCGCCGTGGACGGTCGTCGGATTGTCGAGGGCGTTGCCGGTGTTACTCAATGTCCGCCTCTTCCCGCGCCTGGCGCAGCTTCAGCCAGTCTTCCGGATTTTCCATCAGCAGCTCGCCCGGCCCCTCGAGCGGATAGTCCTTCCGCTGCGGAAACCCCTGCCAGTCGTCGGGCATCAGAATGCGGCGTCGATCGGGATGACCGGTGAAGTTGACGCCGAACATGTCGTAGACCTCGCGCTCGAGCCAGTTGGCGGCCGGCCAGATGGCGGTCGCCGACGGCACCGGCGAGTTCTCACCCGCCCGGACTTTCACCCGGACGCGCTGCCGGTGGCGCGTCGAGTACAGACAGTAGACCAGGTCGAAGCGCGCTTCCTTGCGCGGCGGCCAGTCGGTGGCCGTCACATCCGAGCAGAAGTCGAACGCCGCATCCGGCGCGTCGCGCAGGTGGACGAGCGCGGCGCTCATCTGCTCGAGCGGCACGACGATCGTCCAGTCGCCGACGTAGTAGCTGACGAGGCTGACGCTGTTCGGCACCGCGCCCTGCAGCGTCGTGATGAACGCCGGCACGGCCATGTCGGCGGGCGGAGGCGGCTCGGTCGGACCGGTCGGCGGCGCCGGCGCGGGCGGCGGATGAGGCGCCGCCTTCGCCGCCGGCGCGGCGGGTTTCGCGGCAGCTGCGGCCGCCGGTTTTGCCGCGGCGGCAGGCGCGGCCGGTTTCACGGGAGCAGCCGCAGGCGCTTCGGGTTTGGGGGTCTCGGGTTCGTCAGCCATTTAGACCCAGTCGAGGGCGCCCTTCTGCCACGCGTAGTAATAGCCGACGACCAGGATGAAGATGAAGACCATCATCTCGATGAGGCCGAACAACAGGAGCTTGTTGAAGATGACCGCCCACGGAAACATGAACACCGTCTCGACGTCGAAGATCACGAACAGCATCGCCACCAGGTAGTAGCGGATGCTGTAGCGATCGCGGGCGTCGGTGGTCGGCTCGATGCCGCACTCGTACGGCTCCAGCTTCACTTTGTTGTACTTCTCCGAGGAAATCAGGCCGGAGATCAGCAACGTGAGCAACGCAAAGCCGGTCGCGACGGCGACGAAGATGGCAATCGGAATGTAGGCTGAAGGCATTGGGAATTCGTGTCGCGTGAAGAAAAAGCGCGACCGTAGAAAAGCCTCGGTTTTATAACATGCGACCTGAGGGGTGTCAAGAAACGGGGCACGCCGCCTTCCGGCGCCAAGACTCCCCGCAACCTACAGATTTCAAACCGTTTTTGGCCGCCGCCACGCTTGACGCTCTCCAAAACCGAGACCTATACTCACCCTATGTCCAATCGGCGTCTTTTCGTCGCCGCCCTGTCCGCAGCCGCGTGCGCGTTCGTCTGGAGCGGCACGCTCGACGCGCAAGCCATTCAACGCGCGATGTACGTCAGCGCGGTCAATGACGCCGGCGCCCCGATTCCTGACCTCGGCCCCTCCGACTTCATCGTCCGCGAAGACAACAAGGCCCGGGAAGTCCTCAAGGTCGAGCCGGCGGTCGACAAGATGCAGATCGCGCTCCTGATCGACACCAGCCAGGGAGCGCGGAACGACATCTCGCACATGCGCACCGCGCTGCCCGGGTTCATCAAGACCCTCACCACCGGCGAGGTCAAGAACGAGGTCGCGATCATCGCCATCGGCGAGCGGCCGACGGTGTTCACCAACTACACGTCCAGCCAGGTCGAGTTGAAGAAGGGGGTCGATCGCCTCTGGTCGATCCAGGGCTCCGGCGCCTACCTCCTCGACGGGATCCTCGAGACCTGCGACGGGTTCAAGAAGCGCAAAGCCGACCGCCCGGTCATCGTCGCCATCCTCAGCGAGGGCCCCGAGCTGAGCAACCGGCAGCATGACCAAGTCACTGATGCGCTGCGCGCCGCGAACGCCGCATTTCACGCGATCACGCTGGGCCGCCCGTCGAGCAGCCTGAGCGACGAGGCGCGCAACCGCAACATGGTGCTCGACGAAGGCCCGCGCCTCACCGGCGGACGGCGCGAAGAGCTGCTGACCAGCATGGCGCTCGAGGGCAAGCTGACGCAGCTGGCCGACGAACTGACCCACCAGTACAAGGTCACCTACGCCCGCCCGGAGTCGCTGATTCCGCCGGAACGCGTGACGGTGTCGGCCGCCAAGCCCGGCGTCACGGCGCGCGGCACGCTGATCAAGGAAGTCCAGGGTCGCCCGTGATGGCCGTCCCCACACGCCGGCGCCGGTGGCCGTTCATCGCGGCCGCCGTGGCGGCGACGCTGGAGCTCGCGTCGGCGCAGGCGCCGCAGCCACCGCAGGTCCCCTTTCGCGCCGGCGTCGACCTGGTGTCGCTCAACGTCACCGTCAGCGACGGGGCCGGCAAGTACATCACCGACCTCACCGCCGAGGATTTCAACGTGTTCGAGGACGGCGTGAAGCAGGAAGTCACCTTCTTCAACCGGACCAACCTGCCGATCGCGCTGGCGCTGCTGCTCGACACCAGCGCCAGCATGGACACGAAGCTGCCGACGGCGCAGGAAGCGGCGGTCGGCTTCGCCAAACGGCTGCGCCAACAGGATCTCGCCGAGGTGATCGACTTCGACAGCCGGGTCGTCGTCCTGCAGAACTTCACCAACAGCGCCGGCGAGCTCGAGTCGGCGATCAAGAAGACGTCGGCCGGCGGCTCGACCTCGCTCTACAACGCGGTCTACATCGCGCTCAAGGATCTGAAGAAAGTGGTCGCGAAGAACACCGAGGAGATCCGCCGCCAGGCGATCGTGGTGCTGTCCGACGGCGAAGACACCTCCAGCCTGCTGCCGTTCGAGGAAGTGCTCGACCTGGCGAAGCGGTCCGAGACCGCGATCTACTGCATCGGCCTCCGCGCCCCCGACGGCCCCGGCACGACGACCAAGGGCTTCAAGGAGGCGGAGTACGTGCTGCGGCAGTTCGCGCAGGAGACCGGCGCGCGCTCGTTCTTTCCGAATCAGCTCGCGGAGCTGTCCGGCGTCTACGGACAGATCTCCGATGAGCTCTCCAGCCAGTACACCGTCGGCTACACGTCGCGCAATCCGAAGCGCGACGGGGCCTGGCGCAGGGTGGTCGTCCGCGTGACCCGTCCGAGTCTGACGGCGCGGACCAAGCTGGGATACTTCGCGCCGACGGTCCACTGATCATGAACCTGGTTCCGCTGGTGCTGTACGCGGCGGCGTTGGTGGCGTACGCGTGGCACTTCGCGCAGCGCAACCCGGTGCTCGGACGCTCGGCCACGACGCTGCTGGTGGCGGCGGCGCTGGCGCACACCTTCGTCATCGGCATGCAGACCATGGAAGTCGGGCACGTGCCGGTGGCGGGCGCCACCTCCGCGATCTCGACCTTCGTATGGCTGCTCGCGCTGTCGTATCTCTACGTCGAGATGACGACCGACGAGCGGGCGATGGGCGTCTTCATTCTGCCGTTGCTGGTCGCGCTCCAGGCGATTCCCGGGTTCAGGCCCGGGATCGAGGATCGCGCGCCGGTCCTGCAGGGACCGCTGTTCGGCGTGCACGTCTCGTCGCTCCTCTTCGCCTACGCCAGCTTCGCGCTGGCCTGCGTGATCGGGATCACCTATGTGCTGCTGTTCAAGGAGATCAAAGCCAAGCATCTCGGCTTCTTCTACGCGCGCCTGCCGTCGCTGCAGGTCCTCGACCGGATGAACCAGCGCGCGATCGTGATCGGGTGGATCTTCCTGACGATCGGGATTATCGTCGGCGGCATCTGGGCGGCGCAGGCCCGCGGCGGCTACGGCGCCGGCGACCCGCGCGTGCAGGCGATGTCGCTCGAAGATCCGAAGATCTTCGTCGCTCTCCTCTGCTGGTTCGTCTATTCGTTCGAGCTGTTCGCGGCGCGACGCATCGGCTGGGGTGGACGGCGGGCGGCGTATCTGTCGGCCGTCGGGTTCGTGATCGTGCTCTTCAATTTCGTGCCGATCACTTATTTTTTCTCGAAGTCCCACAATTTCTAACGTGCAGCTCCTGCTGGTCGGAATCAGTCATCGCACCGCGCCGGTCGAGCTGCGCGAGCGGATCGATTTCCAGGCTCGCGGCCTCACCGACGCGCTGCGCGCGCTCGCCCAGCGCGGATCGGCGCGCGAGGCCGTGGTGGTCTCGACCTGCAACCGGGCCGAACTCTACGTCGCCTGCGACGAGGCGACCGCAACGCGGCAGGACCTGGTCCGCTTCGTCAGCGACTTCAACGGGGTCGCGTCAGGTGAGCTCACACCCCACGTCTACGACGTCACCGATCTCGAAGTCGCCCGGCACCTGTTCCGCGTGGCCGCCGGACTCGACTCGCTCGTCATGGGCGAGCCGCAGATTCTGGGGCAGGTCAAGGACGCGCACACGATTGCCAGCGACGCGCACACCTCGGGCCCCGTGCTCAACCGCCTCTTCCACAGCTCGTTCGCGGTCGGCAAGCGCGTGCGGACGGAGACCGGCCTCGGCTCGGGCGCGGTGTCGGTGAGCTACGCCGCGGTCGCGCTCGCGCGCAAGATTTTCGGCGATCTCAGCGGCAGGAGCGTCGCGGTGATCGGCGCGGGCGAGATGGGCAAGCTCACCGCGCTGCACATGAAGTCGCAGGCGGTGAAGCACGTCACGATCGTCAGCCGGACGATGGCGCACGCGGCGAGGACCGCGGAGGCGATCGGCGGCGCCAGCGCGGCGCCGTGGGAAGAGCTCGACAACGTCCTGGCCGCCAGCGACATCGTGATCACGGCCACCGGCGCCGCCGCGCCGATTCTGACCAGCGCCCACATCGAGGCGGTGATGCGGCCGCGGCGCAACCGCCCGCTGTTCATCATCGACATCGCCATGCCGCGCGACGTCGAGGCTGCCGCCGGGGAAATCGAGCAGGTGTTCCTCTACAACATCGACGATCTGCAGGCGACGGTCAGGGAAAACCTCGCGCGGCGCGCCAGCGAGGTCGCGCGCGCCGAGACGATCGTCAACGAAGAGGTCGAGCGGTTCGGCAGCTGGTTCCGCTCGCGCGGCGCCATCCCGACGGTCGTCGCGCTGCGGGAGCGGTTCGAGGCGATCCGGCGCGCCGAGCTCGAGCGGCTCGACTTCAAGCTCTCGTCGCTGCCTCCCGAGGCGCGCGCCAGGGTCGACGAAATCACGCACCTCATCGTCGAGAAGCTGCTGCTGACGCCGACCGAACAGCTGAAGGCGCTGGACAACTCGGAGGCGGTCAGCGCCTACACCGAAGCGATGAACCGGCTGTTCGCGCTCACCAACCAGCCGGGGGACGAACAGGCGGAACGAGGCCGGCAGACGAAGGGCGGACGCGTCGAGCCGTTCAAGCGCCCCACGGGCGGACGACGATAGCCGCGCCGACGCCCATCACGCATGGATAACGCCCAGGAGCTTCGCCTCGGAACGCGAGGCAGCCAGCTCGCGCTCTGGCAAGCCAAGACGGTCGCGGCGCGCATCGCCGCCGCCGGCGGTCCGCCCTGCCGCATCGTCGTCATCAAGACGGACGGGGATCGGCTGCAGGAGCGGCCCCTCTCGGAAATCGGCGGCAAGGGACTCTTCGTCAAGGAAATCGAAGACGCGCTGCTCGGCGGCGAGATCGACCTCGCCGTGCACAGCAGCAAAGACATGTCGGCGGTGCTGCCCGACGGGTTGACGATCGCCGGGGTGCTGCCGCGAGAGAATCCGCTGGACGCGGTGGTATTGCCGGGCGGGAAGCAGGGATCAGGGATCGGGGATCGGGGATCAGCGATGAGCGTCGAGCGCTTGGTGGCGGCGCTCGGGTCCGCGCCGTCGATCGGCACCGGCAGCGTTCGCCGCATCGCTCAACTGACGCGGCTGTTTCCCGGTGCGCGTTTCACCGGCATCCGCGGCAACCTCGACACGCGGTTGCGAAAGCTCGACGAAGGCGCGCATGATGCCCTGGTGCTGGCCGCCGCCGGGCTGACGCGGTTGGGGTTCGCGGCGCGCATCTCGCTTTCGATCCCGGCGGAGGCGTGCGTGCCTGCGCCCGGCCAGGGGATCGTCGCCATCGAGATCCGCGGCGCCGACGCGCGGACACACGCCGCGGTGAAGCGCATCACCGACGAGGCCGCGGGTGACGCGCTCACCGCCGAGCGCGCGCTGGTGGCGACGCTCGGCGGCGGATGCCAGACGCCGGTCGGGGCGCTGGCGTCGGTCGTGGACGGCGACGAGCTCGAGATCATCGCCGCGGTCGCGGCGCTCGACGGCAGCCGGCTCGTCCGCGGCCGGGCGCGCGCGGCGAGGCGCGAGGCGGCCGCGCTCGGCGCACGGGTCGGCGCGCAGCTGATCGCGGACGGAGCCGGCGACATTCTCGCGGAGGCCACAAGGGCTCAGGCGGGGCGAGGGTAGGCGTAACAGAACGGCGAACGCAGAACGACGAACGTATGAGCATTGTCTACCTGATCGGCGCCGGTCCCGGCGATCCCGGCCTCATTACCGTCCGCGGCCTGCAGTACCTGTCGGCGGCCGACGTGGTGCTGTACGACCATTTGGTGCCGGCGCGTCTGCTGCGCTCGGCGCGCCCCGACGCGGAGCAGATCGACGTCGGCACCGCCGCGCCGCAGCCGCTGGAGCAGGAAGCGATCTGCTATCTGCTCGCCGAAAAAGCGCGCGAAGGCAAGACCGTCGCGCGGCTGAAGTGGGGCGATCCATTCGTGTTCGACAGCGGCGGCGCCGAGGCGCTGTTTCTGCACGAGCAGGGCGTGCGCTTCGAAGTCGTGCCAGGCGTGCCGGCGGGCATTGCGGTGCCGGGCTACGCCGGCATTCCGATCACTTACCCGGGCGGGGGCGACACGGTCACCTTCATCCGCGGCCACGAAGACGACGGCAAGGCGCCGGTGTCGATCGACTGGACCAGCCTCGCCCGGCTCGACGGCACCCTGGTCTGCTACGCGGGGCCGCAGCAGCTGCCGGAGATGCTGCGCGCGCTCCTCGCCCACGGAAGATCGCCGGAAGATTCGGCAGCGGTGATCTATGACGGCACCCGGCCGACGCAGGTCACGATCGCAGGGACGCTCGGAGAGATCGCGGTGACGGTGGCGAATGGCGCCGAGCGCCGGCCGGCCATTCTCGTCGTCGGACGCGTCGTCGCGCTGCGCGAGCACCTGCGCTGGTTCGATGAACGACCGCTGTTCGGCAAGCGCATCCTGGTGACACGGCCGAAAGATCAAAGCATGGATCTCGTCGAGCGGCTCGAGGCATTGGGCGCCGACGCGATCGAAGCGCCGATGATCCACATCCTGCCGCCGGAAGACTACGGCCCGCTGGACGACGCCTGTGCCCGCGCGGGCGACTTCGACTGGATCGTCTTCACGAGCGTGAATGCGGTGGATGCGTTCATGGACAGGCTCCTCGCCGGACCGACGGATCTGCGCGCGCTCGGCGGCGTCCGCCTCTGCGGCGTCGGCGCGGCGACCGCCGCGCGCCTGGAAGATCACGGATTGAAGGTCGACCTGACCCCGCCTGAATACCGTGCGGAGGCGATCCTGCGCGCGCTCACGGACAGCGGCGACATCAGCGGGAAACGAGTGCTGCTGCCCCACGCCGACATCGGACGGGAACTGCTCACCGAGGAACTGCGGAAACAGGGAGCCGACGTCACGGAGGTCATTGCCTACCGGACGATCGCGGTCGAGGCCGATCGCGAAGGCGAGCCCGACATCTATCGCATGCTGCTCGAGCGCACCGTGGACGTCGTCACGTTCACGAGCGCGTCGGCGGTCCGGAATTTCGTCCGCATCCTGGGCGCGGAGCCCGCGGCCGACCTGCTGGCGACGACGGTGGTGGCGTGCATCGGACCGGTGACCGCCGAGGCCGCCGCGCGATCGAACATCGAGACCACGATCCAGCCGGCCAGCTACACGATCCCGGCGCTCGTCGAGGCGATCGCGAAGTATTTCGAGGGACGAGACACGGAGACGACGTCGAGCGCACAGAGGTAAAGGGCCACAGAGACACCGAGACACAGAGAATTTTCTGCTGGAGCGGCTCGCGGCGGCGGCCGGCGAAGCCGGCCGGGCTCAGGCCGATGAGCGACGAAAACACGACCCGGACCGCAGCAGATGGTCGTGTTTTCGACGCTCATCGGTCTGAGCTCGCGCAACGCGCCCGCCGCGAGCCGTCACCTGAAGGCTCAATCTCACAATCTCGGTGCCTCTGTGTCTCCGTGGCTGAAACACTCGGTGTGCTCCCGGATCTCCGTGTCTCTCTGAGATAATCGAGCAATCATGACCCGCACCCAGACACCCACGGCGCTGACCCTCACTCGACGTCTCCGGCGCCTGCGCCGGACGGCGACCATGCGCGCGCTGGTGCGGGAGACGCGGCTCTCGCCCGACATGTTCATGCTCCCGCTCTTCGTCTGCGAAGGCGAGGGCGTGCGGCGCGAGGTGCCGTCGATGCCCGGCGTCTTCAACCTCTCGGTCGACGAGGCGGTGAAGGAGGTCAGGGCGGCACGGGCCGACGGCGTCAAGAGCGTGATCCTGTTCGGCATCCCCGATCGGAAAGACGACATCGGCTCGCAGGCCTACGATCCGGAGGCGCCGGTCCAGGCCGCCATCCGGGCGATCAAGCGGGAAGCCGAGGATGTCCTCGTCGCGACCGACGTCTGCCTCTGCGAGTACACCGACCACGGCCACTGCGGCATCGTGATCGACCAGGAGATCGCCAACGACCCCACCGTCGATCAGCTGGTGCGCGCGGCCGTGTCACATGCGGCCGCCGGCGCCGACATCGTCGCGCCGTCGGACATGATGGACGGCCGCGTCGGCGCGATCCGGCGGGCGCTCGACGAGCGCGGATTCGAAAACACCGCGATCATGGCCTACGCGGCGAAATACTGCTCCGCCTTCTACGGTCCCTTCCGCGACGCGGCCGGTTCGGCGCCGCAGTTCGGCGACCGCCGGTCGCACCAGATGGATCCGGCCAACGCGGCCGAAGCGCTGCGCGAAGTCGAGCTCGACATCGCCGAAGGCGCGGACATCGTCATGGTGAAGCCGGCGATCACCTACCTCGACGTCATCGCGCGCGTGAAGGAGGCATTCGACTTCCCCACCGCCGCGTATCACGTCAGCGGTGAGTACGCGATGCTGAAGGCGGCGGCGCGCAACGGCTGGATCGACGAACCGCGGGCGATGCTGGAAACGCTGACGGCGATCCGCCGCGCGGGCGCCGACATCATCATCACCTACTACGCGCGAGACGCCGCACGCGCGATCGCCTAGATGTAGCGGTGCGACCCGGCGAGATCGAGGAGCCGCGTCAGGGGACGAAGGTGAACTTGGCCCGGCCGGTGATCGTTTTGGTGAGCCCGAGGAACGATCCGCCCACCGGGCGGGCGCGCGTCGTCACGCGCACGTAGTAGTCGCGGGCGGCGTCCAGCCTGGCGGTGTCCGCCACCGGTACCCGCGTCCACTTGGTCAGCCAGCTCTTCACGACCGCATCGTCTTCGGTGACCAGCACGCCTTCGACGCGGCCGTCGATCGTGCGGGTGAGGGTATGGCGCCGCGTGAGGTTGTCGTATCGATCGGTCGTCGCCACGACCGTCGTCCCCACCGTTCGATCGATCCAGGCGGGCGTCCGCAGTTCCAGCTCGTAGGTGAAGGTCGTCCGCAGGCCGCTCGCAATCGCCTCGCGGACCGCGTCGGTGTAGGCGTCGTTGAGCTCGAACGACACCACCACATGGTTGTCGTTGATGAACGGCGTAATCCTGAGCGTCTCTTGAGAGCGCAATGCCGCCGCCGACACCAGCAGCAGGACGGCCACGACGGAGAACGTTCGCATCATTACACGCATAAACTAGTACCGAATCACTGCCGCCATCGTCGCGCGCCAGAAGGTGAGATGTTCCGCGAACCCTGTTTGCAGGGACGTGTCACGAAAGCTTTGAAACCGGCGGACGTCCCACGAAACACCGGCCCGACTGGTGACGAACGCGACCGCGCCGACGCCAAGGTCGAACGTCGGGACAACGGACGACAGATCGGACGCACTGAGCGATGTCGTCTCGGTGACCCGCATCAGCCCCCCACCCGCGATGATGTAAGGCCGCAGCGTGTACTCCGTCAGCCGGTGCGGCGCCGCGATCACCACGTTGCCACACACGGTCGTCACCCGGCTGTTGAGCACCAGGTTCTTGTCGCCGGACTGTAGAAACCCCGGCACGTCGGCGACGTCGATGTCCACGCCGAAGAGTTCACCGAGAAACACCGCGCCGACGCCGATCGCCGGATGCGGCTTCCCGGCAGCATTCTCGAAATCGATAGGCGTCGCGCCGCCGAACGTCACGCCTGCAAACGGTCGAACCTGCCGGTCCGCGGCGTTCGCACGGACGCACAGTAGCAGAAGACCGGTCGCGAGTACCAGCGTTCTCGCAAGGCTGTGCTGCCTCATCTGACAAAGACCGACAGAAACAGCCGGGCAAACGGCGAGACCGTGACGTCGCCGGCCGACAAGTCGAACGGCCTGACCAGCCCCGGGCTGTTGGCGAGCAGAATCAGCGTAATGCCGCGCTGCGGCAAGGTGATGATCATCGACGAGGACGCGTTGTCGCTGACCCCGTGGTGCCACGCGACGCGCCCGCCGTTGTAGTTCTGGACGAACCAGCCGTACGCATGAGGCAACGGGTTGCCGGAGGCGTCGTTGGGCGGCGTCCACGCGAACGTTCGCCACTCCGGCCGCAGCGCCGAACCCGATTTCAGCGAGAGGTCGAACTGCTCGAGATCGCGGACGGTGGAAATCAACCCGGACGCCGGGGTGAGGCTGTTCGCGACGTACGAGGACGCCGTGGGGCGGCCGCCGCTGCCTCCCGAGTAAGGCGTGGCCAGCGAGCGCACCACGCCCGCGTACCGCTGCAGCGCCGACGCGGTGAACGCCTCCGCAGGGGCCGTGAGTTGAACCACGTCGGCTCCCGGCACGGAATCGTACATCAGCATCTTTTCGAGAAAGGCGCCGACGCCCCAGCGAAATGACGAGTCGGTGCAGCCGGCGATGGCGGCCGCGACCGGTCCGAGCCGGGCGGGCCGGTAGGAAAAGGTGAGCCCCGCCGGGCCGGCCGTCGTGTGCGTCAGCAACTGGCCGATCGTCGCTGACGCGTCCGGGCTGTTCGGCGCGTACTTGCTCACGCGATCGTTGAGCGACAGCCAGCCATCCGACGCGCACCGGACCGCCAGCGTCGCGACGATGGTCTGGGTCGTATCGTCGAGCTGAAAAGGTGTAAAGAGCCGCGTCGCGATGTTCCGATCGACGTCCTGCTGGCCGAAGGCGCCTTCCCAGGTCACCTCGTTGGGTCCGACGATGGCCGCCGCCAGGCCCGGGATTCCGGCCTGCACCCGCAGGGCGTCGAGATACTCGCTGAAACGCGTCAACACGAGGTCGTCGGCGGCGCGCACGAGGGCAACCGCTGACAATGCCAGGGCCATCGCGAGCAGCGGGAATGGCGGACGACGCATGAGCATGACCTGTGGCCGGGGGACTGTGATCATACCGGAGGACGGGCCGAAACGCGCGACCATTCGCCGGGCTTATAATCCGCGCGTGAAACAGATCAGCCTGGCCCTGACGACGGCCGCCGCGCTGGGGGCCGCGGCTGTCGCGGCGCAGCCGCCGGCGCGCCCGTTCGACCTGCTCATCACCAACGCCCGCATCATCGATGGCACCGGCGCGCCGTCCGTCACCGGATCGGTCGCGGTGCGCGACGGCCGGATCGCGGGTGTCGGGCGGGTATCGGGCACGGCCGCGCGCACCATCGACGCCCGCGGCCTGGTCGTCGCGCCCGGCTTCATCGATCCGCATTCGCATTCCGACGTGACGCTGCTGACCGACGGCAACGCCGAGAGCAAGATCAGGCAGGGAGTCACGACCGAAGTGATCGGCGAAAGCGGATCGGTCGCGCCGCAGAAGCCGACCGCCGAACACGCCTGGAGCGACTTCGCCGGCTACTTCTCGGCGATCCAGCGCGGCAAGACGTCGGTGAACCTGCTGTCGTACGTCGGCCTCGGCCAGGTCCGCGAATTCGTGATGGGCAACGACGAGCGCGCGCCGAAGACGGCCGAGCTGGAGCAGATGTCGCGCCTGGTCGCCGACGCCATGAAGCAGGGCGCGTACGGCGTGTCGACCGGCCTGATCTACTCGCCGAACGCGTATGCGAAGACCGACGAGCTGATCGCACTCTCCCGGCCGGCGAGCGCCGCCGGCGGGCTCTACGCGTCGCACCTTCGCTACGACGGCGAGAAGCTGCGCGAAGGGCTCGAGGAAGCGATCGCCATCGGTGAAGGCGCGCGCATCCCGGTCCACGTCTTCCACCTGAAGGTCACCGGCGCGAAGAATTTCGGGCGGATGAAGGAAGTCATCGCGCTGGTCGACGCGGCGCGGAAGCGCGGCGTCGAGTTCTCCGCCGACCAGTATCCCTACGTCGCCAGCAGCACCGGCCTCTCGCAGACGATTCCGCCGTGGGCGCACGAAGGCGGCGGCGCGAAAATGGCGGAGCGCCTGAAGGATCCGGCGACGCGCGCGCGGATCCGCAAGGAGATGGACGACCCGCACCCGGCGTGGGAGAACCGGCTGATCTCCGCCGGCACGTGGCACAACGTCCAGCTCGCCTCGATCCGGCAGCCGGCCTACAAGAAGTTCGAAGGCATGCGGGTCGACGACGCGGCGAAGGCGGCCGGAAAAGAGCCCTACGATTTCGTGTTCGAAATCCTGATCGCGCACAACGGCAGCGTCGGCTGCGTCTGGTTCATCATCGACGAGGGCGACCTGAAGCTGGCGATGCAGCAGCCCTGGGTCTCGGTGGGGTCCGACGGATCGGCGCTCGCCACGAGCGGACCGCTCCGCACCGGCGTGCCGCATCCGCGCAACTTCGGCACGTTCCCCCGGGTCCTCGGCAAGTACGTGCGCGAGGAACACGTCATCTCGCTCGAGCAGGCGGTCCACAAGATGAGCGGCCTCACCGCGTCGCAGCTGCACATCACGGATCGCGGGTTGATCAAGGATGGCCTTGCCGCAGACCTCGTCATCTTCGATCCGGCGACGGTCGCCGATCGCGCGACGTTCACGGATCCATTCCAGTACCCGGTCGGAATCCCCACCGTCATCGTCAACGGCCGCGTCGTGCTCGACGAGGGGCGTCATACGGGCGAGCGGCCGGGCATCGTGATTCACGGGAAAGGAATGGCGGGAACCCGCTAGAGGGACACATGAGTGGAGCGGGGCGGATCGGCGGGATGGGAAGAACGCCCACGGTCATCGTCTGCGCGATGCTCGCCTGGTGCGCGCTCGAGGCCGAACCGCTGCTCCGTTTGAGAGGGCGAGTCATCGGGAAGGGCGGGGAGGCCGTGTCCGGCGCGCAGGTTCGCGTGGAAGCACGGTTTGGATTTGGCGGCGCTGAGTTCACCGGGCAGCGGACATACTCGACCAACGCGAACGCGAAAGGCGAGTGGTCGATCATCGGCTTCACGGCCGGCGCCTGGGTCTTCGACGCGTCAGCCCCCGGCTACCTGCCGCACGTCGTGGCGCTGCCATTCAACCTGATGACTCCGGCCGGTCAGGGGCTGGATACGATCCCGCTCTGGCAGCCGGTGCTGCGGTTGACGCAACTGCCTGCGGGGGATGCGGGACAGAAACTCAAGGACGCCGAAGCCGCGGCGCGCCTCGGACAAATGGATCGCGTGACGCCCGTCCTGAAGGAATTGGGGATCGAGCCGGACGCGGACATCCTGTCGGCGCTCGGCCACGTCTGCCTCCTGGCCCACGACGTGGGAACGGCACGCTCGTTCTTTCACCAGGCCATCGATCGCGATCCCAAGTCGTTCGTCGGCACGCTCGGCATGGCCTCGACGGCGCTGCTCTCGCAGAACTGGGATCTCGCGGGTCGCACCTTCGCGACGGCGCGCACGCTGACCAGCGACAAGGCGGAGCAGGCGTACATCACGGCCGCGATTCGCGACCTGAGCAAGGTGCACGTCACGGCGCCGAAGGAATGAGGCCATGGACCGGATGCGAACGAAACTGCTGCTCGCCTGCGTGATGCTCGTCGCACCGGCCCTCGCCTCTCCCCCCGTCCTCCACGCGCAGCACGCCGCCTTCCGGGTGAAGGGACGCATCGTGACCGAGAAGGGCGAGCCGATCGACAAGGCCGACGTCCGGCTCGAGGCGTTTTTCGGCTACGCGGCCGGCACGTTTTCCGGGCCGCGCAAGTTGTCCGCGCAGTCCAACGCCAAGGGCGAGTGGAGTGTCGGCGCGCTGCAGCCCGGCGTCTGGCTGTTCGAGGTGATCGCGCCCGGGTATGTGCCGGAAACGGTGGTGCTGCCGATCCGCATTCTCACCACTGTCAGCATGGGCACGTCGGGCATGGCGCTGCTCTGGGATCTCGTCCTGAAGCCGGTCCAGCCGAAAGACGATGCGAAGGGACAGTTGCTGACGCAGGCGGCGGCCGCCGCGAAGGACGGCAAAACCGAAGAGGCGCGCGCGGCACTCCATCAGCTGCCGGACGAGCCCGACGCCGACTTCCTCGCGGGCGCCGGCCGGATCGCGCTCGTCGCGCGCGACCCGGCGCTGGCGAAGACGCTCTTCACCCAGGCGCTCGGGATCGACCCCTCGTCGTACCGCGCGGCGATGGGCGTCGCGTCGATCTTCATGCTCGAGCGCGATTTCGACAGCGCCTCGCGCGCCTTCGACGCCGCGCGCAACCGCACCCACGACAAGGACGAGGTGAAGTTCCTCACCGCCGCGATCGGCGATCTCGCGACGATCAAAGTCAGGTAACCTTTCGGGTTGATGATCACAAAGCGCTCTGCTCTCTTGTTCCGCCGCGCCCAAAAAATCCTTCCCGGCGGCGTCGACAGCCCTGTTCGCGCCTTCAAGAGCGTCGGCGGCTCGCCGCTGTTCATCCGGCGGGCCTCCGGCGCGCGCATCGAGGACATCGACGGCAATCGCTACATCGATTACGTCATGTCGTGGGGCCCGTTGATCCACGGCCACGCGCCACGCGGCCTCG
>Ga0068871_100000656_pt1 | contig 23786 bp, 18 predicted proteins | sample KBSMisM72_FD_72750 | JGI IMG/M metagenome (GOLD analysis project Ga0068871, IMG submission 72750) | Miscanthus rhizosphere microbial communities from Kellogg Biological Station, Michigan, USA - KBS Miscanthus M7-2 | ecosystem: Host-associated > Plants > Roots > Rhizosphere > Soil ...
CATCGGCGTGATGAGCAAGGAGTTCCAGCGGCTGCTCGTCATCGGCGACTGGGATCACTTGTACTTGACGATGGACTACAAGTACCAGGGGTCGATCGCGCGTGCGCTCGGGAAGTTCGTCGAGAAGGGCCTCGTCTACAAAGGCAAGAAGCCCGTTCACTGGTGCATCCACTGCCGCACGGCGCTTGCCGAAGCGGAAGTCGAGTACGCGGATCACTCGTCGCCGTCGATCTACGTGGAGTTTCCGCTCGCTGACGCGAGTGCCGGCGAGCTGGCGTCGCGAGTGCCCGGCCTCGCCGGCCGCAAGGTGTCCGTCCTCATCTGGACGACGACGCCGTGGACCATTCCGTCGAATCTCGCTGTCGCCTTCCATCCGGAATTCGATTATGCGGCATTCGATGTCGACGGCCGTGCGGTGATCCTGGCGGAAGGCCTGGCCGAAACGGTCGGCAAAGTGGTCGGCAGAGAGCTCGCGAATCCGGTTGCGAAGATGAAGGGCGCGGCGCTCGAGGGCATCCGCTTCCGCCATCCGTTGTACGAGCGCGATTCCGTCGGCGTTCTCGGCGAGTACGTGACGCTGGATGCGGGCACTGGTGCGGTGCACACAGCTCCGGGACACGGCGCGGACGACTTCAACACAGGAGTGAAGTACGGTCTCGAGATTTACGCGCCGGTCGGGCCGGCCGGCCACTTCAACGAGACCGTCGAGCTGTTCGGCGGCCAGCGGGTCTTCGACGCGAATCCGAACGTCGAGCAGGCGCTGAAAGAACGCAGCCGCTTGTGGCACCGCGAGACGTTTGCGCATCAGTACCCTCACTGCTGGCGCTGCCATAACCCGGTCATCTTCCTCGCGACGTCGCAGTGGTTCATCTCGATGGATAACGTCCGGCTCAAGGCGGACCAGTCCGCACCCACCCTTCGCGAAGCCGCCATCGACGCGATCGACAACAAAGTGAAGTGGATTCCGTCGTGGGGGCACGACCGGATCTACAACATGGTCAAGAGCCGCCCCGACTGGTGCATCTCTCGCCAGCGTGTCTGGGGCGTCCCGATCCCCGCTGTCGACTGCACGAAGTGCGGCACGGCCATCATGACTGCCGAGATGGTCGACAAAACGGCGTCGGTGTTTGATCAGTACGGCGCCGTCGCGTGGTGGGAACGCCCAATCGAAGAATTTCTGCCCGCCGGGTTGACCTGCCCGGACTGCGGCGGCACCGAGTTCGAGCGCGAGCGCAACATCCTCGACGTCTGGTTCGATTCGGGGTCGAGCCACGAGGCCGTGCTGCCCTTCCGTCCAGAGCTCACGTGGCCAGCGGATATGTACCTCGAAGGCAGCGATCAGCATCGCGGCTGGTTTCAGAGCTCGCTGCTCGTCGGGCTCGGCACTCGCGGGCGGCCGCCTTTCAGGCAGGTGCTGACGCACGGCTTTCTCATCGACCTCGAAGGCCGGAAGATGTCGAAGTCGATCGGGAACACAATCCTGCCGCAGGACGTCATCAAGGAGAGCGGCGCCGAAGTGCTTCGCCTCTGGGTGGCCAGCTGCGACTACCGTGAAGAGCTCCGCGTCAGCAAGGAAATCCTCGCGCGGATCGTCGAGGCGTACCGCAAGTTCAGGAACACGATGCGGTATCTCGTCGCGAACCTCTACGACTTCGATCCCGCCGCCGACGCCGTGCCGCTCTCACAGCTCGAGGAAGTCGATCGGTTCATCCTCGCGCGATACGGGCAGCTTGGATTGAAGATGCTCGAGGCGTACGACGAGTACGACTACCCGACCATCTTCCAGGCCATCAACGCCTTCGCGACCGTCGACTTGAGCGCGCTCTACAACGACATCTCGAAGGATCGGCTCTATACGTTCGCGGCGCGATCGAAGGAGCGCCGCTCGGCGCAGACCGCGATGTTTGTCATGGCCGAAGGGCTCGCGCGACTTGTCGCGCCGATTCTCTCGGTCTCGGCTGAGCAGCTGTGGCATTACTTGCCAGGCCCGCGCGACGAGTCCGTCCATCTGGCGCTGTTTCCGTCGGCGAAAGAACTGTCTGCGCTCGTCGATGCGGATCTCCTCGCTCGCTGGAACCGGTTGAGCGAGCTTCGCGACCGGGTGCTCGCGCAAATCGAGCCTCTTCGCAAAGACAAGCAGATCGGCAGCTCGCTTCAGGCTCGCGTCGTCCTCACGACGTCAAAAGACGACGTCGCGTTTCTGGAGAAGTACAAGAAGGATCTGCCGATGCTGTTCATCGTCTCGGACGTGGAGCTTCGTCCCGGCGGCGGCAGCACCACAGACATCGCCATCGAGCGCGCCGACGGCGTGAAGTGCGAACGCTGCTGGCGCGTCGTCAAGTCGGTGTCGACCGACCCGGCCTGGGCCGGCATTTGCGAACGCTGCCAGGATGCGCTCGCGCCCTTCGGCGATGCTGCCTGAGACAGCGCCGGGCCATGGCGCGTTCGCGCGCCGCATCGAAATCTGGCTGCCGATGCTCGTCGTCGTGCTGGACCAGGTCACGAAGGCGATCGTGCGCGCGAAGCTGCCGGTCTACGCGAGCACGACGGTCATTCCAGGATTCATGGACTTCACTCACGTGCCGAACTCGGGCATCGCCTACGGCTTTCTGCAAACCGTAGACTTCCCGTTCAAGACGGCGATTCTTGCGATGGTCGCTGCCGCCGCCATGATCAGCGTCGGCATCTACGCCGCAAGCCTCGCCCGGCATCAGTTCGTCGCCCGCATCGGGCTTTCCCTCATCATTGGCGGCGCCGCCGGCAACTTGATCGATCGCGTGGTCGTCGGATCGGTCGTCGATTTCGTCGACGTCTACTGGCGGACGTGGCACTTCTGGGTCTTCAACGTCGCGGACTCCGCGATTTCCGTCGGCGTCGCGGTGATGATTCTCGATATGCTGGGCCTAGGCGCGCATGTATCCAAAACTGCTTGAGCTGCCCTGGAAGGTTCCGTATCTCGGCACGATCACGATCTACACGTACGGCGTCCTGCTGGCCGCGGCGTACCTGCTCGGGCTGCAGCTCGCGCTGACGCGCGCCAAGTCGCGCGGACTCGATTCGACGCGCGTGATGGACCTCGGCATTTACATCATCATCAGCGCGCTGCTCGGCGCGAAGCTGCTCCTTCTGTTCACGGACTTTCAGACCTTCAAGAGCAATCCGGCGGAACTCTTCAACCTGCTGCGTGAGGGCGGCGTCTTCTACGGCGGCCTGATCGTCGCCGTCCTCGTCGCGCTCTGGTACATCCGCCGCGTCGGGCTGCCACTGTGGACGACGTGCGACGTCTTCGCTCCGGGCATTGCGCTCGGACACGTCGTAGGTCGGTTCGGGTGTTTGTTCGCCGGCTGCTGCTTCGGCAAACAGACCACGGTGCCGTGGGCGATCACGTTCAAGGATCCGTTCGCCGCCGCCAATGTCGGCACGCCCCTCGGCGTCCCGCTGCATCCGACGCAGTTGTACGAAGCTGGCGCCGAGCTCGCGATCCTCATCTTTCTGTTGACGACCGAGAAGTCCGGACGCCAATTCCCTGGACGCACGTTCTGGCTCTACATGCTCCTCTACGCAATCTCGCGCTACATCATCGAGTTCTACCGCGGTGACCCGCGCGGATCGATCGGACCGTTCTCGACGTCGCAATTCATCTCGCTGCTGCTCGCCCCGCTGGCCCTTTTGATGCTGCTCTACCTCGGCCGCTTCAGCCGCGGTCCTGCGCACGAGGGTGCCGGCAGTCGGCGCGCAGCGTGAGCACCAGCTTCGCCGTGCCCGCCGACAGCGCGGGCGCGCGTCTCGACGTCTTTCTCACCTCGGTGCTGGAGGGCCACTCGCGGTCGAACGTGCAGCGGCTGATCAAGGAGGGGCACGTCCACGTCGACGGCCGGACGGCAAAAGCGAATCAGCCGATGAAGGCGGGACAGACGATCGTCGTTGAATTGCCGGAGCCGGTCGATCCGGCGCCGCAGGCGGAGGCGCTGCCGCTGCCGATCGTCTACCAGGACAGCGACCTGATCGTCATCGACAAGCCGGCGGGCATGGTCGTCCATCCGGCCGCAGGACATGCCGGCGGTACGCTGGTGAACGCGCTGCTCCATCACGTCAGCGACCTCAGCGGCATCGGCGGCGAAAAACGGCCGGGCATCGTGCATCGTCTCGATCGCGGCACCTCGGGCCTGATGGTGGTCGCGAAGAACGACGCCGCGCACGAAGAGCTGTCGCGGCAATTTCAGGATCGCGAGGTCGAGAAGGAATACATCGCGCTCGTGTGGGGAGAAGTGCAGTCGGGGCGGCGCATCGACGCGCCCATCGGACGCGATCCCGTCAATCGCAAGAAGATGTCGGCCAGGGCCCGCCGCAGCCGCGAGGCGGTGACCCGCATCGTGAAGACGGAGAAGTTCGGCGTCGTCCTGACGCTTGCGCACATCGCGATTTATACGGGACGCACCCATCAGATTCGCGTTCATCTGAACGCGATCGGGCACCCGATTGTCGGCGATTCGTTGTACGGCGGCGTCCATCGGCGTGTGCCCGGCGATCTGCGCGCCGTCACGCATCTCACCCGTCCCTTCCTCCACGCCGCGCGGCTCGTGTTCACTCATCCCACCGACAACCGGCGAATGGAGTTCATGAGCCCGCTGCCCGAGGATCTGCAGCGCGTGCTCGACGAGCTGACGGAGCAAATCCATGGCGATCGTATGTACGACCCGCGTGTTCGCGGTTGACGTCGAACAGGTCCCCGCACCCGACGGCAGCGGCCGGACGCACGAAATGGTGACCATCCGCCACGCGCCATGCGTGGTACTGATTCCAGTGCTCGACGATGGGCGCATCGTGCTGATTCGGCAGTACCGCCACAGCGTCAAGCGGGTGCTGTGGGAATTTCCAGCCGGGAACATCGAACCGGGCGAGACGCCGGAAGCCGCGGCGCTGCGCGAATGCGAGGAAGAAACGGCGCTGGCGCCAAGCCATGTCGAGCGGCTGGCGGACATGTTTCCCGCACCAGGCTATTGCGACGAGGAGATGATCTTTTTTCGGGTGACCGGCCTGCACGCGCCCACGGCCGATTCGACGCTCAAGCCGGATGAAGATGAAAACATCACCGTGCATCCGACGACGGTCGCCGAGGCCAGAGCGATGCTGGCCCGCGGCGACATCGTCGATCTGAAGACGGCCTACGCTCTCACGCTGATCTGACGCGGAGCCTTGTGCTCCTTCTTGTGATGGCGTGGACGGTCGCTCGACACGGGTTCGAGCGCCAGCGCCAGCACCTCGTCGATGCTCGAGACCAGATGCACGGTCAAGTCTTTCTGCAGTTCCGGCGTCAGATCCTCGTTGACGTTCTTGGCGTTGCCCTTCGGCAGAATCACCTCGTGAATGCCGAGCCGGCGCGCCGCCAACACTTTCTCCTTCACGCCTCCGATTGGCAGGACGCGGCCTGACAGCGTGATTTCGCCGGTCATCGCCAGGTCGCCGCGCACGGACCGTCCGGTGAGAACCGACGCCATCGCCGTGGCCATCGTAATGCCGGCCGACGGTCCGTCCTTCGGAATCGCCCCCGACGGGACGTGCACGTGCATCTCGGCAACCTTGAAGAAGTCGGGGTCGATGCTGTACGCCTTGGCGTGCATACGGAGCCACGACAGCGCGGCGCGCGCTGATTCTTTCATCACGTCGCCGAGCTGGCCCGTGAGCGTCAACGACCCGGCGCCGGCCATTCGGGACGCCTCGATGAAGAGCACTTCGCCCCCGACCGGCGTCCAGGCGAGGCCGATCGCGACGCCCGGATCTTTCGTGCGCTCCTCAATCTCCTCGTCCAGATGCTTCGGCGCCCCCAACATCTCGACGACCGTGTCTGGCGTGATCTCGATGAGCCCGATGCCGTCGGAGGGCGCTTCGGCATGCCGGCGCGCGACCTTGCGGCAAATCGATCCGATTTCCCGCTCGAGGTTTCTCACGCCCGCTTCCCGAGTGTAGCCGCGGATGACCTGACGCAACGCCTCCGGGGTGAACCGGATCTGATCGTGGGTCAGCCCATGGTTCTTGATCTGCTTGCCGACGAGGTGATCGGTCGCGATCTTCAGCTTCTCGTCCTCCGTGTAGCCGGCGATCTCGAGCACTTCCATGCGGTCGCGCAGCGGCGGGGGAATCGGATCGAGCACGTTCGCGGTGGTGATGAACAGCACCTCGCTGAGATCGAACGGCACATCGAGATAGTGATCGCGGAACGTGTTGTTCTGCTCTGGATCCAGCACCTCGAGCAACGCCGACGAGGGGTCGCCGCGGAAATCGGAGCCGAGCTTGTCGATCTCGTCCAGGATGAACACCGGGTTCTTCGAATCGGCCCGGCGGAGTCCCTGGATGATTTGACCAGGCAGCGCGCCGATATATGTGCGCCGATGGCCGCGGATTTCGGCTTCGTCACGCATGCCGCCCAGCGAGACGCGGACGAACTTCCGTCCGAGTGACGAGGCGATCGATTTCGCGAGCGAGGTCTTGCCGACTCCGGGAGGTCCGGCGAAGCAGAGGATCGGCCCCTTGACCTCTGGATTGAGCTTGCGAACCGCGAGGTATTCGAGAATGCGATCCTTTGCCTTCTCGAGTCCCGAATGATCGGCATCCAGGATCGTTTTCGTCTTCGGCAGATCGATGACTTCGTCGGCGCGCTTGTTCCACGGCAGCGCGACCAGCCAGTCGAGGTACGTGCGCGACACCGTGTATTCGGCGGCAGCGACCGGCATTTTCGACAGCCGATCGAGCTCGCGAACCGCTTCTTTCTTCACGCCCTCGGGCATCCCCACCGCTTCGATCTTTTCCGCCAGTTCCTCGATTTCCTTCGTCTGGTCGTCGCCTTCGCCAAGTTCCTTTTGAATCGCCTTCAACTGCTCGCGCAGGAAGTAGTCGCGCTGGTTCTTGCCGACTTCGGATTGCACCTGCGACTGGATCTTCGAGCCGAGCTCCAGGACCTCGAGCTCCTTGATCAAAATGCGGTTGAGATTGTCCATGCGCGCCCGGATATCGAGGGTCTCGAGGACATCCTGCTTGACCGCCGTGCTGATAGTCGACAGCGACGAGGCGATGAAGTCGGCGAGGCGGCCGGGCTCGTTGATGTTCGTCGCGAGTGTCTGCAGGTCGTCCGAGAGCAGGGGCGACAGCGACACGACCTGCTGGAAGTTCGTCTTGATGTTGCGGGCGAGCGCGTCGATTTCGAGCGCGTCGGCTTCAATCGTGCCCTCGACGGCAGCCGTGACGCGGCCGCGCAAATAGGGCTGCGTCGACAGGATTTCGTTCAGCGTCACGCGCTGCAAGCCCTGGACGATGAGCCGCAGGCTGCCATCGGGCAGCTTGAACATCTTGTGGATGTGCGTCGCCGTGCCGACGGGGTACAGATCCGCCTGCCCAGGTTCTTCGACAGAGGCATCGCGCTGCGTGAACACGGCGATGAGCTTGCCGTTCGCGATCGCGTCGTCGATCAGCCGCACCGAGCTTTCGCGCGCGACGGCGAGCGGCATGAACGAATTCGGAAAGAGAACCGTGTCCCGCAGCGGGAGGATCGGCAGCTCGGGTGGAATCGAGAGCGGCCGATCGCCGGAGGACAGATCCTCGGGCTTCAAGTTCTCGAGCTGATCGCTCATTTGGCGACCTCACTTTATTGCAAAAGTCGTCGCGCTGGGGGAGCCGCTGGTGGAGGAGGGGACTGGGCTCCGCCACCGGCGGAGCCCAAGCAGGACGCCGGGTGATTAGAGATCAAAGAACAAAGACGTTGCACCGCGCCGAGCGGTCAGTTGACGCTGACGTTGCTCGACGATTTCCTTCGCTTCTTCGCAGTCCTTGCATCGGACGGCGAAGGGCAGCGCGCGGAGCCGCTTTTCGGCGATCTCCTCGCCGCACTCGAAGCAGTTGCCGTAGGTTCCCTGCTCGAGCCGGCCCAGCGCGTCATCGACCTTGCTCAATGTTTCGGACTTCATCTGGATGAGCGCCAGCTCGATGTCTTCCTGAATATCGGCTTCGGAGCTCTCGACGGCGTCGAAAACTTCGGACAGCTTGGTGACCTCGCCCGTGGCACGGACGTCGCGCATTTTGCCCTGGACCTCCGCCTGCAACTCGCGTCGACGGTCCTCGAGCATCTTCTTCAGTTCGCGATAGCGGGTAGACCTGCTGTCGCTGTTGCTAGTGGTGTTCATCTCCTTCATGACGCCGCTCCTTCCGTTCCCGGGACTCCGGGTCGCTCTATGAATGCCTCTCGCTGTGCAAATGAATTGCCAATGCCGACATCATCTAAAGTCCTATCAAACTGGTCCAGTTCATCATGCTTTCGTTTAGACGCTGTCGGTTCGACATAAGGGTCAACGCTGCCTCTATAAAGACTCTGTCGAAACTCTGCTTGCTAACCCTTTTGTCCGCCACGATTTGTCAGAGTCTATATCAAAACTAGACCGTTTGTTCAAATCATGTTGCCGGATTAGACGCTAGACGACTCAAAACGGTTCTTCTCAAATGCTGACAGTTTGTCCGCTTCTGGGGACGTGCAGCCTTGATGGGAACTGTTGAGCCGTTGTCCAGTGTGCACCCATGCCGTGGCAAAACCGTCACTTCTCCGACGCGGTGATTACAATCAAAGTCGCCGACTGGATATACTTAGAGGTTCACTCTCGGAGACTTGAGGTTCAGATGGCCAAGCATTGTGAAGTGTGCGGAAAGACCCCCGTCGTGGGCAGGCAGCACAGCCACGCCAACAACGTCAGTGCACGACGGTTCGAACCCAATCTGCAGACCGTGCGGGCGAGCATCGGCGGCGGCGTCCGGCGAATCAAGGTGTGCACACGGTGTCTTCGCTCGGGCAAGGTAACCAAAGCCGCGTGAAAACAGCCATTACCAGCCCCGACGCGCCCAATCCGGCCGGGGCGTACTCGCCGGCCCTCCGGGTCGGTCAGCTGCTCTTCATATCCGGCCAGATTCCGATTGACCCCGCGACGGGACAGCTCGTCACCGGAGACGCCGCCGTTCACGCGCGTCGGTCCATGGAAAACCTTGGCGCGCTGCTGAAGGCCGCAGGCCTTTCGTTCAACCACGTGGTCCGGACGACCGTGTTTCTCGCGGACATGAACGACTTCGCCGCCGTCAACGAGGTCTATGCCTCGTACTTCGGCGATCCCAAGCCCGCACGTGTCACCGTTCAGGCAGCGCGCTTGCCCCGCGACGCGCGCATCGAAATCGACGCGATCGCGAGCTTCGACATCTAGCTGCGGAAGGCACTCCGACCGTTACGGAAGGCCGTTTGGCCGGTACGGAAGGCCGTTCGGCCGGTACGGAAGGCGGTTCGAGCCGTACGGAAGGCAGTTTGGCCTGTACGGAAGGCAGTTCGAGCCGTACGGAAGCCAGTTTGGTCTGTACGGAAGGCGGTTCGAACTGTACGGAAGCCAGTTTGGCCTGTACGGAAGGCGGTTCGACCGGTACGGAAGGCAGTTCGAGCCGCGGCAGTCAGCCTGCCCGCCCCGCGCTGCCCGCGCGTTCGACGTCTAACACTCCTTCGACGGCGCGCAGCGATTTCATCACGCGTTCGAGGTGCTTCAGGTCGCTGATCTCCACCGTGACGTCGATACGCGCCCGTCGATCGTGGTCGGTGTGGGCTTCCATGTTGCGGATATTCGTATTAATGTCCGCAATCTTGGCGCTCACCGCGGCGAGCAGCCCCTTCCGGTCCTCGACTTCCATCGTCAGCTTGACGGTGTAAGGGGCGGTCGCATCGGCGGCGGCGCCCTTGTCCCATTCCACGTCGATGCGGCGTTCGGGATCGTAGAGAAGGTTGACGACATTCGGACACGTCGCCGAGTGGACTGAGACGCCCTTCCCGCGCGTGATGTACCCGACGATCTTCTCGCCTCGAATCGGATTGCAGCAACGCGCGCGGAACACCATCAGGTCGTCGATGCCCGGCACCTTGATCTTCTCTTCTCCAGTGCCGAATACGCGCTTGACGACGGATGCGACCGGACCTTCTGGAGCCTTTTCCTGCAGCCCGTCGGGAACGAGCTTCGCGAGCAACTGCTTCGGCGCGAGCTTCCCATAGCCGACGAGCGCACAAATCTCGTCCGGCTTCGTCGCGCCGAACTCGACGAACGCTTTCGCCGACGCCGGATCGTCGAGGAGCGTCTTGATATTGAGGTCGTAGCGCCGCGCCTCTTTTTCCAGCACCTTTCGACCGAGGTCGATCGCGCGAACGCGCTCCTCGCGTCGAATCAAATACTTGATTTCGTACCGTGCGTGCGAGGTGACGACGAAGTTCAGCCAGTCGCGGCTGGGCTTGTGTCCGGTCGCCCTCACGATCTCGACGATGTCGCCGTTGCGAAGATGCGTGCGAAGCGGCACCATCTTGCCGTTGATGCGCGCGCCGACACATTGATGGCCTACGTCCGTGTGCACTGCGTACGCGAAGTCGATCGGCGTCGCGCCGCGCGGGAACGCTTTCACCTGACCCTTCGGAGTAAACGCGTACACTTCCTCCGGGTAGAGCTCGACTTTCAGGTTCTGGATGAATTCCTGCGGATCGCGCACCTCCTGCTGATATTCCAGAAGTTGGCGCATCCACTGGAAGTAGCGCTCGTCGCGTTGATCCCCGACGCGGCCCTCCTTGTACTTCCAGTGCGCGGCGATGCCTTCCTCCGCCATCCGATGCATTTCCACGGTGCGAATCTGGACTTCGAACGGCGCGCCGCGCTCGCTGATCACCGACGTGTGCAGCGACTGATAGCCGTTCGGCCTCGGCATCGCGACGAAGTCCTTGATGCGTCCAGGCACGGGCGACCACGTCTGGTGGATGATGCCGAGCGCCCCGTAACAGTCCTTGACGCTGTCGGTCACGATCCGAAGCGCGATGAAGTCGTAGACCTGATCGAGCTCGATCTTCTGACGCTTCAGCTTCTGATGAATACTCCACAGGCGTTTGATGCGGCCGTCGACGTGGACGGCCGGAATCTGCGCTTCCCGCAGCTTCGCCTCGATCGTCGCTTTCAAGCTCTGAATCAGACCCTCGGCCGCGCGGCGCTTGAGGTCGACCTTGATGCGGAGGGCGTCAAACGACTGCGGATCGAGGTATTTGAAGGCGAGCTCCTCGAGCTCGTTCTTCACTTTGCTCATGCCGAGCCGGTTGGCGATCGGCGCATAGATGTCGCGCGTCTCTTGCGCGACGCGAAGGCGCCGGTCTTCCGGCAGATGGCTCAGCGTACGCATGTTGTGCACGCGATCGGCGAGCTTGACGAGGATGACGCGGATGTCATCCACCATCGCCAGCAGCATCTTGCGGAAGTTCTCGGCCTGCCGCTCCTCAGTCGAAGAGAAGGGGATTGCGCTGATTTTGGTGACGCCCTCGACGACGTGGGCGACGTCGGGCCCGAAGAGCTCGCGGATGCGTTCGATGGTGGTCAGGGTGTCTTCGACCACGTCATGAAGCAGCCCGGCTGAGATGGCGACGACGTCGAGGCGGAGGTCGACCAGAAAGTCGGCGACAGCGAGCGGATGGATCAGGTAGGGTTCACCCGAACGTCGCACCTGCCCGCGGTGTTCGAAGGCGGAAAACACGTAGGCACGGCGGAGGAGCTCGAGGTCGGCGTCAGGGCTGTAGGCGCGAACGCGTTCGAGCAGGTCCTCAAAACGAATCATGTGATGCAATTCATCGGGTTTCGGTGTCTATCTACGTATCTTGACGTACCTTTTTTTGCTTCACTATACTGGCCCGGTTTCGGCCACGGCAAATTTCTCGCCTGTATTTCCAGGGCTGTCTTAAGGGGGCGCAATGCGATCGTTTTCGGGAAAGGCACTACCGCCGTTGGCCGTGGCGGCGCTGGCAACAGCGATCGCTCTGGCGGCCATCAGTTGCGGTCAGGTCCAAGGACTCAAGGGCCGGAAGGCGTACAAGGACGCCAACGTCGCCTACCAGGCGCAGGATTACAAGAAGGCGACGGAACTCTACAAAGTCACGATCGAGGCGGATCCTGACTCCAAAGAGACGCTGCCGGCGTACTTCTTCCTCGCGAACTCCCTCGACAACTTGTACAAGCCCAGCAGGAAGGGCGAGCCGGCGAACGACCAGTTGATGCAAGACGCGGTCAAGAACTACCAGATTGCGGCCGACAAGCTCGGCGCGTCCGACGACCCGTCGTACAAGAAGCTCGGCAAACTGTCATTGCAGTATCTCGTCGCCGCGTACGGCACCGACAAGCTGAACGACCCGGGCAAGGCCGAGCCGGTGCTTCAGAACATGATCCGCAACGACCCAAGCGACATCGCGAACTACTTCATGCTCGCGCGGCTGTACGAGGACGCCGGCGTCTACGACGAATCCGAGCGCATGTTCCTTGCGGCGAAAGACGCCAAGCCGGACGACCCGTCGGTCTACACGTCGCTGGCGGCGTACTACAACCGGCAGGGCAAGTTCGACAAAACCATCAACGCGCTCGAACAGCGCGCGCAAAGGGAATCGAACAACCCGGAAGCGTGGCAGACCATCGCGGTGTACTACCAGGACGAAGCGCGCAAAGACTCACGGCTGAAGGAAACCGAGAAGCGCGACTACATCGGCAAGGGCCTCGTTGCGGTCGACAAGGCGCTGTCGATCAAGCCCGACTACGCCGACGCGATGACCTACAAGGGATTGCTGCTGCGGCTTCAGGCGAACCTCGAGAAAGACCCGAAGACGCAGCAGGATCTGTTGAAGAAGGCGAAGGAGCTGCAGGATCAGTCCGACGAAACGCGGAAGAAGAAGGCCGCGGGGGCATAGCGACCGCGCATAACAGTCCACGTCATCTCCGGCACTTTGGATTCAGGCCGTCGGACAGATTGTCCGACGGCCTCTTTTTTTCTTCCCTGTTACGAGCCGCACAGTAGAATCGCTGGTCAAGTTTTAACTCTGTCCTTACACCCTTCAGGAGAACGTGATGAGAAGTAGGAAGTTGTTGCGGTTCGTACGCACCGCGATGTTCGCCGTGCTGGCAGCCGTCATCGGCGCGCCGCTCGCACACGCGCAAGGCGTCACCACAGGTGTAATCGCGGGCGTCGTCGCCGACGCGCAGGGCGCTGTCGTACCGGGCGCTACGGTCACAGCCATACATCAGCCATCTGGCACGTCGTACGAGGCAGTGACGCAGGCCGACGGCCGGTTCGTGCTTCCGTCAGTACGCGTGGGTGGGCCGTACAAAGTGACCGCGATGCTCACGGGGTTCAGCACAGAGATCGCAGACGGCGTGAACGTCAACCTCGGCGTGACGACAGACCTCCAGTTCAAGCTCAAGGTCGCGAACATCAGCGAAAACGTGACGGTTACCGCGACGTTCGATCCGGTGTTCAGCACCAGCCACACCGGCGCGGCGACGGCAATCTCACACGATGACATCGCAAACCTCCCGACGATTTCTGGCCGGCTCACGGACATCATCCGGATGTCGCCGCAGTACGGCGGACAGGGCACGTTCGCCGGTCAGGACAACCGTGCGAACAACATCACGATCGACGGCTCCTACTTCAACGGTTCGTTCGGCCTCGACACGACGACGGGGCAGCCCGGCGATCGCACGGGCGTCGCGCCGATTTCGCTCGAGTCGATCGAGCAGGTGCAGGTGAGCGTCGCGCCGTACGATGTTCGTCAGGGTAACTTCGTCGGCGCGAACGTCAATACCGTCACCAAGAGCGGCACGAATCAGTTCAGTGGGTCGGGCTACATGCGGTATCGCAACCAGTCGTACGTCGGCACGGAGGCCGCCGGACTCCCGTTCAACCCCGGCACCTTCAAGACGACCGACAACGGCGCCTGGCTTGGCGGTCCAATCGTGAAGAACAAGCTGTTCTTCTTCGGGAGCTTTGAAAAACAGGAAGACAACCGTCCGCTGATCACGTTCACGTCGAATCCTGGCGGAGCGCCGGTGGGCGGCAACATGACACGCGTGCTCACCTCGGATCTGGCCGGGCTCAGCAGCTATCTCGCAACCAACTTCAAGTACGACACAGGCCCCTTCGATGGACTTCAACAGGTCACGGCGGGCAAACCGTGGCTGATCAAGGGCACCTACAACGTCAGCAACGCGAACAAGATCAACTTCCGCTACAACCGCCTGACGTCGAGTACCGACAAGGGTCAGTCCACCTCTGGCTCACTCGGCAACACGCGCACGCTCGGAACGCAGTTCCTGACGTTCCAGAACTCCAACTACAAGATGCTCGAGAACATCGACTCTGGCGTCGGCGAGTGGAACTCGGTGTTCGGGACGTTCACCAACGATCTCATCGTCGGCAACAGCGTCTTCGATGAACCCCGCGCCAGCATCAGCCTGTTCCCGTTCGTCGTCATCGGGGCGGGCGACGGCAGCGCTTACACGTCGTTCGGCTCGGAGCCGTTCACGCCGTACAACCTGCTCAACTACAAGACGTTCCAGATCCAGGACACGGTGACGAAGTTCACGAAGAACCACTCGTGGACCTTCGGGACGTCGATCGAGAAGTTCCACTCCGACAACTCGTTCTACTTCGGCATCCAGAGCTCGTACTCGTACAACACGCTGAACGACTTCTACGCCGACGCGAACAGCTTCCTGGCCAACCCGAATCGTACGGTGTCGCCAGTGAACCTGCAGATCTTCCAGGTGAAGTACCTGCTCCAGCCCGGCCAGACGACGCCGCCGCTTCAGCAGCTCGACGTCTGGTATGCCGGCGGCTACGTGCAGGACCAGTGGCGGCCGCGCGGCAATCTGACGTTGACGGCAGGTCTGCGTGTGGACGTCCCGCGATTCGGCAACACCGCGTTCGACAACCCGATCGCCGACGCCCTGACATTCCGCGAGCAGGACGGGTCGGCTGTGAAGTACAACTCCGGCGCGCTGCCCGAGTCCACGCCGTACTGGTCGCCGCGCATCGGCTTCAACTGGGACGCGCTGTCGAACGGAACGACGCAAGTGCGCGGCGGCACGGGCATCTTCACGGGCAAACCGCCCTACGTCTGGATCTCGAATCAGATCGGCAACACGGGCGTCCTCTTCGGCTTCCAGGATGTCCGCAACACCACCGCGTTCGGGTTCAACCCGAACCCCGATAAGTACAAGCCGGCGCCGACTGGCGGCGTCGCGGCGAGCTACGAGCTCGACGTCACTGATAAAGGCTTCCGCTTCCCGCAGACGTGGCGGACGAGTATCGGCGTCGATCGCAAGCTCCCGTGGGGCCTGACTGGTACGGTCGACTACGCCTACAACCGCGACCTGAATGCTCCGGTCTACCTCAACGCGAACCTTCCGGCGCCCGATTCGGCCTACACGGGGGTCGACGGCCGTCCGCGGTGGGCACAGCTCACCGGGCCGACGCAGGGGGCATGCGCCGCAACCGGCAATGCGGTGACGGCGGCAAATCCGGCAGGCAGCTGCTTCCAGCGCATCAACAACGCGATCGGCAACCAGGTGACCGCGGCGTATGTGATCAAGAACCAGAGTCAGAATCGCTCGTGGAACATCGCGACGTCAGTCACAAAGCCGATGTCGCACGGCGTGTCGTTGAGCGGCGGCTACGGCTTCGGCGACTCGAAAAGCCTCGTCGAGCCGTCGTCGACGGCAGGCAGTTCCTGGGGGAACTCGAATCCGATCACGTTCGATCCGAACAACCCGGCACTCGCGCGATCGGCCAACGCACAGGGCAACCGCGTGTTCCTGTCCGCCACCTACACGCACCAGTACTTCGGGTGGGGCGGGACGACGGTGTCGATGTTCTACTCGGCCAGCCCGTCGATCAACACCTTCTCGACAGCCAACAGCTACATCTTCTCGGGCGACGCGAACGGCGACGTCAACACGGCCAACGACCTGATTTACATCCCGAAGGACCAGTCGGAGATGAATTTCAGGACGCTCACCGTCAGCGGCAAGACGTTCACGCCCGCGGACCAGGCCGCCGCGTTCGACCAGTACATCCAGAACGACAGCTACCTGAACTCGCACCGCGGTCAGTACGCCGAGCGAAACGGGTTCTTCAGCCCGCTCGTCAACCGCATCGACCTGAGCCTCATGCAGGACGTCTTCCACAAGGTCGGCGGCGCGCGTCACTCGGGTCAGATTCGCCTCGACATCACCAACTTTGGCAACCTCCTGAACCACAACTGGGGCGTCTCTCAGCGCCTCATCAACAACCAGATCCTGACGAGCCCCCAGGCCGACGCCCAAGGGCGTCTGTCGTACACGATGCAGTCGGCAAATGGCAACCTCCTCACGTCGCCGTGGCAGACCAACGCCGGCATCGCGGACGTGTACGTGATGATGTTGAGCTTCCGCTACCAGTTCAACTAAACCCACGTCACATCGATTGATTGGCGACGCCCGGCCGCACTTGGCCGGGCGTTCGCTTTTTCGAAGGACGCAGAACCGCGATGGACAGACGTTCGTTTCTCACTATCGGCGCGGTGGGAGCTGTCGGCGCGGTGCTGCCGGCGTCCGCAGACGCTGCGGACAGCTTTTCGTTCGTCCACTTCACCGACGTCCACATCCAGCCCGAGCTCCACGCGGGCGAAGGCACCCGGCGGTGCATCGCGAGGATCAACGCACTCAAGCCGGAATTCGCTATTTGCGGGGGCGATCTCGTGTTCGACGCGTGCGCCGTGGGCAAGCCGCGCGCGAACCAGGTGTTCGATCTGTACGCAGAGTCCATCAAACCGCTGCAGGCGCCGCTTCACACGATTGTCGGCAACCACGACGTGTTCGGCATCTCGACCAACGGCGGCGTCACGCCCACCGATCCGATGTACGGCAAGCGCATGTTCGAGGACCGCATCGGACCGTTGTACTCGTCGTTCGACCACAAAGGCTGGCACTTCGTCCTGCTCGACTCGATTCGGAACGGCACGCCAGGCCGGGAGTTCATCGGGCACATCAGCGAAGAACAGATCGCCTGGCTCAAGAAAGATCTCGCCGGCATGAAACCGGGCTCGAAGCTCGTGGTGGTCACGCACATTCCGCTGGTGAGCGGCGTGCTGCAGCTCGTGCCGGACCCCGGCCGCGCGGCGGACATCTATCTCGTGACCAACGCGCAGGACGTGATGAACGTCCTCTGGCCGCACAAACCCAAGCTCGTGTTGCAGGGCCACACGCACATCCGCGAAACGGTCGTCTATAACGGCTGTCAGTTCATTACATCAGGCGCAGTGTGCGGAAACTGGTGGAAGGGACCGCGTGACGGGCACCCGGAAGGATTCGGAGTGCTGACCGTTCGCGGCGACGACGTCCAGTGGCGATACGAGACCTATGGTTTCGTGGCCGACAAATCCTGACGCGCCTTTTCAAACCGCGCGCGTTCTTCGTCAGGCATCGCGTAGGTATGACGAGGCTCTGGAAACCGCCCGGCCTGCACGTCGGCGATATACGCCTGCACCGCCTTCACGATCTCGTTCCCGAGTTCGGCGTACTGTTTGACGAATTTCGGCAGCTTGAGAGCCCCGTCCACACTCGTGCTCAGGCCGAGCATGTCGTGCCACACGAGCACCTGCCCGTCGCACTCGACGCCCGCACCGATGCCGATCGTCGGAATCGCCAGGGAACGCGTAATTGCCGCGGCGACAAGCGGCGGGATGGCCTCGAGCACCACGGCGACGCATCCTGCGCTCTCGAGCGCCGCGGCGTCTTTCAACAGCTGCGCTGCCGCGTCTGCCGTTCGGCCCTGCGGCTTGTAGCCGCCAAGCTGGTTCGCCGACTGCGGCGTCAGGCCGATGTGTCCGACGACAGCGATTCCGGCGTCGATCACGGCGGCGATGCGTCGCGTCATCGCGCCGGCGCCCTCAATCTTCACCGCATCGACACCCGCTTCCTTGACGAATCTGACGGCGTTGGCCACGGTCTCGGCGTCCGACACCTGCACTGATCCAAACGGCATATCGGCGACGAGCAGCGCCCGCGTCGTCCCTCGCCTTGCCGCGCGCGCCAGCAGCAACATGTCGTCGAGCGTGATGGCGGTCGTCTGGTCGTAGCCAAAGACCGTCATGGCCGCGGAGTCGCCGACGAGAATCGCGTCGATGCCCGCCGCGTCGGCAAGGCGCGCGCTTGGCGCGTCGTACGCGGTGATCATCGTGATCTTCTGGCGCTGCTGCTTGAGCGCCGTCAAGTCGCCGAGGGTCAGCTTCATCATGTCGGCTTCACCACGAGCGGAACGTTGTCGATGAGACGAGTCGCGCCGACGCGTGCCGCGATGGCCAGCGTCGGCTGCCCGTCGAAGTCGGCGACGGCGACGTAGTCGACGTCGAGTCCGTCGAGCGCGTCTCGTGCCGCGGAAACCGGATCGCTCTGCGCCAGAAACGCGGACAGCCCGGCATCGAGGGCGCGCGGAATGGCAAGCGCGCGCTTCCGTTCGTCGCCTGAAAGCCGCGCGTTTCGCGACGAGAGCGCAAGGCCGTCGGGATCGCGCACGATCGGTACGACGCGGATTTCGACCGCGAGATTCAGATCGCCAACCGCTCGCCTGATGACGGCGACCTGCTGGGCATCCTTTTGGCCGAAGAACGCGAGCGTCGGCGAGACGCTGTTGAACAGCTTCACGCACACGGTCGCCACTCCGCGGAAGTGCCCCGGCCTGAACTCGCCTTCGAGGCCAAGCGCCGGTCCGTCGACGGCAACCCACGTCGCAAACCCTGGCGGGTACAGCTCGGCGGCGGAAGGCGCGAAGATGACGTCGACTCCGGAGGCCTTCGCCACTTCGGCATCCGCCCCTTCGTCGCGCGGATACATCGAGAAGTCTTTCGGATCGCCGAACTGAGTGGGGTTCACGAAAATGCTGGCGACGACGACGTCGCTCGCGCGGCGGGCGGCGTCAAACAGCGCGGCGTGTCCGCGGTGGAGCGCGCCCATGGTCGGCACAAGCGCGATGGTGTTCCGAGAGCGGAGTGGCGCGAGCATCTCCCGTAATTCCGCGACCGTACGGACGATGTTCATGGCCGCGTCGCGCGCGCCATCGCGCGATACAACTCCTCCACCTCCGGGGCGTACTGCTGAATCGCCGCCAAGTGCGCGTCGACCGTCCCCCAGTCGCCGCGCGCAATCGGGCCAGTCAGCTCGAACCCGTTGTCCATCGTCCGCCGCATCAGCGGTAGAAGGGCGTCCGGCGGAACGCCGGCAGCTTCGACGAGCTGCGTCGCCGTTCGATAGAGCGTCACCAGGAAGTTTGAAGCGATGGTCGCGCCGGCGTGATAGAGCGCGCGGCGATCCTCCCGCAGATCGAAGGGCTGCAGCCCGAGCACGCCGGCGAGCCAGCGTGCCTGCTCGTGCGCTGCGTCGGATTCGGAGGTGACAGCCGCCCACGAGCCGTCGAGCTGGGCTGCGCCGCCGTCACGCGTGAACGTCTGGAGCGGATGCAGCCCGAAGCGCTGCGAGTGTGGCGCGAGGGCGGAAAGCGGTACGGCGCCGCTCATGTGGGCCACCCACGGCCCAACGGGAAGTCGAGCGGCGACCTCGGGAATCGCGCGGTCGGGGACACAGAGCAGAACGAGCTCTGCGTTTCCGGCCGCGCCGCCCAGTCCGCGCTCGGCCAGACGCGCGGCGACCGTCGAACCCAGTCGCCCGTGTCCGACGACGCCGATGCTCGTGAACATGAACGCGCTACTGATTCGTGCTGGCTTGTGCCGGCGGCACCGCCGGCATGAGCGTCACGACCGTATAGCGATCCATCGGAAAGTTTTTCTTGAACACGTCCTGAATCGTCGCCGGCGTCACCGCGTCGATGCGTGCGGCGCGCGTCAGAATCTCTTTCGGATCGCGGTGGAACTGGTTCACCGCCTGCAGACGGCCCAGCCAGTAGCCGTTCTGCTGCAGCGACTGCTCGTAGTTGCGTTTGGCCGCTTCCTTCGCCCGGTTCGTCAAATCGAGCGACGGACCCTCAGCCTGAAGCTTCTTGATTTCGGTCAGCACGCGTTCGGTCATCGACGCGACGTTTTCAGGCGCGGCGCCGAAGCTGACGCGCATGTAGCCTCCGCCGTGCTGCGGCAGCCCGGGCCCGCCCTGGCCGACCGACACCGTGTAGGTTTGGCTCAATGCTTCGCGCAGCACGTCGCGCAACGCAATGTCGAGGACGGTGGTCGCGGCCAACGCGTTTTCGGCCTCGACGGGGTCTGACGACTGCTCCGCAAAGAAGCTGATCACGACGTTGCTGCGAGGCTCGCGGCCCATTTGCACGCCGTCGCGAATCGCGGACTGTGGAAAATGAATGCCGACGTCCTTGACGTCGCTGCGCGGCGGCCCTGTCGTCGGGAGCCCGCCGACGTACTGCGCGACGAGCGGCAGCACCTCGTCGACCTTGAACGCGCCGACCATGAAAAACGTGAAATCGGCCGCGTTCGAGAACCGCTGCTTATAGAACGACAGCATCTTCTGGCGATCGAGCTTCGCGATGCGTTCCTCCGTCAGCGGCTGCGACGTGTAGTGGTTGGACGTGTTGATCTGTTCGAGCTTCTCGCCGAACACTTGTCCAGGCGCCCGGCCCCGATTGGCGATCGCATTCGTCAGCTGGCGCTTCATGACGTCGAACTGCTCCGGATCGTCTCCGGGGGCGACGAACGATTCGTAGAGCAGCTGCATCCCCGTCTCGAGATCCGACGGCGCCGCGCTGCCGGAGATGCCGTGCGTCGACAAAGAGATGAACGGCGATGCCCCGGCGATCTTTCCGGCGAGGATCTTCTCGAGGTCGAGCGCCTTGAGGCCGCCGACACCGGACGTCCTGACGTAGTTCGTCGCGAGCGCCGCTTCCTCGAAATCGTCAGCCCCGGCGAGTGAGGCGCCGCCTTGCGCGCTCAGCGTGTAAAGAATCTGGTCGTTCTTGAACGTCGTCGGCTTGAGCCACGCTTCGACTCCGTTGCCGAACTTCACGACGGTGACGCCGATGTCGGCCAGCTCTCGCCGGGAGGTGATGGCCGCCGGCTGCGGCTTGTTTTGCACGAGCTCGCGAGCGGTGGAGGTGTCGTTCCACGCCGTCACGGACGTCGACTCGGCCGAGGCGAGGACGTCGCGGAGCGCCACGTCGCTCGGGAGCTTCACGCTTTCCTTTGTCGGCGCCGTCAACAGGACGACTTTTCCCTCGTCGGTCATCAGCCGCCGCATGGCATTTGCCACCTCCGACGTGGTGATGGTCGGCAACAGCCGCTTGACGAGCTCGTATTCGTAGGCGATTCCGGGCGCCGGCTCGTTCTCCAGAAACAGGCTCACGAGCTCCTGCGCGAGGCCGCCGCTTTCGGACTTCTCTCGCTCCTGATAGGCCTGCTCGTATCCCGCTGCGAGGTTCTTCTTGGCGCGATCGAGCTCCGACGTGCTGAACCCGAAATCGCGCGCGCGCTTGGCCTCGATGGCGACCGCCTTCATGCCTTCTTCGATCTTCTCGTCCGGCGCTCGGACGTTGAGGACGAACGCTTCGACTTCAGGCGTAATCCCTTCGGTCCCTGCGCCCGCGCCGAGGAACTTGGCGTCAGGCCGGCGCGCAATCTCCGCCAGCCGATCGTTGAACATCGTCTGCGCCATGCGCTCCACGAGCGAGCGCCGGTAGTCGGTGACGCGCTGATCGCCGGCCTTCACGTGCTTGCGGATGATCTGGACGTTCGTCCGCGTCAACTCTGCGTCCGTGATGACGCTGGCCATCACCGGGTGCTTCATCGTGACGGTGCCGTTCGGGACCTTCACGGCTTTCGCGCGATCGCGCAAGCCTCCGAATGCCGCCCGAATCGACGCTTCCATCGCGGCGGGGTCGATGTCGCCCGCGACCACCACTGCCATCCGTTCCGGCCGATACCACGTGTCGTAGAACTCGCGCAGTTTCGCGACGGGCGCGTTGCGAATGATCTCGGGCTTGCCGATCGGCAGACGGTCGGCGTATCGCGACTTGTAGAAGATGATCGGAATCTCTTTGTCCCGAATGCGTGAACCCGCGCCGAGGCTGCCGCGCCACTCCTCGATCACGACGCCGCGCTCCTTGTCGACTTCCTTCGGATCGAACGTCAGCCCGCCGGCGAAGTCCGCCAGCGCTGTCAGTCCTTTCGCGACGACGTCGCCCTGATCGGTCGGCAGGTCGAGCATGTAGATCGTCTCGTCGAAGCTCGTTTGCGCGTTCACGTGCGGACCGAGCCTGGCGCCGACGCGTTCGAAGTAGCTGAAGACTTCACCCGATTTGAAGTGCTCGCTCCCGTTGAACGCCATGTGCTCGATGAGATGGGCGAGGCCGAGTTGATCGTCGTTCTCCTCGAGCGAGCCGGCTTTCACGGCCAGCCTGAGAGAGACGCGTTTTTCCGGTCTGCCGTTCTTGCGGATGTAGAACTTCAGCCCGTTCGGCAGAGCACCGGTCTTAATCGCGGTGTCCAGAGGAAGTACTGCATTCGGCGCAAAATTCTGGGCCGACACGCTCAGCCGCAGCGCGGCCAGCAGCACGACCATCACACACACCACGCGAATTCTTGTACGCATGTTTCAACCTTACCTGTCTCGCGTTCCCTCCCACAAACAAAAAGATGGCCGCTCCCCCCGGAATGGAGAAGCGGCCATCAAGCTATCCGAAATGTAATGTTCGGCGCGTCCGGCGGCTAGTTACCTGCTCCCGCCGCTTTCTGCATGCCTTCAGTGACGATGCCGACCTGATCCACGCCCGCGCCCTTCGCCGCGTCGATCACGTCGATGACGTCCTTGTACCGGAGCGCGCCGGCCGCCATCAGGAACATCTTCTTGTCCTTGCGCTGCTCGTAGATGTTGCGCAGCTTCTTCTCGAGCTCGGGCAAGGTGACGTCCTGCTTGTTGACCGAGATGCGCCGGTCCGCCGATATGGTCAGCACGATCTGACTCACGTCCGGCGTCACGTCGGTTGTTTTCTTGGTTTCTGCGGGGAGGTTGATGTCGACGCCCTGCTGAGTGAGGTTGACGACCGACATGAAGATGACGAGCAGCACGAGGAGCACGTCGATGAGCGGCGTCACGTTCATGTCCGCACTGGCGTGCGGCACTTCCGCGCGGACGACTTTGTCCGCCCCGAGATGATGATGCGCGTGGCCGGCCATTACTGTCCCCCTCCGCCGCCCTCGCGCTTTCGCTCAGTGATGAGCGCGATGTCCTCGACACCGGCCTGGTGCAGCTGGTCCATCGCCGCCATCACGGAGCTGTAAAGCGCCTCTTCATCAGCCTTGATGAAGACCACCTTCTCCTTCTTGCTTTCGAGGGCTTCGGTGACCTTCGAGGCCATGTCGGCTTCGGTGACCTGCTTTGCGTTCACGTACATAGATCCGTCTTTGCCGACGGCCACTGTCGTGTTGTCCTGCGTGGTCGGCTTATCCAGCGTATGCGACGCCTGAGGCAGCCGCATCGCGACGCCCTGCTGGAGCATCGGGGTGATAAGCATCATGATGATGAGCAGCACCAGCATGACGTCGACGAGCGGCGTCACGTTGATATCGGCCTTGACTCCACCTTTGGCGCCGCCCAGGTCCATTGCCATAACGAATCTCCTGGTTCTCTAACCGCGTGTAGCGCAGGCTTAGACTAAGCGGTGTTCTTGATGAAGTAGTCGACGAGCTCCGACGAGGAGTTGTCCATCTCCACGTTGAAGTACTCGATGCGCGACGTCAGGTAGTTGTAGATCCACACGGCCGGAATCGCGACGACGAGACCGAGCGCGGTTTCCACCAGCGCTTCCGAAATACCAATCGAGACCGCGCCGAGGCCGGCCGATCCGCTGGCGCCGATGCCCTGGAACGCGTTGATGACGCCGACGACCGTGCCGAGCAGTCCGACGAACGGCGCCGTCGATCCGATGGTCGCGAGCGC
>Ga0068871_100000658_pt1 | contig 23758 bp, 21 predicted proteins | sample KBSMisM72_FD_72750 | JGI IMG/M metagenome (GOLD analysis project Ga0068871, IMG submission 72750) | Miscanthus rhizosphere microbial communities from Kellogg Biological Station, Michigan, USA - KBS Miscanthus M7-2 | ecosystem: Host-associated > Plants > Roots > Rhizosphere > Soil ...
TCCGTCGTTCAGCGCCGTCTGCAGTACGCCGCCTTGCGACACGACCTGCAGATGGAAGTCGCCGCGTGCGATGTACGCCGTGCCGCGCTGTAATCGCTGCCCATCGTCAGCCTCGACGACGTTCATCGAGCAGACCGAGTCGAGCCGCTGCGCGAACACGCGCGTGAAGTGCGGCGGCATGTGCTGAACGATCAGGATCGGCGGTCCGTCGGCAGGCAGGCGTGTCAAGAGCGCTTCGATGGCGCGGGTCCCGCCGGTCGACGCGCCCATCAGGACCAAGCCATTTCCGTGTGAGAGCGAGACGGGCGCATGGAGCGGCCCGACTTGCGCGCGCATTCGCGAGAATCGGACACCCCGCGCATGGCGGACCGCGCGAATGCGGTACTTCAGTTTGTCCGCGATGTCTCCGACGGAATACGGACCGCCGGGCTTCGCGATGACGTCGACGGCGCCGGAGGAGAGCGCCTCGAAGCTGGCGGCCGATCCCTCCTGCGTCACGGAGCTGACGATGATAACCGGCAGCGGGCGATGGACCATGAGCTGCCGCAGGAAGGTCAAACCGTCCATCCGCGGCATCTCGATGTCGAGCGTCAGCACGTCAGGTTTGTGCTGAAGGATCAGGTCGCGGGCGACGAACGGATCGGACGCCAGGCCGACGACCTCGATGTCGGGCTCGTGCTGCAGCGCATTCGAGAGCATCCGCCGAACGATGGCGGAGTCGTCGATGATGAGCACGCGTGTTTTTCGCATCGGTCCGGCCACGGTCAGTGGAGCTAGGACTCGGTCTGCGGTTCTGCCTTCAGCGTGACCTCCACAGCCACCGGCACGTCGTCAATCACCGCGAGCAGACGCGGACCGCGGGCATCCCGCGGCGTCGACACCGGCTCGACGATCGGATGATGCAGCGTGAACGTGCGGCTGCTCGCCACACGGGTCAGCCACGCGCCGCAGACCATGTTCGAGAACTCGCCGACCAGATCGTGAACGAGCTCGGCTCCGGGCTCGGGCTCGGACGGATCGCGGCCCGCGAAGGCGTCGAACAGCCCGCGCGCCAGCGACGTCGGCATCGTGCAGGCGACGGTTCCTTGCAGGGCGCCCTGCTCGAACCGCACCGTGGCGACGAGCCACGACGGCACGGCGGAGGCCTGCGCGGCGAACGAACGCTCGTCCCCCGGCTCGGCGACGGCGAAGAAGCTGTGCTCGGCGACACTGCGTACGGCTTCGAACATCGCCGACGCCGTGGCGGGATCACTCAGTTTCGGCAAACTCACTGTCGGCGAGTTCGTTGAGGACATCTCTCAGTACCTCCGGGCTGAACGGTTTCTCTAGATAGCAGCGGACGTCGAGGTCTTCCGCCTCTTCGCGGCGGACGGTCGATCCGTCCGTGGAAATGATGACGCGGCTCAGATTGCGCCAGCGCTCGTTGAGCGAGATCTCGCGCAGCATATCGGCGCCGTTCATCACGGGCATGTTGATGTCGGTCAGCAGCAGCTGGAAGTCGTGCTGCTTGAGCAGCTCCAGCGCCTCGGCGCCGTTGGTGGCCTCGAAAACCTCATCGACGGACACGTCCGCGAGCTTGATGACCCGTTTGATCATCGCCCGCATCATTGCCGAGTCGTCGACAATCAGAATCCGCATGACTAGAGCTCCTTGTAGCTTTGGCCGTTGAACACTTCCAGACGGCCGTTTGACACCGACAGATGCAGCGTTCTCGCGCCGGTGCCGCCGACTTCGAGACCCGCGACGAACACGCCGTTGCGCCAGAGAAGATTCTTCGCCGCCAGCACGTTCCGGCGGCCGGTGCCGAAGGCCGCGCCCGCCGACTGCGTCATCTCGGCGCCGCCGACCAGATGCACGATGGCGCGCTGTTTCTTCAGCCCGCGTTCGAACGCCGCCTGGAACAGCAGCGGCATGCCGGTGTCGGCGAACACCGCCGGCTGCTGCTTCGCGCGGTCGGGATTGATACGCGCTTCAGGAAGCAGAAAGTGCAGCATGCCCGCGACGCAGGTCAGCGGATCGTAGATGCACACCGCGATGCAGCTGCCGAGCGCGTGGGTGATGATGACGTCGCCCGGCCGATCCGACACCGCGAACTCGCCGATGCCGATGACAACCCTTCGCGGGGTCACCGTGTCGTCTGAAACCACCTCGACGATGCTTCTCATCAATGGTCCCGCCGATACACGGCCGGCGCGACCCACGTGAGGCCGTGGCGCAGCCCGTTCAGGCTTTCGGAATGCGAGGTGAACAGATACCCGCCGCGTGCCAACCGATCCTCGAGCTGCGCGACGACGCGCTGCTGGACGACGCGGTCGAAGTAAATGAGCACGTTGCGGCAGAAAATGAAGTCGAAGTGCCGGCCTCTCGGCGGCGACTCGAGCAGATTCAGCTGACGGAATTCGATCATGCGCCGGATGCTTTCGGAGATGCGAACGGTGCCCGGCATGGCCGGCTGCTTCTCGAAGTACTTGAGGACGAGATGCCGGGGGATCCCCTCGACGCGGTCGGCCTTATAGACGCCGGCGGCGGCCTTCATCAGCGCCTTCGTCGACAGATCGGAGGCGAGAATCTGGACGCTTCGCCGCGCCTGATCGCCAAGCAGTTCCACCGCGGTCATCGCGATCGTGTACGGCTCTTCGCCCGACGAACACGCGGCACTCCACGCGTAGATGGGTTCGAATTGGGCTTTCTCCCGCAGCGCCGGCAGCACGATCTTCACGAGGTAATCGAAGTGCTGCGCCTCGCGGAAAAACGCCGTGTGGTTCGTCGCGATGGCGTCGAGCATGGCTGTCAGCTCGGCGCCCGTTTTGTCCGCTTCAAGAAGACGGAGGTACTCCCTGAACGTGTTGACACCGCTGCGCCGCAAAAGCTTCTGCAACCGCGCCGTCACGAGCGCGCGCTTGCCGGCGTGCAGCGAGATGCCGCTCTTCTCGTAGACCAGGCGGACGATCGTCGCCATGTCCCGATCGGTCAACGTCGGGATCGAGCCTATCGGCGGCGACGGAATGAAGCGCATCCGCTCAGACGGCGCGTGTCCCAAGCTGTCCATCGCTCCCCAGAACTCTGTCGAGATCCAAGAGGATCTTGACGCTGTCTTTCACCTTCGCGAGTCCGAGCAGATACGCGGTTGTCGCGCGTCCGCCGAACTCCGGCGTCTCTTCGATTTCCGATTCGGTGACGTTCAGCACTTCCTGCACCGAGTCGACGACGACGCCCATCATCACGCGCATCGACGGCAGGTCGACGTCGGCGACGATGATGCAGGTCCGCTCGGTGTGTTCCATCGCCGCGAAGCCGAACTTCCGCCGGAGATCGATGACCGGAATCACCTTGCCGCGCAGGTTGATGACGCCGAGTACGTAGTCAGGCACCTGCGGCACCTGCGTGATGTCCATCACCTTGATGATCTCGCGCACCTTGAGGACCGGAACGCCGTACTCCTCGTTGCCGAGCGTGAACGTGAGGAACTTGCCGCCCGATCCTGACGTGGCCCCGTTTGCCCCGCCGGCCTCGACGGCCAGCATCGTCTCGATCACCGATTTCCCTTGATTGACTGCACCTATCACAGCAAATCCCTCACGCCGCGACTTGCGACGTCGTTTTGCCGACGAGCGACAAGAGCCCGCCGGTGTCGAGAATCAACCCGATGCGTCCGTCGCCGAGAATGGCGCCGCCCGCGATGCCCCTGATGTTCCTGAACATCTCGCCGAGGCTCTTGATGACGACTTCTTGCTTGCCGAGCAGTTCGTCGACCGCGAGTGCAACCACGCGCCCGCTCTCGTGGCAAATGATCACCGTGCCTTCCGAAATCCGCTTGCGCGCGCCCGCGATGTTGAACACTTCGCCGAGGTGCAGCAGCGGATACAGGCGATCGCGCACCTGCACCATGCACACCTGGCCCTGCAGCGTCTGCACTTGCGCCGGCGTGGGCCGGAACGACTCCTGGACGGCGAAGGTCGGAATCACGAATCGATCGCTGCCGACGCCAAGCAGAATCCCGTCGACGATCGCCAGCGTCAGCGGAAGCTGAATCGAAAACGTGGTGCCCTTGCCGCGTTCGGTGTGAATGTCGATGCGTCCGCGCAGCGCTTCGATGTTCCGACGGACGACGTCCATCCCGACGCCGCGTCCGGAGAGCTCGGTCACCTGCGACGCGGTGGAGAAGCCCGGCTGGAAGATCAACTGATGAATGTCGGCCGGGTCCAACTCGGCGTCGTCAGGGACGAGCCCTTGTGATTTGCCTTTGGCCAGAATGCGCTCTGTGTCGAGCCCGCCGCCGTCGTCGGCAATCTCGACGACGATGAAGCCGGCGCGGTGGAACGCCCGCAGCCGGATTTCGGCGGCGATCGGTTTTCCGGCGGCCTGCCGCTCGGCGGGCGGTTCGATGCCGTGATCGATCGCGTTTCGCACCATGTGCATCAGCGGATCGGTCAAATGCTCGACGACCTTGCGATCGAGCTCGGTGTCTTCGCCAATGAGCGTCAGCGAGCACGGCTTTTCGAACTTGCGCGCGAGGTCGCGGGCCAGACGCGCCATCTTCTGGAAGGTCTGGCGAATCGGCATCATGCGCATCGCCATCGTGTCGCGCTGCAGGTCGCTCGTAATCCGCCTGACATGCGCGAGACGACGGGTGAGGCGGTCGTCGGTGGCGCCGGCGATGGCGGGATCTTCTGCGAGGATGGCTTGCGCGATCACGAGCTCGCCGACCATGTCGACGAGGTTGTCGAGTTTCTTGGTGTCGACCTTGACCGTGCTCTGCTCGTCGCGTACTGACGGGCCTTTGCCGCGATCGCCTTCGCCGTTCGACGCCGGCGGAGGCGGCGGGGTCGTGAAGCCGGCTTTGTTCGAGGGCGGCGGCGTCGTGCCGGAGATGAGCTCGTCGACGCGGGCCATCAGCTCGCGGCGGCGCGCGGAGGTGTCGGTCACGGGCTGGCCCGCCGCACGCGCCGGCAGCTCTTCGATGATCAGTTTCAAGAGGTCGACGGTCTTGAGCACGAGATCGATTTCGGCCGGTCCGATCGCGTGCTTGCCCGAGCGCGCGAGGTCGAGCAGGGTTTCGATCTTGTGCGCGAACTCCTCGATCGACGCGATGCCGAGGACGCCCGCGTTGCCTTTGACGGTGTGGAACGGCCGGAAGATGTCGTTGACGAGCTTCAGATCGCTCGGCGACTTCTCGAGCTTGAGAAGGGTCGCCTCAATCGTCCCGAGATGATCGGCGGCGTCGGCGATGAACATGCCGGCGAGCTCGGGATCCGCGATGAACGCGCCGAGTTCGTTGTCCGGGCCGCCCGCATTCACGTCGGACATCAGTTGCTGTCTCCGACGGCAACCGCGCTGCGAGCATTGTCCGCTCCCGCCGTGCGCTCAGTGCGACGCTGCAGTTCACCGGCGATCTGACCGAGCGGAAGTACGGCGTCGGCCAGGCCGGCGTTCACGACCAGCCCGGGCATTTCCCACACGACGCTCGTCGCTTCGTCCTGCACCAGCACGCGTCCGCCGGCGCGGGTCACTTCCTCCGCGCCGCTGACGCCGTCCTGGCCCATGCCGGTCAAGACGAGCGCGAGCCCGCGTGCGCCGTACGTTTCGGCGACGGATTTGAACAGCACGTCGGCGGACGGGCGATGCGAGTTCTGCGGCGGGGCCTGATCGAGCACGGTCACCACGGCGCCGCTGCGGCGCTTGACGGTGAGATGGAAATCGCCGGGCGCCACGTACACCATGCCCGGTTTGAGCGGCTGGCCGTCGACGGCTTCGGCGACTGAGAGCGGCGTCTGTCCGTTGAGCCGCTCGGCGAGGAAGCGCGTGAACATCTGCGGCATGTGCTGCACGAGCAGAATCGGCGCGGGGAAATCGGCCGGCAGATGCGAGAGCACTTCCGCGAGCGCGGCAGGACCGCCGGTCGACACGCCAATCGCGACGATGTCGGCGGTGATCGGCGTGCCGACCGCGCGCAGCGCGAAGGGACGCGCGGCCGCCGGCGCCGCGGCATTCGGTTTCGCTTGGCCACCAGGGACAGGGTTGCCGAGGCGGCACAGCGACTTAATCTTCGGCACGAGGTCTTCGAGAATCCGCTGCTGCGCGGTCGCCTTGCCGGCGGCGCTTGCAGGCTTGGTGACGTAATCGGACGCGCCGTGATGGAGCGCTTCGAGCGTATCGGCGGCGCCGCGCTCGGTGAGCGCGCTGAACATGATGACGGACAGACGCGGGTAGGTCTTGCGAATCTCCTTCAGCGTCTGGATGCCGTCCATCTCGGGCATCTCGATGTCGAGCGTGACGAGATCGGGTGAGAGCTGCGCGATTTTCTGCAGCGCGATACGGCCGTTCGCCGCTTCTCCCACAACTTCAATCGACGGATCCGCGGCGAGCACATCGGTCACCATGCGGCGGATCAACATCGCGTCGTCGACGACGAGGACCTTGGCTTTTTTCATAAGCGCCGGTCCACACTCCGCAACGTTCGTGCCCGCCTCACGCGGGTGGGCGAAAACGCCGCAAGTCCCCGCCTGGCAGACGCTTCGCGGCTCCCGCGGGACGGCAGTCGCGTGCCGGGCGCGAGGGCGAAGCGTCCGCCACGCGGACGTCTGTCCAGAAGCTGGAAGCTGCACGAACGTGCACGCGCAGTGGCGTGCAGCGTTTCGCCATCGTGTGCGAGGGTCCACGAGCCGGACGCTCGTCCAGCGCCTAGACGTTTGCGGCGACGCGACGGGCACGTCCGCGAACGCGCGCGACACGCGCTAAACGCGTGAGCGACTGACTAGTTACGGCGATTGATACAGCGACGGGACGGCGAGGCATGAAGGTTGCGGTAGGCCGCCTCCGATGCAACCAGTGTCTAGTTCCGAACATCAGCCGGACGCATCGTCGCGCGGCCGGCGGCTCCTGATCGTCGAGGACGAAATCTCGACCATCTTCGCGATGCGGGAGTTTTTTTCGTTCAACGGCTACCACGTCGACTGCGCAGCGGGCGCCACGGACGCGATGGTGCTTCTCGATCGCGGCAGCTACGACGTTGTCATCACAGATCTGCATCTGACGCCGCATCGCTGTGCGGAAGGCATGAACGTCCTGACGCGCGCGCGGCGCCTGAATCCCGGCGCGACCATCGTGATGCTGACCGCGTACACCTCCGAAGGTTCGGAACAGGAAGCGTACCGCAACGGCGTGAATTTGTACGAGACCAAGCCCGTCGGGCTCGCGAAGCTGGCTGCATGCATCGAAGCCGCGCGCGACGGCTCGACGCAGCCGTCGCTGAAGTCGGGCGGGGAATGGGGGCGGACATGTCCGGAGTAACGGCGTCGCTGCGCGACGGCATTCTTGCCGCGCAGGCACGCCAGTTCGATCGTGCGCGCCAGTTGCTGCAGCAGGTGACCGTGGAGTCGCCTGACGATCCGGTCGGCTGGTTCTGGCTGGCGATCGCGTCGGAGTCGGCGTCGGAAGCGATTCCGTGCCTCCGGCGCGTGCTCGAACTCGAGGGCGCGCACGAGCAGGCGCGCTCAGCGCTCACGAAGCTGCTGCAGTCGGAATCGCACCGTCTGGCGGCGAGCGGCGCACGTGCGGATGCCCGCGCGCTGGCGATCGAAGCGAGCCGGCTCACGCCGGACTCGCAGGCGGTCTGGCTCGCGCTCGCTGCGCTCACCGACGACGCGAAGGAACGACTCGACGCGCTGCGCCAGGCGGTCAAGATCGCGCCTGACGACGCCGCGCTTCGTACACGTCTGCGGCAGGCGCTGCTCGCGCGCGGCGTGATGCCGTCGACCGATCGGGCCGAGGCGCGGGAGTGCTTCCGCGAGGCGTCGCAGCTGAACGCCGACGATCCGCGCGTGTGGCAGGCGCTCGCGAAGCTCGCCGAGACCCCGGCCGAATCAGTAGAGGCGCTGCGGCATCTGCTGCGCGTCGCTCCGAATACGCCGAACGCGTCCGTCGCGCTGCGCAATGCGCTGGCGGCCGACGCGCGCGCGCTCGTAGACGCCCATCGGCAGGACGAAGCGTACAAACGGTGGCGCGAAGGCGTCGAGCTCACGGGCGGCGACTGCGAACTGTGGCTCGGCGTCGCGAGCACGACGACAAGTCAGGACGAAGCGACGCGCGCCATCGAAACGGCGTACAAGCTCAGCCCGTCGAACGAGCAGGCCATCGCCGCGATGCGAAAGCTGCAGGCGTCGAAGATCGACCCCGCGAAAGTGGCGGCGCCGGTCGATGCGTTCGCGCGGTTTGGCGCGGACGAGGACGCCAAGGTCGACGAGTTCACCGCACTCGAAGGCGACGCGGCGCTTGACGGACTCGACGCGTCGCTCGACGCGTTTGGCTCGCTGCCCGACGCGCCTCCGCCGCCCGACACGCCGGCTGCGCCAGTCGAGGCGACTGCGGCAGCGGAAGCCGAGGCCGATCTGCTCACGGATCTGGACGTCGACGCGCCGCAACCGGATGCGCCCGTCGCCCCTCCGGCGCCACTGGTTGCGGCATCCGCGCCCGTCGCAGAGGCGCCTGCGATTCCCGCGGCGCCAGAGCCGGTTGCCGCGGCGCCGGTCCCCGCTCCGGAGACGGCTGCAGCACCGGCCGCCCCGTCATCGAACGGATCGTCGCGCAAGACGGTGATGATCGTCGACGACAGCCCCACGATTCGCAAGATTCTCGGCCTCACGCTCGAGCGCGCCGGTTACAAGGTGGTCGCCGAGCCCGACGGTGAGTCGGCGATCGAGCGCCTCCTCCAGGTCGTGCCCGACATGATCCTCCTCGACATCGCGATGCCGAAGCTGGACGGCTACGAGGTCTGCAAGCGCATCAAACAGGATCCGCGTACGAAGCACGTGCCCGTCGTGATGCTGTCGGGCAAGGGCGCGCTGTTCGACAAGGTCAAAGGCCACATGGCCGGCGCGACCGAGTACCTGACCAAGCCGTTCGAGACGCCGGCCGTGCTCGCGGTCGTGACGAATTACTGCGAGCAGCCCGCCGCAGAGGTTGTCAATGGTTGAAGGCGACCTCCTCGATCTGACGCTGCCGAGCCTTCTGCAGGCGCTGACGAGAGAGAAGTCGACTGCGATGCTGCGGCTTCAGCGCGGCACCGAAGACGGCGCGGATCAGGGCACCGTGTACTTCCGCGAGGGCACGCTCGTCCACGCGGTCGCCGGCGAAACCGTCGGCGACGACGCGATGTACCAGCTGCTTGGTTGGTCGGACGGTCGCTTCAGGCTCACCCGCGACGCCGATCAACAACCCCGGACGGTGAGCGCGAAGCTCGCGAGCGTCATCGTCCACGCTGACGCAGGCCCCTCTTCGGCCGGAACGTCGTCGTCGACGGAAGAAGGCAGCAACGACGAACGGCTGCTGCACGACCTGCTAACCGGCCTTTCGCGCCTCGAGCAGGACAAGGTGCGGCTCGAAGAAGGCCAGCTGGAGCCTGGCTCCGTGCCGGCGCTGCTGCTGATCGCCACCGTCGTCAACTCGATGGTTGCCATCGTGACGAAGCGTTGTACCGACTCCGACGTGTTGCCGTCGCGGGTGTTGCCGCGATTGGAGGAACAGCAGCCGTACATGCAGCTGCTCGGCGAAGACGCGGAACGGATTTCGGTCGCGACGGCGGTCGGCGTGCTCAAGACGTGGAACAGCTCGATCGAAGACCGCCAGCAGTTGTTCCAGGACTTGTGCCGCGCGCTCCTCGACGTCCTCGCGTTCTACGGCAACACCGCCGGAACGTTTTTCCGGGAGTCGCGCGAACGCGAGGAGTGGCGGGCCACGTTCGGGGTGTTCGTCGAGGGTTTGTGGGCTGCGGTGCGCCAGATTCAAGCGGCCGAACCAGAGGCAGGAAGAGTGTCATGAAAAAACGAGTGCTTGTTGTTGACGACAGCGCGACCGACCGGCAGCTGGTGACCACGCTGCTGCAGAAGCAGGGCTACACCGTGACGGCCGCCGTGGACGGCGAAGATGCGCTCGAGAAGATCGCCGCCGAGCCGCCGCCGCTGATCGTGCTCGACATCATCCTGCCGCGGATGAACGGCTATCAGGTGCTTCGGCGGCTGAAGTCGTCGCCCGAGACGAAGGACATCAAAGTGATTCTGGTGAGCAGCAAAGGCCAGGATGCCGATCGCTACTGGGGGCTGAGGCAGGGCGCGGACGACTACATTGCCAAGCCGTACCCCGACGAAGCGCTGCTCAACGCGGTGGCGAAACATTTCCAATGAGCACAGACGCGAACACGGGCGCCACGCTGGCTGACGCCGTCGCGGCGGCCGACCAGCAGCTCGACGGTCAGGCGGCCGCAACCGCGGCGATCGCGCGCGACTTGCTGAGCGCGCGCGAAGCGTCGCAGGGCGATCGGTACGTGCTGCTGACGATCGCCTCCGCGCACTACGCGGTGCTCGAAGCGTTCGTCACGGAGCTCGAACGCATTCCGAAAATCACGCTTGTACCGCGCGTGCCCGTCTGGGTCCGCGGCGTCACGAATCTCCGCGGCGACGTGCTGTCGGTTGTCGACATGCGCACCTTCCTCGGCCTGGAGCCGACCTCGTCGCTGTCGGCGCGGATGCTGGTGGTCCGTCTGCTGACCGAGGAGTTCTCGACAGGCCTTCTCGTCGACAGCGTCGATCGCATCGTTGCGGTGCCGGCGGACGCCATCACGCCGCCGGAGTCGTCGCTCGAGGGCCCTCTCGCGCCGTACCTGCGCGGGATGTGCGTGATCGAGGAGCAGCTCGTGGCCGTGCTCGATCTCGACCAGCTCCTGCGGTCGTCGGAGATCCGGCAGTTCGAAGAGACCAAAGACGAAACGACGGACGGCGCCGAGGTGGCGCTTTAACGAGGCAGACAAGGACTCATCATGCGAAAGACACTCAGAATCAGGACGCGGCTTTTGATCACGGTGGGATTCGTCGCCGCGTTGCTCGCCGCCGTGTCGGGCGTCGGCTTGTGGCGCCTCGGCGCCATTGAACGCGGCGTCGAGCAGGTGACCCGCGGCGACGCGCGCGTCGCCGGCGAGATGGCGCAGTTCGTGCTGTCGGTGGGCGACCTCGTCCAGCACGAGCGCGGCTTTCTCGTGAGCGCGTCGCGCTCGCAGCCCACCGCCGGCGATCTGGAGGCGTGGAAAGGCGCGTACACCGCCGCCACGCAGCGGCTCGCCGAAATCGACACCTTCGCCGACGCGCGAGCGTCGGTCGTCGCGCTGCGCAACGCACTGCGGACTTACGACAACGAGTTCACCTCGCTGCGCGAACGCATGGAGGTGGACGGCGCGACGAAGGTCGACGCGGCCGGCGCGGATGGCGCCAAGCTGCGCGACGCCTTCGAAAAGCTCGAACGCCAGGCGAGCGAGCAGCTCGTTCGGTATCGCGGCCAGGCCGACGCGCGCCGCAGCGAAGTGCAGGGCGACATCGTCCGTGGGTACGCCGTGATCGGCGTCGCGCTCGTCATCGGCCTGCTGCTCGTGGTCGGCACGCTGCGCTACTTCGTGTACGCGCCGGTCGCCGCCGAAGCCGATGCGATTGCCCGCGTGTGCGACTCGGTCGCGATCGGCGACCTCTCGAGCCGCGTGCCCGACCCCAGCGAAACAGAGCTGGGCAGCGTCGCGCGGTCGCTCAACTCGATGCTCGACAACACCGTCAGCCTGGTGCAGACGCGGACCGAGCGCGACCAGATGCAGGCGGCCGTCATGAAGCTGCTCGAAGAAGTGGGCGGCGTGGCGGAAGGCGACCTCACGGTGCAGGCGGAAGTGACCGCGGACGTCACGGGCGCCGTCGCCGACTCGTTCAACTTCATGATCGGCCAGCTGCGCCAGATCATCGGCCAGGTGCAGGCGGCGTCGCGCCAGGTCAGCACCGCGCTCGGCGACCTGCGTGACGTCACCGGCAAGCTCGCCACCGGCTCGGAAGATCAGGCCGCGCAGGCCGTCGAAGCGTCGGTCGCGATCGAAGAGATGGCGGCGTCCATTCACTACGTCTCGGAGAACGCGTCGTCGTCGGCGTCGGTCGCGGAACAGGCGCGCACCAACGCGGAGCACGGCACTCGCGCGGTGACGAGAACCATCGAGGGCATGAAGGCCGTCCGCGATCAGGTGCAGGAAACCGCGAAGCGCATCAAGCGGCTCGGCGAGAGTTCGCAGGAAATCGGCGAGATCGTCGAGCTCATCGGCGACATCGGCGACCGCACCAGCATTCTCGCGTTGAACGCGTCGATTCAGGCCGCGATGGCCGGCGAGGCGGGACGCGGATTCGCGATCGTCGCGGACGAAGTCGAACGTCTGGCCGACCGCGCGACGGAAGCCACCAAGCGCGCGGGCATTCTCGTCAAGGCGACACAGACCGAAGCCGCCGAAGTCATGGCGGCGATGGAAGACACGACGCGCGAAGTCATCAACCGGTCGAACATCGCGAACGAAGCCGGCGTCGCGCTGTCGGAAATTCAGACCGTGTCGAACCGCCTCGCCGAGCTGATTCAGGCGATTTCGGACGCCGCGCAGCAGCAGGCGCGAGGGTCAGAGCAGGTGGCCAAGTCGATGAACGAGATGTCGTCGGTCACGAGGAACACCGCGGCCAGCACCAAGCAGACCGCCGCGGCGATCAACTCGCTCGCGCTCCTCGTGGACAACCTCAACGCGACCGTGTCGCGGTTCAAACTGCCGGCGGGTTCGGCGTCGGACTTCAACGACTTCAGCCAGCCGCGCCTGGTGGCGTCGCGCTAGCCGGACCCAGAAGATCGACAGCCGAATCGGACGATGGACAAGTCTGCTTTCGAAGGATCGGTGGGCGGCCCGGCCGCGCTGCGTGACGGCGAGGTCGTCGCGCCGCAGCTTTGGTACGAGCTCATTCTGCGCCGGTGCGGGTTGACGTTCAGATCCGCGCGGCTGGCGGACGTGATGGCGATCGTCCGCGATCAGACGAAGTTGCGCGGGCTGCCGAACGAGGCCGCGTACTACCAGCTGCTGTCGAAATCGGAGGACAGCGCCACGGAGTGGGACGCGCTGGTCGAACGCCTCATCAACCACGAGACCTCGTTCTTCAGACACCCGCCGTCGTTCGACGCGTTGAAGCGGCACATCCTGCCGGAGCTTCGTGACGGCCGCACGCGCGGCAGCCGGTTGAACTTGTGGAGCGCCGGGTGTTCGACCGGGCAGGAAGCGTACTCGCTCGCGATGGTGGCCATGGACGACGAAGCGCTGAACGGAGAGTTCACGGTCTGGGGCGGCGACATCAGCCGCTACGCCGTGGACATCGCGAGGCGCGGGCGTTACGGCCCCCGCGCGATTGCGAGTATTCCGGCTGAGTACCGCCAGCGGTTTCTGCGCCCGATCGGACAAGAGCCGGCCGCGGAGTACGAGTTCACGAACGACCTGCGTCAGCGCGTCCGGTTCATGACGACCAATCTGGTCGACGCCGACGGGTTCAGCGCGACGCACGACATCATCTTCTGCCACAACGTCCTTATTTACTTTTCGCCCGCGGCGGTCAGTCAAGCCGTTACGTTCCTGGCGTCGCGCCTGACGCTCGGCGGCTATCTGCTGCTGGGCCCCGGCGAAGCGCCGAGCGAACGGCCGCTCGGGCTCGTACAGGTAAGCATCAACGGCGTCCGCGCGTTTCAGCGCCGCGGTGCGCGTCCGACCGAGGTGCGGGCATGAACCAGAGTCTTCGCAGCATCCAGGCGACCGCGCTCACGCTGTTCACTGAAGAATTTCAGACGAACCTGCCGCAGATTCTGACCGCGCTCGACACCGTCCAGCGCGACCGGTCGAACCGCGCCGCCGCGAAGGAAGCCCATCGCCTGATTCACGCGCTGAAGGGCGGCGCGGCGATGGTCGGTCTCGCCGCATTCGGCTATCTGCTGAACGTGGCCGAGGAGATGATCGAGGAATCGACGGTCGGCTCGAAGTCGCTGACGGACGAGGCCGTCGACACGCTCCACAGCAGCATGCCGCGGTTTGCCGCGTACATGGACGCCGCAATTGGCGGCCAGCCGGTCGAGCAAATCGCCAACGGCCTGGCGCGCGCGCTTCGTCTGGGCGGCGGAGCGGCCGACGTCGACGCGCTCAAGGACCTCATCGACCTGGAAGCGAACGAAGTCGCGCAGCTGCCGACGGAACGCGTTGACGGCGACGTTTCCGACGCGCCGCCCGTTGAAGCCGTCGCGACATGGACTCAGGTCGTCGAGCCAGAGCCGGAGCCAGAACCGGAAGTCGAGGCGCAACCCGAGCCGCAACCAGAACCGCAGCTCGAAACCGAACTCGAGCCGATGCCTCCGCCTGACGCCACTGACGACGCGTTCGTGTCCGACGCGCGCTACGAGGAAGACGTCCCCGAAGAAGTACCACCTGCGGCTCTCGAGACGGCGACACTGGAATTCGATGTCGTCATGAAAGACGACGTCCCGCCGGAACTCGCCGAGGTGTTCGGCGAAGAGGCGAAGGAGCATCTCGAGACCATCGCGCGGCTGACGACCCGCCTGTCGAGCGAGCCGCAGGATCGCGAATCGGTTCAGGAACTTCGCCGGGCCGTTCACACCCTGAAGGGCGCAGCCGGCGTCGTCGGTTACAAGGGTGCGTCGAAGCTCGCGCATCGCATGGAAGACCTCCTCGATCGGCTGTACGAGGAGGGGGCCGCGGTCACGCCGCACGAAGCGCGCGTCCTCGCATCGTCGTCCGATGCGCTGCACGATTTGATCGCCGGCACGGCGGATCCCGACGCGCTGCGATCGCTGGTCATCCGTCTGTTCGGAGAATTCGACGTAATCATGGGCGCAGGGTCGGCGGCGCTCGTGGTTCCTGCACCCGCAGCGTTCGAGGCGATCGAGCCATCGGAGTTCACGGCGCCGCCAGTGCCGGAATCCGTCGCGCCCGTTCCGGCCCACGAGACCCCACAATCTGCTGAACGGCGCCGCGCCCCCAGCGATCGACGCAACCTCGGCAGCCAGGCACTTCGCGTGCCGGTTCAGCGCCTGAACGAGCTCGTTCGCGTTGTCTCGGAACTCGTCATCAACCGATCGACGTTCGAGCAGCATCACGGTGCGCTCATCGAGCAAGTCGACGAGCTGAAGCTCAGCACCGCCCGGCTTCGCCGCGTCACGCACAGGTTGGAGTCGGAGTACGAAGTGCGTGCGCTCGCCGGAAAGATCGCGATGACCGGTCCCGGACGGAGCGCAAACTCGAGCGACGGTCACGGATTCGACGAGCTCGAGTTCGACCGGTACACCGAATTCCATCTGCTGACACGCGAGCTGACGGAAACCGCGAGCGACATCGCGACCATCGGCGCGCGAGTGGCCGCGACGATCGGCGACTTCGACAGCGACCTGACCCGCCTCGGCCGTCTCACCCGTGAAGTCCAAGACAAGACGATGGAGTTCCGGATGGTGCCGCTCGGCACGCTCGAGACGCAGTTGGAGCGCGCGGTGCGATCGACGGCGGAAAGCTGCGGAAAGGCCGTCGAGTTCGCGATGGAGGGCGCGCACGTCGCGCTCGACAAATCGCTCTTGGAGCAGATGGCCGATCCGCTGCTGCATCTGCTGCGGAACGCCGTCGACCACGGCATCGAGTCGCGGCAGCGACGTCTTACAGCGGGTAAGCCCGAGCGCGGTCAAATCACTGTCCGGGCGTTCCACGAAGGCACCGACGTCCTGATCGAAGTGCAGGACGACGGCGCTGGTCTCAACATCGAACGCATTCGCACGCTCGCCGTCTCGCGTGGCCTCGTCACCGAAGCCGCCGCGGCCGGCATGACGGCGGATGCGGTGCAGTCGTTCATCTTCGAACCGGGTTTCAGCACGGCGGAACACGTCAGCCAGGTCTCGGGCCGCGGCGTCGGCATGGACGTCGTGAAGGCGAAGGTCGCCCGGGTCAGCGGCCGTGTGTATGTCACGTCGCAGCCGGGCGAAGGCACCACGATTTCGGTTCGCGTGCCGATGACGCTGGCCATCACGCGCGTCCTGCTGGTCCGGGTCGCCGGACAGACGTTCGGCCTTCCGCTCGGCGCGGTCGTGCAGATTGTGCGGCCGCATCCGACGTCGCTCAGCATGGTCGGCGCCGAGCGCGTCTTCACCCTCGATGGCAAGACGTTCCCGCTTCGCGACCTCGCCGACACGCTTGGCCTCGCGCGGCCCGGGTCGGCGCCCGCGATTCAACCGGTGCTCATTGCCAACCTGTCGCGGCGGCGGATTGCCGTCGCAGTGGACGAGATCGTCAACAGCCGCGACGCTGTCGTGAAGAAACTCGGCACGCACCTCAAACACGTCCCCGGGATTTGGGGCGCGACGCTGCTCGGCGACGGCACCGTCGTTCTCATTCTCAATCCCGCCGATCTCGTCGGCGCCGCCGACGAGCCGGTGGTGATTCGTCAGCCGATGCGCCGGGCCGCCGAACACGCGCCGTACAACGTGCTCATCGTCGACGACTCGCTGAGCATGCGCCATGTGCTGTCGATTGCCGTAAAGAAGGCCGGCTGGAACGCGATTCCCGCGCGCGACGGACTGGAAGCGCTCGAGATTCTCGACGGCGGCCAGACGCCGCCCGATCTCGTGCTGCTCGACATCGAGATGCCGCGCATGGACGGCTTCGAATTCCTGTCGACGATTCGCGGAAAGAAGGCGCATGGGGATCTGCCGGTCGTGATGCTGACCTCGCGCGGCGGTGACAAGCACCGCGACAAGGCGAGGGCGCTCGGCGTGACCGACTACATGGTCAAGCCGTTCCAGGAAGACGTGCTGGTGACGAACATCGATCGCCTGGTGAAGGAATCCCGGGCGATGGGGCGAAGGGCCGCGTCGTGATCAACGTCGCGATTGCCGACGACTCGCCGTTCACCTGCAAGCTGCTCGCGTCCTACGTCGAAGACGGAGGCGAGTGCAGGGTTGTGGGGATGGCGCACGACGCGCAGTCGACGCTCGAACTGATCCGGCGTGCGACGCCCGACGTGCTGACGCTCGATCTGCAGATGCCGGGCGGCGACGGCCTCGATCTGCTGCGACAGCTTGCGTCCGAACCGCCAGTGTCGGTGGTCGTGATCAGCGGCGTGACGCGGCTGGCCGCGGCCACGACGCTCAAGGCGCTGGAGCTCGGCGCCGTCGATTTCATCCTGAAATACTCGCCCACCGCGCCAGTAAGCCGAGCATCGCTGCGGCGAGAGATCATCTCGAAAGTCAAAGCGGCCGCCGCTGCGCATCCTGCGCGACGCACCGCGCCGGCCATGGCGGCACCCACGGTGGCCCCAACGGCGCCGCCGCGAACGACGGCGCGCGTGACCGCTTCGCCGGATTCTCCCGGTGTGGTTGTGATCGGCGCGTCCACCGGGGGCCCGACCGCGATTCGCGAGCTGCTCACCCAGCTCTCGGCGGATTTCGCGACGCCGTGCGTCATCGTGCAGCACTTGCCTGCGGCGTTCACCGCGCCCTTCGCGGCGCAGCTCGGACGGCACGCGCGCCTCAAGATCAAAGTGGCCGCGACCGGCGACCACCTTCAGCCCGGCGTCGCACTCGTTGCGCCCGGATCGATGCATCTCGTCATCAGGCCCGACGGCCGCGTGTCGCTGCAAACCCCGGCGGATAAGGATCTGTACCGGCCGTCGATCGACCTGGCCATGTCCTCGGCCGCCGAAGCCTTCGGCGCCGCGGCCGTTGGTGTCGTGTTGACCGGCATCGGCAACGACGGCTCTGAGGGCATGAAGCGGATTCGCGATGCCGGCGGCGACTGCTTCGTCCAGGAGATCGGCAGCTGCATCGTGCCGAGCATGCCCGAACGCGCGCTGCAGCGCGCCGGCGCCGATCTCGTCGGCACTCCCGAACGGCTCGGACAGGCGCTCGGCGCGCGGAGGAAGGCATGAGCGATCGCACGCTCGTCTGCTGCTGGGTCGGCGACAAACAGTACGCCTTCTACGACACCGACGTGCGCCAGATCGCACGCGTCGAGAAGATGCGAACCGACGATGCCACCGACGGACGCATCGGCGTGCTCGATGTCGGGGGGCAGGCTGCGCCGGTCTTCAGGCTCGGCGACATCCTCAGTCGCGGCCAGCAGCCGTCGCACGGCTCGGGAAATCACATCGCCGTCACCGGCAGCGGCGACGACGTGATCGGCTGGCTCGTCGACCACATTGCCCGGACGTCGGTACCGAAAGACGCGCACATCGCCTCGCTGCCTGGCGTCATCGGCCCTGTGGCATCGAGTTGGTTCGAAGCGCTCGTGTGGATCGGCACGACATCCGTTCTCTTGATGTCGCCGCGCTACTTGAATCCGCTCAACAAGCGCCGCGCACGATTCGACCCTGCGAAGACCGCGGCGGCGGGCGCGAGGAAAAAGGGGAGCGATACCGCCGAACGCGTCGTGCTGCTGTTCTCGACGCCGGCGCTTCCATCGGTTGGCTCGTCGCGATTCGCGCTGAGCGGCAAACGCATTGCCGCCATCACGCAGCCGATTCCGGGAATTCAGGTTCCCGGATCGGCGCCGCACGTGACCGGCGTCAGCTGGTGGCGCAACGCCGTCGTCCCGGTGATCGACTTTCGAGGCCCCGGCGATCACGACGACACCGAGGAGCGCCGACGGTGCGTGATCGCGCAATGTGGGCCGCGGCTGGGGAACACGCTCGTCGCATTTCCCGTGGACGCGGAAATCGCCATGCATCGGCCCGGTGCCGGCGATCAGCAGGTAACGGGCGCGTCATGCCCGCCGTTCATCAGCGGGATGTTTGAAATCGGCGGGGAAGTGGTGGGGTTGCTTGATTTGGACGCGCTGCTCGCGCCGGTAAGGCCCGACGCGGCGGAGGCCCGCGATGTGGCCATGTCGGCCTGAAGCGGTCGTGTTGTTGCGCATTCATCTGTCGTTCAAGGAGGAGTCATGAGGTCCGGAGTTCGATACGTAGCGCTCGTTGCCGTGATGATGTTGATCGTGCCGATCGTGTCGTCGGCGCAGTTTCGCGGTCTCGGACGCGTCACAGGTACTGTCGCCGACGACGGCGGCTCGCCGCTCAAGGATGTGTTGATCCGGGCGACGATGAACGGCGAAGAAGGTGTCATCGAGGAGCGGACGGACGACAAGGGCTCCTGGGCCGTCAACGGCATGGCCAAGGGCGAGTGGCACCTGACGTTCCAGACTCCGGGCTACGTGCCGGTCGCGGCGAAGGTGACGCTGTCGGCCGAGCTGGCGCGGGTGGCGCCGATCTCTGTCGTGCTGAAGAAGGTGAAGTGATTTATGAACCTCAGTATTGACAAGAAACTGTTCGGCGGGTTTGGAGCGCTGTTCCTCGCGTTCCTCTCGCTGGCGTTGGGGGCCTGGATTCTGTCCGGGCGCCTCAACGATCGCGTGTCGGAACTGGCGAACGTGAGCGGACGTTCGCTGCAGTTGGCCGGCGAGGTGCAGTACCTCGCGTCCAACATCAAAGCCGACCAGCGTCAGGTGATCATCCTGGCCGCCAAACAGGAGAGCAACGCCCTGAAAGATCAGGTGCGAGCGCTCGAATCCGAGACACAGGTGCTGATGCGCAAGCTCGACGAGATCTCGCAGCTCTCCGGGCGGAGCGACGCGCGCGCCAGCGCCGAAGAAGCGAAAAACGTCATGCAGGCGTGGATGACCAACGATTGGCGGAAGACGCGCGAGCTGGCCGAAAAAACCCAGACGCTCGAAGCCGTCGAAGCCAGCGAAGCCGGCCGCGCCCAGCTCGAGCGCGCGGGATCGCTCGCCGCAGCCATCGTCGCGAAGGAGAGCGAGAAGTTTCAGGGGAACAAGGATCAGGCGCAGGACGCCTATCGATCTCTCCAGATGCTGTCGCTCGTCACGCTGGTTGTCGGCATCGCGGTCGCGGCAGGCGTCGGCTACATCGTCCACACCGTATACGCCACGCTGAAAGTGGCGGCCGGCAAGCTGTCGGCGGGCGCCGAGATGGTGATGGCGGCGGCGGGACAGATGTCCGGCTCGTCGCAGAGCCTCTCGCAGAGCGCGACCGAGCAGGCCGCGTCGCTCGAGGAGACGTCGGCGTCGGTCGAAGAACTGGCGCTAATGACGCGCAAGAATGCCGACGCGACGACGGAAGTCGTCGGACACCTGAAGGAAGTCGATACGCGGGCGAGCGAATCGAGCGAGGCGCTGCACGACATGGTGGCCGCCATGTCGGGCATCCAGGACTCGAGCCGCCAGGTCTCGAAGATCATCAAGACGATCGACGAGATCGCGTTCCAGACGAACATCCTCGCGCTCAACGCGGCTGTCGAGGCGGCGCGCGCGGGCGCGGCGGGCATGGGCTTCGCCGTGGTTGCCGACGAAGTCCGCAGCCTTGCGCATCGGTCGGCCCAAGCGGCGCAGGACACCACGGCGCTGATTTCGGAGTCGATCTCGCGCGCGCAGAGCGGCACCGGATCGGTCGAACGTCTGACGACGTCGATTGCGAGCATCACGCAAAGCGTAGCCAACGTGAAACGCCTCGCCGACGACGTGAGCGTGGCCAGCCGGCAGCAGTCGGCCGGCATCGAGCAGGTATCGCGAGCGATCATCGAGCTCGAGAAATCGACGCAGGCAATTGCGGGCACGGCCGAGGAGGGCGCGGCGGCGAGCGAGGAGCTCACTTCGCACTCCGAAACCGTCATGGGCGTCGTCGGACAGCTCGAAGTGCTGGTCGGCCGGTCGCTCAACTCGGGTCATGGAGTGTCGGATTCGATGCCACCGCGCTCGCGCAACCGGGCGGTGCCGCAGCGTTTCACGTCAAACCACGAGGCGGTCGGCACCTTCGGCTCGATGTAGCGTCGCCGCGCTCCGATGAGGTCTGCATTCGATGGTCTTCACGCGATTCTAGGGAACAGCGCTGCCGCTGTTCCCGAAGTCGCCGTGACGGCCGTCGAAGCACCCGTCGAGCGGCTCCCGGTTCGCCCTGAGCCTCCATCGACATCGAAGGAGTTGGCGAACCATCCCGGGCTGTCCGATCTCGATCGGGGCCTCTTTGCAGCCGGCGACACGACCTCGAACACCAATACTGCGGCGGCCCTCGACGCCCTTGATCACGGCCTGGATTCCGGTTTGTTCACCGGTCCACCTGTTCGTGCGGCGCGGCAGTCAAGCCCGACATTCTCAATGGCGTCGAACGCGGACCACGACGTCGACCGCCAAGTGGGCGGGTGGGCGGCTGCGGCCGTCATGGCGTTCGGGCTCGTGCTCGGCGCAATCGCCGCCATCGCCCTGTTTCACGACGACGTCTCCCGCATCGTCGTCTCCTGGGACAGCGCCTCCAGTTCAGCTCGGGCACGTCGATAGCTTTACGCCGGGCGCAGTCTCGGCAGCGAAATTGCGTCGGGTTTCGCAGACGCGAGGCCCCGGCTCATGAGCACAGGACTGTTTCGCAGTTTCTTTCTCGGCGGTTTCGAGTGTTCGACGCACCGTCTACGCAATGGCAAGCGGCTCGACCTTATCCGTTCCACTCGACACGATGAGTTTGCGGCGTCCGATTACCGTCTGTTGCAGGCGCACGGGATTCTGACGGCGCGCGACGGGCTACGGTGGACGCTCATCGAGCCACGCGAGGGCGTCTACGATTTTTCGAGCGCCACTGGCATGCTCCGCGCCGCACGCGATACGGGCATGGAAGTCATTTGGGACTTGTGGCACTACGGATGGCCGGACGGCCTCGATCTCTTTTCGTCCGCGTTCGTCACGCGATTCGTCGCGTACGCCCGAGAAGCCATCAAGCACATCAGCGAGCACACGGACGTGCCGCTCGTGTCGCCAATCAACGAGATTTCCTTCTTCTCGTGGGCCGCTGGAGAAGGGGGCATCTTCAACCCGTTTGCGAAACATCGCGGCGACGACGTCAAGCGACAGCTCGTGCGCGCCAGCATCGAGGCGATTCACGCGATACGCGAGGTGAATCCCGCAGTGCGAGTGTTTCAGGTCGATCCGATGATCAACGTGCTGCCGAAGACCGATCGTCCCGCGGACATCGCGGGGGCGGAGCAGTATCGCCTCAGCCAGTTCACCGCGTGGGACATGATTCTCGGACGAGTGCATCCTGAATTCGGCGGCACCGAGGAACTGATCGACGTCATCGGGACGAACTATTACATTCACAACCAGTTCGTCTGGTACGGCGATCACAGCAAGATGATCGTGCCTTCAGACCCGCGCTACCGGCACATCAGCGTGATGCTGCAGGAAGTGTACGAGCGGTACCGTCGGCCAATCTTCGTCGCGGAAACCGGCATCGAGGACGAGACGCGGCCGGCGTGGCTGCGATACATGTCGAGAGAGGTGTTTGCGGCCTGGGCTGAAGGCGCTCGCATCGAAGGCCTGTGCCTCTATCCGATCGTGAACCACCCAGGGTGGGAAGACGACCGCCATTGCTACAACGGGTTGTTCGACTATGCCGACGATCGGGGAGTGCGCGATCTGTATCCGCCGCTGGCGGAAGAACTGGCGCGCCAGCAGGAAAACGTGAAGGCGCTTCGCGCCGGAGCGTCAAGCGTCGATCGCCTCGAAGGCCTCGACACGTCGTCGCTCGACTGGGCGGCGCACGTCATGGACGAGCGGACGGAGGAGAGCCGCGCGACACACGACCACGCGTGATGCGCGGCGGCTCTGCGTCAGCGCGAGTGGTGCGACGCTGACTGATGGACGTCGGCGTGTTTGGTGAGCACTCGCTTCGCCGGCGCCTCGGCCCCTGCGTGAGAAGCAGGGCCAGGGCGATGGAGCGACGCTGACCAGTTGCGCTGCCATTGTTCGAACGCGGCGATGGACTGACGCCGTTTGGCCGTCACCTGGCGCGGCGCCGTCTTACGCACCGAAGGCGATGATGTCGGCATTGGGGAGCCTCCAGGCTGTCTTATCGGACGGACGTGCGGATCGATTAGGAGGCCTACGCCTGGGCGTGGTCGTGCCAGAAAACCCGGCCGCAGATGGGGCAGAAGATCTCGAGGTGGCCGAAGTGCGTGTCGCGTGCCGGGCCGCCGGCGCCGTGCCGTAGCCAGCAATGGATGGCGCCACGCAGCTGGGCGAACATTTCCGACATCTTGTCCAGCACCGACGCCTCCCGTGTAGCTTTTGCACCACACTCACCCGACGATCACCCGTTTCGACGCCTGCATCATCCGGCCAGATTCAGGCGCTGGGTCGGCAGCGGAATCTCCTCGTCGAGATCCAGGGCAGTTGCCGACGGAACGGACGCTCGATCGAATGCCGCTACGCACGCGGTCAGCGCCGCAATCACGCTCACGAGCACCAAAACATATGCGGCTGTCGCGAGGGTCGACCGCTCGATCCACGCGAGCGCATAGCAGACAAGCAAGAGAGCACCGACGTACGCTGGGCCGCGTGACTTGAGATCGGAACTCGGCACGTAGCCGCTGACAAATGGGAGCCGACGGTACCGGACGAACAGCACCTCCATCATAAGCGCGGCAGAGACGAGGCCGGTGCCGAAATGCAGGACCGCGACTCGAACGCCGAGCACGGCGGAATGCCAGACGAACAGCATAGCGAGAACCGGCACGACGAGCGCGACCACGCCGGCGCGCTTCACCCCAGAGAGGTACGGCCGACGCTCGCCGCTCCACGCGAGGCTGAACGTGCTGCTTGCTCGCAGTTCCGCCGGCAGTTGCGCGGCGTGCCGAAACGCCGTGAGCACGCAGGCGAGCAACAACGGCTGCGCCGCGAGCATCACAAGCGGTATTGACGCGATGTCCGTTTGCGTTGCGACGACCTGCGCTCTGACCGTGACGACTATAGACGACAGCCCAACGGCCAACCCCGACGCCAGAGCGACCCGATGGGTCACGCGTCTCGGCATCGTCTGAAGTGTGAACCAGAACCCGGCCTGCT
>Ga0068871_100000666_pt1 | contig 23529 bp, 22 predicted proteins | sample KBSMisM72_FD_72750 | JGI IMG/M metagenome (GOLD analysis project Ga0068871, IMG submission 72750) | Miscanthus rhizosphere microbial communities from Kellogg Biological Station, Michigan, USA - KBS Miscanthus M7-2 | ecosystem: Host-associated > Plants > Roots > Rhizosphere > Soil ...
GTTCAAAGTCGAGAAATTCGACATCAAAGGCGACGGCGGCACCGACTACGTCGCCGTCGAGTCTGAGACCGGACGCGTGTTCGTCTCGCGAGGCACGCACATGATGGTCGTCGAAGGCGCCACCGGCAAAGTGCTCGGCGACATCCCCGACACGCCGGGCGTCCACGGCGCCGGCCTCGCGACGAAAGCCGGCCACGGCTTCACGACGAACGGCGGCGATCAGACGGTGACGATGTTCGACCTGAAGACGCTGGCCGTCCTCAAGAAGATCACCGTCGGTCCAGGGCTCGACGGCATCATGTTCGACGAGCCCGACAACAAGATCATTCTCACGAATCACAGCAACCCCGGCACGCTGACCGCGCTCGATCCGGCAACTGGCGACATCGTCGCGACCGTGGAGCTCGAAGACAACGCGCCTGAAGGCGCGGCGGCCGACGGCAAGGGCCGTATCTTCGTCAACAACGAACGCAAGAACACGATGCAGGTCATCGACGTGAAGACGTGGAAGGTCACCGCCTCATGGCCGCTCGCGCCGTGCGAGGGCCCGACCGGCATCGCGTACGACAAAGCGTCGAACCGGATCTTCTCCGGATGCAACCGCACGTCGGTCGTCGTCGATGCAGACAGCGGCAAGGTCGTCGCGACGATTCCCAACGGCACGCGCGTCGACGCGCTCGGATGGGACCCGTCGCGCAAGCTCATTTACATTCCGAACGGCGGTGAAGGCAACGTCACCGTCGTACATCAGGACGGCCCTGACAAATACTCGGTCGTCGAGACCGTGACGACATTCCAAGGCGCGAAGACGATCTGCGTCGATCCGAAGACACACAACGTCTATTTGTTCCAGCCCGAACGCGGTCCCGCGCCACCGCCCCCTGCGAACGCACCGCCTCCAGAGCCTGGACGCGGACGTGGCCGCGGTCCGCTCGGCCCTATCGTCGCGTCGTGGTTCATCGTGATCAAATCGTGAAGACGGAGCCGAACATGCGATTTCTCCGACGCGTGCTGTGGTGGCTCTACCACCTGTTTGGTGGCGGCGGCACGCTCGATCCGTTCGCGGACAAGTTGGCGCCAGTGAGGAAGCGACCGCCTCAGCGCAGCGGCGCGGTCGCCGTCGCCGAGCCCGACGACGACTGAGCGTTGATCCCGCTCCCCTTCACGTGGCCCGCGCTGTTGCCGTTCTGGACGGCGTTCGTGTGGGCGTTCGTTGCCGAGGGTCCGATCGCGCGGCGCGACGGCCTCGGCGGCGGCACCGCGGTCGATCAACACTCGAAGCGGCTCATCCTCGTAGCCGGCACACTGGCGACGCTCTCGGCTTTCTTCGTCGCGACTGTCTTGCGGCAGTTTTCCGTGGCGACGGGACGCCGCGTGATGTACGCCGCGGGCATCGTCTGCCTCGTCGCCGGCGGACAGCTTCGCCGCCATTGCTTCCGGATGCTCGGCGACAGCTTCACGTACGACGTTCGCGTTCGCGCCGGACAAGCGGTGGTCGAGCGCGGCGCGTATCGATACGTGCGCCATCCGTCGTACGCGGCCGGCCTGCTGCTCTTCGGCGGCGTCGGACTGGCGCTCACGAACTGGCTGAGCCTCGTCGCCGCGCTTCTGCTGCCTGCGCTGGCGTACGTCTATCGCATCTCGGTCGAGGAGCGCGCGCTGCTCGAGACACTTGGGCCCGCGTATGCGCGCTATATGAAGCGGACCAAGAGGCTCGTGCCCTTTGTCATCTGAGCACGTGAGGATCGTATGCGCGGCCGAGAGCGATCTCGATCGGTACATCGACCTGCTCGAAGAGCTTGCCGAGTGGATGCAGACGCGTGGGATCGAACAGTGGCCGCGCGGCCGTGCGCGCAACGGACGCGACTACTACAAAGCGTCGGTCGAGAACGGCGAGCTGCACCTCGCGTTCATGGGCGACGAGTTCGCCGGCGGACTGCGGTTGCTGCGACGCGATCCCGTGGTGTGGCCGGATATCACCGCCGACGACGCCCTCTATGTCTACAGCCTGGCAGTGCGCCGAACATACAGCGGACGCGGACTCGGCAGGCAGCTGGTCGCCTGGGCCGAAGGTCAGGTGACAGCGGCGGGTCGGCGATATCTGCGTCTCGATTGCGTGCCGGGCAACATGTTTCTCCGCCGCTACTACGAAGACCTCGGATTCGTCGCGCGCGGCGAGGTCGATGCGAAATACCCGGGCCTCCCGAACGTGATGCCGCTGCGGCGGTACGAGAAAGGCGTGAATCGGGGCGTCTGGTGATTTCGTGATTCGGCGATCGATTGAATGATTGACTCGTGGTCGATCACCACATCACCATATCGCCGAATGGCCCAATCCACCATCGCGCCGTGGCGCTGACGGCGACGATCTACACGATCGAGATCGATCTGAATGACAGCGACCGCGGTGTGTACGAATCGCTGGCGCTCCGCGTCGCGCGGCACCCGTCCGAGTCGGAGGAATACCTGGTCACGCGCGTGCTCGCGTACGCGCTCGAGTACACGGAAGGCATCGAGTTCTCGCGCGGTATCTCCGATCCCGAAGAACCGACTATCGCCGTGCGCGACCTCACCGGGCGCCTGACGGCGTGGATCGAGATCGGCAATCCCGACGCCGCGAGAGTGCACAAGGCCGCGAAGGCCTCGCCGCGCGTGGCCATCTACACGCACAAGGATCCGAAGCAGCTCGTCGAACGCGTGGCCGGCGAACGCATCCACCGCGCGGAACACGTCGAGCTGTGGGCCATCGATCGAGCGTTCGTCGCGCAAGTCGCGGCTCGACTGGACAGGCGCATGTCGTTCAGCTTGTCCGTTGCGGATCGAGACCTGCTGCTCTCGATCGGCAACGACACGCTGACGGGCCGGCTCGTGCGCCATTCGATCGTGTAACCGTTATAGACTCTGCCGCATGAAGACCATTCTTCACGCGGTCCACATTCACGCCGCGCCGCCAACTGTGTACGACGCCTTGACGACGACGAAGGGCCTCACGAGCTGGTGGACGACGAAGGGCGCGCCGATCGACGATTCGGGCGTCATCCACTTCACGTTTGGCGGCGACTTCAATCCGCAGATGAAGCAGACGACGCTCGACCGTCCGCGGCTCGTACGGTGGATGTGCGTCGGCGGCCACGCGAACTGGCAGGACAACAAGTTTTCGTTCGCGCTCACAGAGCGGAAGGGCGAGACGCTGGTGCAGTTCACGCAGGAATACGCACAGGAACTCTCCGACGAGGTCTACGGCATCTACAACTTCAACTGGGGCTACTACCTGAACAGCTTGAAGCAGCTATGCGAGAAAGGCGCCGGAGTGCCGTTTGCCTGACGCGTTCATGCAGGCCGCCATCGACGAGGCACAGACCGGATTAGGCGAGGGCGGCATTCCGATTGGCTCGGTCATCGTCCATCAAGGCCGCATCATCGGCCGTGGGCACAATCGCCGCGTCCAGCGCGGCAGCGCGGTGCTTCACGGCGAGATGGACGCGTTGGAGAATGCCGGCCGGCAGCTCGCGTCCGTCTATCGCGACGCGATCCTCTACACCACGCTCTCGCCCTGCGCGATGTGCAGCGGTGCGATTCTGCTCTACGGCATCCGCACGGTCATCGTCGGCGAGAACCGGACGTTCCTGGGTGAGGAGGATTTGCTTCGGTCGCGCGGGGTCAGCGTGACGGTGCTGCAGGATCCGCGGTGCATTCAGCTGATGACCGACTTCATCCGCGATCATCCGCAGTTGTGGAATGAGGATATTGGGGTCTAGCGCTATCGCATGTTGCCGGTATGTCCCAGCGAATAGCGACCCGGCTGCGGATAGATGCACAACCCGTGCGGCCCCTTGCCCACCTTGATTCGCGCGAGCAGATGGCCGTCGCTCGTGTCGAGCGCGTAGACCTCCGCGTCGTACCGGCCTGACAGCCACAGCACTTTGCCGTCCGCGGACACGCCGCCCATGTCCGGGCTGCCGCCGCCAGGAATTTGCCACCCTCCGACGACCTTCCTCGTCGCCGTGTCGACGATCGACACGCTGTCTTTCGCGCGGTCGTAGTGGGTGCCGCCGTGAAAAATGCCGCGGTTCGACACGTAGAGATATTTCGAGTCGCGGCTGAAGTAGAGGCCGTGCGCGCCCTTCCCTGTCGGAATGAAGCCGACCTGCTTCATCGTGTTGCCGTCGATCTCGTAGATGCCGTCGCTCATCATGTCCGCGACGTAGAAGATCTTGCCGTCGGGTGACAGACGCACGTCCTGCGGCATGCCTTTCGGGTTGGACAGCTTCAGCTCGCCGACGACCTTCCGCGCCTCGACGTCAACTTTGATCAGCTGAGCCGAGAACTCGCACGACGCGACGAGAAAACGTCCGTCGGCCGAGAAGTCCATGTGATCGACGCCTCTGCACGGCACCGGCACGCTCTGCACCATCTTCATCGTCTGCGCGTCGCGGAAGTGGAGCTGACGCATTCTCTCGGCGACAACGATGGCGTACTTGCCGTCCGGCGTGTAGTACATGTTGTACGGATCGAGAATGTCGATGGTCTCCTTCTGCTCGCCAGTCGATGGATCGATCTTCGTCAGCTTGTTCCCGAGATCTGCCAGCACCCATAGAGTCTTCAGATCGTAAGACGGGACGACGTGCTGCGGCTCTCTGGCCACGTCGAAGTGGCCAATGATCTTGAACGTGTGCGGATCGATCACGTCGACGCTGTTGCTGTCGCTGTTCGGCACGTATATCCGATCCGGGAAGCTCTTGATGACCGCGCTGATGTTGCCGACGCGCGCGCCCGCGTAGACGTCGTTCTTGTCGACGAGCGGCGGCATGCCGGGAAGATCACCGGTTTGCGCAGCGATCGCGGTTGCGAGCAGCAGAGAGATCAAAACGGTTCGCATAGTTAGAAAAGGTGTGCGCCTTCGATGGCCAGTAGTGTGAGTTTCGTAACGCGGCCCCCGGACGCGGAGAACCCGCCGGTCTTTCCGCCAGCCGCGGTGACGCGATGACAAGGGACGATGACAGCGAACGGGTTTCGGCCGAGCGCCTGCCCGACCGCGCGTGCGGCGCCGGTGTCGCCAAGTCGTTCGGCGATTTCGCCGTACGTCATGGTCGCGCCCGCGCGGATGGTACGCGCCACGTCGTACACGCGCTGATGAAATTCCGGCACGCCGTCCATGTCGAGCGGAATGAATGCAAGATCCGCGCGTTCGCCACGCATCAGCGCGACAATCCCGTCGATGCCACGCTGCACGGGAGGTGGCGGAACCGCGGCGGCGGCGTCAGGGAACCGGTCGGCCAGCCGGCGGCGTGTCGCGGCCGCGCTCGGCTCGGGCAGCTGAAATCCAGTCACGCCCGTATCGCTCCAGGCGATCCCGCACTGGCCGATGGCGGTGTCGAACATCGCGAAGCCACGTGTGATCATCGGATCGAGAGAGGGTCTGCATCAGTATGTATGATGTCGGCCGTGGCTGGATACTCCGGAACGCCGCTCGCGAAAAAGCTGGGCATCAAGGACGGCTCCCGCGTGTTCTTGGCGAACGCGCCGGACAACTACGCGCGCATGGTCGCGCCGCTGCCCGCCGGCGTGCGCATGGTCGGGACGATCGACGATCGGACGGACCTGATCCATATCTTCGTGGTCCGCCGCCGAGATCTCGACACCGCCGTCACACGTACGCTCCGGCTCATGCGCACGGACGCCGTCGTCTGGATATCGTGGCCCAAGAAGTCGTCAGGTGTAGCGACGGACGTCACCGAAGACACCATCCGTGAGGTCGCGCTCCCGCTCGGGCTCGTGGATATCAAAGTCTGCGCCGTCGACGACACGTGGTCGGGGTTGAAGCTCGTGATTCGCAAGGAACGCCGTTAGCTGGAAGCACGCCCAGCACGTACAACGCAGAGCCGCGGAGCACGCAGGGAAACACGCCACCGCAGAGGACGCGGAGGACGCAGAGGTGGCGTCGACGCGGCGCCGCGAAGCGGCGATGTCAGGCCGAGAGGATCAGATCGTGAACCAGTCAGCGATCGGTGTTGGTTCACAATCTGATCCTCTCGGCCTGACATCCGGGCCTGCTCCGCAGGCCGGCCGCGTCGACCAAGTGCTTTCTCCGCGTGCTCAGCGGCTCCGCGTTGATCGTCTTCTCTGTGTCCTCTGTGGTGGAGAGTCTTCACCGCGCCGGAGGCGGTGGCGCAGCAGGCGGCGGCGCGGGAGGTGCGCCGCAGTTCTGCGTGCACTTCTCCGGCCTCACGAACTGGTCTTTGATTTTCTTGCGGTACTCCGGATACATCGTCTCGCCGCCGCCGAGCGTCGCTTCGCGCGGGATGCCGTAAAGCTTCGTGAGCTCGTCGATCGACGGGTTCGCGCCCGGCAGGTAGTGCGGGACCTTCCCTTCGGGAATGCCCTCGTACCCGGCCACACACGGCGGACCAACCGGCGACATCGGATTGGGATCGGGTTGGAAGCTCTTCGAGATCAGCTCTGGCTCCGAGAGATAGACCGGATCGTTGATGATCTCGAGCACCGTCAGGATGTCGCCGTGCCGGACGAAGTGCGCTTCGATCGTCGTCTCGTCGCTGTTCGGCGCGCCGTTGCGGCGAAGCGCTCCGGCTTTGATGTGCGTGGTGTAGGCCACGAGCGTCGTGCCCTGCCATTCGCCCGTCGTGAATCCGCCGCGCTCGTGCGGCGCGTTCTTCGACGGATGCGGACGGCCGTCCATCCAGATCGTCTGCAGCGCCTTGTCCTCCCACGCGCCGATCTTCAACGCCACCGTCGTCCCCGTCACGGGATCGGTTTCGTTCCAGATCTTCATGCCGAACGGGCCTTTGACGAGGTAGAACGGCGGCCACATTCCGCACTGGTGCTCGATCATGCCCAATTGATCGGCGGAATAACTCAACGCCCTTGCGCGTCCCTCGTCGTTGAGCGGCAGCCCCGTGTAGTCGACGGCGTACGGGCCACCGCCGCGCTCGAGTCCGTCTTCGTGGTTGCGCGCGGCCCACGATCCGGCGAGCTCCGTCTGCGCGCACACGGGCGCCGCCATCGCAAGCACGATCACGGTGCGGACTACCAGGTTGCCGAACACGGCGTAGGCTCCCATCCTTTCGCGTCCGTCTGTTTCTTGAATTGCGTCGTGACGATGAATGGCTGTCGCAGATACTTGGCGTCGTCGACGACGGTCGTCACCATCAGGAGCGTGTCGCCGCTGCGCGTGCGCACGACGTCGAAGTACTCGGTGAGCGTCGCGTTCTCGCTGTACGGCACGCCGTTCTTGCGCAGATACCCGGACTTCAGGTTCGTCGTCACGACTTTGAGCGAACCGCGTCTCGGCGTGTTGGGCGGCGCGCCGCGACCGGGATTCTGCACGTCCCACTGCGCCGCTGATGTCCCCTGCCACGTGGGCTCACCCTTCGGTGCGTTCGCCGCGGCGTCAAACCTGAACAGGCGTGTCTGCGTTCCGGCGTCGGCCTCGAGCTTCAGTGTTTTGTCGTCGTCCCACGTGATGTGCACGCGGCCGGGCACGCGCATGATCGCGGGCGCCCCGTAACTCTTGCACTGATTCCCGGCGGCCGTGTCCGCGTCGGGATTCCACGCGTCGGCAATCTTCACCGCGTCGGGCGTCATCGGCACGGCCTGATAGTCGCCCTTCGCCGGCGTCACCATCCGATAGCGCCAGTCTTCACTGACGATCGACACCCAGTAGCCGGTGAGATCGATGGGCGCAGCGGCTTTCGGCAGTTGTGGAGCAGCCGGTGGCGCCTGGGCGCGAACCAATGCACCGAACGCGATGACGAACAGAATCGACCGTTTCATTTCCTGATGGTTTTGTAAATCGCCTCGACAAACATCCGCGGCGTCCAGGTCTTGTCGTTGCCGTACCGGGCGTTGTAGCCCTGCGTCGGGTTGGCCGCCAACACTTGCTCCAGCGTGCTGCCCTTTTTCACGAGATCCTGTACGCGGTCGCGCACGATCGTCACCATGTCCCGGTACTCGACGACGTCGAGCTGATCGCAAATGCGGCCGTGGCCAGGCACGACGTACGTCCCGCCGTCCTGCGAGACGAGCGGCACTGATGGAATCGCGAGGTCGACGAGCCGGTTTAGCGCGTCGATCTCTCCCTGAATGCTGCCGCCTTTCGCCGTGTCGACGACCGGGAATCGCGTCAGATCGAGCACGTCGCCTGCCGCCACGACGTCGGACCGGCGGAAGAACACGACGCTGTCGCCGTCGCTGTGCGCAGCCGGCTGATGGAGCACTTCGATGCCTTCGCCGCTCAGATACATGTACTTCCGCCGTTGGTCGTACGTCTCGGTCGGCCAGACGGCCGTCGGATACGGAGACGTCTTGCCGGTCGGCGCGCTCATTCGCGTCAGCACTTTCTCCGCCGACAGCACCGCCGCCGCGCCGCCGTTCGTCATGCCTTGACCCAACGGGTTGTTCGTCTGGAAGAGCGTCTGGCCCGCCTTCGCCACCTTCTCATTCGCGGCGACATGGTCCGCGTCCGCATTCGTATCGATGACGTATCGAATCGGCTGCGTGGTGATCTTCTTGATTGCAGCGACGACGGCGTCGGCGTTCTCGAGCCTGCCGGCGTCGACGACAACCGCGCCGTCGGCGCCGAACTGCACCGTGATGTTCGCACCCGCACCAGCAATCATGTACACGTTCGGACGAATCTGCAGGACGTCGAGATCGCCCTGTGCGTACACGACCGCTCCAGCAACGATCGCCGCGATCGCCGCGGCCGTCCATCTTGCCGTCGTCATGGCGGACAAGTATGTCTGATGTCGGCCGCGTCCGGCTACAGGTCGGACGTGAAGTACGACACGCCCGCCTCCTGAAGCCATTCGCGCAGCTCGAATGGATTCACGTGTCGATCGGCCGGCACGAAGCCGGTCGCCTTGAAAGTGCCGGCGGCCAGGTGCCGCGCTGCCAGGACTGCCGGTGCAACCGCCACGAGATAGCTCTGCGACGAGTGAACGAAGCCTGCGGCGACGCGCCGGCCGCTGGCGTCCTCGACATCGATCGCAAAGCCGCCGGATCGGGCGCCGACGAGTTGTGCGAGTGGGCGGGCGACCGGTTCGAACGCGCGCACCAGGGAACACAGCCGCGGCATTCGAGCGGCGGCGCCGAACAGCCGGTTGAGCGCACCACGACGCGTGTCGACCCAGAAGTCGACGTGCCGTAGCGTGGGCCAGACGCGAGGCAGCGTAATCGCGTCGGCGCTTTCGGCGAGCCCGGCGGACACAGGACCGACGGGCCGCGGAAATCCGAGCGTGCGCCTCTCACTGAACGCCGGCCGCTGGACGAGCGCGCCGTCGCGGACGAGCCTGACATCACGACCGATCGCCGACAAGAAAGACGACGCGGTCGCGGGCGTTGATGTGTGGCGAGTCGCGGGAGCGAGAAAGACGGACACCCGCACGGGAGCCTCGGGACCGGCCAGATGAATCAGCGCGGCCGAGACTGCCGATACCGAGCTGCACGCCGTCAACACTCGGACGCGTGCGGCGGCCGTCCGCTTGCCGAGGTCCTGGACCTTCGACACGTAATCGAGGCTGTCTGCGAGGTCGATCACGTCGCAGCCGATTGACAGACACGCCTCCACGAGCGTCGTCGATCGGCGCTGAAACGGACCTGCCGCGTCGATCACGACGTCGCCGGGAGCGAGCGCCGCGCGGATCGAGTTGGCGTTCTCCGGATCGACATAGAGATCGGCTGGAGAACGTCTCGACGCGACGAGCACGCGGTGCCCCTCGCGTCGCAACGCTCCGACCGTCGCAGCGCCAAAGAACCCGAGGCCGCCGACAACAATGAGGCGGTTCACGAACGCAGGATGGGCGCCGCTCGCAACCCGCGGCCGAGCAGGAGAACCCACGGACAAAACAGCGCGAACAGCGCCGTCGTCGAAATCGCGATGGCCGTTGGCGCGCCGGCGAGGGTGCTGGCGGTAACGGCTGCGCCGGCGGCCCAGACAGCCCACGTCAGCGCGCGCATTCTACCGCCGAGGGAAGAAGTGAAGAGCGTCAGCATCGCGCCGCCGAGCGTGTAGAGTCCATTGGCGGCCGCGCCGGTCAACTGCATCGCCAGGGGCGCCAGCCGTGTGTAGTCGTGCGGAAGCCACCCGATGAGCAGCGACTCTCCCGCGAGGTCGCAGGCCAGTCCGGCGGCGGCGACGGCCACGGCGGCCATCGTCCATGCCGATTCGCGAAGATGACCGGCCCACCACGCATAGAACGCCACCAGGCTGATTGCTGCCGCGATCCACAGGCACCAACCGGCGCGCCACAGCGCCGCGTGCGCCGTGATGTAGCTGATCCGGTCGGCCGGCTGCGGCACTAACTCCGTGCCGAAACGCAGCCACACCGCCATCGCAAGCATCGCGAGCAGATTGAGCGCCGAACAGACGGCCGGAGCGGCGCGGCGAATCGCCGCGCCGGCGCGCGTGCCGTCGATCAGGAAGAGCGAAAACGGCAGCCACCAGATCACGTCGTTGAACAGGATGAGCGTCAGCGTGCGCGCGGGCCATTCGCCGGACGCGACGGTGACGATCCATCCGGCCGGGCCAAGCAGCTTGCCGAGCAGACCGATGGCAATGAAGGGCGACGCGCGATCGAGATGTCGCGCGGCGTACGCGTAGCCGAGCGCGTACACGCCGACGACCATGCCGAGACAGGACCAAATCGCCGGATAGTTTGGAGGAGCCAGATCGAAGCGCGTGAAGAACGACTGCGGCCAGAACCCGGCCCAGATGCCGAAGGCGGCGTTGTACACCGCGGCCGCCGCGAATATCAGCCGGTACGCGCTAGGTCGACGCACGGCTGCTGACGGCGCGACTGACGAAGTACGAGATGACTCCGGCGGCGATCAGGATCAGACCGATAGTGAGCTCGCTCGTGTTGCCAATCACCTCGCTGCTGTTGCGCACCACTGCGGCAATGATGAGCGCCAACGGAGGGATCCCGATGAGAACGGCGCCGAGCGTCCCTCCCGGCACACGATAGGGCCGCGCGAGATTGGGCTCGCGAATTCGAAGCGCGACGAGCGCCCAGAACTCCAGCAGGATGCTGAGCCCGGTCAACAGCACGTCGAGAATCAAGCTCTTCTCGAATCCCAACGGGTAGCACGCCGCCCAGAAGACCGCTGACACGAGGATGGCCACCCATGGCGCGCCTGCGCGGTTCGTGCGTGTGAAGATTTTCGGCAGGTAGCCGTCTTCGGCCATCACGCTGGGGAGGCGCGTGAACGACATCATCAGCGCGCCGAACGAACCGATCGCGCCGAGCAGTCCGGCGAGCGCAATCGCGACAGCAAGCGCTCCGCCGCCGACGATCCGTCCGATGTCCACCCATCCGCCCCCGGTCCATGCGTTCGCGTCGAGACCCGTGCGGGCAACAGCCGCCACCGGAAGCAGATAACTGCCGACGACCAGCGCGACCGCGCCGAACATGGCGCGCGTATACGTGCGCTGCGGCGATTCCACTTCGCCCGCGATCGTGGAGAGATTGTCCCAGCCCATGTAGTTCCACATGGCGATCAGCACGCCGCCGAGCAGGTCGACATTGCGGAGGGGCGTCGAGGCCGACGCACCGGCGTGGCCCTGCGCTAACGCGATCACAATCAGCACGGCAAACGGCGCAAGCAATGCGACGTTCAGCACAACCGAGCCTTCGCCCATCGCTCGAACTCCGGCGAGGTTCCAAGCTGTGCAGAGGGCAATCATCGCAAGCCCGATCGCGAGCCCGCGATGGCCGGCCACCATCCACGGTGCGAGCCTTTCGAGATAGCTCACGAAGAGATTCGGATACAGGGCCATCTCGAACACGCTTCCCGCCAGCGTGAGCCAGACTTCCTGATATCCCATGAACCGGCCCATGCCGCGCCGGACCCAGACGTAGAAGCCGCCTTCCTCCGGAATCGACGTCGCGAGCTCGCTGACCATCAGCGCGGTGGGCAGGCTCCACAGCAGCGGCGTGATCAGAAGGATGAGCAGCGTCGCGCCGTACCCGGTTTTGTGAACGATCTCTTCGAGGCCGTAGGGTCCGCCGGCGACCATGAAGTAGGTCGCGGCGATCATGGGGAGCACGGTCATCTTGCGAACGCCGTTCGCGTTCGCCGTGCTGACGTTCAAATGATCAGGCTCACGCGCGCGATGACGCCAGCTCGGTTTCGACAAACGGCGCTTCATTCACGCGAGGCGCCTTCTTCTTCGCGGCCACCAGGTACCACTCGCGCGCCGAGGCGAGAATCACGACGACGACGATGAGCATGAAGAAGATCGACAACCCGGCGTCGAGGTTGTCGTTGAAGATCAGACGCGCGGCATCTGGGCTCGTCGAGTTGACGAGCGATCGCGCGTGCGCGAGAAACCCCAGCGCCGGATCGGGCGAAAACACTTTCTGCCAGCCGGCAGTCAGCGTCGCCGCCGACAGCCAGGCGAGCGGCGTGAGCGTCACCCACGAGTACCGCAGCCGTCCCATTTTGATGATGATCGTCGTGCTGACGCACAGCGCGATGGCGGCCAGCAGCTGATTCGCGATGCCGAACAGCGGCCACAGCGAGTTGATGCCGCCGAGCGGATCGATCACGCCCTGATACACGAAGTAGCCCCATCCGGCGACGACGATGGCCGACGAGAAGATGATGCTCGGGTACCACGACACGCGGCCGAGCGGCTTCCACACGTGTCCGGCCAGCTCTTGAAACATGAACCGGCCCACGCGCGTGCCGGCGTCGATGGTCGTCAGGATGAAGAGCGCCTCGAACATGATCGCGAAGTGGTACCAGAGCGCGAGGCCGGGGCCCGTAAACACGCCGCCGAGGACACTGGCCATGCCGACGGCGAGACTCGGCGCCCCGCCCGTCCGCGAGAGAAGCGTCACCTCGCCCATCTGCTTCGCGAGCGCCTGCAGTTGCTCGGGCGTGACCATGAAACCCCATTCGGCGATCTTCGCGGACGCCGACTGCACCGTCCCGCCGAGCGCCGCCGGACCGACGTTCATCGCGAAGTAGACGCCCGGCTCGAGCGTCGCGGCGGCGATCATCGCCATCAGTCCGACGAAGCTTTCCGTCAGCATGGCGCCGTAGCCCACGAGCACCGAGTCGGTTTCGCGCATCACGAGCTTCGGCGTCGTGCCGCTCGCGATCAGCGCGTGGAACCCGGAAATCGCGCCGCACGCGATCGTGATAAACGCAAACGGGAACAGCTTGCCGGCGAAGACCGGACCGGTGCCGCCCGCGAATTGCGTGATCGCCGGCATCTTCAGCGGCGGCAGAAGAATCAGAATCGCGCCGGCGAGCACGAGCAGCGTCCCGATTTTGAGAAACGTCGACAGATAGTCGCGCGGCGCGAGCAGCATCCACACCGGCAGCACTGAGGCGACAAACCCATAAAAGATGATCGCCCAGCAAATCGCGGGGCCCGACCATGTGAACGCCGACGCCCACCCGGCGTGTTGCGACACCCACTGCCCGCCGACAAGGCCGGCGATGAGCAGTACGGCGCCTCCGATCGAGGTCTCGAGCGTCTTGCCGGGACGGACCGTCTTCATCCACCAGCCCATCAAGAGCGCAATCGGAATCGTCGCCGCAATCGTGAACAGACCCCAGGGGCTGCCTCGCAGCGCGTTGACGACCACCAACGCGAGGACGGCGATGAGGATGATCATGATCGCGAAGATCGCGACCATCGCCGCGAGCCCCGCAATCGGATTCACCTCCTCCTTCGCCATCTGGCCGAGCGACTTGCCGTCGCGCCGGATGGAAGCGATGAGGATCGTGAAGTCCTGCACGGCGCCGCCCAGCACGACGCCCGCGATGAGCCAGAGCGTGCCTGGAAGGAAGCCGAACTGCGCGGCGAGCGTCGGACCGATGAGTGGGCCCGCGCCCGATATGGCGGCGAAGTGATGGCCGTAAGCGATCCAGCGGTTGGTTGGATGGAAGTCGCGGCCGTTGTTGAGGCGCTCGGCGGGAGTCGCCCGCCGGTCGTTCAAGCCGAACACCCGATACGCGATGAACCGCGCGTAGAAGCGGTACGCGACGAGATAGGTGCAGACGCCGGCGACGAGAATCCACGCCGCACTGATGGTCTCGCCGCGCGACAGCGCGATCACGCCGAAGCCGAACGCACCGAGGGCCGCGATGGCGATCCAGATGACGGCAGCCAGAATCCGGTTCATGTTGTCGAGATTTTAATGCAGATACGGCGGATCACCCCTCGAGGACCTGCCGCACTTTTTCCGCCAGCGACTTCGGAGAAAACGGCTTCTGAAGAAAATGGACGTCTTCGGCAAGCACGCCGCCCTTGCCCATGATGCCGTCGGTGTAGCCCGACATGAAGAGGCACTTGAGGTTCGGCGCGTCCTCGAGCAGGCGATCCGCGAGCTTGCGTCCGTTCATCCCCGGCATCACGACGTCGGTGAGGAGCATGTGCACGGGACCGCGATGCTCGCGCGCCATCACGATCGCGTCGTCGGGGCGCGACGCGGGAAGCACCGTGTAGCCGAGCGACTCGAGGGAACGTGTGGCGAGGCGCAGCAGCGCGGGCTCGTCTTCCACGAGCAGAATCGTCTCTGTCCCGCCTTGCAGCACCTCGATGCCGCTCGGGCCGGTCGTGGACGGCAGCGTGACGACGCGAGGCAGCAGCACGTTGACCGTCGTGCCTCGGCCGACGTCGCTCGTGACCGTGATCACGCCGCCGTTCTGCCGCACGATGCCGTCAACCGACGCCATGCCGAGGCCGGTGCCGTGGCCGACGGCCTTGGTCGTGTAGAACGGCTCGAAGAGATGGTTCTGCGTTTCCGCATCCATGCCATTCCCGTCGTCGACGACGGCGAGCCGTACGTAGTCGCCGGCCGGCAGGCCCGGGTACATGAACCTGGACGACGGCGGGACGTTTTCGGTGTGAATCACGACCGAACCGGCGTCGCCGATAGCATCGCGCGCGTTGGCGACGAGGTTGACCAGAATCTGATCGACCTGTACCGGGTCGATGCGAACAGGCCAGACATCCACGCCGGGATGCCATGACAGCGTGACGTGTTCCCCGATCAGCCGCCGCAGCATCTTGAGCGACGCGGACACGAAGTCGTTGAGATCGACGACGCGCGGCATCACCGTCTGGCGGCGCGCGAAGCCGAGAAGCTGGCGTGTGAGATCCGCGGATCGCGTCGCCGCCTTGAGAATCTCGGCCAGATAGCCGCTCACCGCGGCCGGGTCGCTGTCCGACGCCGCCATCTCGGCGCAGCCAATGATGATGTTGAGGATGTTGTTGAAGTCGTGGGCGATGCCGCCCGCGAGGCGGCCCACCGATTCGAGCTTCTGCGACTGCACGAGCCGCGCCTGCAATTCGGCCCGTTCGGCCGCCGCCTCCTTCTCTTCAGTGATGTCGCGCGTCGCCCCGATGACGCGCAACAGCCGGCGTTCAACACCCTCGCCAACGAAGAACGCCTGCGCGCGGACGATCAGCCATCGCTCCCCGCCGTCGCGCCGGCGAATGCGATGTTCCAGTTCGAAGACGCCGTCGGGCCGGCGATGCGCGGCTTGGCTTGCGACGGTGACGTTCGCGATGTCATCGGCATGGATGTGGGCCAGGTGTTCGTCCCAGGCGATGGGCTCGTCCGCGCTCCATCCCCAGATGGCGCGCTGCTCGGCCGACCAGTAGACGGACTTCGCGTCGAAGTTGAGATCGAAGATGCCGATGTTCGAGGCGCGGATCACCTGGCGGAGCCGCTCTTCGCTCGCTTGCAGCGCGATCTCGGCGCGTTTGCGGCTCGCGATGTCGCGCACGATGCCCTGCACGGCCGTGACGCGTCCGCTGGCGTCGCGCAGCGGCTGCATCAGGGTGCTCGACCAGAACTCGACGCCGCCTTCGAGGACGAGATGATCCTCGCTCTTCAGCGTCTCGCCGCTCTCCACGACTTGCCGGACGCCCGCGCGGAATGCGGCCGCCACGTCCGGCGCGAAGAGCTCATCGACCGACTTGCCGGCGAACTGCTCGGGCGTCAGGCCGAGATTGGCCGCCGCCCTGCGGTTGCCGTAGAGATAACGGCCCTCGGGATCGCAGATGAAGATTGGATCTTCGGCAGATTCGACGATGGCGCGGTAGTGGTCGTCGATCATCTACGGCTATTGCAGTACGGCCGTGATGTTTCTCTTCGGTACCTGGCCGACCGCGATGCGCGTGATTTCCTTCATGCCTTTCGTGTCAATCGCACTCACGTAGTTCGATCCGGCGCACGCGACGTAGACCATCTTGCTGTCCGGCGTGAACGTGAGCCAGTCCGGTTCGTGGCCGACAGGGACGATGCCGAGCGGCTTGAGATCGGGCATCGAGTACGCGGCGACGTAGTGGTACCACTTGCTCGTCGCCCACAGCACTTTGCCATCCGGCGTGATGCCGATGCCGTGCGAGGGCGATCCCTGAATGCCCTGCGTGTTCTTGGCCTGCCCCGGCGGATCGGGCAGCGTGATGCGCGTGATCTCTTTGTGCGTGTCGAAGTCGACGACCGCGAAGCCGTGGAAGTCCGAGATCTGCACGAACATCCGGCCGGTCGATCCGTCTGGTTTCTTTTCGAACGTCATCGGACGGACGCCGCCTTCGAACTTCATCGACCACGCGATGTTCTCCGTGGCGGCGTCGATCACGGTCAACGACTTCCCCGCCACCGATCCGGCGACGACGAACTTGCCGTCGGGCGTGACAAACGTGTTGTGTCCAGCGCCTTCGATCGGAATCGTCTTCGCGAGCGTCCCCGACGCCGTGTCTACCACGTCGACGGCTCCCGGCGCCTGCGCGATCGCGACGTAGACACGTCGGCCGTCTTTGGAGATGGACAGGTTGTTCGGATGTCCGCTCAGCGGTACGCGCGTCCCGACGGAGAGCGTCTTTGCGTCGACGAAGTCGAGCGTGCTGTCCGCTTCGTTCGTGACATACAGGCGCTTGCCGTCGGGCGCGGCCGCCGCGCCGTGATTCACCTCGATGTTCGGGATCTCGCCGACGACTTTGTTGGTCGCCGGGTCGATGAGCGACACCGCGTCGCCCGCGCTGTTGGTTTGGACAATGCGGACGCCGGAGCCGCCCGTACGTAGTGCGAGCCTTTGAGGCTCGACGCGCTTACCCGTCGCGAACGACGCGGGCGGCTTTTCGCCTTTCACCCACGCCGCCAACACTTGCCATTCGGCGTTGTCGCGCGACATGAAGTGCTTGCCGCCGCCGTGAAACTCGTCGCCGCCGGCGTCGGCCGCCAGCGGATGCATGAGCAGCCGGCTCTTGTCCGGCGCGCCCGGCACGACCAGCCGCTTCACGCGATCGAAGTTCTTCTGGGACTGCTCCTCGTCCCACGTCGTCTGCCCCGGCGCAAGCCTTTGCAGATACCCCGCGGCGCCGGCGGTATGACACGAGACGCAGCGCGCGTTGCCTGGACGCTTGTTCAGGAAAATCGGCTGCACGCGTGTCTTGAAGACTTCGTAGTCGAGCGATGGCTGCGCGGGCGTGGACTGGCCGGTCAGCAGCACGGACAGGAGCGAGAGCAGGAGGAACATGCACCGCCTCCGGAAGAAGTTGAAGCCATATACTACGCGCAAAACGCACGAGGTTCTTATGGTTCGCGAGGTTCGAAAGGTTCGGGCGGTTCTGGAGGTTCTGGCCGTGCTCGTGTGTGCCGCATCCGCACGCGCGCAGCCGTCCGGCGAGGCGATCTATCGGGAGCGCTGCGCAGGATGTCACGATTTGACGACCCAGCGCATCCCGCCAAAGAGCGCGCTGCAGAAGATTCCGGCGACGAAGATTCTTCGCGTCCTCGACTTCGGCGTGATGATGAGCGTCGCGTATCCGCTTCGTCGCGACGAGCGTGAAGCCGTTGCGAAGTATCTCGGCACCGACGGCGGCGACCCGGTGCCGCCGTCCTCCGCATTCTGCGCGGATCGCTCCGTCCGCAACCTCCCGCTCGGCGACGCCCGGGCGCCGCAGTGGAACGGCTGGAGTCCGGCCACGTCCAACACGCGATTTCAGACCGGCGCACATGCCGGCCTCACGGTCGATCAAGTCAAACGCCTCGAACTGAAATGGGCGTTCGCGTTCGACGGCGACGTCTCGACGTTCAATCAGCCCACGATCATCGGTCCGTATCTGTTCGTCGGCAGCGCGAGCGGCACCGTGTACGCGCTCGACGCGGCGACCGGCTGCATTCACTGGACGTTCCAGGCCAACGGTCCTGTCCGCTCGTCGATTCTCGGCGTCAAACGCCTCGGAGGCGATGCGCTGATCTTCAGCGATCTCGTGGGCTGGACGTACGCGCTCGACGCCGCGACGGGAAAACAGGTGTGGCGAGCCCGTCCAGAGCAGCACGAAGGCGCGCGCCTCACAGGCGCGGCCGTCGAACACGACGGCGTCGTGTTCATCCCCGTCGCGTCCTGGGAAGAATCGCGCGCGCTTGGGCCGTCGTACGAATGCTGCACCTTCCGCGGCAGCATTGTCGCGCTGCGGACCGCTGATGGTACCCAAGCATGGAAGACGTACACGATCGACGGCCCGGCCACGCTGATGGGCAAGACGCCCAAGGGGACGAACGTCTACGGACCGTCGGGCGCCGGCATCTGGTCGGCGCCGACAATTGACGCGAGACGCGGCGTGCTTTACGTCGCAACCGGCGACAACTACTCGACGCCGCCGACGAAGACGAGCGACGCGCTGATGGCGCTCGACATGAGGACTGGAAAAATCCTCTGGGTCAGACAAGTCACCTCGGGCGACGCGTACAACTCCGCGTGCGGAAACAACTCCGGCAATTGCCCGGCGGAAAACGGACCAGACTACGACTTCGGATCGTCGGCCGTGCTCGTCACCGCCGGCGGCCGCGACCTCCTCGTCGCGGGACAGAAGTCCGGCGTCGTCACTGCCGTCGATCCGTCGCGCGAGGGCCAGATTGTGTGGCAGACGCGCGTCGGCAAAGGCGGCGTCAACGGCGGCGTCCAGTGGGGCATGGCGAGCGACGGCAGAAACGTGTACGCGTCGGTGTCGGACGTCGTTCGAGTGGCGAACACAAATCCACAGCCTGGCGACACGGCGCGGTTCGTCCTGAGCCCCACTGAGGGCGGAGGAATGACCGCGCTCTCGATCGCCGACGGGAAAAAAGTGTGGGCGGCGCAGCCCGCGCCATGCCGTGCCGGAGCGCCGCGCGGCTGCAGTCCCGCGCAGTCCGCAGCGTTGACCGCAATTCCCGGCCTCGTCTTCTCCGGATCGCTCGACGGACATCTTCGCGCGTACGACGTCGCCGACGGCAAGGTCGTATGGGACGTCGACACGGTGCGCGACTACGACGCCGTCAACGGCGTCAAAGGCCGCGGCGGCTCCCTCGACGGCCCCGGCGCCGTCGTCGCCGGCGGCATGTTGTACGTCAACTCCGGCTACTCGCGGTTCGACGGCATGCCCGGCAACGTGCTCCTCGCGTTTAGTCCGAAATGAAAGGCGGGATGGGCAGGAAAGATGTTTTTTCCATCCTGCCCATCCTGCCCCTCCAGCCTCAGCACGCCATGATCCCGCCTCACCGTCCAGGTTCACAGTCGCCGTAATACTGCGTGCCTTCGGGAGTCGCGGTCGCCCCGGGACCGTTCTGCACGTAGGCGGCATGCGAGTACACCGCCTGAAGACGGCCATCGTGCGTCTCTTTCGCGAACACGGTGATGACGGTCAGGCTGCCGTTCAACGAGATATCGAGAAAGTGCAGCGCCGATCCCGCGAGCTTGACGTTGACGTTCTCGCCGGCGCGAAAGAAACCGCCGATTTCCGCAGTGCCGTCCTGCACGTCGATGTTGTTGATCGTGACCGTCGCACCATTCGCCTGCTCTTTCGTGCGCGCCAAAGGCGAGCCGTTCTCTGGCCACACTCCGGACGTGGCAGCGGAAAACGAGCACCGAAGGCGCTTGAGCGATTCGAGCGTCTTGCTGTTTTCAGGAATGCGATTCCTGCGGCGTTCGCCGGATCGTTGCGCGCGGACGGAAAAGCCAATCACCAGCGCGAACGCCGCCGTCAGCGCAAGAAGACCGCGTGCACGGTTGCTCATTTGCCGTCGACCGAAAACGCCAGCAGCACGTTGCCCGGCATGAACCCGAGCGAGCCGTAGCCGGAGCTGACGTACAGCATGCCGTTCGCGATCGTCGAGCCGGGACCGTTCATCGATCCGCCGCTCGCCTTCACGCCGTTCACCGTCGGAAAATCCTTCGCGGTGTCGGTGTCGAAGATCACCTGACCCGTTTCGGCTTCGTATCCTCGAAGATGTCCATCGAGGCTCGCCGAGAACACCATTCCTGGAATCGCCGAGACGGCAGCAGGCTGGCCCGTGCTGCAGCCGGCGCGGCCACGGCACGTGTCACCTGACGGCGGCGTCCTCCATTTGATCTTTCCGTCGGCGAGGTCGACGGCGGCAATGCCACCGGCCTCGCCGGGTTTCTTCTCGAACGCGCTCGACAGCGAGACGTACGCGCGCGCGGTGTCGACGGCGAATCCCCACTCGATGCCGCCGAGCACGCCGCCGTCGCCAACTTGCGTTTTCCACACGTACTCGCCCGTGTCGGGATCGAGCGCGTACAACATCCCTGACTTCTGCCCGGCAATCACGAGACGCTTGCCTCCCGGAGCCGTCGCGATCACCGGAGCGCTCGCGAAGTCGTGATCGGGCCCGGCCGCGCTCGGACAATGCGCGCGTCCGCTCGCGTCGTCGGCGGGCTGGAGACAGCCGGTGTTCCACGAATCGCCGGCGATCGTCTGTTTCACCCAAAGCACGCGACCGGTGTCGACGGCGAGCGCCATGATCGCGTCGCTCTGCGCGGTCGGCGGATTCGAGTAATTGTCGCCCGTCGCGATAAAGAGACGATTGCGATCGGCGTCGACGGCGGGAGTCGACCACACGCCGCCGCCCGACGGACCGCGCAGCTGCGTCCCCGAGGTGCTCTTCGTCGTCGGCTGCGGCGTTTCCGTAATCGTGTACGTCTTCCAGAGCACCTTCCCCGTCGCCGCGTCGAGCGCGCTGACGCTTCCGCGGAACGTGCAGCACTCGTACGTGGGGATGACGGCCGTGCCTTCTTCCATCGACGAGACGGGGACGAAGACGCGGCCGTTCGCGATGGCGACCGCCCCCGTCACGATGGCGTCCTGATGCGTCTCGACTTTCGTCTTCCACTTCAACTTGCCTGTCGCGATGTCCACCGCATACGCGTTCGCGTTCGCGTCGCCGAAATAGAGCGCGCGCGTCGCTCCCGTGCCGCCGACGGTCGGCGTCGAGCGAACGCCCGCTTCCGCCTCGAACGCCCAGACGATGCAGCCGGATGTGGCGTCGAGGGCATACACGATGCCGTTGCGGCTGCCGACGAACGCGCGGGAGCCGACCACGGTCACCTGCGAGCCGGAGGCGGAGACACCGGGAAATCCGAACGCCCACTTCAGCTTCAACCGCGGCACCGCCGTCGGCGGCATACCGGCAGCGGCGGCCGGCTGGAATCGCGTGTTGCGAGTGTCGCCGCCGAATCCATTCCACGCGACGCCGGCCAACGGATCGGCTCCGCCAGTGGCTGCGGCGCAGTACGCGGTCTTCGGAATGATGTCGAGCGGCGCGCGATAGGAGCCCGCCGGGCGGCCAGTGACGTATTCGGCGACCGCGCGTCGTTCGGCGAGCGAGAGCGAGGCGCCCTGCCGCCGCATCGAGAACGAGTTCAGCGCCGTCTCGACGTGCTCGGGCGTCAACGTCTTCAACGCGTCGCGGTTCGGCATCCTCGGCATCGAGCCGTTGTGGCAGCCGGCGCAGTGCTGGCGATAGACGGCCTCGCCGTTGGGCGTTTGAGCGGCGGCCGGAAGCGCGACGGCAATCAACGTGGCGGCGAGTGCAGCACGCATAACACCTCTCAGTTGTCGCGCAGGCATTTAGGTCTGCCTTTCCAGGCCTGAAGGCCTGCACTACATCTGCGCGCCGAGAGTGTAGACTCTTCCCGCGCGTATGGCTATCACTCGCCGCGAATCACTGAAAGGCCTCGCCGCGCTCGGTGCTGCCGCGCTGCTTCCGCCGGCCGATCCCGTCGTGCCTGCGCAGGGAATCGGACGCCGCATTCGCCACATCTCCTATAGCGATCAAGGCGGCCGTCCGGACGGCGTCCAGGTGATGGTGAACCGGCAGCACGTCTACGTGGGCCATATGTTCAGCGACGGCGTGACGGTGCTCGACGCGTCGGATCCGCGCCGGCTGAAACCGGTGGAGTTTTTCACCGCCGGGACCAACACCCGCACGCATCATCTTCAAGTCGCCGACGACCTGCTGCTGCTCGCCAACGGCGCGAACATCGTGGCGATGCAGTCGTACGACAACCTGCGGGGCTATTTCGAAAACGCCCTCGTCGACAGCATCACAAACAAGAAGAAGTTCCGCTCCGGCCTGAGCATCCACGACATCTCGAAGCCGGGCGACATGCGCGAGATTGCGTTCCTCGAAATCCCCGGTTTCGGCATCAACCGGCTCTGGTGGACGGGCGGACGCTATGCGTATCTCGCGGTGCACTTCGACGGCTACACGGATCACATCCTCGCGATCGTCGATCTGCAGAACATCACGAAGCCGGAGATTGTGTCGAAGTGGTGGCTGCCCGGCATGCACCGCGCCGGCGGCGAGCCATCGACGCTGGCGCCTGGAAAACGCATCGCGCTGCATCACATGATCGTCGCCGGCGATCGCGGCTACGGCGCGTGGCGCGACGGCGGCTTCACGATTCACGATCTGAGCGACAAGACCAAACCCAAGCTGCTCTCGCGCATCAACTGGTCGCCGCCGTTTCCGGGCGGGACGCACACGCCGCTTCCGCTGCCAGGCCGCAATCTTGCCGTCGTGGCGGACGAAGCGAACGCCGAGAAGTGCGCGAAGGGTCTCTTCCACACGTTTCTCGTCGACGTCCGCGCGCCCGAGAATCCGGTGCCGATCGCGACGCTGCCGACGCCGATCGGACGCGACTTCTGCGGCACGGGGACGTTCGGGCCGCACAATCTCCACGAAAACCGTCCGGGATCGTTCCAGAGCGAAGAGACGCTCTTCGCGACCTACAACGTCGCCGGTGTGCGCGTGTTCGACATCCGCGATCAATTCGGGCCGAAGGAGATTGCGTCGTGGGTGCCGCCGACGCCGAAGAAGCTGATCGATCCGCGGCCGAATGTCTCGCTGGCAGCGAAGTCTGCCGACATCTTCGTGCAGAAAGACGGCCTGATGTTCGTGAGCGACTGGAACGCCGGCCTCAACGTGCTCCAATACGAGGGCTGATACCGCTTCACCAACCGAACCGGCGGCACGCGTGTCTAAGCGGCATATGACATCGAGACGCCTGGCCATCGTGTTCGCGCTGGCGACGCTCCTCGTCATCCCGACTGCCGCGCAGCCGCGGACCAGCATGTTCGTCTTTCGGAACAACTTCTGGCTGAACCTGCACCAGTTTCTCCGCGGCGAAGTGTATCGGCGACGCGAGAAGCTGACGCTCGGTATCGATCCGGCGTCGCTCAGCGACAGCGAGCGGGCGCGGTGG
>Ga0068871_100000668_pt1 | contig 23476 bp, 7 predicted proteins | sample KBSMisM72_FD_72750 | JGI IMG/M metagenome (GOLD analysis project Ga0068871, IMG submission 72750) | Miscanthus rhizosphere microbial communities from Kellogg Biological Station, Michigan, USA - KBS Miscanthus M7-2 | ecosystem: Host-associated > Plants > Roots > Rhizosphere > Soil ...
CGTTCCGACATCGGTGACATTCAACGTTCGAAACGCTGACGCAGGTAGTAACTGCCGGGAGTTTGCAGGGTTGCTGATACTGCGACCCAAAACGGAGGGGTCGAGCAGGATTGGTCTGAACTCACTAAAACTATCAAAGTTTAGATCTCGCGCGGCCGTAGTAACCGAGCACGGCGTCCCCTTCGAGAGTTTCACCACAGTTGAGATCTGCCAGCCACCAAGCGTCTGTCCCAGGAAACCACGTTGGTCTCTGAACCACGGCGTGCGATACGTTCCATAGAAGGTGAAACGATGCGGCGTATGGAACCGAGAGAGTCCCCGTGCATCGCGAGTACCATTGCCGGTTTGATTTGAATCACCAGCACCGACGAAAGTAGCTTCCGACGTCGTATCGATCGCTTTGCTGAAAGTGTACGCAGCCTGGAAGTTGATGTTGTGACTCAAACGCTTGGTCCATTCAACCTGAAGCGCGTTGTAGTAACTCCACGAGCCGTTCGAAACGGCGGTGTTGGTTGTAAAGCGACCATCCGGACGGCGCTCGTTAGTACGCGGAACAAGCAGACTATATTCAAGTGGCGCCAGCGGAACGGCGACTGGACATGTTGCCGAAACCGCGATTCCTGGCAAGCCAGTGCCGGCGCAAAGTATGTTGGCGGCGGGTCGAAGAACCTGACCGCGAACATCCACGCCACGCGGATCCCCCGCGGTGCGCTGCGCTGCTGTATAAAGGACCGAGGGTGCATTGTTCGGATGATTGGCGACAAGCACACCGGCCGGATCGTTCAGAGGAAGATTCACGAGGGAGTAGCGAAGCAGTCCGACGCCGCGGTTGCCGGTGTAACTCATTCGCAAAGCGGAGTTGAAAGGCATTTGTCTCTCAATACTTAGATTCCACTGTTGCGTGTACGGCATTTCGAGTCCCGGATCGATCAAGTTTTCCGCATGTCGCGCAGTTTGAGGACCAGGGACAAAGACAAAGCCGTTGGTCGGATCCGTTAGGTTGTTTGGATTGAAAACCGAACTGAGATTGCCGGACTGGCTGTACATAAACGCGTTGGGCGGATTGAATCGCACTGCAGCGCCGGTTTGTGAGAACACTGATTGAAATATGCGACCATGGTAGATGCCATATCCGCCGCGTATCGATGAATCACCTACTGGCCCAAAGAGCGTCTTCAAAAATCCGCTCTCAAAATCAGGACTCCACGCAAATCCAACACGAGGCTCGATGTTGTCTTTGTCAGACCCGTAGATATAGTCGAGGCGGTTCCCAATTTCGTTCGGCGCTGAGACGTATTCGTAGCGAGCACCGAGGTTCAGCGTCAAATTCGGTCGTGGTTTCCAATTGTCTTCGCCGTAGAAGTTTGACTCGTTGATGCGGTTCTCGAGGAAGAATGGTCCATAGCCCTTGGTGAACGAGCCAACGCAGCCATTAAGAAAAGCGTTGAAGCCATTGCCGTAGTTGACGTTGTTACAAAGCACCGAAGCTGTCGCACTGAAGCTCCACGATCCGCGCGAGTTGCTGTCCGCAAGATCGTTGAGAGCCTGACGTCGAATGTCTGTGCCGAATTTGAAGGAGTGGTTGGAACCAAACAGCGTGGACAGGTTGTAAACGAATTGATGATCCGTTTGGTAACGCTGAATCGGGAAATTTCCCGCGTTGCCGATGGTCGACTGCGTCGTGACGGGAGCAGTGTTAGTAAACCGAACGATTGGCGTGTCGTTCCCGTCGGCGATGTTAACAAGCGTGGTGCGCAATCCCAGTCCATAACGAAACTCACCAACCGTCGTCGTCGAATATAGATGGGTCCAGGTGAGACCGAAGTTTTGCTGCTTGTGATTCTGGTCTGCGCGTTCACCGGGAATAATGTCTTCCGCCGCAAACCGCTGACGCGTGTACTGCCAGCGAGCCGTGAACGTATCTGACTCCATCGGGTTCCAGTCCAGGCGGCCTGAATAGTCGCGCGCCGGAAAGTTAAAACCCTGCACGGTGCGAAACACGCGCGGACCCGACGCTGGATCATTCGGAATCGCATTCGCAAACCGGTCGATAATGTTCTGAATGAACGCTCGATTAGCAGGCGTGTCGTTCGCGGGCGTCTGCTTGAACCAATTTGCAGGATTACGCTCGGCGAGAGTAAACACATCGCGGTTGAAGTTATTCGCACCTGTATTTTCCGTATGGTCGAAACTGATAAACGCAAATAGATGGTTCTGCAGTATGGGGAAGCCGGAAGTAAAGCCAAACTGATTTCGACGATTGACTCCCTTCTTCACGCCCGGAGAGACGATGTTATTCGTTGCGTTCAGGGCACTGTCGTTGTGATACCAGTAAACGTCGCCGTTCAGTCTGTTCGTGCCTGACTTGGTTTGGACCAGCACCACCGCACCATAGCCGCGACCAAACTCGGCGGTGAAGTTGTTTGTAATGACCTGAAACTCCTTGATGGTCGAGAGCGACGCTCCCTGGCGATTCTGATTCTCGGAAGAGTCGTCGTTATTCACTCCATTGATCTGGAACGTCGCGCCACGTGTGCCGGTGCCGTTGAAATTAACGGAAGAACCGGATGAGGCGGTGGGATTGTTCTGCCCCGACGTTGGGTTCTCCTGAAATCCGGTGAACGTTTCCGCGAGTGTCAGAAAACTTCCCTGATTGAATGTCGGTTTGTCCGCAATTTCCTGCGCGTTCAGTGAGCCCTTGATCTCAGCATTTGTCGTGTTGATGGGCGCCGCCTCGGAAGTTACCACTACAGCTTCCGTAACAGCGCTTGGACTCAACTCAAAGTTCACGACGAGCGTTTGGTTCAAACCAAGCTCAATGTTTTCCTGCGTCACCTTGCTGAACCCTGGGCCAGTCGCAGTGATTGTGTAACGACCGAGCGGCATGAACGGCGCCGAGTAACCGCCTTCGCTGCCCGTTTTCAGTGTGCGCTCCTGGCCCGTCTCCATGTTGCGGATGACGACGTCGGCTCCGGGAACGACTGCGCCTTTTGAATCGCTCACGGTGCCGCGCAGCGTTCCGGTAACGGTCTGCGCAGTTGCGATCTTTGGCAAGAAAATGAGAGTCAGAACTAATCCGAGCAAGCAGATCGGATAATTTGTTTTAGGGCTCCACATATCTCCTCCTGTGTGAGTAAGGTCGTTATCCACAGATTATTGATAACCTGGGCCACGAAGAGCGACACCGGGGCGCGCTGATGTCATTTGATCGTTCTCGAGCACAGGCGCGCCGTTCACAATCACGTAACTGATCCCGAGCGGAAACTGGTGTGGCTTGTCGAAAGTTGCGCGATCGACGATCGTCTTCTCGTCAAAGATGACAAGGTCAGCCGCAAAGCCTTCGCGAATCAAGCCGCGATCGCGGAAGCCGAATGTCTGCGCCGGCAATGAAGTCATTTTCCTGATTGCATCCTCGAGCGAGATCAACTTCAACTCGCGGACGTACAGCCCGAGCACGCGCGCGTTGTTACCGTAACCACGCGGATGCGGCACGCTCTCGTCGATCTGTCGCACGCCACTATCCGACGCGATCATGGTGAACGGCTCCTGCATGATCCGCTTCACGTCTTCTTCACCCATGCCGTGATAGATCATTGCGGCGCCGCCCGCTTCGTACATCTCGAGCATCTGTTCGATCTGGCTTTTGACGTCACTCTTGTTCTTTACCTGTTTGGTGATTTCGACAATCGATTTGCCGTTGAAGGATTTGTCTGGACCATACGACGCCACGACGGCGAACGAGTAGTCCTTGAAACCACTTCGCTTCAAGGCATCCTTTGTATCGTTGATCGCACGCTCGCGCGTGTCTTTATCGGCGAGTCTCTTCTTCGCTTCTTCCAGACCACCGGCGCGCAACCATGACGGCAGGCGCGACTCGAGCGAGGTGGAACTGGCGGTATACGCGTATTGGTCGACCGTTACGGAGAGACCACGCGCGCGCGCGTCGCGTACAAGTCCCAGCGTCATCGGGCTCTGGCCCCACAATTTCTTGTTACTGATCTTGAAGTGAGAAATCTCGACCGGAAGTCCGGCCTGTTCGCCGATCTGAATACTTTCTCGAATCGCATCCGCAACCTTGTCGCCCTCGTTGCGCATGTGTGTCGCGTAGAGACCGCCGTAGCGTGCCGCAACTTTAGCGAGCGACACGATCTCGTCAGTCTTCGCGTACGTTCCGGGAACGTAAATCAAACCAGTCGAGAGACCAACAGCGCCGTCTTTCATTCCCTGCTCGACGACGCTCTCCATGTGTTTCACTTCTTCCGGCGTCGGCTCGCGATCGCCGAGTCCCATTACCTTGCGACGAACGGAACCGTGTGCGATCAGAGTTGCAAGATTTACCGCGAGGGGTTTGTCTTTGATGCGTCCGAGAAACTCTCCCACTTCGGTCGTTGATGACCCACAATTTCCGGTGACGAGTGTCGTCACACCCATCCGCACGAAGTTGTCGGCGGCGGGCTGGCTGTAGATCGATTCGACGTGTGTGTGAACGTCGATAAATCCGGGAGCAAGTATTTGTCCTCGAGCGTCGATGGTCCTGCCTGCAGTCTCTGGTCCTAAACGACCGATGCGCGCGATGCGACCATCTCTAATCGCGACGTCGGCCCTGAACCATGGGTTGCCGGAACCGTCGACGATGCGTGCATTGGTGATTAGAAGATCGTAGGGAGGAGCGGACGCTTCGGCGTTGACGCGCACGCGCATAAACAGGAAAACGCCGAGAGCGAGCGCAGTCAACAGCACTGCTGCAGACTTAAGGAAGAGACTCGTTTTCACGCTGCCAGTTTGGTCCGTAGCTTCTGAGTTTTGTTGCCTGGTACGAAGTGCCGGGATTATAGGCGGTCAGGTGGGATAATAATAGCTAAATGTTCTTATCACTTTGATAATAATCTCTGATACTTCAAGTCAGCGAGAAGACTCTAAAAACCTTGACGCAAAATTGCGGAGCGATATACTGCCGCCATCGCAAACTAAATCTTGTTCCGGGTTTGCGGTAGACCCGGGTTACTCCTTCCGACACCGCCTGGCAAGCGGTTTACGCTCAGTTGTTTTCCTCTCTTCGTTAACAACTTAATAAGGAGGTCTCTCCATGTCGCGTTCCAACCAATTACATTTACTCGTGGTGGTTTTGGTGGCTGTCTGCTGTCCGCTTACGACATCCGCACAAACCAGCACATCTCGAATCACCGGCCGCGTCGTCGACGCGAAGCAGGCATCAGTTCCCGGCGCAACCGTCACAATTACAAACGAGGCCACCGGCGTCTCACATACACAGACGACCACAGATGCGGGCGTTTATGCTTTCGAAGCTCTTCCTGTCGGCGACTATGCGGTCACGGTTGAACTGACTGGTTTCAAGAAATTTTTGAAGACCGGGAACCACCTCGAGGTAAACACCCCATTGAATCTCGACGTCAATTTGGAAGTGGGGCAAGTCAGTGAAACCGTAACCGTGCAAGGTGGTGTGGAACAACTGCAAACAGCAAACGCCACCCTTGGAAACGTGGTGGAGCAGAAGGCGATCGAGACCTTGCCGCTAAATGGTCGCAATCCGCTCACGTTGTTGTTGCTCGAACCCGGCGTGGTACAGCGCTCTTTTGGCGGCGCCGGCTCTGGGGTACATGTGAACGGATCGAGAGATCGCGCATACAACGTCACCATTGATGGCATCGAAGCAAATGAATCGAGTGTGCCCAACCCGGTATCGAATCTTTATCGCATTAACCCTGACAACGTGCAGGAATTTAAAGTGACCACCAATAATGCGACCGCCGAGGAAGGTCGGAACAGCGGCGCTTCTATTTCGATTGCCACTCGCAGCGGAACCAGCGATTTCCACGGCACAGTTTTCGGTTTCTACCGTAACGATGCTTTGAACGCAAACGAGTGGTTTGCCAACGCCCAAAAGACTCCCAAGCCAGTTATCAGAATGGGCCAATACGGATTTGAATTGGGAGGTCCGATTAAGAAAAACAAGACTTTCTTTTTCGGAAGCTGGCAGTACAACCGTGTCGACTTCACCCAACCGATCGATCAGACTTTTGGTATTCCCATCGTCTACACTCCGCTTGCGCGTGCTGGAATCTTCCGGTACTTCGTGCCTGATCCAGATCACGAGCTTAGGATCGCAGGCAGCGCCCCCATACTTCGCAATTCGCCGTTGTTGGTGGATCCGAATACCGGTGCCCTGCGTGTTCCTCTTTGTGCAACTCCAACCAGTGTCGGTTGTGTTCGCACGTACGACACGAGGCCGGGCGGCGGCAATAACAACCCTACCGGAACAGCCAAACCGCTCGATCCAGCAGTCGCAAACCTTCTCAAGTTGTTCCCGCTTCCCAACAACTTCACCTCCGGTGACGGACTGAATACGGCTACATTCCTCTGGAATCCGCCAACGGCAATCCGCGGACCCGCAATCAACGTCCGCGTGGATCATAATTTCAATGAGAAGAACAGTGTGTTTGCCCGTTACCTTTGGTCTGACTACAACACGCTGAAAGGTGATCCACTTAATGGGCGCCCGCAGGTTTATCCGGACAATCCCGCGCTGGGTGAAGTGTTTCGTCGCACTTCGAATCTGGCGATAGGTTGGCGTCGAGTTATTTCGCCACGAATCGTTAATGAATTAACAATGGGATACGGCCGCTTTGGTTTTTTATTCACCCAGGGCGAAGCGAATCCCCTGTGGCCTGATGTGCCACCATATGACTTCACCAGCCTTAGTGAGCCATATATCAACACTCCGCGCACGGCGCGTTGGGTAACGACGCCGCAGATCCTGGATAACTTGAGCCTCGTTCATGGTGCACACGTGTTTCGCGGCGGTATCAATTTCAGGTTCTACCGCCATGTCGATCAGCGAGGTCAACCCGGAGGCATCAACGTCACACCTTCAGTAACATTCTCGCAAGCGAATAGAAACCCCTTCAGTTCGGACGGATTCACAGCGGCTCAGAATATCAACGCTTCAAACGATGCAGGCACCCTGGGCAATCTGATTAATACTCTCTACGGTTTGCCCGCGCGCATTTCGCAAACGTTTATCTCCAATTTGAAAGACGACGCATTCCTGCCTTTCAAAACCGGCGACAGCGTTACGCTGTATGCTGAAAAACATAACCTGGACCAATACAACCTGTTCTTCCAGGATGAATGGAAGATCAAATCCAATCTCACGCTGAACTATGGCGCTCGCTGGGAAATCAATCCGCCTGCGAACACATCACCTCAGGAGAATGTGTTTGTCGCCACTAGTCCGATAGCCGCAAGTAGCGCCGTTACTTTCGCGCCTGCGAAACACTGGTACGAGGGTGACTTCACATGGGCTATCGGCCCGCGGTTCGGTCTGGCCTACAGCCCTGATTACAAATCGGGCTTCCTGAAAACCTTGTTTGGGAGTAACGGCCAGAGTGTGATCCGGTTGGGGTATGGACTTGCCTTTGACACTATCTCGTCATTTCAGGTCACTGCGGCAGCGGGACGAACTCCGGGGCTGGTCCAAACCTGCACGACTACTTTTCCATTCACCACCATCACCCCCCAGGGATGTGTAAATGTCCCTGGTATTGCTGACAAAACAGTAGCTGGTGGGTTTCCGACTTTGTTGCCGCCACCATCAGCGAAACCTTCTACCTTCTTTACGCTCGTACCGCAACCTCGAGGCAATGCACAGCCGATCACCGTCTTTGCTCCGAAGATGCAACTGCCGACAGTTCACGAGTGGAATTTTGGTATTCAACGAGAACTGCCGGGCGGATTTGTAATGCAAGCCTCCTACATCGGGCGTCGCGGCGAACACCTGTTCATGGCCTACGACATAAACCAAATCAAGGTAGAACCAATTTTGGATTCGTTTCTAAAGTTGCAGGCGAACAATCGTGCTACCAACTGTCTGCCAAGTGGTGCGAATCGCGACAATACGAAACCGCCTTGCGTTCCGGTGTTTACGACAGGGCAGATTCCAATGCTCGCACCCGGCACGGGCATTAACGCTGCCTTTGTTAATTCGACCACTACACAAGGAGAACTGAACACCAACAACATCGGCGGTACGGCCCGAAGGATTGAAGACACTACGTTGTTTTTCAAGCTGCGACCAAATCAGCAGTTCAGTGTGATTACTTATTTGGACAACAGCGGCGACTCGAATTATCACGCGGCGCAGTTTACGTTGCGGCGCCGCTTCAGCAGCGGTTTGGGGATAAGCATGGCTTACACCTTCGGGAAGTCGATCGACAACCAATCAGTGGATCCGGTGGGTGCTTCTTCCGGAGGCGGTTTGTCGACGACTAATTCACGCACGCCAAATGATATCCGTGACTTCCGGCAAGAACGAGCTCGTTCTGACTTTGACCGGACTCACGCATTCACCGGCGCCACTGTTTGGGAAGTCCCACTCGGACGCGGGAAAAGGTTTTTTGGTTCATCGCACGGTATTGTGAATCAAATAATCGGCGGTTGGACCATCAACTCTATATTTACTGTCATGAGCGGGGAACCATTTGCCGTTCGCAGCGGCTCGTTCACTGCCAACGGAAGTCATGAATCACGCGCAGGTGTGCAGATACCAATCAAGCCGGAGTTACAGGAACTGCCGGGTCAAACATTCGCTGGGCCGGTTTTATTTAAGCCGGTAACGTTGACCACCTGTGGTGTCGATCTTTCCCAACCGTTTTGCCTCCCGGCACCAGGCCAGGAAGGTGCAGGCAGGAACATCTTTACGGCGCCGAGGTACTGGAATGCAGATCTCGGGTTTATCAAGACGTTTGCATTCAACGAGCGTGTGAAGCTGCAATTTAGAACAGAGATGTTCAATGCTTTCAACCACGCTAACTTTGACAACCCGCGCGACGCTTCCGTCGGTTCGCCGAGTATTCAGTCGAGCGTGTTTGCACAGACTTGCTGCGCTGCGGTGGCGCCACCATCGACACAGACGATCGTGCAGACAGGTGAAGCTGCGAGAGTGATTCAGTTTGCGCTGAAGTTGCAGTTCTAGGAAAAGACAATCCACAGATTACACAGAAACAATCTGTGTAATCTGTGGATGAAGGCTTAGAAGCTCAGCTTGCCTGAGACCTGGATGCGACGCGCGTTGTTGGTAACCGAATCGTTGATGCGTCCGAAGATCGTCGAGGTGAAGACGGCGGTCGGATTGTCGAACGACGGGTTGTTCAAAACATTGCGGGCATCCACACGCAGATCGAATCCGACACGCTCAGTAATTCTGAATCTCTTCGAGAGCGAAGAATCCCACTGGAAGTAGTGCGGAGCGAGGAAGAAATTGCGTCCCGTATTTCCGATGGACCCCGTTGCCGGCTGGCTGAACTTGCTACGGTCGTCGGTGTCGAACCAGAAGTTTCGACCACCCTCGAGAACGAGGCTGCCAATATTTCTGCTGCAGTCATTGCAGTTTGCAGTTGATTGGACGACGTTGCTGAGGGTGTTGATTCCCGAATAGACAGTAAATGGTCTACCTGACGTCCACAGCACTGTTCCCGCCATCTGCCAGCCACCAATAATGTGGTCCAGAACCGACGGAATGCCGGAAAGGAACTGCTTGCCCTTGCCGAACGGCAGCTCGTAAGTGTACGTCCCCTGGAAAACATGTCGCCGATCGAAGTCGGACCAGGTGTAGTTGAGACTTCGATCTCGCAGATCAAACGGCGTACTCGAAGCCGATTGGACCGAACCTGTCGAGACCGTGCTCAGCGACGGATCCCACGAGCGATTGTCCTTCGACTTAGACAGGGTGTAACCGAACTGATATCCGAGTCCCTTACTGATTCTTCGCTTGAAGATTAGTTGCAGGCCATCGTACCTGGAGTAATCGCTACTATCGAAGACGTTCAGACCACCCGAAAACTGCGGGAACGGCTGGAACAGGAATGGATTTTTAACTGTGCTGCCGATGAGCTGTCCACCGGTCGCAGTGCAAATCCCGGCGTTCACATCAGCCGTCTGGCATAACCGCTGAGACGTCAGCAACGCCGCAGTCGCCGCGTTTCCGAGACTGATCGTGTTGGTTGTTACTACGCTTCTGAATGTCGCAGTCCCGGCGTTGTTATTAGGATTACCTGTGTACAGCAGATTGATCAGAGCCGGAAACACCGTTGTGTTGTTGGCTCCGTGCGCACGGATATCGTCGCGAACCAAATCAAACGCTTCGGCAAAGCTTTGATTCACTCCAGGCACGCGCGCGAAGATATCCACCTGGTTCACATTGTAGCCACCCAGCAGGTGCACTCCATGCTTTCCAATGTAATTAACTTCGATGACGTTGTTTCGGATTTCGCGCTGGAAGCTGAATGACCACTCGTGAATCTGGGGGAACTGCAAATCCGGATCGAGCACGCTGAGGGAACCCGTGCTGAATGGCGGCGGCTGTCGTAGCGCCGTTGGAGTTTGTGTCGGCGCGAGGGCGGCGATGACTGGTCCAACGTTACGGAACAACCCTCCAGCCTGTCCGAAAGCCGAATTGCTTGGACCCGTGTTGTTGCCGGGCGTGCTTTGGTAGATCGATGAGCCAAAAAGGAATGTGGCGATGCGATCGGACGCCATGCGGTAGTTTCCGCGAATCGAAGTCTTGCCACTCTTGAACGGATCCCACGCAAAGCCGACCGACGGAAGCAGCTTGTTTAGATCGCTGCTATAGATATCGCCTTCCACCCACTTCAACGTGTTCGACGGTGCGGCTCCAAGCTTCACCGGCTGATCGGGAATCAGGCTTGGTCTATCGCCGGCGACTCTCGGCGAGAGCTTCGCTTCCCAACGAACTCCGAGATCCAAAACCAGGTTCGAACGGAGACGCCAGTTGTCCTGGAAGTAGAAATCCAGTTCCGGATATGTCACCTGGTTCAACCAACGGCTTCCCGCTGGAGCAAACGCTTCTCCTTCAGAGACAAACGCTCTCGAAACGCTGTTCACTTTTCCGAGTTGATCTCTGATCGTGTTTTGCAACCGCGTGAGGTCGTCGGCGTTGATACTCGTGCTTCCCGATGATGGCAGCGCGAAATTGCCGAAGAACGCGCCGCCGGTTCCACCAAACGTTACCACAGGCTCGATTGCCGATCCGGCAACTGACGATCGATCGTCGTTGTGACGGTTGAAGCGGAAATTGATACCACTCTTGAACGTATGCGAGCCGTGAATGAAAGTCAGGTTATCGATGTACTGAAGCGTCCGCACTCCGCGCGCGTTGTAAGAGAAGTTTGTGTTGGCCGTGGCGACGTTAATGAACGCGAACGGCAGATTCGGATCCGGGAACGGCGTCAGGAACGAAAAGAAGTACTTGCTGATACCAAAGATCGCTTCGTTGGTGACGGTCCCTGTCGGTGACCAGCGCCAGTTGACCGCGAGGTTCTTGGGGGTGCGATACGTATCAACAAAGTTCGTCGCGTCCGGAAAGATGGGCCGGCCGCCATTGGCAGAGTCGCCCAGGGTAGTTTGAGATCCTTGCGCGTAGCGAACGTACACCAGATTCTTTGTATTGAGATTGAAGTCTAACTTGGTGACAAAGTCGTATTGCCTCTCGTGCTGCGGTGATCCGAAATTGAAACCTGCCGTATTTAGACCATCACCAACCGTAAAGTTATTTGGCAGTGGCATCGCATTGATGAGATCCATCAGAGCCGCATCCCTGGTGATTCCTGCTGCGTTCGTAGCGATGTTGTAGGTACGAGTACAACGGAAGTCTGCCGGTATCGGATTCGGAAGTACATTAGGACACGCAGGGAACAACTGATTTCCTGCCTGGTCGACGGTGTCTATACCATTGGCGCCGGAAGGTACATTTGGTCCATTAACTGTGTAGCGAAAGAGTCCCTGGCGCGCACTCTGCGTGTAAACCGTTCGCGTCACGAGGCCGGTGTCGTAAGCGCGAAGGAGTTGCAGGTTGGTAAAGAAGAAAGCCTTGTCGCGCATCCATCCCATCTTTCGTCCTTCACCAAAACCGGGATTGAAGAGTGGGCCACCAATACTGCCACCAAAAATATGCTGCACGAATTGATCTCGCGGAGTTCCGGCGATCGTGTTTGGATAGCTCTTCGCATCGAGTGCCGGCGTGCGGTAGTACTCGAAGATGTTGCCGTGGAAGTCGTTCGATCCGGACTTCGTTACCAGCGTCACCTGCGCGCCGCTGCTGCGACCGAGTTCCGCAGTGAAGTTGCTTGTCACGATTTGAAATTCCTGGACCGAGTCAGGATTCGGACGAAGCGGAGTAAAGTTTGAACCACCGGCAGTCGACTCATTGATGTCGATTCCATCGAGCGTGAAGTTAAAAGCGCGATCGCGCGAGCCGTTGACGTTAACAGCGCCACCCGTGTTGCCGCCGATGACCACGCCGGGTTGGAAGTTTAAAAGGTCGAGTGGGTTTCTGCCGCGCGTGCCGACAATCGGAAGCGCCTCGAGAGTTCTCTGCTCGATCGTGCTGCCGATGTTTCCGGAGCTGCTCGTCTGTACCTGTTCGGCGCCGGCCTGAACGGTAACAGTCTCGGCTACGCCGCCGGTCTCGAGCGTTGGGCTGACAGTCGCAGGCTGGTTGACGTTAACGGGAGTCGCCTGGCTGATGAACTTCTTGAATCCTGGTTTCTCGATCGTGACGGTGTAACTTCCGACCTGGACCAGGTCGAACGAATATGTTCCGCTTTCACTGGTCGTGGTGGTAAAGGAAACTCCGGTAGCTTCATTGGTGAGAGTCACCGTTGCTCCGGCAACCGCGGCGTTGTTGGCGTCCTGGACAATTCCTGTTACGCGAGAGGTGGTTCCCTGCCCGCTTGCAACGGCGAACATACAGAATACTAAGAGCAAAGACGCAAGAATTGGAGTTCTCATGTTGTCCTCGGTTTGGAGAAGGGTTGAGCTACGAAATTTCGACGAAATTATAGATTGTTTTACAAATAATGGTAGCTAAAGATTTTTATCCTTCCGATAAGAATGCCTGATGAATCGCGTGATGATAATCACCGAGGCTTATCTCGTACATCTTGCAAATCCGCTTTGCAGAAAAATCCGAAATCCCGCCAGCGGAAGCTGGCGGATCGTTCAAGTCCTTTCTATAAAACCTACACCTAAGGGACCTTCAATCCCGCTCACGGCAGTGAGCGGATACTTCAGGTCCTAACTATTTATCGTGTTCGATGAATAGATCGGACTTGAACGATCCGCTCACTGCCGTGAGCGGGATTGAAGGTCCCTTAGGTGTAGCTTTTATATAGAAAGGACTTGAACGAATCCGCCCACTGCCGTGGGCGGGATTCCAGAATTATAGAAAGGACTTGAACGAATCCGCCCACCGCCGTGGGCGGGATTTCAGAATTATAGAAAGGACTTGAACGAATCCGCCCACCGCCGTGGGCGGGATTTCAGAATTATAGAAAGGACTTGAACGAATCCGCCCACCGCCGTGGGCGGGATTCCAGAATTATAGAAAGGACTTGAACGAATCCGCCCACCGCCGTGGGCGGGATTCCAGAATTATAGAAAGGACTTGAACGAATCCGCCCACTGCCGTGGGCGGGATTTCAGAATTTTTGTGCAAGGCGCTGCCGGTTCGTGAAATCCTGTATGCTGCGTGAGGTGATCGTAAAGTCGGCGAGCAGAATCGAAGAGGTCATATCAGTTTTGGAGTTCGCTCAGCGCGAAGCGTGTTCCGGTTCTCACGTCGCGGTGATGCTTAGTTACGAAGCCGCACCCGCGTTCGATCAAGCATTCGTCACGCATCAATCATCAGACTTCCCTCTCGCCTGGGCCGCAGTCCTGGAAGACCAAGCCGCTGATGGAAACCTCGAGTCTTATTCTTCACCCGAATGGACGCCGCTCGTAAACCGCGACGAATACGATCGCTCCGTGTTGCGCATCAAAGAACTGATCGCCGCCGGTGACACATACCAGGTCAATTACACTTTCCCGTTAACCTCGTCGTTCAACAGCGGTGACGCCTTCGCGTGGTATCGCGATCTGTGCGTGGCCCAGGGCGCGCAGTATTCCGCCTATCTCGATCTCGGTCGTTACAAGGTTCTTTGCTTATCGCCGGAACTATTCTTCAGACGTACCGGCAATCACGTCGTCACGAAACCGATGAAAGGCACAGTCCGCCGCGGGCGCTGGTCACAGGAAGATCAGGACCTCGCGCAGTGGCTCAAACACTCCTCGAAAGATCGAGCCGAGAACGTGATGATCGTCGATCTGTTACGCAACGATCTCGGTAAGGTTTCCGTTCCGGGCACTGTTCGTGTGTCGTCGTTATTCGATCTCGAACGCTTTGAGACTGTCTGGCAGATGACATCAACAGTCGAAGCTACGCTGTGTGATGGAACGAGTCTCGTCGACTTGATGCGCGCGCTGTTTCCCTGCGGGTCCATCACTGGCGCTCCGAAGATTCGCACTATGCAGATCATTCGCGAGCTGGAGCATTTCTCGCGCGGCGCTTACACCGGCGCAATTGGCTTGCTGAAGCCGGGCGGTGATTGCGTCTTCAATGTCGCGATTCGCACGGTCGTGATTGATACCGAATTGGGTATGGCAACGTTCGGTGTCGGCGGTGGTGTGACGATCGACTCGACTGCCGAGCGCGAGTATGAAGAGTGTCTGGTTAAAGCCACGTTTCTGTATTCACAGCCCGAGGAGTTTCAGTTGTTTGAGTCAATCCTGTTGAAGGATGGAAAGTACTTTCTGTTGGAGGAGCATCTGGAGCGCCTGAAAGGTTCGGCGGAGTATTTTGGTTTTGTAACACGGATAGACGCGGATCTGGATCGGATTGCCGCTGATCATCAGCACGGGTCTTTCAAAGTGCGGCTCACGTTGTGGAAGGACGGTCGAATAGAAACACAGATAATGCCGATCAAAGCAACGGATGAAGTTAAGCGCGTGAGGCTCGCAACGGAGCCGGTCGATTCATCGGATCGGTTTCTTTTCCATAAGACCACGCGACGACGTAGCGGTGATGACGTTATCTACTGGAATGAACGAGGAGAGGTGACGGAATCGAGCATCGCGAACGTTGTTGTGTCGATTGAGGGGGAGTTATTCACACCGCCGATCGAGTCAGGTTTGCTCGCGGGAGTATTTCGGAAGCAGTTGTTAGCAGAAGGAAAGATCAAGGAACGAGCCATCTCGGTTAAGGAGCTTCAGAGTACCAGGGATTTTTTCCTCATTAACTCCGTCCGCAAATGGATGCGTGCATCTTTACAGCGCCCCTAACCAAATTTCTGAATGCGTTCAGCTTTTTGGATAGACGGATTCATTCGCGTATGCGTTTACAAGCACAACCGACATTTAATCCTACACAAATCCCTCTTTTTGAACTGACCACCATCACGACATCGCGTGGCTACTTACTTGCATAGGAGTTTTCCACTCGTAAACGCCGTCCACGTCGAAGAAACTTTCTAACCAATCCCAGAAGGAGGCCTAACCCCATGGCTCGCTTTTTCACTGGTGTTCTTCTCCTAGTATTTGCGTTGTCACTTCCCATAATCGTCTCAGGTCAGGTAACGACATCGGGTCGTCTGACTGGTCTGGTAACAGATTCACAAGGCGCCCTCGTGCCCGGCGCCAATATCGAAGCGGTCCAAAACGAAACCAAGACCGTCTTCACAGCAATAGCTAACGGCGAGGGCAGTTGGTCCGTCCCTTCAGTACCAAACGGCACCTACACGATTACTGTCACCGCTGCAAACTTCAAGAAAACAGTAATCCAAAACGTGAAAGTCGATGCCGGGCAGATAGCGACAGCTAACGCCAGCCTCGAGCCTGGCGGTGCAAATGAGGAAGTTGTGATTTCAGGTGGCGGCGAGATTCTCCAAACTGAATCGGCCAACGTTGCCACTACGATAACGGGCAAGCAGATCACCCAGCTTCCGTTCGTCACACGCGACGCCCTTCAACTCGTGCTAACCCTACCTGGCGTACAAACGCCCGGCGCGCCGCGAACATCGTCAATCAACGGGCTGCCGAAAGGCTCTGTGAATCTAACGCTCGACGGAGCAAACATTCAGGATAACTTCCTGCGGAGCTCGGATGGTTTCTTCACCCAGGTGCAACCGAAAGCTGATGCTGTCCAGGAAGTCACAGTCTCGACCGCTGTCCCCGGAGCGGAGAGTGGCGGTGAAGGAGCAGTGCAGGTTCGCTTCGTAACCAAGTCCGGAACATCCGAATTCCATGGCGGCGGCTTCTGGCAATACCGCTCACCGCGATTCAATTCAAACTACTATTTCAACAACGTCGATGGTCTGCCGCGCGACAGTCTGTTTTTGCGACAATACGGCGGCCACATCGGCGGACCGATTATTATCCCCAAACTCCTGAAGAGCCGAGATCGTGCGTTCTTCTTCTTGAACTATGAAGAGTTTAAGCTGCCTCAGGCATATGGCTCACTCTCAGCCGTCGGAAACATCCTGGTCCTTACGCCGGAAGCACGTCAGGGTCTATTCACCTATAAAGATGCCGGTGGTACGGTCCGGACCATCAACCTACTTTCCCTGGCGGCGTCGAAAGGTTTTACTGGAACTATCGATCCTACGATCGGCGCTGGTCTCGATATCGTCAACGGTGCTGTTCGGACCCAAGGTGCGTTAAAAAGTCGCATCGCGTCGGCCAACGACTTCAATCGGCTCGATTATCAATTCCAGGACCCCGGGACAAACGTTCGCCGTTTTCCAACTGCCAGGTTCGATTGGAACATCACAAAGAACCAGCATCTCGAGTTTATTCACAATTACCAGTTCTATTATTCGACGCCGGATGCGGTTAACGGCCAGAACAGCGTCGCGCCCGGACAGGGAATCGTGATTGGTACGCCCGGCGTTACCGGCTCGATTTACCGCGACTCGTTCTCCTACGTGATGGCCCATCGCTGGACTATCAACGAGCGTCTGGTTAATGAGATTCGCGCCACCTCGGGTGGCAACGGAACGTCGGTGTTTACGCGTGAGTTTGCGCCCGGTCTCTTTCAAATGTGGGGCGGAAATGCCCTGGCAACTGGATCATTTCTTGGAGCGCAGAGTCTCGCCACTGGCGCTTTCTACAACCGCCGAACTACCTCGCGGCGCAATACTCCGACGAAGGGTCTGACGGATAACATCACCTTCCTTCAGAACACTCACACGCTGAATTTCGGCGCCTCGTTCCTGCGGATCAACTCATTCACCCAGGCCGCCGGGACCCAGGTGGTTCCACAGGTAGTCCTCGGAATTACGTCTGACGATCCGATGAACACAAACGTCTTCACCAATACGGGAGCGAGTGCGAACTTCCCCGGGGCAAACTCCACGCAGTTGGCAAACGCCCAATCGCTCTATGCGATCCTGACGGGACGTGTGAGCGCTATCAATCGATCCGCTTCGCTCGACAGTAACGGGAAGTATGTCTTTGATGGCTTCACTGAATACAACCATCAAAACGAATGGGCGTTCTATGGACAGGATTCCTGGAAGGTTAGACCGAATCTAACTCTGAACTTTGGTCTGCGCTGGGAATTCGAACCCTCCGCCGTAAACGATAATAACGTCTACACCAGAACTGGTTTTGACGGCGTCTACGGTGTTTCCGGAGTCGGAAATCTTTTTTCTCCAGGTGTATTCCAGGGCCAGCCAACTCAGTTTCGTCTCCTCGAAGAGGGTGAAAAAGGTTATCCGACGCGACACAAGGATTTCGCGCCGTCTTTCGGTTTTGCTTATTCGCCTGACTTCAAATCAGGATTCCTCAAACGGTTGTCCGGAGAGGCAGGACAAACCGTTATCCGAGGAGGTTACTCGATCGCCTACACCCGCGAAGGCTTCAATGCCTACACGGCTATGTTCGGCTCCAACGAAGGCGGAACGGTGACTCTGAATGTGAGCCCATCACTCACTCCGGGAATTTTCCCCGCCGGTAGCGTTCTCTTCCGCAATGGAAACTTCCCTTCTCTCGCTCCTCCAGCAGACACAAGCAAGTATCCATTTACGCCTGCCTTTAACAGCGCCGGTGGCGCAAACGATTTCGATGCGGCGTTGAAGGCGGGTTATACGCAGTCGTTCTCGTTCGGCATTCAACGCGAGCTAAACAAGAATACGGCGTTGGAAGTTCGGTGGGTGCGTACGCGCGGAACTCACCTCTGGCGCCAGTACGATCTCAACGAGGTCAATATCATTGAGAACGGGTTTCTGGCTCAATTCAACGCAGCGGCAAATAATCTCGCCATTAGTCGTGCAAACAACAAAGGCGACAACTATGGCAATCAGGGATTACCGGGACAGGTTAATGTGCCGCTCATTACCACTGGTCTGAATTCATCAACGAATTCAACAATGGTGACACGCCTGCTTCAGGGACAAGCAGGTGCGGCCGCTAACACGATCGCGTTCAATTTGAGCAACATGAACCGGTTGATTAATGCGGGATTGATTCCTTTCACCACACTGCCCGCGTCGTCGGGTTGCGCTTCAGGAAATACGCTGACGCAAACGTGCAAGGTTTCGAACTTCTTCCTGCTCAATCCGCAAACGGGTGGCGGCGCATTTCTGATGACGCAAGGTACGGATACTTCGTTCAATGCTCTGCAAGTCGAAGTACGACGGCGCCTGGCGAATGGCCTGCTGTTTCAGGGCAGTTACCAGTATGGAAAAGCATTGGCGAATGCCTTTGTCTCTTCGTCGTCAGTATTCTCGCAACCCAGATCGTTGCGGGATCCTGAGGCAGACCGCGACTACTCGCCGTGGGACGTTCGTCACGGTCTCAAGTTCGACTACATCTACGAGCTACCGTTTGGACCAGGTAAGAGGTTCTTTACTTCCAGCAACCCGTACGTCCGGCGTGCTGTTGGCAACTGGCAGATTGGCGGTGTAACCAGAATCCAATCCGGACCGGCGACGCTGCTTACGAGTGGTGGTCGCGCTACACTCAACCAGTTTGACTCGGGTGTGGTCCTTCATAACATGACCTTGAAGGATCTGGAGAAGATGGTAAACATTCGAAAAGACCCGAGTGGCATCGTCTACTGGCTGCCGCAAAACGTAATCGATAACACAATCGCGGCTTTTGCAAGTTCGACGGGTGCGCCGTTGGATCCCAACGCGCCTTACATCGGCCCGCCGTTGACACCGGGCGTCCTTGGCGACCGAATTGTTTTCCATGGACCAATGACGGCGCGTTTTGACTTCAACATACTGAAACGGATTCCGCTCACGGAAAAAGTAAATCTCGAAGGTCGCGTTTCGTTCCTGAACGCTTTCAATCGTGCGAACTTTTTCCTCGGCGACTCCGACGCAACGATACGCAGCGTTAGTGCAGCATCGACGTCTTTCGGTCAAACGCGATCTGCTTACCGCGATATCACTGTTTCGGGAACAAACGATCCGGGTGGTCGCTTGATTGAGTGGCAGTTCCGGATTAATTTCTGATCGCTAATAGGCCACGGATAACACGGATTTGTTTAAGAGATCAGCGCTGATCTGAAAAACAATCCGTGTTATCCGTGGCTAATTCTTTTTTAGTCTCTCGATCTCAGCTTTGATCTGAACTGCATTTGGAGCTCCGGGTACGTCCTTTAAATATTGTTCGAAAGCCTTCAGAGCCGCGGCGGGCTTTTGTTGCATGAGATAGAGTTGGCCCAGGAACATCTGCGCGTTGCCGGCGCCCGGTCCGGCGACTTCGTACGCACGAAGCAGTGACTTCTCAGACTCCTCCAATCGATTAAGCTGGAGTAAGGTTGCTCCCAACAACAACTGGGCATTGGCCGCGCTGTCGTTGATGGTCACTGCTTTCTTCAGTTCCTCAGCAGCTTCTGCAAATTGATCCTTGCGGTTGAGAACCACTCCGAGTTTGTAATGAAGATCGACCTGGGCAGTACTATCACTCGTCGACTCGGTTAAGGCTGCGCGCAACACCTGCTCGGCTTTTACTAATTCGGCTACACCCAAGAGCGCATCCGCATAAGACAGAGCCAGACCTTTCAGAGAACGATCTTTTTCATACAACGATGCCAGGATCTTCACTGCTTCTTTATCGTGCCCTTGCCGGTGCAACACAACGCCGAGGTTAAGACGGGCGAGATGAAAGTTCTCGTCGACCTTTACGGCCTGCGCGAAGAGGTCAGCCGCTTCAGGTAACCGGTTCAATTGCAGATATAGAACGCCGAGATCGTTCAGCGCGCGAAGATAATGCGACGATATCTTAATAGCGCGCTTAAGCTCCGTTATCGCTGCCTCAGTCTCACCATTCCCGAGCGCCTTCATACCAGCTTCGTAAGCAGCAACAGCATTCTTATCGACATTGGCCTCCATGGCGTTAATAACACCCGGAGTTGCAGCCGGTTTCCCTTTGAACGGTCGAAGGAATACTGGAGTGTAGACCGGCGTTCCACGGACGATGCGAAATGTAGCGACTGTTGTGTCGTACGTTGCGCCATCAGTTTCAACAGTGATGACGTAATCAGCGTCCCTGATCAGATCGCCGGTAACCTGGAACTTACCTTTTGTATCGGTGAATACAGTCTCAATGCGCCCGTCGTCTCGAGTGAGGGTGAACCGTATCGGGCGAGGCGGCAGAGTGCCACCAGGCATGAATATCTGGATCGCAGGGGGTGCCTGACTGAATAGAAGAGCAAAGACGAGAAGCGCAACTGTCAGGCAAGTCTTCATACTATCCACAGATTACACAGATAACGCAGATTCTCCAAAAAATCTTCGTATAAGAAATCTGTGTAATCTGTGGATTAATAAAGCAGAATCTCCGCGCGCGCTTTGCGGAACTCCTGCAGACCCGCGTTCCACGAATCGACAATCTCTTTGGCGCTCTCGCCGCGCTTCACGCGCTCGAGCGTATCCGCATTCACGAGCAACCGCAGATACTTATCCACCTGCCAGTCGTTTGGATACAACTTCCGCAATGCAAGCGCCATTTCGATTCCCATCGGTAACGGACGAAACAACGCGCGGTCGGTGATGATGATGTTCACGCCACCACACTGCTGGTTTTTGAAGACCGAAGCGTTCGGCGTAAACCGCAGCGGCACGAACCGCACGCCCGGAAGGCCGCGCTGGTTCAAATACTCCGCGAGCCGGTCGCCCTGAATCCACGGCGCGCCCACAACTTCGAACGGCGTGTCAGTGCCGCGACCAACGGAAACGTTCGTCGTCTCGAGCAAACCCACGCCCGGATAAAGCGTCGCTTCCGTAAGGCTGCGCATGTTTGGCGAAGGATTGATCCACGTGAGGTTCGTCTCATCGAACCACATCGCGCGACGCCATCCTTCCAGCTTGATGACACGAAGATCGGCGCCGATGTTTCGCTGGCGGTTAAAGAGCTGGCCCAACTCTCCGATCGTCAGACCATGTCGCGTCGGGATCGTGTGATATGAAGTGAATGAGAGCTTGTCGCTGTCTGCAATCGGACCTTCGACGTCTAGTCCACCAATCGGATTCGGCCGATCCAAAACAAAGACGGGGAGCTTTACCTTCGCGGCCTCCTCGAGGATATAACCAAGCGTCGAGATGTAAGTATAGAAGCGCACGCCGACGTCCTGGATATCGTAGACAAGGGCGTCGAGATCTTTGAGCTGCTCGGGTTTCGGCCGGCGGCTCTCGCGGCTCTCGCCGTAGAGGGAATAAATCGGAAGCCCGGTTGCCTCGTCCTTCGAATCCGCGACGTTGTCGTCGACGAGGCCACGGATTCCGTGTTCGGGCGAGAAGAGCGCGACGAGTTTCACGCCAGGCGCTTTGTTCAGCACGTCGATCGTTTGTCGCCCTTCGCGATTGCGACCAGTGTGGTTCGTAATCAAACCAATGCGCATGCCTGCGAGTTGTTTGAAGTTGTCACGTTCGAGCACGTCGATGCCACTCAATACTTTTACTGAATTTGTGGCTTCACTGGCGGCAAACTGTTTCAGCGTTTTGTAGCTATCCAGGTAAAACTCTGCCGACTGCTCTCGTGCACGTGCGACTGTTGCTGTATCAGTCACTGAACCGGCGACGATCGTGGCGACGCGCCCGCGCAGTGGTCCAACGTCGCCTTTGCCGTCCGGATGCACTCGATTGCTGAGAAAGATCAGAAACATCTCGCTTGCCGGATCGATCCAAATCGACGTGCCGGTGAAACCCGTGTGACCAAACGAACCGAGCGGAAACAAATCGCCACGATTAGTCGAGAAACTGGTGTTCATGTCCCAACCGAGTCCGCGAGTGCCGCCGCTGGTTGAAACGACTCGTGGCCGCGTCATTTCGGCGACAGTTAACGGCGACAAAATACGCACGCCGCCATACGCGCCTCCGTTGAGGATCATCTGGCAGTAGATGGCGAGATCGTTGGCGGTGGAAAACAAGCCGGCGTGACCCGCGACGCCGTTCATTCGGTACGAAGTTGGATCGTGTACTTCACCACGCAGCCAAACCTCTCCTTCCGCTCCCGCATTCGTGCCACTATCACCGAGATAACTCAATTGCCCGCGACGTTTTTCCGTCGGCGCGATTCTGGTTTTCAACGCTGCGCCGGGACGAAAGCCAGTGTTGGTCATGTGCAACGGTTCAAAAATATTCTTTTGTGCGAACTGATCGAGCGGCATACCGGAGACTCGCGCGACAACCTCGCCGAGTGCAATGAAACCGATATCGCTGTAGCTGAAGCGAGTGCCGGGAGGATTGCGAAGAGGCTCTTTGATCAATCGCTTGATTGCTTCGTCGTAGCCAGTCCAACGTTCGCGCAGATCGAAATCAGGCGCGTACCCGGAGACGTGAGTCAGCAACTGCTCGATCGTAATCCGCTCTCTTCCCTCGCCCTTGAGTTCGGGAATATAAAGCGACACAGGATCAGCGAGACGCAACTTCCCGCGCTCGACAAGGATCATGATGCTGGTCGCAGTCGCAACTATTTTCGTAAGACTCGCCAGATCAAAGATCGTATCGACCGTCATCGCCTCTCGCTGAGGCTCAACCGCCCGCGCACCGTACGCTCTCCGCCAAACAACCTGACCCTTCCGGCCAACAAGCACCACTGCCCCCGGCAAACGCTTACTCGCAATATCCTCAGCGATCAGCGCATCCATCCGCGCTAATCCTGCCGGCGACACTGCGACTGACTCAGGCCTCGCAAGCCGCAACTGCCCAAAAACGACAGGCTCAAGCAACAGCAAGAGACACGCAATACCAATTACCCTCTTCATCCGTTTCATCTGTGGCTAGTTTTCTTAATTTGGATTCCAGTCCCGCGCGGATACAAACCCGGCAACGAAATCGGCAGCTTCCCTGTGATATCGATCTCTCCGAGCAAAGCGCGCGCGACTGCCTGCTGCAACGACGGCATGTCACCATACGCGACAACGTAAGTTCGGAGTCCTGGGAAGCCTTGCAGTAAATAAGGATTGCCAAAACTGATCCCGACAATCGGCGACTTCGCTTCAATCAACGCCGACAACGCTCGCGCGCCTGCTTCAGGTACTCCAACACTCAATGCCTGTCCGGAACGAACGCGTCCATACAACGACGCAATGACCAGGTCGGCAGACTTCGCGCGC
>Ga0068871_100000670_pt1 | contig 23450 bp, 21 predicted proteins | sample KBSMisM72_FD_72750 | JGI IMG/M metagenome (GOLD analysis project Ga0068871, IMG submission 72750) | Miscanthus rhizosphere microbial communities from Kellogg Biological Station, Michigan, USA - KBS Miscanthus M7-2 | ecosystem: Host-associated > Plants > Roots > Rhizosphere > Soil ...
GTCTCCAAAGGTTCCCGTCAGCTCACGCTCAAATGGAAAGACGACGTCGTCGCGTGGACGAAGCATGTTGCCGACGCGGCGAGCATCGACAAGTCGGAGCTGGTGTTTGTCGGCTACGGCGTCGTCGCTCCGGAGTTCAATTGGGACGACTACAAGGGCGTTGACGTGAAGGGCAAGACGCTCGTAATGCTCGTCAGCGATCCACCCGTGCCGGATCCGTCGAAACCGGGCGAGCTCGATCCGAACACATTCGCCGGCCGCGCGATGACGTACTACGGACGATGGACCTATAAGTACGAAATCGGCGCGATGAAGGGCGCGGCGGGGGTGCTGATCATCCACGAGACCGGTCCGGCCGGCTATGGTTTCAACGTCGTGCAAGGGAAGACGGGCGAGCAGTTCGATCTCGTGACGCCCGACAAGAACATGGGTCGGCCGTCCATCGAAGGATGGATCACGCTCGACAAGGCGCGCGAGGTGCTCAAGCTCGCAGGTCAGGATTTCGACACGCTGAAGAAGCAGGCCGCGACGCGCGAGTTCAAACCGGTGCCGCTCGGGGTCAACGCGTCGATGACGATCCGCAACACGCTGCGGACGATTGACTCGCAGAACGTGATCGCGAAGCTGGACGGCGCCGATGCATCGCTCAAGAGCGAGTTCGTCGTCTACACCGCGCATTGGGATCACTACGGGAAGAACGCGGAAGGCATTTTCCACGGCGCCGTCGACAACGCGGTTGGAACGGCGGGGCTGTTGGAGGTCGCGCGCGCGTTCACAAAGGTGATGCCGCCGCCGAAACGATCGATCCTGTTCATCTCGGTGACGGCGGAAGAGCAGGGCCTGCTCGGATCGCAGTACTACTCGGTCACGCCGATTTATCCGCTCGCGAAGACGGCTGCCGAAATCAACATGGACGGCCTCAACGTGCACGGCCGGACGACAGATGTGACGCTCATCGGTCTTGGCGCCTCGGAACTGGACGACTATGCGAAGGCCGCGGCGTCGGAACAAGGGCGGACCATCCACGGCGACGCGGAGCCGGAGAAGGGCTTCTACTATCGGTCGGATCATTTCAACTTTGCCAAGCAGGGCGTGCCTGCCCTTGATCCCGACGAGGGGATCGAATTCGTCGGCAAGCCGGCGGACTACGGACAAAAGGTGCGTGACGACTACACGAACAACCGCTATCACACGCCGAAGGACGTCATCACGCCGGAATGGGATTTGAACGGCGCCGCGGAAGACCTGAAGCTGTTCTTTGCGATCGGCTACCGCGTGGCGCAAGCGGACAAGTTTCCGGAGTGGCGGCCGGGGAACGAGTTCAAAGCCATTCGCGAGAAGCAGCTGCAGAAGTAGTGCAGACCTTCAGGTCTGCTCGCGGGCCTAAAGGCCCGCACTACATGTACCTTTCTCGCACGCGCTTCGATCGCGCGAGGTACACAAACCAGGCGCTGTAATAGATCAGCGACGCCACAAGAATGATCGTCGCGTCGCCTGGCGGCCGATTGTTCGGCGACCACGGCGTCACGTAAACGGTGACGTCGACCGCCGCTGACACAATCAGCGACGCCTTTGCGAAGCTCACGGCGCCGGGCTTCACTTGAAACATCGCGAGCCCCGCGGCAATCCCAAGTCCAGCCGCCATTAGGCGCAGGAGCAGGATGAATCCCAGCCCTGCGCCGCGCACCGACAACTGGTCGACGAGCGCTGACATCGTCGTCGCGAGGCTGAGCGGCTGCCAAACGAGGAGCAGTACTGCGAGTACCAGGGCAGGTAGGGCCGGGCGGGCAGGGTGGGGAGGGGGGACGTCGTTCACGGCCGTTAAGATACAGCTGTGCGCCTGGTTCTCGTGCATCACGGAGACGCCGTCGGGCCCGAACTCGATCCGCGGCGGCCGCTGTCCGCCTGGGGCCGAGAAACGGTCGACGGTCTCGCAAGAGAGGCGGCTGCACGGGGCGTCAAACCTGCTGTCGTGTGGCACAGCGGCAAGCTGCGCGCGAAGGAGACGGCTGAAGCGTTTTGGCGTGCGTGCAATCCATTCGCGGAGTTTTCCGCGACGCGCGATCTGCAGCCCGAAGATCCTCCGGAATGGATCCGCGATCGCCTCCGCGGTGAATCGCGAGATGTGCTGATGGCGGGCCACTATCCGCATCTGCCGCGGCTCCTGACCCTGTTGTTGAAATCGAATGCCGCTTTTCCTCAAAACGGCGTCGTCGTTCTGGTCAGCAGCGACGAGGGCGAGACGTTCAGCGAAGAATGGCGGCGTGATCCACGAGCAAATCCCACGCGCGCCTGACGTGCCGCTCAGTCGTTTGCGCGTGTCCGATCGCCAGCCGCAGCGCCACGCCCTCGCGCAGCTGCGTGTGCGACAGAAACACTTCGCCCGTGGCGTTCACCCGGTCGAGCAGCCGTTCGTTTGCCGCGTCGGTTTCTGCCTTCGACCACCGCTCGTCGCCCGTCACAAACGGATTCCATCTGAAGCAGACGACGCTCAGCGGCACGGGCGCGAGGCGTTCGAAATCCCGATGCGCGTCGACCCATGACGCGAAGAGCTGCGCGAGACGGATGTGCTCCGCGAGATGCGCGCGAATCGCCTTCGCGCCGAAACTGCGCAGGACCATCCAGAGCTTCAGCGAACGAAATCGCCTGCCGAGCTGAATGCCCGTGTTCATGAGATTCCGTCGCGCCGCGTCCGCCTGGTCACCGGAAAGGATGTATTCGGGCGTCAACGCGAACGCCGCCCGAAGCGAATCCATTCGACGGCAGTAGAGGACGCTCAGGTCCACCGGCGTAAACAGCCACTTGTGCGGGTTGACGACGAGCGAGTCGGCGCGATCGGCGCCGGCGAGGATGTCGGCGTGCGAGGGCAGCATCGCGGCGACGCCGGCGTACGCGGCGTCCACGTGCAGCCAAATACGCTCGCGTGAACAGATGTCGGCGATCGCCGGGACAGGATCGATGCTTGTCGTCGACGTGGTGCCCACAGTCGCCACGACAGCGATCGGCCAGAAGCCCGCGGCGCGATCGGCAGAAACGGTGTCCGCGAGGGCTGTCGCGTTCATTCGATACTCGGCGTCGACCGGAATCTTTCGCAGCGACTCCTGTCCGAGTCCGATCGCCATGAGGCTCTTGTCGACGGAGGAATGCGCCTGCTCCGAGCAGTACACGCAGAGCTTGGGAAGGTCCGATCGGCCTGCGAGTCCTCGCACACGTACGTCGCGCACGGCCGCTTCGCGTGCGGCGAGCAGCGCGTGCATCGTGCTGACGGAGGCCGTGTCGTAGATGACGCCTTCGAAGTCTGGCGGCAGCCCAATCAGCTGCCGCAGCCAGCCGAGCGCGACGCCTTCGAGCTCTGTCGCCGCCGGCGAGGTGCGCCAGAGCATCGCCTGTTGATTGAGCGCGGCGCACAGGAATTCGGCAAGCACCCCTGGCGGGCTGCCGCAGCTGTCGAAGTACGCGAGGAAGCCGGGATGATTCCAGTGCGTGAGACCAGGTACGAGCACGCGTTGGAAGTCGGCCATGATCGCCGCGAACGGCTCGCCGTCTTCCGGCGCGGTGCGAGGCAGCGCGGCGGTGATGTCTCCCGGCGCGACGCGGGCGAGAACGGGATAGTCTTCGACGTGCTCGAAGTAATCGGCAATCCATTCGACGAGCGCGTGGCCGTGGCGGCGAAAATCGTCGGGATCCATCACCTCCGCATCATAGTGCGGAGCGGACGCTGACGGTGAAAGCGGCGCGGCGCTGGCGCCACCACGCCAGGAACTTGCGTGCGCCGCGGTGCGTGAAGAAGAGCAAGCCGAAGCCGATGATCAGACAGATAGGGACCACCCAATAGCCGCCGGCCAAATGCTCGTGACGCACGCCGGGCCCGACACCCATTCGCCACGACAAATCGAAACCGTACAACGGGCCTTCGTCGTTGACCCAGAAGCCGATGTTGTCAGGGAAGATTGGCTTCATGATCCCGAGGACCGTGAAGGCGGCGCCGATCGCGTAGCCGATGAAGACACCGAGCGCGGCAAAGAACCCCGAAATGCCGGACATCGCGACATGCGAGATGGCGCGCACGATGGCGAACAGCTTCCCGGTAACGACCGCTTCATCGAACGTTCGTTCAACCGAGTACGCCTGCGCCACGCGCTGCGGCGGACCGAGCTCGCTGAGGATCTTCTCGAGCGAGGCACGCTCGTTTGTCGTTGCAGCAGCCGCGGCAATGCGATCGCGCAGGTGCGAATCGATTTCGCGGACGGCGTCGCGCGCCACGTCGCGTGGCAGGACGGCCACCAGCGATCGCTCCAGCACAAACAAATATCCGTTGACTCGCGACTGACCTGTTTCACTCAGCGTCACGGCCGTCCCTTTCTGCGATCGGCGCGGCGTCAATCAGCCGATCGATCTTTCCCGAGAACGATCGCCATTCGCGCTTCATCTGAGCGAGCCGTTTCGCCCCCGATCGCGTCAGCCGGTAGTACTTACGGGGATGCGGCGCTTCGTCTTCCACCCAGGACGCATCGAGCAGCCCTTGGCGCGTGAGGCGACCGAGGATCGGATAGATGGTCCCTTCGGTTACGACGAGATCGGTGAACTCTTCCAGGTGCTGAATAATCGCGAGACCGTAGCGGGGGCCGGCAGAGACCGTGAGAAGGATCGCCAGATCGAGCGTCCCGCGGCGAAGCTGCTCATACCAGACGTCGAGCGACATACCTTGTGTCGCAAGGTATCGACGCGAAAAGAACGGCGGGAGTTCCCGATCGCGCTACTTGGACTCAGCCGTGACCGTGACTGGCGAGAGCAGCCGAATCGTGATCGGCTCGTTGGCGCGCAGCGTCGCGACGCTGCGGTCGCTGGCCTGCACGGCCGCGGCACCGCCGCCGGCACCAGCCGCCGCGCCAATCGCCGCGCCCTTGCCGCCGCCGAGAATGGCGCCCAGGATCGTGCCCGCAATGGCTCCGCCGCCGACCTTGGCCGCGCTCGAGTTGGTCTTGCTGTCTCCTTCGCGCTCGACAGGCGCGGTCGAAATCGGCAGCCGTGTGCCGTCAGCAAGAACAATCGTCTGGAATCGAATGGTGAGCTTCGCCTGCTCCTTGAATTTGCCGCCACGTTCGACTTGCGTGACATAACCAATCGCCCGCGATCCCGCAGGAATGGCGACGCGTTCGCCCACTTTCACGTCGCGTGTCACACGCGCTTCGACACGGTCTTCCACGCGAGCACGTTCGCTCGTCACGGTTGTGTCGCTCTGCAGGCCGATCACCGAGTCGGTTGAGACAACGAGTTCGTCGAAGGTGTGCTGCGGCGCGGACGGTGCCGGCGCACTGTCCTGAGCGACGCGATCCAAAGTTTCCGCGCGAGCCGGGGGCGTGGGTTCAGGGGCAATCACCGGCTGTGGTGCTGTCGGCGCCGGCGCGGGCTTCGACGCGACGGCAACGGCTGCTGGGCCCGGCGTCCTCTCCGGCTTCGTTTCAATCTTCTTCGGCGCCTTCGCGACGCTCTTCTCTCTCGGCGCCACCACGGCTTCAGCTTCTTGAACGGACCTCTCAGGAGCCACTGCCTGCTCGGTTGTGTCGACAGCAGTCGTCGTGACAGGTGCTGACGCCGTGATGGCCGTGGGCTCTTGAACCGCGTTCTGGCGCAGGGCGAAATATCCGCCGGTTCCGGCGGCCGCAATGCACGCCAGCCCCACCGCCGTGAACGCGACCTTGTTTGACGCCATCGATGAATCTCCTTGGTACAGACGGTCCGTTTACCCAACCTCACGCAAGGGGCGTACCCAATAACCGTATCGGCGCAACGCCGTAAGTTATTGAGTGGTCAGCAATTTACCCCAATGCTCGAAGGAATCCAAGTGTCCGGGTTCAGTGACATCCACCACCCTTGAGGACGCTTCGCAACCCGGGAGAAAGGTAAACTCCGCATTCTTGTCCCGCCCTTCCGACATCATCGTCGTCGGCGCCGGCGTCATCGGATCGGCCGTCGCATATGAGCTCACCCGCCGAGGCGCGTCGGTGCAGCTGATCGACGATCGGTCGCCCGGCATGGGGGCGACGCAGGCGTCGGCGGGCATGCTCGCGCCGTTCACGGAAGCCAAAGACCGGGACGAGGCGTTTCTCGATCTTGCTGTCCGCAGCCTCGACTTGTACGACGCGTTCGTCGCACGGGTCACCGAGACCTCGAAGATGCCGGTCGGGTACCGGCGTGCTGGGACGATGGATGTCGCGTCAACCGCGGAACGGATGGCGTCGCTGCGAGACATCGCAAGACGACTGAAAGCCCGTGGCGTCGCGTTGTCATTGCTCGATGCGGACGCCGCGCGCGAGGAAGAGCCGCAGCTTGGCGACGCCGTCGCCGGCGCGCTGCTGATTCCTGCGCATGGCTACGTGAATGCAGGCGAGCTGACGCGCGCGCTGGTCGCCGCTGCACGTACCCACGACGCGCACCTCATCGAAGCGCGTGTGCGCAGCATCGGCCAGCGCGCTGGAGTCATCACAGTCGAAACGGGACGCGGCGTGTTGTCGGCCGACGTGGTCGTCGTCGCGGCAGGCAGCTGGTCGGGCCGCATCGACATCGCAGGGGCGGAGCCGCTGCCCGTGAGACCGGTCCGTGGTCAGCTCCTGCATCTGGCGTGGCAAGGGACACCGCTGCATCGCGTGACGTGGGGCGACCGCTGCTATCTCGTGCCCTGGGAAGACGGGACGCTCCTCGTCGGCGCCACGATGGAAGAGGTCGGATTCGATGAGCGGACGACCGTCGACGGAGTGAACCGACTGCTCACGGCGGCGTGCGAGCTGGTGCCGACGGCGTCCGTGGCGGCAGTGCTGAGCGCCCGAGCTGGTCTTCGTCCCGGCACACCCGATGCATTGCCACTGATTGGCTGGTCGAATGCGATGCCCAATCTGATGTACGCAACCGGCCACTTTCGCAACGGCGTCTTGCTCTGTCCGCTGACCGCACAACTCGTGGCCGATGCGGTGCTCGACGGTGCCGTCGATTCGGCGTTGAAGGCCACAAATCCTCAGCGATTTGGCGACGTATGACGACCGGCCCGATCGAGACGTTTGCCCAGTGGCAGCGTGAGCATGCCGCAGCGCTCGAAGAGTTGCAGGATGCGCAGCGCACTTACCACCGGACCGTTGCGGCGACTGCGTTCCAGGGGATGGCGGACGAGCCGTCGGCGGAGGAGATGAGGCGGGCATCGCTCGAGGCGCTCGACGCGGCGCGCATCAAGCTCGACGAGGTTCGGGCGAGGCGGCCGGAGACGACGGAGGCGACATGAAGCTGTCTCAAGCGGAAATTGCGGACCGGATGCAAACGCTGCACGGCTGGAGGCTCGAGCAGAACGCGATCGAAAAGCTGTTCACGTTCAAGGACTTCCCTGAGGCGGTGGAATTCGTCAACCGCCTCGTGCCAGAGGCAGAAGCGGCTGACCACCATCCTGACATCCACATCAACTACAAACGCGTCAACCTCGTGTACTCGACGCACAGCGAAGGCGGGCTGACGGATAAGGATTTCGCAGGCGCGGCGATGGCGGATAGAATCGCCGCTCGATGAAGCTCAAGCGCACGTACAGTTCGCGCGAGATTGCCTCGCTCACCGGACTGACTGCGCGCCAGCTGCAGTTGTGGGACCAGAGCGGGCTCGCCGCCGCCGCCATCCCGCCGCACAAAACGGACGCCGGCGGCTACACGGAACGCCGCTACACGCCCATCGAGCTGTTCGAGCTGCTCGTGCTCGCCGACCTGCGCCGTCGCGGCTTCACCGTCCACCAGCTCCATCAGATTCTCGAAGTCTTGCGCCAGCGTTTTGGCGTCCGTCTGTTCGACGCGACCGGCGGCGGCGGACGCGTGCAACTGCTCACGGATGGTCGAGATGTCTACGCGCGCACCGACCGCGGCGAGGTCTTCAACCTGCTGCATCAGCCGACGCAGCCGCTGCTCGTCGTCGGGAATGAGGGACTTCTGAAGGAGTTGAGCTCGTCGCTGCGCCCGCGGGGCCGGAAGCGGGCGGCGCGTGTCAGCGGATTGGGAAAATCTGCTCGAGGTCGTCGGCCGGACGCGGGATGACGTGCACGCCGACGAGCTCGCCGACGCGGCGAGCCGCGGCTGCTCCCGCATCGGTTGCCGCTTTCACCGATCCGACGTCACCGCGGACGATCGCGGTCACGAGGCCGGCGTCGACTTTCTGCCAGCCGACGAACACGACATTTGCCGTCTTGCACATCGCATCGGCCGCTTCGATCATGCCGATGAGGCCGCGTGTCTCGACCATGCCGAGTGCGTCGCCGACCTCGCGTTTGGGTTTGTCCGCAGGTTTGTCGGCCGCCATGTGGCGACCATTCTACGCGAACAGTCCTGGAAAGCGTGCTGAACTGATCGCGTAACCGGGAAAGATCGGACGCGCGTCGTTTACGCCGAGGTGCCGCACGACGACTTCACCGAAGACGTCGCGGAAGTCGGTCGTGATCGCGAGGTCGCGCCGGTCGTAGCGTCGTTCGATCGACAGACCTGGCCAGCGGCCGTACACTTTTCCGCCCCGCACGCCTCCGCCGATGGCCATCATCGCGTTGCCGTGACCGTGATCGGTACCGCGATTGCCGTTCTCGTTCACCGCGCGTCCGAACTCCGACATCGTGAGCACGACGACGTCGGCCATGCGATCGCCGAGGTCGGTGACGAGCGCCGCGATGCCGCGCGCGAAGTCGTCGAGACGGAGGGCCAGCTGGCCCTGCGCCGATCCCTGGTTGATGTGCGTGTCCCAGCCGCCGACGTCGGCAAACGCCACTTCGAGCCCGACGTCGGCTTTGATCAACTGGGCAATTTGCCTGAGCGCTTGCCCGAACGGACCGCGCGGATACTCCGCGCCGTGTTCCGGTTGATACCGCGACGGGTCGGCGCCTTTCAGCATCTTGATGGCGTCGAATGCATCGCGTGCCGTGTTGCCGAGGACGCGATCGCGCGCTTCGGCGTACAGCGATTCGAACGTCGCGCCCGCCGAGGCGCTCTGTCCGCCTCGAATGTCGAACTGCGAGAGCTGGCTCATCGCCGTCGCGGGAGCGGTCCCCTGAAGCATTCGAGGAAGTTGCTGCGTGAGCGAGACCGCGCGAAACGGCGTTTGATGTTCCAGCTGTCGCGCCTGCAGATAGCGGTTGAGCCAGCCGTCCGATGTGCTCTTCACGCCCGGCGTTGCCGTCTCCATGTAATCCTGCGCGTCGAAGTGCGAGCGCGTGGCGTCCGGCGATCCGCACGCGTGCACGATCGCCAACGCGTGCTGATCCCAAAACGGCTTGAGCGGCGCGAGGCGCGGATTGAACCCGAAGAAACCGTCGAGATCGACGGCCGCATCGTTGCCGGACCCAGGACGTTGGATCGCGATGCTCGGCCGCGCGCGGTAATAGTCGGCGTCGCCAAACGGCACGACGACGCTCAAGCCGTCGACGGCGCCTCGCTGAAAGATCGCGATGAGCTGCTTGTCCCTCGCGCGCGCGCCCTGGGCGTACGCCGTGCGCGCCAGAAACGACGGCGCGAAGCCCATGCTGACGAGCGTGAACGCGCCGTTTTTCAGAAACACACGTCGCGACAACATCGTCATCTCCGCTGGAATTCCGGCCTGCCGAGTGCGACGCCGTCCGGCTCCGCGTTGGACACGACGACGCCGCGAAGCTTGTTGGCGGCGAGCGCCAGTCCGAAGTTCATGCGGCCAACCAGCGCGCCGGTGTTCACCCACGCGTCCGCGGTGTCTTTGTAGCCGGTCGGCGGCTGACATTGATAGAGCGGCTCGCCCAGTTCGGCAATCTGCCGCACGAGCACACGCGCGTCGTGAATCTCCGCGTCCGTGGCGCGCGCGGCGCTGACGACGAACTCGAACGGCGTTTTCACTTTCGCGTGATAGGCCTCGGCCGCGAAGAACTCTGTCGACGTGAGGATGGTGCGCATCACCTCGCGAAGATCGCCGTCGGTTGCCTTGAACCTGGCGGCCGCGCGATCGACCAGCGCGGGCGGCGGCGTGTCGCTCACGAACCGCCGCACGAGCTTGGTCGCGATGAATCGAGCCGTCGACGGATGCTTCGCGAGGATCTCGAGCACTTGCTCGCCATCCCGTTGCCCGCCGCCGTTGACGACGTGTCCGAGCACGAGCTTCTTCCCATCATCATGTCTGCGAGGATCGAAGCGAAAGCCGCCGCCTTGCCGCGGTTGATCGATTGTCCATCCTGTAAAGGCGCGCGCGACCTCAGTGACGTCCTGCTGGGTGTAGCCGCCGTCGACGCCGAGAGTATGCAGCTCCATCAGTTCGCGGCCGTAGTTCTCGTTCAGCCCCTTCGGCGCGTTCTGGTTCTGAAGCGGGATGCGAGCGCGCGGAAACGCGACGTGCAGGCCATTGGGATCGACGCTCATCCAGTTGTCGAGATAAAAGAGCATCGCCGGGCTCTTCGCCGTCGCGCCGAGCAGGTCGCGGAACTTGCCGAGCACGTGCGGCCGGATGGCGTCGCGCTCGTATTCCGTCAGCATGAAACGGTCGGCGCCTTTGCGCGCGTCGACGTTGAAGTGGTTGAACCAGAAGTCGACGAGCACTTCCTGAAGCTGCCGCGTGCTGTAGACCGCGCGCAGGACTTTCTGCTCCTGCAGCTCGAGGATCGGCGTGTTCGCCCGCTGTTGTTCTGCGGGATTGGGTTTGAAATCCGATGCGTTGCCGTTTGCCGCGGCGGCGCGGCGTGCCAGCTGCTGCGGCAGCTCGAACTTCTCAGCAATCTCGCGCGACGTCAGTTGGAGCGTGGTGAACTCGGCCAGCCGCGCGTCGAGGCCGGCGTCTGGCAGTCGCTCCGGGTGCAGTTGCTCGTCGAGGTATCTGTCGATCCCGATGGCTTTGACGTGCTCAACATCGCCCGCCCTGGCACCAAAAGAGAGGCGATCGACAGCATGCCTTACGGCGGCGTCGTCACCCGGGAGGACGGCAATTGCGACGCCGAACAGGAGCGTCCGCGCAATCCAGGCGGTCATGGGAATTTAGACCGGCGGCCCCCGCAGTACGTAAAATTTGCGATCCGGAACACGGTTCGAGGGAAGACGGTTTGACGGGTTCTAAATCCCGGTAGTGAGCTTCAGGTCGACAACCCTGGTTTCCCCCTCGTTGATCGAGAACTCCGTCGCCCGCCCCTTCAGACGCTCGAGAAACTCCGGATCTGTCTGTGTGCCTTGCTCGACGTAGTCGAGCGCGATTGCATAGTAGTCGCCCGGCGGCAGAAAGACCTTGTACTTGCCGTCCTGATCGGGCCGTCCGCCATTCAAGTAGCGCGATCCTGGCCCCCATTTCTCACGGTCGCGGGCGAACGTGATGACGGTGTAGTCCTTCACGACATTACCGCGTGCGTCAGTGACGACTCCACCCGCGCTGCTCAGCTGCGTCGTCAGTTCGATTTCGAGGCCGGTGACGTCTTCGTTGGGCCGGAAGTCGATGCCGGTGTCGATCATGTCGACGCCGTTGAGGCGCACCGACTTGATCCGCGTGTTGGCGAACGGACCGATCGGATTCATCCTGATGTTCGCCTTGCCCGGAGGCACGCTCATTTCAAATGTGCCGTCCTCGTTGACCCGAGTCGGACCGCCGCTGGCGAGTGGCTGCTGAACGAACGGCGCGGCGACCAGTTGGATCGCGCCGAAGTTGGGGTTGCTCGCCTGCGAAGGCGCGGGAATGATTCGGCCAGTGACCTTCGACGGCTTGACGCCGACGAGGCGCACGTCGTTGATGTCTTCGCCGGCGACGGAAAGGTCCGTTTGCACGAGCTCGGTCGAGGGATTCGGTCCGCCGCCGTTCATCGGCATCACGCGAACGACGTAGTCGCCCGGAGCGACGTTTCCGATCACGAACGTGCCGTCAGGCCTCAGCTGTCCGCCACTGGTCATGTTGAATCCGACGCTGCCGGTCTGCATCATCATCAGGATGCCGGTCGCAAGTGGTTTGCCCTCCGAATCAACGGCGGTGCCCGAAATGCGCGCCAGCCGCGTTGGCGACAGCGCGATGTTCAAGTCCGAGATCTTCTGACCGACGCCGACGGTGATCCGCTGCGCTTCACCGGAGTTGGTCGTACCGGGATAGTACGTCGGCGCGTATCCCGAACGATCGTTCGAGACCTCGTTCGAGCCGGAGTTGACGCGATACGTCGCGGAGACGGCGTACTGCCCGGGAGGCAACCCGTAGAGGCGGAATTCGCCGATGTCGTTCGTGGTGCCGTTGCGACCCGCGGGCATCAACTGCCGGCGGCCCTGGACGTACTGCGTGCGCATCGCGGCCACTTGAACGTCGGCGACCGGCTCGCCGAATTCGTCGACGACGCGACCAGTGATGACCGCGCCCCGCGGGAGACTGAAGTCGACTTTATCGAGGAGCTGTGCGTTGCGGACTTCGAGGAGCTTGCCTGGTTCGAGCGGACGCGTCTGCCCGTAACTCAGCCCGACGTAGCTGCCCTTGCTTGCATTCAACGAATAGCGGCCAGCAGCCAGGTCCTTGAATTCGTACGCGCCGTTCGCATCGGTCGTCGCGAGACGGCTGTCGCGGAGTTCCGGCGAGAACGCGCGGATCTGTGCCTTGCGCAGCGGCTGTCCGTTCGCAGCGTCGAAGACGTGGCCGCGGATGATCGCTGTACCCGTCTGCGCGGACGTGTCGCGCGGAGGCGGCGTCTGCGCCGCGCAGACGGCCGACGACATGACCGCCATGAGGAACGCCGCAACAGTCCGCATACCGGGCCTCCGCGTTAATCTTCATATCCTCAATTTCACGAATCAACGGATTCGCACGCGGCTCTGTTCTCTCATGAACTGCTGCACGTAGTAGGGGCCGCCGGTCCCTCGGCCAGTGGATCCACTGGCTTTCCAGCCTCCGAACGAGTTGATGCCGGGCCAGGCGCCGGTCGTCGCGCCGGCGCGGCGGTTTACATAGGTCACGCCGGCTTCAATTCGATCGAAGAAGCGCTGAATCTCCTTCTCGTCTTCAGAAAAAATGCCCGCCGTTAGGCCGTACTCGGTGCTGTTGGCGAGGTCGATGGCGTCGTCGAGCGTGCTGACGTCGCCGACGACCGTAATCGGCACGAACAGCTCCTCGGAGAACAGCGGATGGCTCGTCGGCAGCCCGTCGATCAAAGTCGGCTCGACGAAGTGGCCGTGGGCAAAGTCGCCGCCAGTGAGCCGGCGCCCTCCAGTGAGGATGCGGCCGCCGTCGCGCGCCGCCATCGCAATGGCCTTCTCGTAAGTGGTCACTGCATCTTCGTTGATGACTGGACCGAGGTACACGTCGCGATTGAGCGGGTTCCCGATTGTGATCTTCTTCGTCTTCTCGACGAGCAGCCGCACGAACTCGTCGCGAATCGATTTGCTCAAGTACACGCGCGAGCATGCGGAGCATTTCTGACCCTGCGCGCCGAAGGCCGATCGCATGACGCCGTCGGTGGCTTTGTCGAGGTCGGCCTTAGCCGTGACGATCGCGGGGTTCTTGCCGCCCATTTCGATGATGAGAGGCCGCGGCACTTTTCGCGTCGCGTTGTCCTTGATCAAGTGCATGCCGACTTCTTTGGATCCCGTGAACACGATGCCGTCGACGTCCGAGTTGTCGACGAGCTCCTGGCCGGCCGTTCCGCCGCCGCCGGTGATGAAGTTGAACACGCCGGCAGGAATGCCGGCCTCGACCATCACTTCGAGGAGTTTGTATCCGAGCAGCGGTGTCGCCGACGCCGGCTTGAAGACGACGGTATTGCCCGCGACGAGCGCACCGCCGGCCGGTCCCGCCGCAAGCGCGAGCGGGAAGTTGAACGGCGAGATCACCGCCCAGACACCATACGGTCGGAGCACGCTCGAGTTCTCTTCATTCGGTCCGAGCGTTCCGAGCGCGGTCTCGAATCCATGATGCTCTTCGACCTGGCTGCAGTAGTAGTCGATTAAGTCAGCGGACTCTTCGACGTCGCCGACGCACTCGAGCCTGTTCTTTCCGGCCTCGTAGCCCATCAGCGCCGACAGTTCCCAACGGCGTGAGCGGATGCCTTCGGCCGCTTTCCGTAAGAACGCGACGCGCTCGGTCCACGGACGCGCGCTCCACGCGGGATAGGCGGCTTTTGCCGCGGCGATCGCGTCGCGCGTCTGCTCACGGCTGGCGTTTTGAAACGTGCCCAGCAGAATCCGCGTGTCGATGGGGCTGCGGTCGTCGAATTCGCCGGCGGCGCGAACCTCGCGGCCGGCGATCACGAGCGGGTAGCTGCTTCCGAACGAACTCTTCACCCGATCGATGGCGGCGTCGAGCTCGCGATGCAGGTCTTCCATCTGATCGCCGCTCATCGTGGCGTAGGTAATCTTCTTCATTGGAGAGGCTCGTTCAGAAAGCGGATCAGCGGAGCGATTGTGCGGAACACGTCCAGCATGCCCGGATAAAACTTCGGACCCGTCGCGAAACTCGCCGGAAATTCCTTGCCGGCGAGAAACTGCCGGTAGCGCAGGTAATCCGCGGCTTCATGATCCTTGGCGAATCCGCGCGGGACCCGCTGCAACTGCTCGCCCTCGAGTCCCCCATCGAGCGCACGCTTGAAACGCGGCGCTTCCACGATCGATCGGAAGTGCGTGATGTTCTCTGCGAGATGTTCGCGGACGCGATGCAGCTGGGGCATTTCCGGCGCGTACATGCCGCCGCCAACCCACACACCGTCAGGTTCGACGTGGAAGTACATCCCGGCGCCGCCGCCCTTGCCGAGCGTCCGATGCCAGAAGCTCGCCGCGACGTGTGTCTTGTAGGGCCGCTTGTTTTCGGAGAACCGGATGTCGCGATAGATGCGGTACATGCTCTTCGGGCTGACGTGCAGCTCGGGCGCGACCGTCCGCATGTCGACCGCCAGCCGCTCGAGCACCACGAGCATCGGCCGGCGGACGACAGCGTCGTATTCGTCTTTGCGCGCGTTGAACCACTCGCGCCGGTTGTTGCGCTTCAGGCGGGCGAGAAACGTGAGCGTATCTCTGCTGAAACGCGGCGCGGGCTTCACGCCTTGGCGGTCTCCTGCGCCTGTTGTTGGAATCGCGCCATGCGCTCCTGCGCTTCGCGCGTCAGGTGGGGGACGATGCCGAGCATGCGCTGCATCAGCATCAGCTGACCGCGGTGATGCATCTCGTGCTCTTTCGCTGCCAACAGCAAGTCGAACCGCGTGCGCGACGGCGGCGTCGCGCCGGCTCGGAAGGTGATTTCTTCCGCGAGGAACTTCTCGTCGTTCAGGGCTTCGACCATCTTCGCGAACTCCTCGCCGGTGTCTTTCAGCTTCGCGACGATCTGCGCTTTTGTTTGCAGCCTGGCCTCTTCCTCGGCGACCTTCTTCATGTACTCCATGAAGTCGATCTTCTCGATCGGAATCCGCTCCCCGTGCAGCATCATGGGAAACGTCGTCAACGTCGCGATGTGCGCGAGCGTCTGTTTGACCGATCGCGAGTCGGGCGACGGCTTGAAATCGTACTTGTCTTCGGGGATGTCCTGCGCGATCTGAATCGTGTTCTTCCGCACCGTTCGAAACGCGTTCGCGAGCTCTTTACCACCGTAGTAGGTCATCGTATCTGTGCTCCTTTTTCTTACTGGCCGCAGGCGCGACCACTAAAACCAGTTGACGGGATCTTCTGAGAGATTGATGAACACTTGCTTGACGTTCAAGTACTCGTCGACGCCCCACTTGCCGAGTTCGCGGCCGATGCCGCTCTGCTTGTAGCCGCCCCACGGCGCCTCGACGTAGGTGGGCTGCATGGCGTTGACCCACACGATGCCGGCCCGGAGTTTTTTCACCGCGCGCATGGCTTTGAAGATGTCGCGGGTCCACACGGCTGCTGCGAGGCCGTAGTAGGTGTCGTTCGCGATGCGCAGCGCCTCTTCCTCGTCGTCGAACGGAATGACGGCCGCAACCGGACCGAAGATTTCTTCTCTCGCGATGCGTTGGCTGTTGTCGACGTCGTAGAAGATGGTCGGCTCGACGAAGTAGCCCCGATCGAGGACGCCGCCGGTCGCGCGATTGCCGCCGGCGGCCACCTTCGCTTCCTTCTTGCCGATGTCCTGATACATGCGCACGCGATCGAATTGCTCGCGGCTGACGAGCGGACCCATCTTCGTCTCGCGATCCAGGCCGTTGCCGACTTTGATGGTCTTGGCCTTTTCGGCCATCGCGTCGACGAACTTGCTGTAGATCGGCCGCTGAACGAGGATGCGGCTGCCGGCGGAGCACACCTCGCCCTGGTTGATGAAGACGCCGAACAACGCGCCGTCGACGGCCGCCTCGAAGTCTGAATCGGCGAAGAAAATGTTGGGCGACTTGCCGCCGAGCTCGAGCGAGATCTTCTTGAGCGTGCCGGCGGCGCTGCGCATGATGATGCGCCCGACCTCGGGGCTCCCGGTGAACGCGATCTTGTCGACGGCCGTGTGCTCGACGATCGCTGCGCCAGCCGTCTCGCCCATGCCGGTGACGATGTTCACGACGCCAGGAGGGAGGCCCGCGTCCGCGAAGCTGGACGCGAGTTCGAGCACCGAGAGCGGCGTCTGTTCGGCAGGCTTCAGGACGATGGTGCAGCCCGCGCAGATGGCCGGCGCCATTTTCCATGTCGCCATCAGCAGCGGATAGTTCCACGGCACGATTTGCCCCGCGACGCCGATGGGCTCGCGCAGCGCGAGGCTGATCGCGTTGTCAGGGACCGGGAGCACCTCGCCGTGGATCTTCGTCGCGAGGCCGCCGTAATACTCGAAGCACGTCGCGACGTCCGACATGTCGAACTCGGACTCGACGATCGGCTTGCCGCTGTTGCGCGTTTCGATCTCCGCGAGTTCGTCGGCGCGGTCGCGGACGATCTGGGCGAGCTTGAACAGCACGCGGCCCCGATCCTGCGCCGTGGCGTCCTTCCACGGTCCCTCGTCGAACGCCGTGCGCGCGGCCTGCACCGCGCGGTCGACATCCTGCGCGTTGGCGTCGGGGACGGTGGCGATGACTTCCGTGGTGGCGGGATCGATGACGTCGATCGTTTTGTGCGACGTCGAGGCGACATATTCGCCGTTGACATAAAGCTGATATGTTTTCATGCGCCCAAACCGCCACTATATTCAACAAACACGGGAGCTGGCAATGAGTCCGGACGCGCCGAAGGCGACTTATCAGGACGTCGATTTGATCCTGCGGCTCTACGAAATGCGCCGCGAAACGCGCATGCGCGAAGCGCGCCGATGGTTCGCGACGCACTTCAAGGCGAAGACGATGGACGAGCTCAACGTCACGTGCCCTCCAGGAAGCGAGCCGAACGCGTCGTACCGGATGTTGACCTCGTATTGGGAGATGGTCGCCTCGTTTGTGACGAGCGGCGTCCTCAACCAGGAGCTGTTCTTCCAAAGTAACCGCGAGTTCCTGTTCGTGTGGGAGCGCATCCGGGATCTCGCGCCTCAGTATCGGAAGGCGGTCTCGAGTCCTGTCGAGTGGAAAAACCTGGAGACGGTGTCGGCCGCCTACGTCGAGTGGTGGAATCAGCGGGCCCCGGGAGCCTATGACGCCTTTGTGAAACGCGTACGGGGATGAAGGCGTCCTTGGATATGATGTTCAGCTTCAATCGAGCGAAAGGAGTCAGTCGTGGCTGACGTGCTTGTTTCTACAGATTGGGTCGCACAACACGCCAAGGACGCGAACGTCGGAGTTGTGGAAGTCGACGTCGACACCGCGGCGTATGACCAGGGACACGTTCCCGGTGCCGTCGGCTGGAACTGGACGACGGAGCTCTGCGATACGTTGGTCCGCGACATCATTCCGCTGAAAAAACTCGAGGAACTGCTCGGCAAGAGCGGCGTCGACAACAACACCACCATCGTGCTGTACGGCGACAACAACAACTGGTTCGCCGCGTGGGCGTTCTGGCAGCTGAAGATGTACGGCCACAAGGACGTGCGGATCATGGACGGCGGGCGCAAGAAGTGGCTCGCGGAATCGCGCGAGCTGAGCACGGAAAGGCCGACGCTGGCGGCCAAGACCTACACGGCGAGCGCGCCCGACGTGTCCTTGCGCGCGTTTCTGCCCGACGTGCAGCAGGCGTCAGCGCAAAAGAAGGCGGCGCTCGTCGACGTGCGCAGCCCCGCGGAGTTCACCGGCGAAATCCTCGCGCCTCCGGGCCTTCCCGAAACCTGCCAGAGAGGTGGTCACATTCCTGGCGCCAAAAGCATCCCGTGGGGGAAGAACTGCAACGACGACGGCACGTTCAAGAGCGTCGACGATCTCAAGAAGCTCTACGCGGATCAGGGCATCAAAGGCGACGCGCCGATCATCGCGTACTGCCGTATCGGCGAGCGCTCGAGCCTGACGTGGTTCGTGCTCAAGCACCTGCTTGGCTTCCAGAACGTGAAAAACTACGACGGCTCGTGGACCGAGTGGGGCAATCTCGTCGGCGCGCCGGTGGAGAAGCCGTAGATGAGAGCGGAAGGCTATACGAAACGCCGCCAGCCGCTCGGCGACTGGGAAATCGAGATCGAGACGTACCAGGCCGGCGACGTCTTCTACTGCACGATTAACAACGTCGACCCGGGCGCGCGCTTCGCGCGCGCCGAGGGTGCGACGAGAGAAGAGGCAGAGAGCAAGGCGCTCGAGAAGGCGGAGAAGTACATCAAGCAGACTCGCAGGTTCACGACGACCTGATCGCGACGAGCGCCCTCCCGATAGCCTGGACGGCCTTCCGTACGGCGCGAACGGCCTTCCGTACGGCGTGAACGGCCTTCCGTACGGCGTGAACGGCCTTCCGTACGGCGTGAACGGCCTTCCGTACGGCGTGAATGGCCTTCCGTACAGCGTGAACGGCCTTCCGTACGGCGCGAACGGCCTTCCGTACGGCGCAAACGCCCTTCCGCAGGCGTGACGCACCTATCTCGTCGTCGCGAATACGTCTCGTTTCGCCTCAAACACGAAACTGGGCGTGGGCTTCGAAAGCCTGCTTCGCAGCGTCTCTGTCTTCGCTGGGAACGAGCGGAAACGTCTCCAGCACATGCGCGAACTCCGCGGGCGCCAGCTGATACAGCTGCGCCGCGAGCACTTGCAGCCGTATCCATGCCTCGCGACTGTCGCGGCGCGACAGCAGGCGCGCGAGCGCCGCGATTTCTCGCTCGGCGGACGGCGAATGGCCAGGAGGCGGGATCGGCAGGCGTTCGACGGTCGCCGTCGTGACGTGCGTCGTCACGCGCATGCGCACGAGGTAGTTGACGACGAGGCTGTTGAACAGACCGCAGAGGAAGTACTGCCGCGAGAGGCGCGTCGGCGTGCGCAGGCAGAACAGCGTATGTGTTGAAACGCAGGCGGACGGGAGAATCGCCGCGATAAGCGTCGCCTTGTTCGTCGCGCTGGCGACATCGCGGTACGCCAGCCGCGGACGATCAAATCGATGCGTCAGCAGGCGGCCTGCCTCTGCGCGTCCAATCCGGTGCTCGCATCTGTCGAGATGCACGCGAAACGGCTCGATGTGTTTGCCCTCGACGACCGGTAGGCCGCTGCGCCCGAAACGTCCGCGGTCGTCGCTCGCGTTCAGCTCGCGCCCGAATTGCGCGAACCAGCCGGCCTCGCTGGCGATCGGTGGAAACAGCGTCGCCGCCCGTTCGGCAATCGCGACGTCGAGCGGTGTCCGAAGCTCCGGAATCGCCAGAGTGGAGCCTGAGAGCCGCTCGATGAGATTCGGGTTCAGACGCACGCGAAACCACTCCGAGGTTGCCGGCCGTTCGCCCGCCGCATCGAGCGACGCAACATCAGTCTCGCCGAGCCGGCACGCGATCGAGTGCGTCGGCGAGCCTTTGGTCGCCGTTGTCAGCACGAACTTGACGCTGCGGTGAATCGCGAAGACGCCCTGTTGGTTGTCGAGGCCGACGAGCGCGTCAACCTCACAATCGTTCAAGAGACGCCGGCGCAGAGCGGCGCTGCCATGATCGGTCGCCAGTCCCGCGGGAAGCACCAGGCCGAGCCGTCCGCCAGGTCGAAGGAGCGCAATCGTGCGATCCGTGAAGAGCTGGTACAAGTTCGCATGGCCTCCAGAGGACGATGGGTAGATTCCCGAATCGCGGACGAAGCGAAGCAGCGAGGTGTTGCCATGGCGGCTGCGGACGCGCGCTTCGGAGGAGCCGGCGTCGGCGCGAATCATTTCCCACGGCGGGTTGCCCAACACGGCGTCGAACCCGGGACGCGGCAGCCGGCCGCCGCGCGCATCAAAAAAGACCTCCGGAAACTCAAGCTCCCAGTGAAACAGCCGGCGAGCCGCCGATGTCTGTTCGGCACGTGTGAGATATCGGGCAGCCAGATGTGCCGGGAGTGATCCGCTCTGGCTGAGCACGTGATCGCTCAGCGTATGAAAGGCCGCGGCGGGAAGATCGTCTTCGTGTATCGACAGCCAGATCGCGCACCAGACGTCGGCGATTCGCTTCCAACGCGACAGACCGGTGTCGGCGCGCTGGAGTGATGCGAGCGCCTGTTCCTTCGCTCTCACGTGCTCGAGCGTCTCGTCGCGCGTCAACTCGAGTGAAAAACGAATCGGCAACACTTCTCGCAACGCCCCTTCGACGGCCGCGTCGCCGAACAGGCTCTCGGCATCGACATGAGGCACTCGCCGATGACGCCGCGGTGCCTTGCGGAGATTCTCGACCCACGCGCCCAACAGGCTGTCGCCGCACTGCAGCCGGTGATCGAGAAACGTCAGCGGACGATCCGCGGCAAGCGTGGCCAGCCACAGCGACAAACGAGCAAGCTGCACGGCCATCGGATTGATGTCGACGCCGTAAAGACACCGCTCAGCGACTGAGCGCCGAATGGAGGCGCGCTCCGTCTCGCCGATATCGCTCGGGTGACAGCCGCCGTCGCGGATCACCGCCGCTTCGTAGGTGTGCGCCAGGTAGTGACACGCGGCGACGAGAAACGCTCCGCTGCCCATCGCCGGATCGACGACGCGCAGCGCGAGAATGTCGTGAGGCCGTGCGTTCTGAACGAGCGGGGCAAGCGTCGTGCGGACGAGGTAATCGGCGATGGGTTGCGGCGTGTAGAAAGTCCCGGTCGATTTTCTGACGCCCGATCCGGGCACGAGCCTGACCGGACTGGTCGACGGCTGATAGTCGAGCAGCGACTCGTACACGCTGCCAAGCTGCTCGACGCCGAGGTCTCGATATGCAATCCGCTCGCGGCCGCTGCCGTTGGCTGTCGTTCTCGTCGCGAGCGACAACAGGGCGCGCCGTGCATGCTCGTCGTCGAGATCGCGGCGCTCCGCCAGCGGCGTGCGTGAAGGGGCGAACAGCCGCCCGTTGAATGGCGTGACCCGAAGATCGCCGGCGCGACAGCCGGTGTGCGCGAGCCGCGCGATCGCGCGAAGCGAGTCCCACAGTCCGCGCGACTCGCCGCGACCGGCAAGCTCGACCATCGTGTCGATGGCATAGCTCTGGCGGTAGATGGGATGCCACAGCGGCACAAGGGCGCGCGACTCGGCGAAGAGCAGAAACAGAACGCGATAGACGACCGTGAGCGCCTGGTCGAGCGCGGCATGAAGTTCCGTCGTCGTACGTGCCCGCGGACGGACCAGCGCAGAAAGCACGTCGGCGGACGCGGTGAGGACGCCGTGTTTGAGCGATCGGCAGACGCCGACGCCGTGCTTCTCGGAATCGCCAAGGAGCGCGTCGAACGAACCATGGAGCGCGTTTGTCACGAGCGCGAATGCAGCCTGCGCCTTCGGGTCGTCGGCCACAGCATCGAGATCGAATTCGGCGTACCGCGACGAGTGCGGCCGTGCCGCGTCCATCACCCGGCATGCGCGACCGTTGTAAAGCACGCACCAGCGAGCGTGACGGCGGGTCGCGTGTGCGATTGCCTCGCGCCAATGCAAATGGAGAGGATGTCCCCACGACGCGACCAGCAGCACGATCGGCCACCGACGCTCTCCGAACGTCGCGACCAGCGACTCGCGATTGATGTGGACATCACGAGGAGGTTCGAATCCGAGGGATCCAAGCAGCGGCAGCACACCGTCCTCGAGGATCGCTCGAAGACTGGAGGCGGGTCCAAGCGACAACGACCGGCCACGCGTGTGACGGATCGTGAATTCGCCTGTCGATATTCTCGATTCGAGAAACGACACCGAGAGCAGGTGCCCGGTAAGGCCGAGCGGCATCGCTACGGAACCAATGTGAGCCGCAACGACGGTGGGCGGACGCGAACATCTCCGGTGCGGCGCAACAGGTCTGCCCGTTCGCACTGCGCCGCCAGGGCCTCGTCTCGTACGGCCCTCATGGCCGCATGGGCAAAATGCACTCGCCGATCGAACAGACCCGGCTGCTGAAATGACATGCCGTCGCCTTCAATTGCTGCTGCGATGGCCTCCGACCGGCGACGCCCGGCTTCAGCCAAACGGTGGACTGCCGCCAGCGCAGCGAGCTCCCATGGTTTAGCGGCAGCCGCCACGACATCCTCGGAGACAGCGGAGCCGCTGACACTGACAAGCTGCGATGACACGACGCGCTCTTGCTGGTCGCTGAGCACACATTCCCACATCGAGAGCATGTGCCCGGCCAGGCGGGCGCGTGTTTTTGCATTCCTGGCTTTGGCGATCAGCGGGCGCTTGTTGTCGACGGTGCGTGCCTTGAGCGCTCTCGCGAGACGCAGTCGCAATACGTCCGCGGACACATCGACGCTGTGAGAGTTGATCGCGTTGCTCTGATCGTCGTCGAGCGCGCCGTCGAGCGGATCCGGTGTGCCGACGACAGCCTGTGCACGGGCGATGCGCGCACGGAGCTCGTCGAGAAGCTTCGTCTCTCCGGTATCTGCGCCGATGAAATGGAAGACGTGGACAGCGCGGCGCTGCCCGATGCGGTCCACGCGCCCGATCCGCTGCTCGAGCCGCATTGGATTCCACGGGAGCTCGAGATTGATCACGATGCGGCAGCGCCGGTGAAGATTCAGGCCCTCTCCGGCGGCATCTGTGGCGAGCAAGAGTCGTGCGCCGCCGTTGGTGAACGCGTTGACGGTCGCAGCGCGCTCAGCTCGTGACATTCCCCCGTGCAGCAGCAGGGCCTGTTCGGGAAGCTGACGCGCGAGCCACGCGAGCGTGTCGCGGTATTCCGTAAAAATGATTGCCGGTTCCGTGATTCGACGGAGCAGCCGCCGGATGGCGTGAATCTTCGACTCGGCATTGGCGGCGACCCGCGCCGACGCTGCGAGCGCGTTCAGCAGCCCGCGCTCGTGATTTCGATCCGCAAGCCCAAGGGCCACATGCCAATCTGGCGCTTCGTCGGCGCTCGCCTCGCCGAGGTCGTCGAGCGGAAGAAGCAACTGCGTGCCGATCGATGACTCGACGGAGAGCGCCTCGAGCCGGCGCGTGACCGAGAGAAGGAGCGCGTGTGGACTCGAGTACGCGCGCTTGTGGAGCAGCGCGAGTGCGATCCACATGTCGCGGCTTCTGTCGCCATGTTCC
>Ga0068871_100000687_pt1 | contig 23018 bp, 20 predicted proteins | sample KBSMisM72_FD_72750 | JGI IMG/M metagenome (GOLD analysis project Ga0068871, IMG submission 72750) | Miscanthus rhizosphere microbial communities from Kellogg Biological Station, Michigan, USA - KBS Miscanthus M7-2 | ecosystem: Host-associated > Plants > Roots > Rhizosphere > Soil ...
GCCTTCCCCCTGCCGGCCCTTTGTCCCCCGCCGGCGCGGCTCCGACGTCCGTGCCCTGGCGGCCGGCGCGCTTCACACCTGCGGTGTCGGCACGGACAACTACATCTACTGCTGGGGCGACAATACGTTCGGTCAGATCGGCGTGGGATTGAACAACCTCGGCTTCCGTCCGTCCGGCTTCGGCTACGCGACGTTCACGCCGAAAGCCGTTCGAACTGCCGGCCTCTGAAGGAACACTGCACGTCAGCGTCGCCGGAAGGCAATTGCCGGCGACGCCATCAGCAACAACGCCACCCAAAACTGCGGCCACGCAAACGTCGTCGGCAGCACCTGAAGCACCGCGTCGCGGCCATGCGGAAGCGCGCGCCACGCGTCGATCATGAAGACGGCGAGTGCGACGGCGACGCCGACGGAGCTGAGCGCCCACGGCCAGCGGGCGTCCGTCGCTTCATAATCCAACTGTGTCGCGAGCGTGCCCCACAGGATCATCAGCAGCGCGATGCTGACCGGAGCGAGCACAGGCCCCCACCAAGGAAGCGGCAGCAGGAACAGGACGTCCCAGTCGAGCAGCGTCCGTGGCCAGCCGGATATCAGACGAAGGAACACGTAATAACAGATGTCCCAGATGCCGAACGCAAGCGCCGCATACCCAGCCCGGCGCCGCCACGTCCGTCCCGCGAGCAACCCCAGCGCGGCAATCATCACCAGCGTAGACGCTTCTCGCCACAGTTCGACATTGCTCAGCGCTTCGTTGATCGGTAGCGGGTTGGCCTGATACGGCTCGATTCGATCGACAAGCGCCCGGATGTAGAACACGCTTGCGGCTTCGACCCAGGCCATGGCGATCGCGAAGACCGTGACGATGAGCCAGCGCAGTCTGTCCGAGAAGTGATCGGTCATCGTCCCTCGCACTGGCGGATGCGCGCCTCGACGCGATCGATGACGTCATCGGGGGTCGAGGTTCCGGCGGTCAGTCCCACCACCTGCCCGGCGCCGAACCACTCGGGGCGAACATCTGCGTCGGTCTCCACGTGATACACGCAGGCGCAATGGCGCGCGCAGGTCTTGACCAACTCGCGCGTGTTGTTGCTCGACCGGCCGCCGACCACGACGACGATATCTGCCTGGCGTGCGATCTCGATCGCCGCAGACTGGCGTTCCTTGGTGGGTTTACAGACCGTGTCGATGAACTGCACGTCGGAGTACGGGAATCGCCGCTTAATTGCGTCGACCAGGTGCAACACCTTCTCGAGCGGCTGCGTCGTCTGCGCAGCGATACCGAGACGTGGATGCTCGTCGATGGCGCAGACGTCCTCGTCGTCGAGCACGACGTCGAAGCGATCGAGATCGTCGGTGAGGCCGCGCACTTCCACGTGGTCGCGTTGTCCGACGATGACGATGTGATAGCCGTCGCGGACAAGGGTTGCGACGGCGCGGTGCGCGACGCTGACCAGCGGGCACGTGGCTTCGACGACGGTCAGCCCCAGGGCGCGGGTACGCGCAAGCGTTCGCTGAGACGTACCGTGAGCGGTCACCATCACGACCGGCGTGTCCACGTGCGCGGCCTCCCGCGCGATCGAAATGCCCTTGGCGTCGAGGGCGCGAAGGACGGCGGGATTGTGAACGAGCTCACCGAGAATCGTGAGCGGGCCGGCGTCCGCGTGCTCGAGCGCAAGCGCGATGGCGTCTCGAACACCGAAGCACATGCCGAGATGAGCGGCTCGAACGATACGCATAGACACCGGCCACTTTACACAGACCACTCTGTAATGTAAAGTTAAATCGAGGTCGTTAGTCCGCTGCTACTCGATTTCGAATCGAGACCGAAGCCTGCCCTTGGCGCGAGACGCCGTGTCATCGTGAAAGTATTCGTTCTGCGCCTTTTCCCGAAGCGCATTCGCGTGTGCCTCGCTGAGCGTGCCTTTTCCTCGCGCTAGCGCGAGTTCCACCAGCGTCAGGTAGCGCTTCGTTCGTCGCGACATTGGAGAGATCAGGGTCGCGAGCCACCGTTCAAGAAGCTGGCTGACGGCCGCGCCGACAGCAGAACCAACATACAGAACTTCGCCGAAGTCGGCACCGGGGAACAGCCCTGGATACAGCGCGAACATCAGCACGGCTGCATCCGCTCCGAGCACCGCGCCGAATACGAGCCTCCGGCCAATCTCAACGAGCGGGAGCTCGGTTATTTCGGAGAGCCGGAGGAGCCGATGTTTACTCCCGTACTTGATGAGGGACGCGAGCCGTTGTTGCACCTTCTTGGTGGCCGACCGCTCCGAAAGGACAGCGATGACTTCGAGACAGACGTAGAACGCGAGCCACGAATACAACCAGCTCGCGTCAATCGGATTAATGACGCCCAGCGGGACGAAGAAGATGGCGAGAACAATGACGCGTACGGCGAGAGAGGTTCTTTGACACGCCAGGAACGTGCGGTGTTCGAGCGTGAGGAATGAAAGGAGAGCCCGGTCGCCATACAGGTCGATGTCTTCCTGTGTGGCGTCACGTCCTTCGTCGCCGATCGAATAGGGAGCCGAAGAGAGCACGTTGCACCGTTGTGCTGCGGGTGAGCGCAACACCGAAACACACACGCCGATACCCGCGGTCTGAATGACACCACGTTGTACGTGTGAAACCCGAGGACAGGGACGGGAGCAAGCCAAATGCCCCCGCCTTGGATTTCATATCTTTTGATTTTCGAGAGACTTACATAGTTCGACAAGTCATCGAGCGTCCGATTTCCGGACAGGAGGAGGACACGATGGGTCGAAATAGTGCTCAATTGTCTATTCGTGTCTTAAAGCGCTACGGCGCTGCACACGCCGTGTTTCGCGCCGAGACACTCTTGCGCCCCCGCAAATCGAGCTTCGAACAGAAACCGGCCAGTTTCCGAACGTCGGTCCGCTGGCGATGCATTTGCTCAAGGTCCGGACGCCATCGGTGTCTATGCCCCATTCGCGCGCCACGTTGCGCCAGGTCGTCGCTCCATCTGGTTTTGCGTCTCAGTCGGATACGCTGTCGCCGCGCGGCGCCGAACGACGGACGGAACGGCGTTTCACGCCGAGCGAATTGCGGAGCCGTATTCTTGCCCGGCACAAGTACGGTGAGCCGGTCACCCTCATCGATCTGTCCGTCGGCGGCGTGCAGTTCGAGACGCCGCGCTTGATCCGGCCCGACATCGATGTCGTGTTGGAGATCATCGACTCGCGCACGCGAGAGATCTCGCAGGTGGTCTCGCGCGTGCTGCGGGCGAACGTCGCGGCGCTCACTGGTGGAGTCAAGTACCGCGCCGCGGCGGCGTTCAAGCGACCGCTGTCGAACGCGGCGCTCCTTGTTCCCGCGCCGGAGGCGGCTCGACCTGCCGCTCCTGATTATCTGAAGCTCGAACTCGAGCTCAAGACGATCATCGAGGGACATTTCAACCGCCCTCGCGCCGATGCGACCCGCCGCCACGACGTCTCGTCGCTGCTCGATGCGCTCGCCCATCTTCGTTCGGCGGCCGAGCGTCGCCGGGATCCGATCGATCGCCAGCTCGGCGCGCTGCTTGCGGCCTTGATTCCCGCGCTCCAGCGAAGGGCGCCGGCCGCCGAGGTGCTTCGCACGCTGCAGGATCAACTTGCCGAACAGCTGCCGGTGCGGGCCATTCGTACGGGCGATGCCGGAGACGCACTCGTACCGGATTGCGAGAGCATCACGCTGAATATGTGCCTCGACGCCAACGCCGCCCCGATGGCGATCACGGCGGAGTTTCCGTCAGGGTTCGGTTTGGACGCGTCTCAGTTCCGTCTGCTGAAGCTGAGCGCGTACCTCGTCGGCATGATCGAGCGGTGGGATAGGCTCGTGTTGACCGACGCGGAAGCTCCATCGACGCCGCGCGAATCGCGACCGCCGACGCTTCCGGCAGCCGCCTCGGAACCGGTCGGCCAATCGAACGATCTTCCTTCCGGCATGCACCGCGTCGTCCTGCGCTGCCTCGACGGGCCGCTTCTGCACGGATACTCGAACGACTTCAGTTCCGACCGCGCGTGCTTCCAGTTTTCGCCGAGCGTCGGCTGCCCGGCCGCGGAGCGGATGCTCGTTCCGATTTCCAGACTGAAAGCGGTGTTCTTCGTGAAGGACCTGCGCGGCGATGCTGCTCGAGTCGACACCCAGACGTTCGACCACGTGCCCCGCGGCCGCAAGGTGCAGGTGACATTCCGGGACGGTGAAGTGATGACCGGATCGACGCTGAACTACAAACCGAACGGACAGGGATTTTACTTGCTGCCGGCCAATACCGGCGGCAACAACGTCCGCGTTTACGTCGTCACCGCCGCGATAAAGCATATCCGCTTCGTGTAGCGAGGGCCTTAACGGATTCGTCGCCGACCGAACCGGCGGCCGACGGCGAGACCCGTCGCGACGAGCAAGAGCGAGGCAGGCTCGGGCACGGCGGCGGGGGCTGCAACCGTGACGTGCCAGGTGTAATCCACATCCCAACGGGTCGCGTTGCCAGAACCCGAGATCGACAGGCTGTTGTTCGCGATCGCGTACGTGCCTGAGCCTTGCGGCAGGACCGTAGAAAACAACAGCATCGACCCCGACGGCCGCAGCGAGAAGTTGGCGCTCCCAAGCGTCGGCGCGCCTGAATTCGCCGACTTGAGCGAAAAGATCACGTTCGCTCCGGTCACGTTGCCGGTGGTGGTGATCGTCCATTCAAACGTCATGGACGTCAGCGTGTCGCCAAGCGGCACCGAAAATGCGAACGAGTCGATGTCGACCGCGCTCCCATTCAGGGTCTGAAAGAAATGGCCGTTCACCGTGTTGTCGCCGGGGACGAACGCGAACACCTTGGGCGCGGGCAGGAACTGACCGAGATCGCCGGACGCGATCTCGGAATACGTGAATGGCGTGGCAAGTGCCGGCTGCGAAACGCCCACCACCGCGACGCACACACACGCCAACTGACGAATCCATCGAAACATGTGCGACTCAGTAGAATCGACATCGAACGTTCACGACAATGCCCTAAAAGGGGACAGGATGCGCTTTCGTCTCGTCGAGCCCCGGGATTTCGCCACGTGCCGCTCATTGCTCAATCCGGCGCTTCGTCTGAGCAATCGCACGCTCCAGCAGCTCCCCGACATCTGGCGGAAGCTGGCGACACTCGGCACGTTCTCGATCGTGGAGGATCCGGGCAAGGCGCATCCGGCGTGCATCGAAGGATTCGGCGCCAGCGTGTTCGTCGACGATGGGTTTGTCGACGAGTTTCTCGGGCAGGAGCGCAACTATCTTGATGCCGCGCTCTACGAGCGCCTCATGCGCGGTTCGTCGCCGTTGCTGACGCCGACGCAAATCGCTGAAGCGAATTCGGGCGAGGGGCTCAACCTCGTGGTCCTGAGTTTTGGTCTGCGCGACTACGATCTGTCGAACCCCGTGACGCAGCGAGTGGTGCAGATGGGAAGCACGGCGTTTTACGCCTTGCACGCCGGGTTCCGGTTGAAAACGATGCTCAACGAGGTTTTCGGGGCGCCGGCCGCCGACTACATGAAGGCCGGCGGCTTCCGTCTGCAGCGGGCCTCGGACTCACTCTACTTGTTCGCGCTCCGGCGCGAATGGGTGCAGCCCGGCGCGATCGACACGGTTTCTTCGCTGTTCTATCCGCCCGCCCCGCAGATCGGGTTCTCGCCGTCCGAGCAACGTGTGCTCGTGCACGCGCTGCTGAATCAGAGCGATGCCGAGATCGCGCGCCGCCAAGGGTTGTCGCTCGACGCGGTGAAGAAGACGTGGCGCCGCATCTACGATCGCGTCTCGCGGCGCTTCCCTTACCTCGTGGCCGACGAGCGCAAGTCGGACGGCGGCCGCAGCAGCGAAAAGCGCCGTCACGTCCTCGAGCACGTGCGCGCCCATCCCGAGGAAGTGCGGCCGACATTACATTTTCATGACAAGGCTCAACGGCGTCGCAGGCCTAGAATACGGCGGTGAACGCCGCGGATCACCGACGACGGCTGCGCCGGATCGGCCTGCTGCTTGCGGCCATTCTGATTCCGACCGCCGTGGTCATTCTCCTGGTGGTCCGCGTCGTTCGACAGGAACGCGAACTTGGGGAGCGACGTGCGTCGGACGCGCACCGCGACGCGCGGGAGCAATTGCGTCGAGAACTGACGGCGCGGCTTCAGGCGATCCGCCTGGAAGAAGTCAACCGGCTGATCGGCGAATCGGGCACGCGGCTGCCGCCAGATTCGCCCATCGTCTTCGTCGCGCCGATGACGCACGACGACATGGTCCGCCCGTGGGAAGGGCGCGCCGCTGTGCTGCCTCCATCCGCCGGGTTTCTGCGCCACCAGGCTGACGGAGAGTCGTTGGAATTCCAGCGGCACGACGCGGCCGGCGCCGCCGCCGCGTACCACCGCGCTTTCGCTATGGCGAGCACGCCGTTCGAACGCTGCACCGCCCGCCTGTCACTCGGCCGCGCATATCTCAAGGCCGGAATGACCTTCGAGGCTGAGAGCATAGACGAAGGAACGCTGACAGACTGCAACCGCGTCGCCGATGCCGACGGCGTGCCCATTGCGATCTACGCGGCAGAGCGTCTCCTCGACAGCGGACGGGCTCATGCGCTGGTCACCAACTACGTCGTGCACGCCGTTGACGGACTTGAGTGGCCGTCTCCCAATGAGACCCACGCCTTGCGGTCCCTCCTGCAACGGATGCCGAGCGTCGTCGTCGGGGAGCCGCTCCGGCGGCTGACGCTCACGATGCACGACATCGAGCAAGTCGACGCGCTTGCGCGAGACTTGCAGGCGCATCCAGAGAGACTCCAGCGAGCAGCCCGCACCGGTCCCGGCGACCTCGCGTGGATGGGATATGGAGACGAGCCGTGGCTTGTGACGCTCGTGTCGCCCACCTCGTTTGCCGCGCCCGTCGTCATGGCTGTCTCGTCGCGGCGCAGCGTACCTGCCGGTGTGACGCTTCGTGCCGCTCCCGCACCAGCCGCGATGCCGCTGGGGGACGGCTTCGTGGATCTGTACGTGCAATGGCCACCGGGACGGTTCGCGAACCAGCCAACGATGCCGGCCGCCATGTACGTGGCGCTCTTGTCGGTCGTGCTCGGTGCGGTCCTGCTCGCCGGCTATTCGTTGCTCCGCGATGTGCAGCGCGAAAGCGACACCGCATTGATGCGGTCGAACTTCGTCGCCAGCGTGTCGCACGAACTGAAGACGCCGCTGACTTCGATCCGCGCTCACGCCGAAACGTTGCTCATGGGCCGCGCCGTCGACGCTGACACCACCGGCGACTATCTCAAGACGATCGTCAGCGAGAGCGAACGGCTCGGCCGCCTGGTCGAGAGCGTGCTCGAGTTCTCACGGATCGAGCAGGGCCGCAAGACCTATCGTATGCAGACGACGCGCCTCGACGATGTGGTGTGCGCGGCGGCGCGAACGTTGGCATATCCGCTGGCGCAACTGGGGTTCACGCTCACGATTGAGAGTGACAGCACGGCGCCCACGTTCAATGGCGATCCAGAAGCCCTGACCCAAGCGATTCTGAATCTGCTCGGCAACGCAATGAAGTACTCAGGAGGCGCGAAGCACATCGAAATGCGGGTCGGAACTCGCGGCAACGAAGCCTTCGTCGACGTCGTCGACCACGGCATCGGCATCGCGAAGAACGACCAGCTGCGCATCTTCGAGCGGTTCCATCGCGTCCAGTCTGCTGAGACGGCGGGCATTGCCGGAGCTGGCCTCGGGCTCGCACTGGCGCTCCACGTCGTGGAAGCGCATCGAGGACGCATCGCTGTTGTGAGTGACGTGGGCCGCGGCAGTACGTTCTCAGTGTCCCTCCCCTTGCAGGCAGAGGCATGACCAAGGTGCTCGTGATCGAGGACGACCCCGGCATCCTTCGGACCGTTGCCGACAATCTGCGGTTCGAGAAGTACGACGTCATCACCGCAGTGGATGGCGAAACGGCTTACGTTCTTCAACAGCAGCAGCAACCTGACCTGATCGTCCTCGACTTGATGCTGCCGCGCATGAGCGGCCTGGAGTTGTGTCGCAAGCTGCGGGCCGAAGACGTCCAGGTTCCCGTGCTTGTGCTCACGGCACGTGGCGAAGAAGCCGATCGCGTCCTCGGGCTCGACATCGGCGCCGACGACTATGTGATCAAGCCGTTCTCTGTGCCGGAGCTGATGGCGCGCGTCCGGGCGCTGTTGCGGCGTTCGTCGTCGGGTCTCGCGGCCACGCTCACATTCGGAGACGTAGAAGTCGACTTCCGGCGCCACGTGGCGGTCCGCGGCGGACGCGCCATTGAGATGACTCGAAAGGAGTTCGCCCTGCTTCGATTCCTCGCCTCCCGCGAAGACGCCGTGGTCACGCGCGACGAACTGCTGAACAAGGTGTGGGGCCTCGAGGCGTATCCACTCACTCGAACGGTTGACACTCATGTCGCCGGCCTGCGCGCCAAGCTCGAGGCCGATCCCGCGCGGCCCACCTACATTCAGACGGTCCACGGCGTTGGGTACAAGTTCGTGCCCGACAGGCGCCCATGACGAAGAACACGCTGAAGTCGAGATTCCTGTTCGGCGTTCTGGTGATGCTGCTGCCTGTCTCGGTGGCGGCGCAAGAGGCTCTGGAGCTGTACCAGCGAGCCCTCGTGCAAGAACACGCGACGGGCCATCTCGAGGGCGCTATCGCTTTGTACACGGGAGCGGCCCGCGCAGCGGACGCCGCTCGTCCACTGGCTGCTCGAGCACTTGTGCGCGCCGCCGGCTGCTACGAGAAGCTTGGACGGCAGACGGATGCGGCGAATCTGTACGCGGAGGTGATGAGAACGTATCCCGAACAGCGTGGCGAAATCAGACTCGTTCAGGAGCGCTTGAGGATCCTGCGTCGGCAACCGCCAGTCGGCATGTCCGTTTCCATCATGTCGATGCTCGAGCGCTATTGCGTTCGCTGTCACAACGTGGGAAATCGATCCGGTGGGCTCGACCTCGCGTCGCTGAAGGAGCGGCCGGTCGCGGAGAACACCGGATTGTGGGAGCAGGTGGTACGGCGGCTGCTCGCCAGACGGGATCCGCCGGCCGGCGCGCCTCGGCCCGACGACGAGATGTATCGCGCCGTGATTCCCGGACTGCAGCAGGACCTCGACGCGGCCTACGCCGCCAACCCCACGCAGAGCGGCTCCGCACGCGTGGACGATATCGAACTGGCAGCCCGTCTCGCGACGTTGATCTGGAACGCCGTGCCGGATGCATCGCTGCTCGATGATGCCAAGCGCGGTCGACTCCACGACCCTCACGTATTGAATCGTCACGTCGTGCGCATGATGCGCGATCCGAAGTCGGCGCAACTGGTCGACACTTTCTTCGCGGGCTGGCTGTCGCTCGACAGAATCGAGAAGGCCAGACCCGATCCGTCGCTCTATCCCCAGATCGACGCAGATGTCTTGCACGCGATGGAGACCGAGACGCGACTGTTTCTCGAGAGTCAACTGCGCGAAGACCACGACGCTGTGGACATCTGGACGGCCAACTACACGTACGTCAACGCGCGACTCGCACGCCACTACGGCCTGCCCGACATCACCGGTCAGGAATTTCGCCGTGTGACCTGGCCCGATGACAGTCGCGCCGGCATCCTCGGGCAGGCGGGCATGTTGATGGAGTTGTCGATGCCGTCACGCACGTCTCCGACGGCGAGGGGTCGCTTCGTGCTGTCTCGATTTTTCGGCGTGGACTCGCCCAGCCCTCCCGCAAATGTTCCGTCGTTGGTGGAGTCGCCACCAAAAGCCGGCACGATGCGCGACCGCATGCTTGCGCACAAAGTCAATCCGTCCTGCGCGAGCTGTCATGCGATGTTCGACCCATTGGGCCTGGCGCTGGAGAACTTCGATGCCACGGGTGCATGGAGGACGATGGAAGGCGGGTCGCCGATCGACGCATCGGGCACATTCGTGGACGGGACACACTTCGATGGTCCCGCCGGACTTCGCGCGGGACTGCTGATACATCGCGACGCCTACTACAACAGTGTGACGCAGCAGCTCGTCGCATACGCGCTCCACCGCAAGGGGAGGGCAGGGCAGGTCTACGACTTTGAAATGTCGACGGTTCGCAAGATCGTGAACGACGCCGCGGCCCGCGGGTATCGCTGGTCAGCGCTTCTCGCAGGCATTGCCGCGAGCGCGCCATTTCAGATGAAGCGCCCTGTCCCCTGAAATGACGAAAACTTTGCGACCGCCGGACATCTTCATGACGTCTGCGCGTTGATGCTCCGCTATCGTCTCCGCCATGCGCGTTGTCACAAGAACAGTAGTTTTGGTCAGTGTGTTCGCCAGCGCCTCATCGGTGCTGCGCGCGAAGCCATCAACGGATCACGAGACCGTGCAGAAGTACTGTGCGGGTTGTCATAACGGAGTGATGCGGTCGCCGTCGGGTGCGCTGCTCGACCGGTTCGACACCGCGACGATCGCTGACAACCCGGAGGTGTGGTCGCGCGCCTACCGGCAACTACAGGCGGGGACCATGCCGCCGTTCGGAGCGGCGCGACCGGATCGCGCGTCGTTCGACACGCTGCTCTCGTCGATTGAGACGGCGCTCGGGGCCAACACGCCGCCGCCGGCAGACGCTGCCAACCAGGAGATTGCCGACCGCCTGGCCACGTTGCTGTGGAACACGGTTCCCGACGCCGCACTCTTGGCCGATGCACGACGCCATCGTCTGACGCAGTCCGCCGCGCTCGAGAAGCAGATTCAGCGCATGCTCTCGGACGAACGCGCCGATGCCTTCGTGTCGCGCTTTTTCTTCCCGTGGCTCGGCCTCGATCAACTCGGCAAGGCCGAGCCGGATACGAAATACTTTCCCGACTATAACGTCGCGCTGCGCGACGGCATGGCCACGGAAACCGATCTCTTCATCCGCAGCCAGCTCCGCGATAACCGTGATCCCGTCGCGCTGTGGGATGCCGACTACACGTTCCTGAACGAGCCGCTCGCGCGCCATTACGGCATCTCGGGCATCACCGGTGCGGAGTTCCGTCGCGTCCGCCTGTCGACGCCAGAACGGTACGGACTGCTCGGGCAGGGCAGCATCCTCATGGTGACTTCACGTCATCAGTCCGGCAAAGAGACGTACACCTCTCCGGCGGCGCGCGCGATCTGGGTGCGCATGCACTTTCTCGGCGCGCCCCAGCCGCGACCCTTTCCGGGCGCGCAGCCCGTGAAACCGGACCTGCCGATCACGCCGCAAACGCGCACGCTTCCGGCCGAGCCCTGCGTGAGGTGCCATCGGAACTTCTTCCCACTTGGCTATGCACTGGAGCACTTCGATCCGCTCGGCGGCTGGCGCACGGACGACCAAGGCGGACCGGTCGATGCGTCCGGGACGCTCGTCGACGGCACGCCGTTCAACGGCAGCGCGGAGTTGCGCACTGCGCTGCTTCAGTACCCCGATGCCTTCCGCACGACGATTACAGAGAGGCTGCTGTTCTATGCCGCCGGGAAACCGCTGAATGGATCGCGCACGAGTCCCGAGACGCTCGTGCGAGCGCGACAGGTCCTGCACGCTGCGCAGACGACGCGCTGGTCTTCGTTAATCGCGGCCCTCGTGCGCATGAAGCCGCTGTCGATCTCTTGAGGGCTCGCTCAGAACGCCGCAGATGCTTTTGAACGAGACGGACGCTCATCTCGTAGCCCGCGCTCGACGCGGCGACGACCTCGCCTTCGCACAGCTCGTCCACCGCCATCACTCCAGCGTGCATCGCGCCGCCCGCGCGATTCTCGGATCAGCGGCGGATGCGGAAGACGTCGCGCAGGAGGCGTGGCTGCACGCTTATCTGCATCTTGCACGATTTCAAGGGACCGCCGCCTTCAAGACGTGGGTCCACGCCATCGCTCGGAATCGCGCGGTCGACCACTATCGCTCAGCGCGCCGGCGACGGCAGTACAGTGGCGCCGACCCCGCACAGACGCACGGCGAAGTCCGTTCCGACGACCGATCTCCCGAGGAACTCGCGCTGGATGCTGAACGCCGCAATCGACTCGCGGTGGCGATCGCAGCGTTACCAGGGTGGTTACGCGATCCCCTGGAACTGTGGCACACCGGTCAGTACTCATACGAGGAGATGGCGCGAATCTCTGGTGTGGCGGTCAGCACCATCAAGTCCCGGGTTTGGGAAGCACGTCAACGCGTGACGCAGGTGCTCTGCCCGCCGGGCGCGTAAACGCCTCTGCCGCGCACGTCGTAACCTCAACGGCCACATGGTGATGTATTGATCTTGTGCGCCCCAGGATCCCCAGCTAGACTTCCGGCGGGTCGGGCGATAATGACAAGGGCATGACACGAGGCATTCGAACGGCATTCGCAACGACGGCTGTCCTGCTAATCCTGGGTGTCGCGGGCAATCGCTGGTCGACGGCCGCCAAAGCTCAAGCGCCGAGTGCTCCTGCCGTTTCCCCGCAACGGGCCCTGCTGGATCAGTACTGCATGGGCTGCCACAGCGACCGGGTCAAGTCGGGGGGCCTGGCGCTCTCGAAGTTGAATCTGGACACACCTGTAGAAAACGGCGAGAGCGCTGAAGTCGCCGAGAAGGTGATTCGCAAGCTACGCGGCGGCCTGATGCCGCCCGCGAGTACGCCCAAGCGCCCCGACGCCCACGCGAGCGCCGAGTTCGTCTCGTGGCTCGAAAACAAGATCGATAGCGCGTCCACGAACAGCAAACCCGGACGCGTCGCGCTGCGCCGCTTGAATCGCCGCGAATACGGGTATGCGATCCGCGACTTGATCGGGTTCGACATCGACGCGACGGCCTGGTTGCCCGAGGACAACGTCAAGGGCAACTTCGACAACAACGCCGCGGCGTTGCAGGTGTCGCCGAATTTCATCGACCAGTACGTCTACGCGGCGCGCGCCGTCGCGCTCGAGGCGATCGGCAACCCGAAAGCGCCCGCCGAGACGACCACCTACGGCGACGTCGCGAACATGGTGATCTCGCTGCCGCCGCAAGGCGAACCGGGCACGGGCAGGCAGCAGCATCACATCGAAGGGATGCCCTTCGGCACACGCGGCGGCTTCAGCGTCGAACACAACTTCCCGGCGGACGGCGAATACGAGCTCACGATCGGCGACATGGCGCTCGCGCGCGAAGTGCCGCGAATGGAGTTCGAGAACACGGTCATCGCGTTGCTCGACGGCAAGGAGTTCTATCGCACGAGCATCGGCGGCGACGCCGACCACAAGGCGATCGATCAAACGCTCGATCCCGCGGTCGAGAAGATCAACGGACGCCTGCGGAAGATCCGCTTCAAGACGACACAGGGGCAGCACAAGCTGGCGATTACGTTCTTACACCGCAGCTTCGCCGAGAGCGACGAGCGCGTCCGCACCATTGCGATCGAGGGCGGGCAGGAGCGCATCCAGGCTGCGCATGCGCTGCAGATCCGCGGACCTCTGTCGGTCACCGGCATGAGCGCGTCGCCCAGCCGCTCGAAGATCTTCATCTGCCACGCCGACACGACGGCTTGCGCGAACCGGATCGTCGAGAACCTCGCGCGGCACGCGTTCCGTCGTGCGGTGACCGCCGACGATCTCGCGCCGCTGATGGCGTTCTACAAGTCCGGACACGAGGCCGGCGGTTTCGAAGGCGGCGTGCGCGATGCGCTCAGCGCGATTCTCGCGAGCCCGCACTTCCTCTATCGCGTGGAAACCGGAATCGGCACGGGCCCCACACGCACGCTGAGCGAGTTGGAGCTGGCGTCGCGTCTGTCGTTCTTCCTGTGGAGCAGCCTGCCGGACGACGAGCTGGTGAAGCTCGCCACTGAATCGCGTTTGAGCAAATCCGACGTGCTGGCCGCGCAGGTGACGCGGATGCTCGCCGATCCGCGGGCCAAGTCTTTGAGCAGCGACTTCGCGTTCCAGTGGCTCCATCTGTCCAAGCTCGACGAGATCACCCCGGATAGAACCCAGTTCCCGTACGCGAGCCGGCTCTACGATCCCCGGGGAATGTTCAAGGAAGAACTGAAGCTGTTCATCGACAGCGTGCTGCGCAGCGACCAAAGCGTGTTCGCGCTGCTGACCGCGAATTACACCTTCCTCAACGAGCGGCTGGCGGAGCATTACGGCATCGAGACGGTGAAGGGCGGCGACTTCCGTCGGGTGACGCTCGACAGCCCGGCGCGCTATGGACTGCTGGGCAAGGGCGCGATTCTGATGCTGACGTCGTATCCCAATCGCACGTCGCCTCCGGTACGCGGCGCCTGGGTGCTGGACCGCCTGCTCGGCGCGCCGCCGCCCGAGCCACCGCTCAACGTCCCGTCATTTCCGGAAAACAAGCGCGGTCAGCCGCCGAAGACGCTGCGGGCGAGGCTCGAGCAACACCGCGCGAATCCGACGTGCGGCGCGTGTCACGGTGCGATGGATCCACTCGGGCTGGCCCTCGAGAACTTCAACGCCGTCGGTCAGTTCCGCGCGAACGACTCGGACACGCTGACGCCAATCGATGCGACCGGTCAACTGCCGGACGGCACGAAAATCAACGGACTCGACGATTTGCGTCAGGCGCTGGTGAGTCGGCCGGACCGTCAGTTCGTGCAGGCATTCACGGAAAACCTGCTGACCTATGCGCTCGGTCGAAGCCTCGATTATCACGACATGCCCACGGTCCGCCGGATCGTACGGCAAGCGGCAAAGGACGACTATCGCTTCAAATCCATCGTCCTCGGCGTGGTGGCGAGTGATGCGTTCCGCAAGAAAGAGTTTGACCCACCTTCGCTCGCGGCGACGTCAGCGCGAGCTACGGTGGGCAAGGCCAAAACGGAAGGACATTAGTCATGTCGTCGTTCCTGACTCGAAAATCCCTATCACGGCGCGCGGTGCTCAAAGGAGCCGGCGCGACAATCGCCTTGCCGCTCCTGGACGCGATGATCCCGGCACGAACGGCGCTGGCGCAGACCGTCGCCGCGTCGAGCCCGCGTTTGGGCTTCGTGTACTTTCCGCACGGCGCGCTTCAGGACGAATGGCAGCCGAAGCAGGTCGGTCGCGATTTCGAGTTTCCGTTCATCCTCGAGCCGTTGAAACCGCTGCGCGAATACGTCACGGTTGTCAGCGGTCTGCGCAACAAAGGTGGCGAGAGCTCGAGCCCGCACGGCATCATCGAAGAGACGTGGCTCAACTGCGTCAGTCCGCGGAAGCGCGACGCGAAGACCGGCGTTGGTATCACGGCCGATCAGATCGCCGCACGCCATCTCGGCAAGGACACCTCACTCCCGTCGCTGGAACTTTGCGCCGAACCAGGCGGCATGATCTCGTTCCGCACGCCGAGTCAGCCGCTGCCGATGGAGAACAATCCCCGCAAGGTGTTTTTCACGATGTTCGGCCAGGGCGACACGAAGGAAGAGCGCGTGTCGATTCTGAAGACGACAGACAGCCTGCTCGACTACGTGCGGGAATCGACGGCCAGTCTGAACAAGAAGCTCGACGCCGCTGACCGCGCCAGAGTCAGCGACTATCTGGATTCAGTGCGCGAAATCGAGCTCCGGGTGCAGAAGCTCGAGCAGAATGCGCAGTCGGTCGATCTCCCAGGCGCGCCGCTTGGTCCGCCGGAGGATTTCGGCGAGCTGCTCGGCGTCCAGTTCGAGATGCTCGCGCTTGCGTGGCAGACCAATCGCACCAAGGTCGCGACGATGAAGATGGTGGAAGAGGCGAGCATGCGGACGTACCCGAACCTGGGCGTCCACGAAGCCTTCCACCCGACGTCGCACTGGGGCGGATTCCCGGAACGCGTCGCGAATCTGCGGCTCATTCAGAACTACCACACCGCCGTGTTCGCGAAGTTCGTGAAGCGCCTCAGCGACATGCGCGAAGGCGACGGATCGGTGCTCGATCACTCGATCATCCTGTTCGGCAGCAACATGGCGAACAGCGACGCGCACAACAACGATCCGTTGCCGCAGGCGTTGATCGGACGCGGCGGCGGACTCAAAGGCAACCAGCACCTGCACTACAAGCAGGACACGCCGCACGCGAACGTCCTGGTGACGATGCTCGACCGCGCCGGCGTGCCGACGAACGAGATCGAAAAGTTCGGGGACACCACGGGCGCGTTCTCGGAAGTATGAGGACGTGTTTTGCGGCAGCGGTGCTGGCGCTGGCCGTCGCATCCTCGAGCGACGCACAGTCAGGCGCGGCGAAGACGCCGGTCATAAAATCACCGGTAGTGTCCGGCTTGAGCCGGACGAAAACTCCGCAGAAGAAAGAAGACGTCAACCGCCGCAACGTCGACGGCAGCACGCCGCTGCAGTGGGCGGTCTACAGCGGCGACGTGGCCGAGGCCACGCGCCTGGTGCGCGCCGGCGCCGACGTCTCCCTCGCCAACAACTACGGCGCCACCCCGATGAGCCTTGCCGCCGAAGTCGGCAACACCGACATGTTGAAGGTGTTGCTCGAAGCCGGCGCGAACGTCGAATCGCCGAATGCCGACGGGCAGACGGCGCTGCTCGCGGTCGCGAGAACGGGCAAGGTCGACGCGGCGAAGCTGCTGCTGGACCACGGCGCGGCCGTCGATGCGAAAGAGAAGTTCGGCGGCCAGACCGCGCTGATGTGGGCGTCAGCGCGCCGGCATCCGGAAATGATGCAGCTCTTGATCGCGAAGGGCGCCGACGTCAACGCGCGCTCGACCGATCGCGACTATCAGCGTCACGTTACAGCCGAGGGTCGTCCGAAGAGCCTCGACAGCGGCGGATTCACGCCGCTGCTCTACGCCGCGCGTGAGAACTGCATGGCGTGCGTGGACGTGCTGCTCAAGAACAAAGCCGACATCGACCTGCCCGATCCGGAGGGCGTCTCGCCGCTGCTGCTCGCGATCATGAACGCCAACTGGGATTTGGCGAAGCAGCTGATCGCCGCTGGCGCCGACGTCAACCAGTGGGACATCTTCGGAGAAGCGCCGCTACTGACCGCGGTCGACCTGCGCAACCGGGTCGACGGCGGGCGCGCGTCGATCGATCCGACGAACACCATCAAGGGCGTGCAGATCGTCAACCTGCTGCTCGAGCACGGGGCCGATCCGAACATGGCGCTGTTCTTCAAGCCGGCGAACGTGCGCGGCGGGAGCACGACGTTTACACGCGGTGCCACGCCCCTGATTCGCGCGGCGACCAACGGCGACCTCGAAGGCGTCAAGATCCTGCTCGCTCACGGTGCCGACGCCACTGTCTATATGGCGGATCGCCAGACGCCGATTCACGCCGCTATCTCCGGCCGCGCGACGGAACCGCAGGTGGTGGAGTTGATCAAGGTCCTGCAAAAGGCGGGCACGGACGTCAACGTCATCGCGCTGGTCAATCATCCCGAGGAGATTCGCGGCGGCACGGCGCTGCACTACGCCGTCCGCAAGCGCTACAAAGAGGTGATCAAGCTGCTCGCCTCGTTCGGCATCGACATGAACGCTGTGGATCAAGACGGCCTCAGCGCGCTCGACTACACGCAGTCGCGCGGCTTCATGCCGTTCATGGCGCTGCAAACGCCGTTGTTCAAGGACGAGGCGGCGCTGCTCAAAGAGCTGGGTGCGACCAAGCTGATGACCAAGAGTCCCGTGTGGCCGGTGCTCGGTCCACCGCAGGGCATCTGGGAAGACATCTGGCCGGTCGGCGAGTCGCGCGTGCACGAACCGGTCTACAGGCACGATGCGCCGTAACCGGTCCCTGACGACGTTTGCTTTTATCTCTGTTGTTCTTGCGGGGGTCGGCCTCTTATTTTCCGTCCTCGCCGATATTCGCCCGCATGCCAGTGGCATGACCCCAGCGCTCGTGGCGTTTCCATTCGGCGTTGGCTGGACCATTGTAGTTGCCGCATCCGCACGGCATGGCAAGCGGGCGATGTGGTTGCTGCTGGGTTTTCCGTTCGCCTGGTTTTATCCAATTGTGACCCTCTACTTCGCTATCCGTGCTTCTCTCGGGGGCGGCGTGTAGTCGCCGTCTTAATGTGACCCGGAATGCTTGTTAGGCATCAATCGACCGACCATCGCTCGTCGCGGCGACGATTTCTCCAGGTGGGCGCGGCCGCGCTCGGCAGCGCGCTGATCCGCACGACGTCTTTCGCGCAAGCGAAAATCTCGACGACGGATCTCGGCGGTGCGACGCTGTTTCAGGGCGCCGGCTGCAACGTTGTGGCGATCCCTGGACCCGACGGCGCGCTGATGATCGACGGCGGTCTTGCCGCCAACGCCGACGCGCTGCTCGCCGCAGTTAAGACCGCGACGCGCACGACTCGCATCAACACGCTGATCAACACGCACTGGCATCCCGAGCAGGTCGGCGCCAACGAAGCCGTCGGCCGCGCGGGCGGCGTCATCTTCGCGCACGAGAAGACGAAGACGTACCTGAGCAACACCGTCTACTCGGTCACGTTCAACGGTCGCCGTCGTCCGCTGCCCGAACCTGCGCGGCCGACGAAGACGGTGCGTGGCGACGGCTCGATGGAGTTCGCGGGACAGAAGATCGACTACGGCTACATGCCCGCGGCCCACACCGACTCGGACATCTACCTCCACTTCCCGCAAATGAATCTCCTCGTCGTCGGGGGCGTCGTGTCAGCGGAGGAGTGGCCGCTGCTCGACTACCGCAACGGCGCGTGGCTCGGGGGCCGCGTCCGCGCGCTCGAGCACCTCGCGGATCTCGTCAAGCCCGATACGCGCGTCGTGCCCGCGAACGGACGCGTGATGACCGGCGCCGAGATCGTTCGCCACCGCGACATGTATCAGACGCTGTTCAAGACGATGATCGGCTACCTGAACATGGGGCTCGGTCCCGAAGACGCCGTGACGCGAAATCCGCTCAAGCAGTACACACCGGAGTTCGGCGACCCATCTGCGTTCACGTACGGCGCGCTCAAGAGCATGATGATCGCCTACGTCCCGGACTGAGAGCGGTCGCCGGCAACCTGCTGCTTTCATCAACGACCGAGCTCATTCGAGCGCCAGTTCATCACGAAGGCACGACAGATCCACGAAGGCCACGAAGTGTCTTCGTGACTGACTGGCGCATTTAGCTGGCTCGGTCGCTGTGAAAGCAGATAGGCGATGGAATCCGCGTCCGCCTTCATGTGTTCCGCTTCTCTACCCACCTTGCGCCACCAGGAGCGTCTTGGCGGTGCGCGCGTGGATACTGACCACGGCTCGCGCCACATGCATGCGCTCGCCGCTCACGGCTTCGAGCAGACGGCCTTCGCCTAAGGGCTGTCAACTAGTAGCTGGCGCTCGGGAATATTTGACAATGAGCATATATCTGCTTATAAATGCCTCGTGAAGCGGAAGCCCGGTCAGCTGCTCCCATTGGAAGAGGCGATCTGCCGGTGCGCGGCGGCGCTTCGTCGCGAAAGCGGCGAGTTCCATGGCTACGAGATCGCCAAGCGTCTCGCTGACGAAGACGACTACCGATCGCTGACGGCATACGGGACGCTCTACCGCGCGCTCGGCCGTCTCGAAACCATGGGGATGCTCGAGAGCCGCTGGGAGCATCCAGACATTCCCGCAAGAGAAAACCGTCCCGGCCGGCGGCTCTACCGGCTGACGGCGGCAGGCGAGGCCGCGGTGCGTGAGGCACGTCGCGCTCGCGGCGCAATCGTGCTGCCCGGAGCAGCGCGCCCGGAGCCGGCATGAGTTTCTGGCTTCGGGCTGCCATCGCGTGCGTGCGGGCGTGGACGAGGCTGTACACCTCAGGACTCCCGCCGGCCGTCCGAAATCGCCGGCGGGCCGAAATCGATTCAGATCTGTGGGAGTGGTGCGCGGACCAGGCGAGCGGGCGCCGAGGCGCTGACGTCGTGCATCTGCTGTTACGGTCGGTGTGTGGGATGCCTGATGACGTGGCCTGGCGCGTCGAACTCGGTGCCCTCGGTCCGGTGCCGCATCGAAGTCTCACGTTGATCGGCCAGACACTCGGCGCCGCCTTCGTCCTTTGTGCGATCGGCGCGATTCACGTCGATGCCATCCGGAAGCAATCGGCCGTTCCTTTCGCGCGCACCAATCCCCCTGCATTCGAAGCAGCCTCGGTGAAGGTGAACAGGTCGGGTCGGCCGAATGGTGATGACAAGGTTTTACCCGGCGGTCGCTACATCGCCGAAAATCTCCCGCTCATCTATCTGATCCGGTTTGCGTACGAACGGTCGCCCAGAAGCCGCGGTCTCGCGCCGGCCGATGCCACGGGCGGTCCGGCCTGGCTCATGTCCGACCGCTTCGACATCAACGCCACCGCCAGGCGCGACGTTCCGCTGACCGAGTTGCGATTGATGCTGCAGACGCTGTTTGAAGATCGATTCAAACTCAAGGTGCACTTCGAAGCGCGTGAGATGCCTGTGTACCGCATGGTGCTGGCGCGGCCTCCGAAGCTTGGCTCGCAGCTGACCCGGACCAGCGCCGACTGCGCAAGCGCGCCACTGGATCCGCTGCGCGGGATCGCGCCTGGCGAGGGCTACCCGTGCGGGTACTTCGGACCGTCGCCGAATTTCAAGCTCGGCTCGGAGCGCGCTTACCAGGCGTTCCGCGGGATGACCATGGAGGATTTCGGTCTGCGGCTGCATGAATTTCTCGGCCGGCCTGTGATCGACAGCACTGGCCTCTCTGGATATTTCGACGGCGACTTCGAGTTCACGACAGAGATCGTCATGCCTCCGCCTCCGCCGGGTCAGGCCAATCCCTACGACGGACGCGTTCTCCCCTCGATCTTCTCCGTATTGCCGCAGCAGCTGGGGCTCAGGCTCGACTCGCAACGAGGCCCCGGCGAGCTCCTCGTCATCGATCGCGTCGAGCATCCGAAAGAGGACTAAGAGGGGACACCGTTACACGCTGACGTAGTCGAGAATGATCCGTCGCGCGGAATCGTCGAGTGCCGTAAAGCGCACGCCCCATCGCACGGTACCGCCGGCGTCGGCGCGTCGCACGACCGTGGCACTCGCACTGATCTGGGCCGTGGAACCGGGGACGAAGAACTTCACACGCACGCGCCGCCCTGTGGCGAGCGACTCGTTGGCTTCCAGCAGCAGCCCGGTCGCGGACACGTTCACAATTCGCGCCACAAACGGCTTGACGTCCGCCTCGGCGTCCTCGGCTTTGACGTGCGCCAGCAGCGCCGTCTGCTTGCGCACCCCAATGTTCATGAGCGACTCGAACCGCGCCAGCAGGTCCGCATTCTTGAACGGCTTCGAGACGAAGTCGTTGGCGCCTGCTGCCAGGCATCGTTCGCGGAGCCCGGGACGCGACCTGTTCGCGAACAGCAAAATCGAGACGGTACGCCGCGTGCGCTCGGCGCGAATCGTCCGAGTGACCTGCTCCCCGTCCATGCCGGGCGTCTGAAGGTCCATGACGATGAGGTCCACGTGCTCTTGCCGATGGATCTTGAGCGCCTGCACGCCGGAGTTCGCCTCGAACACCGTGAAGCGCGCCAACGTCACGATCTTGCGCAGAAGCGCAAGGTCACTCTCTGTGCCGTCAACGATCAGAACCTTCTTTGCCACTAGCAACGCCACCCATTTTCTTGATCCTGCCGCAGCAATTGGGGCTCCCAGGAAGATCGCGAAGCACGCACGAAGCGGTTTATTGTACAGAATCGTCGTGAGTCTTCGTGTCTTCGTGATTGAGAAGGCGTATCGCGCTAGCTCAGTCGCCGTGAAAGCAGATATAACGATGCTCAGGAGTGCCGGCATGAGGAACCCATCGGCGTCGAAGACGGTGACAGGACTGATGCTGTCGTGTGCGACCCTACTCCTCGCACATCCCGCCGCGGCCCTCAACGCCGACTACTGGCGAGGCGGATGGCGAACGCCACTCGGCGCTGAGCCGCACATCTACGAGTTCGTGATTCGCGGGCAGCGGGTCACCGGCGTCTACTGCCGGAACTGCTCCGACGCCACCTCGATTGGCTTCATCGACGGGACATTCGACGAAACGGTGGGCATCGACTTCACGGTCACATTCGCCAACCCGGATGGCAGGATCAAATCGATCGCCCGTCAGCATGCGATGCTCGCCGACGGGCGGCTCGTCGTCACGCGGGGGAAAGCCAACGCCCTGACGCTCGTCAAAGATCCGCGCGGAGCCGATCCCGGCGGGGCGCCGGCGTATCACCTCCCGCCGGGCACTCCGCCTGCGTTGCCGCTGCTACGTCCTCCTGGCGGTGGCGGAGGCGCTGGTGGAGGCGGCGGCCGTGGACTGGGACCGCCCTACTGGCAGCCTGGCCCGTTCAAAGCATTGCGGCCGGCGGACCTCGTTGGCACGTGGATCGCCCCGTTCGGCTTGGGCATGGACAAGCAGCTCTTCACCTTTCTCCGCGTCGGCGACCGGCTGCGAGGCGTCGTGTGCGGCCGCTGCGACAACCCCTATACGACTGGCGCGATCGAAAACATCGTCATCGTCGGCGACACGCTCTACTTCGACATCGTGCACGAGGACTGGGGCGAGAGCGACCCGCCGACCTTCCGCCGGACGATCGTGGCGCAGGTCGTCCAGAATGAGATGATCGCCGCGGTTCTGGGGAAGGATCTCGTGATCGATCCTGCCAATCCGCCGGCGCGGCCCGCGAGAGGCGGCTTCACTCTTCTGGGGCCGATTGTTCCCGAGGCGACGAGAGGGAACAGCTCAGAGGGCATCGACGTCTGGGGACCAGGCACCGGCTCCGCCACCAGGCCGCCGTCCGGCAGAACGCCGATCCAGTAATCGGCGTTATTCACGAACTTCGCATCCAGTCTTCGTAGTCGCTTCACATTGCCTCCCTATTGTGGGTCCAGCGCCCGCAATGCGGGCGCAAAGGAGCGAAGCGATGCGGACGGTACTGACTCTGACTCTTCTGCTTTTCACCATGCCTGCCCTGGCGGGAGCACAGGGCGACGCCGTCGACAACAAGGTTCGCTCGCCCTATTTCTTCGTCGAAGGCACGAACCCTGGAAGCGAGTCGTTTCCTCTGAAATCCACGCGGGTGACCGCCAACATCAGCGGCGTCATCGCCGATGTGACGGTCACCCAGGTGTATGAGAACCACGGCGACGTTCCGATCCACGCGAA
>Ga0068871_100000690_pt1 | contig 23007 bp, 23 predicted proteins | sample KBSMisM72_FD_72750 | JGI IMG/M metagenome (GOLD analysis project Ga0068871, IMG submission 72750) | Miscanthus rhizosphere microbial communities from Kellogg Biological Station, Michigan, USA - KBS Miscanthus M7-2 | ecosystem: Host-associated > Plants > Roots > Rhizosphere > Soil ...
CGCCGGAGCCCTTCGCAATGCGAAATAGGAATGAACTTAGGCGCGGACCGACTGCACGGTGTCCAGCCAGGCCTGCACGCGGCCCTTGAAGGGCGCGTAGGTTTCCTTGGTGGCGGCAGTGGCCAGTTCGCTGATCTTGCTCAGCTCGCTGACATAGGCTTCAAACGCCGACTTGGCGAAATCGGTCTGGAATTCGAACGCTTCATGGACCGACTTGGAGCCCAGCACCGACTTGGTGGCGCTGACGGCATCTTCAATGGACTGCTTGGAATAGGAATAGATTTCGCTGTTGATGCTTTCGATGCCCTTGCCGGCAACGGTGGCCGACTTGGTGACGGCATCGGCGGTGTCCTTGCCATAGCCGACGAAGGCGTCATAACCCTTCAGGGCCTTTTCCAGGCCGGTCTTCAGCGCCGCGGCGCCATTTTCCAGTGCGGTTTCAGCCGAGGCAGTCGCCTTGTCACCGGCAGTCTTTGCTTTGCTCATGTCATGTCCTCTCTGTGAGTTGGCGCACGACCGGTTGTCCGGTGGCCTGTTGCAGTGCAACATGACCTATATGATGCAGCCATATGCCTCAGTCAAGAGTTAATTGTGCGCCGCACCATATTTTTTTGCAGTGCGACTAGGGAACCTTGGAAACCTTTGTTAAGCTTTCTTAAACGCCCGTAAAGTATAGTGGATTCTTGATTCTTGCTTGCGGAAATGGTCGCAATTTGATCTTTTGGGGCATACAGGGGTGGTCCGGCTTTGGGAATTGCTTTGTCTTCATCGTTTCCGCCTCGTTTCCTGACCGGGATCGTCCTGGGGCTGCTGCTTGCCGCCCTGACCGACCCCGCCTTGGCCGCCCGCCATCACCGCAACAGCGCCGCCCTGTCCCATCGCGGCATTGTTCGCATGCCGGCCAGCCCCACCGACCCGGACAAGGACGCCGCCCTGATTGTGGATGGCGCCACCGGCAAGGTCCTTTATGCCCGCAATGAAACGGCGGAGCGCCATCCTGCCTCCCTGACCAAAATGATGACCCTGTATCTGCTGTTCGACGCCCTGAAGGCGGGCAAAGTCACCATGCAGACGCAGATGCCGGTAAGTTACCACGCCTCCATTCAGAGGCCGACCAAGCTGGGCCTGCGGCCGGGTCAGACCATCGCGGTGGATTTGGCCATCCGCTCTCTGGTAATCCGCAGCGCCAATGACGTGGCGGTGGTGATCGCCGAAGCCCTGGGTGGTACCGAATCCCACTTCTCCGAAATGATGACGGCAAGGGCCCGACAGCTGGGCATGCGGGAGACCAATTTCCACAATGCCTCCGGCCTGCCCGATCCCTTGCAGATTACAACCGCCGCCGATTTGGCCGTTCTTGGCCGTCACCTGGCTTACGACTATCCGCAATATTTCCCGTATTTCGGTCTCGCCGGGTTCAATTACAAAGGCGCCTGGATTCCCACCCATGACAATCTGATCGGCCGCTATGACGGCGCCGACGGCATCAAGACCGGTTACACCGGCGCTTCCGGATTCAATCTGGTGAGTTCGATCACCCGCGGCTCCACCCACCTGATCGCGGTGGTGATGGGCGGACGCACCGCGGTGCGCCGCGATCTGGAAATGGTGCGCTTGCTGGACCAGACCTTCGCCCAGATATCGGCCAATCCCACCATGGTGGCGCGCGCCTCCGTGCCGTGGCAGCAAGTGGCCCAGAGTGCCCCAGGACCGGCCATTGCCGGCTTCAGCCTGCCGCAGGTTTCCACCAGCCAGTTCGCCGCGCTTTCACCAATACCCAACAATGGGCCTTATACCGTGCCCAACACCGTTCAAAGCGAAGACGAAGACGCCGCCGAATCCATCCGGGCGCCGGACGAGAATATCGCGCTCATCCACGCCGAAGGCGCGCCCGCCAAGCGGGCCGCGGCCGCGCCGCTTGCCGCCGTCGGCCCCGCCCCGGCGGTTGCCGATACCCGCGCGGACAAGACCCTCGCCGCGGCGCAAGCCAGGCTGGTAAAGACCGCGGTGAATGCTCCCCGGCCGCAGATGCGGCCCTCGCTGCGGGAAGATATCAATGAAGGCGATGCCGAACCCGCCGCGCCGGGGCGCAACTGGACCATCCAGATCGGCGCCTATGCCGACAAGGCGCTGGCGCTGGCCCAGCTCCGGACCTATGCCGGCAAGGCGCAGGACATATTGGCCCGCGCTTCGCAAATTGTGGCGCCGCTGCAGTCCAACAATGGCCATGTGATCTATCGCGCCCGCTTCGGCCTGTTCGCCGAACAGGAAGCGCGCGAGGTCTGCAACCGTCTGACCCAGCGGGGCCAGACCTGCTTCGCGGCCGTCCAGACACGGTAGTGGCTAAGATCGTCACCACGGTGGCGGAGCTGCGCGCGGAGCTGGCCGATATGCGCGGTGACGGCAGCAGCATCGGCCTGGTGCCCACCATGGGCGCGCTGCATGACGGGCATGTTTCGCTGGTATCGCAGGCCCGCAAGCAGGCCGACCGGGTGGTGGTCAGCATCTTCGTCAATCCGGCGCAGTTTGCCCCGCATGAGGATTTCGACGCCTATCCCCGCACCCTGGACAAGGACCTGGAAAGATTGGGCGGACTGGCGGACATCGTCTTCACGCCAACGGCGCGGGAAATCTATCCCGACGGCCATGCCACCACCATTTCGGTCGCCGGACCCAGCATGGGGCTTGAGAGCGATTTTCGCCCGCATTTTTTTGCCGGGGTGGCGACCGTGGTGGCCAAGCTTTTGATCGCTGCCAGCCCCGATAGCGCGGTGTTCGGGGAAAAAGACTATCAGCAGCTTCTGGTGGTCAAGCGGCTGGTACGCGATCTGGCCTTGCCGGTGACGATCATCGGCGCCCCGACCCTGCGCGAATCCGACGGCCTGGCCATGTCGTCGCGCAACGCCTATCTGAACGCGAAAGAGCGCCTGGTGGCCGGCAGGCTCAACGTCATTCTGGAAGCCGCCACCGCCCAGGCCCGGCTTGGCGACCTGCGGGGCGCGGAAGCCCGCGCCATCGAGAGTTTGTGGGAGGCCGGGTTCGATCATGTGGACTATGTCGCGATCCGCGATGCGCAAAGTCTCGACCATATCGCCGCGCTGGAGCGCCCGGCGCGGATACTGGCGGCGGTGAAGATCGGCAAGACAAGGCTGATCGACAATAGGGCGGTCTGATTTTTGATGGTCGCGCCGGTAGGTGCTCCCCGTCGCTCCTAGAGCAACCCCAAGACGGCAAGCTCGCGTTGCAGGGCTTCGGGCAGGCCCTTAGCGCCCTTGGTCTTGGCCAGGTCCGGCGGCGCATCCGCCGCTTCCAGATAGCGCCAGCCCTGAAAGGCGCGCCGCGGCCGCGCCACAACCGGCACCAGCACCTTGTCATAGACCAGGCCGCAATGGGGAATGCCGTTCTTCTTGACCGCGCGCAAGGCGAGCAGCTTCTGGCGCGCGGCGACCTGGCCCTTGATCACCCAATAGAGCGAACCGCCGTCCAGAACCTCGTCGGCGCGCTTGGGAGTCATGCGGGTGACGTGGATCAGCTCGGGCTTCTGGCCCTTGGCGCGCTTCTCCTTCAGCCGCTTTTTCTGCCAGTCGGCCAGTTCGGACAGGCTGTCGCAGCCAACGCAAAGCTTGATGATGTGAAGCGCCATGGTCATTTCAATAACTACCGCCATGGCGAAATTCAATCGTCGGCGTTAACGCTCCCGAAATCTTCCTTTATTTTTTTAACCGTAACAGGCGGCAAAAAGTCCGGGATTTTTCCGATCCTTCCGGCTGTGCGTAAGTTCGCGCACCCAGCATGCTTCATCCTATATCAACTCGCCGGTGGGAAGCTGAACGAATGCGTCAGCTTCTTTACGTCAGCAATACCGCACAAGAGATCGGCCTGAGCGACCTGGACCAGGTCCTCACCGCCTCACGCCGCAACAATGCCATGATGGGGATCACCGGCCTTTTGCTTTTCATCGATGGTGGCTTCCTGCAGATTCTCGAGGGCGAAGAACGCGCGGTGCGCGAACTCTATACCCGCATCGCCAGCGACCCGCGCCACCGCAATCCGCGCCTGATGCTGGACCGCGAAATTCCCTGCCGCGCCTTTCCGGAATGGAATATGGGCTTTGAGCGGCCCTGCATGGACGATCCGGAAACCGCCGGCATGTTCGGCGTCGCCCGCGAAGCCATCCATGGCCGCCTGTCGCCGGGCACCGGACGCATCGTGGCCATGATGCTGCAGACCTTTTACGCCGTGCAGCACAGCGATCTGCCGCTTAATCTGTACTATGCTGGCTGAAACGCCAGCTACAACTTCCGCACCCACAAATTCCGGTAATGCACGGCATTGTTATGCGCCTGCAGCATCAGTGCGGCATCGCCATGGGCCTTGTAGACCGGCAGGATGCGATAATCTGTGGGCCCCTTGATGGCGAAATTGTTCTGCACCAGCACACCGTTGAGAAACACGGTGACGCGCGCCGGTTCCGCCAGCAAGCCGTCGTTATAAAAGCGCGGCGCGTAATAGACGATGTCATAGGCCTGCCAGTTGGGCGCGGGCTTGAGCGCATTCACCAGCGGCGCGGCCTGTTTGTAGATCGCGCCCGCTTCGCCATTGACGTAAGTGGGGTTGTCATAGCTGTCCAGCACCTGCACTTCATACAGGCCCTGAAGATAGATGCCGCTATTGCCGCGATCCTGTCCCTTGCGGTCGGGCGGCAGCACCGGGACCATCCATTCGACATGCAATTGAATGTCGCCGAATTTCTGCTTTGTCTGGATGTGGCCGGCCTTGGGCTGGTCCACCAGCTCGCCATTTTCCACCGCCCATTCCGCCGGCCCGCCATTGACACTTTCCCATCCCGTAAGGTCCTTACCGTTGAACAGAAGAGTGGCATCAGACGGCGGATCGCCCAGCCGCTTGCCGGGCTCCACCTTGGGCGGCACCGGCGACCAGATTTCCGTCAGCTCCGGCTTGGGCGGCGGATTGCCGCCGGGATAGGTGGCCTGGGCCAGCGCGGTTGCGGGCAGCAAGGCCAGCAGCAAAGCAAATTTCTTCATCGCGGGTCGGGCTCCTGAATGAGGCTAGTTGGCGAACAGGCCGTTTGGCCCGGTCAGGTCGCTGATCAGCATCAGCTTGACGGCGAACTTGTCGGTGACCGAGGTCAGCCCGAAGCCCATGCCCGCCTCGATGGATATGGGATTGCCGGTATAGTCCACCACGCCCCAAAGCTGGTGGGATTGCTGGCTGGCCGGCAAGAAGCCCCTGAGTTCGCCGAAATCGTCATATTCTTCCGCGGCAACCGTCCAGCGTTCGTCGATCCTATAGTCCAGCCGGGTCGCAGGAACGAATTCCAGCCGTGAGAAGCCTTTGTAATTATTGTCCAGGATGGGATTGACGGTGAGGCTCCAGCGGCGATCCTCGCCGAAGCGCCAGCCAATGATGGGGCGGATCTCGCCGGTATTGACCTGCGTATCCCAGGTTTTCTCGTTCCAGCTGAATTCGAAATTGACGCCGTAATAAAAATCCTTCTCGGCATTGCCGGGCTGGACAAACAAGGCGCGCAGCTTGAAACCGTTATAGGTCCAGTCCTGGTTGCTGGAGTGGGTGAAAAGCGGCATGTACAGCCCGGCTTCGAACCAAGGCGTTACGCCCAACGCCCATTCGGTGACGCTGCTATAGGTATGGTTGTCCACCAGCCCACCGGGAAAATCCGGGGTCGTGAGGCCGTCAAAGGCATAATTGTTGTGCCAGGTCAGGCCGACCTGGCCGGGCGGCATGATCTCGCCGGTATAGACCTGGATTTCGTCCGTCACCGCCACCGCGGGCGTGCAGGATAAACACAGCAAGAACAACACGGTCCGGCTAAGCGGCATACCAATCCCCTGGCGTGACGGCGCGGCCCACCCATACAACAGTCCCAGGCCGCTTCCTGATTTCGCGAAGCACTCTCACACAAAAATCAGCTATACGCTTTCGTATGTTTTTCCCGGCCCCGCGTTCCGGCGCGGGACGGCAACCGATCGCATGGGGGTCCAATGATCTGTGTTCCCAGAAGAGCCGTTCAATCGGCCTTGGTGCTGCTCCTTGCCGGCTTCGCGGGACCCGGTCTGGCACAGCCGGCATTGGAAGCCGACCTCCTGATCAAGGGCGGCCAGGTCGTCGACGGCACGGGCGGGCCTTGGATACGTGCGGATGTCGCGATCAAGGGTGACAAGATTGTCTATGTCGGACGGGCGCCGGTACAGGCCAAGCGCGTGATCGACGCCGCCGGCAAGGTGGTATCGCCCGGATTTATCGACATGCACAGCCACTCGGAATTCGGCCTGGCCTTTGACGGCCGGGGCCTCAGCAAGGTCACCCAAGGGATCACCACCGAAGTGATGGGCGAGCATCTATCGGGCGGGCCGGTGTTGGGCCCGGCGGTGGACGATCCCATGATGGTGACCCCGCCGGTCAAGCGGAGCTGGACCACCCTGGGCGGCTTTTTTTCCTTCCTGCAAAAGAAAGGCATCGGCCCCAATGTGGTGTCCTATGTCGGCGCCGGACAGGTCCGCGCCTCGGTGATGGGTTACGACGACCGCCCCGTCACCGCCGGCGACATGAGCAAGATGAAGGCGCTGATCCGCCAGGCGATGCAGGAAGGCGCCATCGGCCTGTCCGCCGGTCTCTACTATGTGCCCAACTCTTTTTTCGACACCGCCCAGATGATCGAACTGGCCAAGGTCGCCGCCGAATATGGCGGCATCTATACCGTCCATATGCGGGTTGGCCCGGGACATTCGGGGTTGGATGAAACCATCGCCATCGCGCGCGGCGCCAATATCCCGGTTGAGATCCTACATGTCGGCAGCAGCATCGCCAGGGATCCCGATTTCGCCCCGACGGTGGAGCGTGCGCGCGGCGACGGCGTCGACGTCACGGCCAACGCCTATCCCTACACGATCGGCTGGACCTATGTGCGCCAGCTGCTGCCGCTATGGGCGCAGGTGGGCAACGCCGCCGCCATCACAGCCCGCCTCCAGCAGCCGGAAAACCGCGCCCGCGCCATCAAGGAACTTCAGGAGCAGCCAGGCCTCTACAAGGACTATCACCTCAGTTCCGCCAATCTCGAATATGACGGTTACACGCTGCAGCAGATCGCGGACCGCACCCATGTTTCGCCGGAAGAAGCGATGGTCGATTTCCTGATCAAGCAGAAAGCCGAAGGGTTCCAAATCGGGCCGCCCGATCCCAGCATTGACGCGGCCGTGGCCGCGGCTTTTCGCTATTCCTGGGTGGACGTCGGGTCGGATGGCATCGCCCTGCCCGCCGGCGTACATACATCCTTCGGCCGCCCGCATCCGCGTTCCTTCGGCAGTCATGCGCACATCCTTTCAGACGTGGTGCGCGAGCGCCATGTCATCAGCTTGGAAGAGGCGATCCGCAAAATGTCGTCCCAACCCGCCAACCGGCTGGGGCTGCATGATCGCGGATTGATCCATCAGGGCATGAAGGCCGATATCGTGGTGTTCGATCCGGCCACGGTCCGCGATATGGCGACCTACGAAAAGCCCGATCAGTATGCCCAGGGCATATCCTGGGTGCTGATCAACGGCAAAGCGGTGGTGGCGAACGGCATGCCGACCAATGCGCTGCCGGGACGCATCCTGCGCGGGCCGGGCTATAAGCCGGGTACGCCCTGATCGGCGAGGCGGCTACGGCGTCTCGCCGGCGGTGAAGCCGCCGCCCATGACCTTGAACAGACTCACGGAAGCAGCCAGCCGCGCGCGGCGGACATCGGTGAGTTGATCCCGGGCGGCATAGAGTGCGCGCTGGGCGTCGGTCACCACCAGGAAATCGGCGGCCCCGGCAAGATATTTGCGCCTTGCGGCGCGCAATACCTTTTCCGCCTGTGCCACCTGCTCGCGCAGCGCCGTCTCCTGCGCGCCCAGATGAGCGAAGCTGCCCAAGGCATTCTCGACATCGGAGAAGGCCGCGATCACCGCGGCGCGATAGGCCGCCAGCAATTCATCCTCGCGGGCCTTGGTCTCATCGATCCGCCCCTGCGTCCGTCCGCCATCGAAGATGACCTGCGCCACGGCAGCGCCGGCGCCGGCAGCCAGACCAAGGCCTGGCAGGGTGTCGATTGCGGCCGCCAGCGCGGGATAGGCAATGCCGCCATTGGCGGTGAGACTGATGGCGGGAAAGAAAGCAGTGCGCGCCGCAGCCAGGTCGGCATGCGCCGCCACCAAATTGGCTTCCGCCGCGATGATGTCGGGACGTCTTGTCAGCAGGGCGGAAGGAAGGCCCGGCGCAACCGCGGGCGGCGCCAGCCCACCCAATCCGTCACCCTTGACCGTAAAACCTTCCGGAGGCCGCCCCAGCAGGATTGCCAGCGCATTACGTGCCTCCAGCTCCTGCTGCTCCAAGGGCGGCAATGCCGCCTCTTCTGCCGCCATGGCGGCGTGTTGCGCCAGCAGGTCGGCATTGGCGGAGAAGCCCGCCGTCACGCGCCGCTGCACCACAGCCAATATTTCCTGGGACGTTTTGAGATTGGCCCGCGCGACGGCAAGGCGCTCGCGCAAGGAAAGGACTTGAAAATAAGTGTCGGCGACGCTGGAGGTGGCGGTCAGCGCCACGGTGGCACGATCGGCCCGACTGGCACGCAGCGCGGCATGGGCGGAATCCGCCAGGTCGCGGTTCTTGCCCCAGAAATCCAGTTCGTAACTGGCCTGCAGGCCCGCATTGTAATCGGTCTCATGGACAGAGACGCCGTTCGCCTGGCCGTACAGGCTGTTGACGGCCCCGTTCGCGCCCAGGCTCGGCAGCAGCGCGGCGCCTGCCTGGCGCGCCCGCGCATCGGCTTGCCGCACCCGCGCCGCAGCTTGTGCGATATCGAGATTGCCTGCCTGGGCCTGATCCATCAGCGCTGTCAGTTGAGGATCGCCGTAATTTGCCCACCAGTCGCGCGCCGGCCAGATCGGCGCATTCTCTACAGCCTGTTGTTCAAAGCGGGCCGGCACGTCGCCGGCTTGCAGAGCGGGCAGCGGCGTTGTGGAACAACCCGCAACCAGGGCCGTGAAGGCGCAAGAAACAATCGACCAGCGCCTCATGCCACGTCCCGCCCGGATTTCAACGAAGGGCCGCCGAAACGCTCCGCCAGAGCCGGCAGCACGACCAGATTAAGAAACGTCGAACTGATCAGGCCGCCCAATACCGTTACCGCCATCGGGCCTTCAATTTCCTGGCCCGGCTGATGCAAGCCAATCGCCAGCGGCAACAGGCCCAGCGCCGTCACTGCCGCCGTCATCAGAATGGGGACCAGCCGCTCCTGCGCGCCGCGCAGGATGGTTTGCCCGTTCCAGGCCGCACCTTCGACTTCGACAAGATGCTCATAATGCGCCAGCAACAGGATGGCATTGCGGGCGCTGACCCCGAAAACCGTCACCAACCCCACCATGGCGCCCACCGACAATCCACTGCCGGTCAGGACGATACCCACCACCGCGCCGATCAGGCTGAAAGGCAGGTTGACCAGTACCAGCCAACTATTGGACCGCCAATGAAAGCAGATGAACAGGATCATGCCGATCAGCACTGCGGCAAAACCGCTATAGAGCAGGATCTGGTTTTGCGAGGCGCGCTGCGCTTCGGCGGCGCCGGTGAACTGGACATAGACACCGGGCGGGAGCGTCAGCGCGGCGACCTTGGCCTGGGCATCCCGGGATGTGGCCTGCAGCGAGCGGCCCACCACATTGAAGGTAAGCGAAACATAACGCTGCCCGCCGTCATGGGCGATTTTGAAACGCGTTTCGGTCGGCGCGACTCGCGCCACCTGCGACAACGGCACGGGACCGAAGGGACTGGCGATCATCAGCGAGGACAAAAGCTCGGGCCGGTTGCGCGAGGCTTCCGGCAACAGCAGCTCGACATCGACAATCCGGGTGCCGGCATAGGTCTGGCCCACCGTGACGCCGGCATATTCGGTCTGCACCGCGTCCAGCACGTCCTGCATCTTCAGGCCGTTGGCGACCAGAGCCTCGGGGCGAATCTGCAAGGCGAAGGTTGGCGTGCCGCTCTGCGGCTTGAACTGGAGATCGGCGATACCGGGAGTGCCGCGCAGGGCTTGGGCGATATGCTGGCCGGTGGCGTCTAAAGTGTCGAGCTGATCGCCGAATACCTTGACCGCGACGTCGGCGGTTTCGCCGGTCAGGCTTTCGCTGATGCGGTCGCCCAGGAAGGTAACCACCTCGCTCTGCAATCCGGGATAACGCGTCAATATTTCCCGCAAGGCTTGCTCGGCCTGGTCCTGGTCGATGTCCGCATCGGCTTTCAGTTCGACATGAAATTCGCTCTGATGCGGGCCCCAGGTATCTTCGCCCAGGGAGGCACGGCCAATCTGCTGCTCAATCGTGGCCACATAAGGAAGCGCCAGCACGTCCTTGCTGATGCGCTGGCCCACCGCCATCATTTCTTCCAACGAGGCACCCGGGGTGGAACTGGAGACCTGCATCACAAAATGGCCTTCGCGGAAATCCGGCATGAAGCTGCCGCCCAGGAACGGCAACAGCGCGCCGGCGGCGATTGTCAGCACCGCCAGCGCCGCTATCACAATGCGGAAATTGTCGTAGACGAAGCCGACACCCCGCTGCTGCCAGGCCCTCATCCGTTGAATCCAACCGAAGTCGGCATGATGGTCGCGCGCCCTGAGCATCAGCGCCGACAAGGCCGGTGCGGCGGTCAGCGCCACCGCCAGCGAGGCCAGCACCGCCAGTATGAAGGCCAGCGCAAGCGGCCCCACGAACTTGCCCTGCACGCTGGTGGAAAACAGCGCCGGCAGGAACACAATGATGACGACCAGGGTGGCATAGACCACCGGTCCGCGCACTTCCAGGGTCGCGTCGCGGATGACGTCGAAGCGTGAACGGGGCTCGGGCAGCCTGGCATTCTCGCCCAGCCGGCGCAGGATATTCTCGATACCGATGATTGCGTCGTCCACCAGCACGCCCAGCGCCACCGCGAAACCGCCCAGGGTCATGGTGTTCAAGGTCAGCCCCATGCGGTCCAGCACCGCCACCGCGGCCAGCAGCGACAGGGGAATTGCCAGGAACGTGATGAAGGCGGACCGCCAGTCACGCAGGAAGAGATAAAGTATCGCCAGGATCAGGATGGCGGCGATCACCAGCGACTGTTCCAGCGAGCCCAGCGCGCGTTCGACGAAATTCGCCGGGCGATGCAGCGCCGGATAGATGGTGATGCCTTCGGCTTTCAGCGCCGGGGTCAGCTGCGCCAGGGCATGTTCCAAGGCGCGGGTGGTCTCCAGCGTGTTGGCGCCATACTGACTGGCCAGCGACAACAACACGCCAGGCCTTCCCATGATCAGCGCGTCGCCCGAACGCAGCGCCGGGGCCTCGGTCACCGTGGCGATATCGCCGATGGTGACGGGGCTCTTGCCGCGCACCGCCAGCACGGCGCCCCGGATGGCCGAGGGGTCGGGCGCCGGCACCGGCGTCTGGATCAATATCCGTTGATGGGCCAGATCGACAAAGCCTGCTCCGCGCAGGGCCAGTGCAGCGCGGGCGGCGTCCGCCAGGTCCGTCAGGGTAAAGCCATAAGATGCCATGCGGGTAACATCGGGCTGAATCTGGATTTCCCGCACCGCGCCGCCGAAAAGGATGACATGGGCGACGCCGGGCACCGCCAGAAGAGCCGGCTTCATCACCCATTCGGCGCGGTCCCTGAGCTCGAATGCGTTAAGTCTGTCCGAGACCAGACCGATCTTCAGCAGGTCCATGGTGCTGGAGGTCAAAGGAGACAATTTTGGCGTACCGACGCCGGCGGGCAAGGCACTGCCCAACTCACTCAACCGTTCCGATATACCCTGCCGGGCATTATAGAGATCGATATTGTCGCTGAACTGGATGGTGATCAGCGACAGGCCGGGAATGGATTCCGAACGCAGCGTGGCAAGGCCCGGCGTCCCGTTGACGGCGTTTTCGATCGGCTTGGTGACAAGCTGTTCGACCTGCTGGGCGGTGAATCCGGGCGCCTCGGTCTGGATGTCCACCGTCGAGGGCACGAAATCCGGAAACACGTCCAGCGGCGCGCTGCGCGTCGCCCATAGCCCGGCCAGCATCGCGAGCAGGGTCAAGGTCGCAATCGTGCCTGCATAGCGCACGCACAGGCCGACAAGCCAACGCATGCCCTATTCCTCGACTTCGGTGCTGGGATTGGCTTCATGCGCCAGCAGCAGCCCGGCGCCGTCCATCACCAGCCGGTCGCCCGGCTTGACGCTGGTCACGAAATAGCCGTCGCCTACCGGCCGGCTGATATCCACCCGGGTACGCAGAAAGGTTTGCGCGTCCTTGCCGGAAACCGTCTGGACATAAACCCAAGCCTCGCTTTCGCCGAACACCACAGCCTTGGCGGAAACTTTCGCACCCGCTTGCGCCGCGCCGATGGGAATGGCGGCGATCACCCGCTCGTTCTGGGCCAGATCGCTGCCGTCCACCAAGGCATAGAAACTCCGCCCCGGTACGGCAGCGTCGGCAGGCGCGTCCCAGATGGTATGGGTGGTCCAGCTTTTGCTGTCTGCTCCCATGCGGCTGATTTCCAGCGTCCTGGGCGCCGCGCCACCTGTCGCCGCGAATGTCGCGCGCACCAGCACCGCGGCTCCGGACGCCAGCTTTCGCATCGCCGCCTGGCGCGATTCCGTGTCGCGCCAGGGCGAGCGCAGCCCAAAGGCGGCTTCGGTTTTGCGCCGGGCCAGCGCCAGCGCCGCTGCGTCGGCGGCGGCCTTGCTTTGCGCCACCTCCAACTGCTCGCGCGAGATCGCGGCATCCTCGCCGGTCGAAAGTGCACGGGCGCGCGCGGCCGCCGCCTGGCTTTGTGCCGCCGCCGCCTGGGCGGTGAGAAATTCGGAATCCGCTTGGGCGATGGTGTCCAAGGCGGTGACCACGCCATAGCCGTTGATGCGGCCGGTAAACTGTGCCGCTGCCGCCGGTTGAACCGTGATGCCCAGGCTGGCAACTTCTTCGGCCTTGAGCGTGACGCCCGGCGTTTCCGCGCCTTCCTTTTCGGCTTTCGCCGGCTGATCGCTCTTACCGCAAGCCGACAAAAGCAGCAGCGTCGCAACAAGGGCTCCCGCCGCGCGCATCATCCTGCCCCCGTGATAGGCGGATGTGTGATACTGTTATGACAGTGCATGCGTGATCTCCCGGATACGGAGTATCATGCCTGTGCAGGTCAAGTGCCACCAGCCGATGCCATAATTTTTGCCAATTTTCAGGGCGTTTCCGTGCCGTCCTGCAACAACGGAAAGACGATCTCCAATGTCAGGCCGGGTTCTGTCCCGTCCTGGATACGGATGGTGGCGCCGTGCAATTCCGCGATGGCCATGGCCAGGGACAGCCCCAAGCCATGGCCGGGCTTGGACCGGCTGGCCTCGCGGCGGTAAAGCCTGCGGAATAGCCGCGCATGTTCTTCACGCGGCACGCCTGGACCGTCGTCGCTCACCCGCATCACCACGCGGCCTGCCTCGCGCGATACCGACAGGCAGATGCAAGTGCCGGCCGGCGTATGGACAATGGCATTTTCGATCAGATTGGACAAAAGCTGGATAACAAGCTGACGATCGCCGCGAACAAATTGCCGTTCCACCTTGCCGAGTTGCAAAATGTGACCGGCCTCGTCAGCCACGGGTTCGAACAGCTGGCGCATTTGTTCCAGCAGCTGGCCGACATCCAAAGGCGCAAAAGCGGCACGCCGGACGCCGCCCTCGATCTGGGCGATCCGCAGCAGCGCGGCAAACAAGCCCAATATCTCGTCCGCCTTGGCAATCGCGGCTTCCAGGGCATCGCGATAGTCCTCGACCGTCTCGCTGCCGGCGCGCGCACGCTCCAGGCGATGGCGCAGATGGGTAACCGGTGTCCGCAGGTCATGGGCGATGTCGTTGCTCACCTGGGAAAGATTTTCCATCAACGCCGCTATGCGCGACAGCATTTCATTGATGGTTTCCGCCAGCCGGTCGAGTTCGTCCTGAGTGCCCCGCACCGGAATGCGCCGCGTCAAATCGCCGTCCATGATGTCCCGGCAGGCCCGGGCCATGGCGTCGGTGCGCCGCAGAAAACTCCAACTCACCAGGCTGCCGCCCGCGACCGCAAGCAGCATCGCGCCCGCGAACAGAAGCAACATCACCTTCAGGATATGGGACTGGACCGCGTGCAGTTCGGTGGTATCGCTGCCGGAAAACACGTAGAGACCGGGCGCCAGCAGCGCCCCCACACCCAGCACTTCGTGGCCGCGGCCGCCTGAGGAAAATGCCACTTGGGAAGCGCCCGCATGCGCGGGCAAGGCGGGCATATTGCCGTCCAGCACCTTGCCGTCCTGTTGCAACAGATAGGAACCCGCGCTTCCAGGACCCGCCATCAGCTGATGGATCACCTCGCGCGCTTCGGGAATGCCCTCGCTGGCATAACCGTCGCGAATGGCGGCGACATCGGACGCCGAAAAGGCCACGATCTGGTCGCGCAAGGCCTGGTTGGTGGTCACCAGCACAAGGCTGCCCATGATCACTACCGACACGGCGAAAATACCGGCATAGATGGCGGAAAGCCGGAAGCCTTCGGTGCGGAGAAATCTAATCCGCACGCAGCGTATATCCCGTTCCGCGCACGGTATGGATCAGCTCGGCGCCCTGGCCGCGGTCCACCTTGCCGCGCAGCCGGCTGATATGGGTCTCCACGATATTGGTGCGCGGATCGAAGTGAAGGTCCCAGACATTTTCCAGCAGCATGGTGCGCGTGACGATGCGGCCCATATTGCGCATCAGATATTCCAGCAGGCGAAATTCCTGGGCCTGCAATTCGATCACCCTGCCGCCACGATGCACGGTGCGCCGGATCAGGTCCATTTCCAGATCGGCGGCTCGCAGGCGTACCGGTTCGCTCTCCTGGTGCACGCCCCGCCGCGCAATGGCATTGACCCGCGCCAGCAATTCCGGAAAAGCAAACGGCTTGACCAGGTAATCATCGCCGCCGGCCTGCAGACCCTCCACCCGGTCGTCCAGCCCGCTCATGGTGGTGAGAAAAAGCACCGGCGTGGAATTGGATTGCGCGCGCAAGCGGCGCACCAGGGCGAGCCCGTCCAGGCCCGGCAGCATGCGGTCCACGATCAGCGCGGCATGGCCGCCGGCAAGGGCAAGTTCCAGCCCCTGCAGCCCATCGGGGCTGACCGTGACCTCATGGCCCGCGCCGGTCAGGGCATAGACGATGTGGGAGGAGGTTTCCTCGTCATCTTCAATCAACAGAATTTTCAAAAAAGGCGCCCCGAAAGGATGAAACATCATTGTCCGGCCAATGGTTTGGGGATGCAAGACAAGGCAAAAGGGCGGACGACGCTTGATTTTTTGTATAGAAAGGTCCAGGGGTTCGCACGCTGACGTAACATCCGTTTTTTCAACGGGTTATGGCGGGGCGAGACGGCCGACTTCGGCCACCAACCGCCCCGCCCGTCCGGCGTATCTCTCCAGAGGCTTTCGGACGGTCTATAATGGCAGCTTGAGGGACAAGATATGTCGGGGAAAACAGTCCGGCTATTCGCCGTTTGCGTCCTGCTGATGGCGGGCGGCCTGCGCGCATCGGCTGAAACAACCGAGCCGACTGAAACCGTCACCGTCACGGCGAACAAGTTGCGCGAGATATTCCACAAATTCGCCAAGACCTTCGCCGCCCCGACCAAGATCGGGGGCAAGATCGCGCGCTGGGAGCGCCCCATATGCCCGGTCGTTATGGGCCAAAATCCCCACTTCACCGCATTCATCGCCCAAAGGATCAAGTATATCGCGCTGGCGGCCGGCGCCCCGTTCGATCCCGCGCCGTCCTGCACACCCAATATCGAGATCGTCTTCACCACCGCGCCGCAAGCGTTGATGGACAATGTTCGACAGCACACCGTTGACTATCTGGGCTTTGCCGAAACCAACGCCCAGCGCGATAAACTGGCGATGGTCACCCGGCCCATCCAGGCCTGGTACGCGACCGAGAGCAACGACGCGAACGGCAGGCGCAGGCTGGACAATGGCGAATGGAGCCTGCAAAACATCAACGGTGACATCGTATTCGTGCCTCCGATCTATGCGTCGACCGGCGGCCATATCAATAACGGCATCATCAGCGGCTTCAACCACATTCTGATCGTCATCGATTCCACCAAGCTGGAGGGACAGAAGATCGTGCCGCTGGCCGATTATATTTCCATGCTGGCGCTGACCCAGCTGAGCTCGTTGGATGCTTGCCAGCAGCTGCAGCCCAGCATTGTGAATATGTTGGCTGCGGACTGCGATCATGGGACGGACGGCTTGACCGAATTCGATCTCGCCTATCTCCAGGGCCTCTATCATATGACCGCCGGCAGAGCGCTGATGTTTCAGCGCAATGACATTGCCGATGTGATGGCGGAGAAATTGATGGGCTGGCCGATCAGGATCGGGCGGCAATAGCAGAGGAATTCAGGGCTGAGATTTTTTGGGCCCGCTGCGCCCCCGCGCCACGCTGGCGCTAGCGGCCGCCGGGCGCGCCCCGCGTCGTAGCTACTGACAAGGCAGGGCGGCCAGGCATATCACTCCACATCCCTGGCACCGTTACAATATGCCTCATGCTTCGGGCGCTCTATACCAACAATAATGCTAGCGCCCAACAATTCGGAGGGCGATCATTTTTGCATGAAAGAAGTGGATGGTGCGCAGCTACCGGATGTTGTTACCGGCCGTAAACACTTCGTCACGTTGGATGGGCTGCGCGGGGTCGCTGCGATCTGTGTCATAGTATTTCACTATCACACCGTCTTTGGCGGCAACATACTACTCCCACATGCCTTTTTGGCCGTGGATTTCTTCTTTCTTCTGAGTGGCCTGGTCGTCGCCCATGCTTACGGAGAAGCCCTGGAAACCGGCAAGATGCCAATTGTCGAATTCGTCCGGCGGCGCGCAATCCGCCTCTACCCGCTAATTGCACTAGGTGCTTTGCTTGGCGCCGCGTTCTGGATCGCGAGAAGAAGCTCACCACTATACTTGGAATTGATCTGGACTGGCCTTTCTCTTCTCGCTCTGCCTTGGCTGGGTCGGGACATTCAGAACGGAGGGATTGCCCCAATCAATCCGCCCGCATGGTCGTTGTTCTATGAACTGTCGGCCAACCTGGTATACGCACTTATTGCCAAGCTGTTGCGTCCCTGGCTACTGGCTGCAATCGTACTATTCGCGTGGTGCGCTTTAGCTTACTTATCATACAAGGCCGACACTCTCGGTCTCGGCCAATACAGCAACACCCTGCCCTTTGGGTTTGCGCGCGTCATATTCTCTTTCTTTTTTGGCGTCGCTATCGAACGCAGCTTTAAGCGTCATCACAACATCGTTCCAAAGGTGCCGGGTTGGATTTTGGTGTTTGCCCTCATTTGCACGTTTTTTCCCGCCAGATACTTCCATGCTGCGTCTCAATATGAGTTGTTATGTGTGACACTCATCTACCCGCTTATCGTTGTCTTGGGTGCTGCAAGCATTGATGGACATCGCGTGACGTCCGCCATGCATCTGAGCGGTGAGCTGTCCTATCCACTTTACATATTGCACATGCCGATATTTCACTGGCTATCGGCTGGAATTAACCGGACCTACGCCGTTCCAAATATCGCGAAGTTTTTGATGTGCGTTCTGTTTGTCGTGATTGCCGCGTTTCTTGCAGCACGTAAATACGACGAACCAACGAGACGCAAGTTGTCAGGAATGTGGTTGGCCAAACCTTGACCTCACAAACGCTGGTTGCGCTTTGACCGAAGATTAACGGCATACCGCCCAACCGGTGAGCGGTGCGATCATATATGACCTTGAGCGCATTTCCCATCGATGGCAGAATTTGACCAAGCAGGCTTGATCTTGGTGAAAATGCAATGACACTCGCTTCGCACCGTGCTTGCCCCGAATGCGGCGGGCAAATGCGGTACAAAGGAATGTTGTGGTCCTGGTTCACGCGCAAATATCGCCGTGTTTGCCAGGCCTGCGGATATGTCGACCCTTTGAAGGTCCGCCTCATCAGTCGGAACTAGCGAAGGTGTGGCTGAAGGCGGGCATGGGCGTTGGTTCTGACTCTTACCCTGCCCTAGATCGCGAAAGTCGCGGAACAGCACGCATCCCGTGATATTCTTCACCGCCTCAACGAATTTCCGAGAGCGCTTGGGCAACAAACTATCCCCTCACCTTGGAAAAACCAAAGCAGGCTCAATAGCTTATTTTTTTAATGGTGCGGTCGAGAAGACTCGAACTTCCACGGGTTGCCCCGCTACCACCTCAAGGTAGTGCGTCTACCGTTCCGCCACGACCGCACAGTCTTGGGAAAAATCCCGGTAGGACCGGGGGTTTAGCAAGCGCGCCCCAAGAGAGCAAGCCGCGAGCGAGCGCCGCCCGCTCTGCCCCGGACGGGGGGTACTCAGCCGAAACCGGCCTTTGTGGCCCGTTGCCCAAATAGCCGCCATGCCGGGTCGTGGGAGCACAGAGCGGCGGTTTTGGTCTAGCGTCGATAGCCCATGTCTTTCGAGACTTTCACCGCCGTCCTGATCTTTGCCTTGGCCATGGGGCTCACCCCCGGCCCCAACAATGTGATGCTGGCGGCCTCGGGCTCGCGTTTCGGGATCAGGCGTACCCTGCCCCATCTGGCCGGGGTCACACTTGGCTTCCCGCTGATGTTGTTTCTGGTGGGCATCGGCCTGGCTTCGATCCTGGTCGCATCGCGGTCGCTGCAGCTGGGCATGAAGATCGTGAGCTGCGCCTATCTTCTGTGGCTGGCGTTTCAGATCGCCCGCTCCTCCGCCGCCGCCGCCGGAGGCGATGCTGCGCGGGCCAAGCCGCTATCGTTCCTGCAGGCCGCCGCTTTTCAATGGGTCAATCCCAAGGCGTGGCTTATGGCGGTGGGTGCCATCTCCGCCTACACCGCGGGCCACGGCAGCCAGTTTTATCTCCAGGTCGCGATCATTACCTTGATCACACTTGGAGTGACCTTGCTTTCCACCATGACCTGGACCGCGTTCGGCGCCGCCATCCGGTTGTGGCTACGCAGCCCGGCCGCCTTGCGCTTGTTCAATGCCGCAATGGCGCTGCTGCTTGTGATCTCCACCGCGCCTATTTTGGTGGAGATAAAAAATAGCTTCTAAGGCGCGGGATTTTGGCCGCCCAGCAGGAGCGCCAAGCGATGCGGGCTAAAACGCCCGTGAGCGACGAGCGAGCATTGGGAGGGCAAATGACCCGCCCTAGATGCCGCCGCCGTCGGTGAGGTGGATACCGCATTCGTCCTTATCGAGGCCCGACCAGCGGCCGGCGCGATAGTCCTCGCCCGCCTGAACCCTGCGGGTGCAGGGCATGCAGCCGATGGACGGATAGCCGTCTTCCACCAGCGGGTGGCGCGGCAGGTTGTTGCGGTCGATATAGGCTTCCAGCTGGTGCAGATCCCACTGCCACAATGGATTGAAGCGATAGCGGCCTTCGAAATATTCCACCGGCTGCATGTCGGCGCGCTCGCGGGTCTGGAAGCGCTTGCGCCCCGTCACTTGCGCCTGGAACGGTTCCAGCGCCTTGCTCAGCGGAATGGTCTTGCGGAAATCGCAGCAGGCATCGGTATTGCGCGACCATAGCGTGCCATCCGCATCGTTTGCCTGGCGGGCTTCCAGGCTGGGCGCCAGCGAACGCACATCGCCAAGCCCCAGCACATCCTGCAAACGGTCGCGATAGCGCAAGGTCTCGCCGAACAGCTTGCCGGTGTTGAGGAACAGAATGGGCGTGTTGGGATCGATATCGGCAACCAGCTTCAGCAGCACCACCGATTCCGCGCCAAAGGACGAGACCACCGCGGTCTTGCCGGCAAATTCTTCGACCAGCGCCAGTTGCAGAATGCCATGCGCATCGCGGCCCTTGGCTTTTTCCTGCAGGGCGGCCAGACGGGCGGCGCCTTCGGCGTCGCCGGCCGCGGCACGGGGCCGAAGGCCCCGCTTGGCATCGATAATGGTCACGTTGCTCATAGCCATCCCATCCGCGAGATCATGTCCCGCACATTCTGGGAAACGTCCCGCGGCGAAAGACCCTGTGCGCGCCACTTGGCGCGGGCAAGGCCCAGTTCCTTCAACCGCCCGGTCCATTCCGGACCAAATTGTTCCGCCAGGCTCTCGCGCAGCGCGCGGGCCAGACCCGGCACCTGCCCGCCGGTGGAGGCGGTCAGCAGCAGATCACCCCGGCGGACCACCGCGGGGACGTGGAAATCGCAGAGCGGCAGCACATCCTCGACATTGACCAGCACACCCTTGGCCCGGGCGCGGGTGGCAAGGTCTCGCGCCTCGGCATCCGGCAGCCCGGCCACGAACAAGACCTGCAGGGAGGCCAAAATCTCGTCAGTGACCGTGGCCGGCAGCAAGCGGGCCTCGACCCCGGCCTCGGCCAGCAAGGCCGCCCGGCGGTCGCGCTCGGGCCCTTGGCCGGCAAGGCCGGCCCTCAGGGTGACGGGATTCAGGACAAGGGGAAGCATGGGACCCTCTTAGGACAGAAGAGGTATGCCCGGGGGGCCTAAAATGCAAGATTTAGGTGGAGAATAAAATATTATACTACAATTTATGTGTACTAATAGCCCTTCAGCAGGTCCACCACGGAAACGGCGATCTTTTCGCCCTGGATCTGGATTTCGCCTTTCGCCACCGGCTTGTCATTGGCCAGGATGGTCACGGGATCGTCCTGATGGCTGTCCAGCTCGATCACGGCGCCGCGGCCCATGCGCAGCAACTGATGCATGGGGATCACCGAACGGCCCAGCACCACCGAGATCTCGACTTTGACATTATCAACATTGGAAGCCATGGAGCGACGCCTTACATTTGGGGTGATCCGGCAAGGGTGCCGGAACATGGTTTCGGAAAGCTTAATTTGGACGCCCCCGTTTCATCCCCGAAAACCGAAAACATGGCCAGAAACCGGAGAGGTGCACCAGTGAAATGGGCGATCAGCAACCGTCCGGTCGCCTATCCCGAGGCCTTGGCACAGATGGAAGCCCGCGCCGCGGCCATCGCCGGGGGCGATGCGGGTGAACTGGTCTGGCTGCTGGAGCATCCGCCCATCTATACCGCCGGCACCAGCGCCAAGGACTCCGATCTGCTTGAGGCGCGGTTTCCGGTCTACCGGACTGGCCGTGGCGGCCAGTTCACCTATCACGGGCCCGGCCAGCGCATCGGTTACGCCATGCTGGACCTCAGGACGCGCAAGCCCGACGTCCGCGCTTATGTGCGCGACCTGGAGCAATGGCTGATCGAGACCCTGGCGCAATTCAATGTCAAAGGCGAGCGGCGCGAGGGACGGGTCGGCATCTGGGTACAGAGAGGCCTACGCGAAGATAAAATTGCCGCGCTGGGCGTCCGCATCAAACGCTGGGTCACCTTGCATGGCGTGGCGCTGAATGTGGAGCCGGACCTGACGCATTTCTCCGGCATCGTGCCTTGCGGAGTAACCGCCCATGGGGTTACCAGTTTGGCCGATCTGGGAATTGCCGTGTCCATGGCCGATGTGGATATGGCGCTGAAACAAAGCTTCAAGAAAATTTTTGGCCAGGAAAAACTGTAAGGGGAGAAATTATATGCCGCGCGTATCTGCCGCCTTTTTTGCTCTGGGCGTTGTCTGTCTTTTCATTGGCATGGGCATGGGCATGCAAATGGGCGCATCCGAGGATTTCACCGTGATGCCCGCGCATGCCCATCTCAATCTGCTCGGTTGGGTGACCATGGCGATCTATGGGACCTTCTATGCCCTCACCCATGCCAGCCTGAAGCCGAAACTGGCCTGGACCAATTTCACACTGGCCGCCATCGGCGTGGTGGCGATGATCCCGTCCCTGGCGCTGTACCTGCCCGCGCATGACGCCAAATTTATTCCCGGCATCATGGTCGGCGAGATCGCCACGGTGTTGAGCCTGCTGACCTTCGCCATATCGGTGTACCGGGAACTGGTACGGCCACGGCTGGGCTGATGCCGACATTCGTCTTCAAGCGTTACCGGCGTTCCGGGCCGGGTCAGGATAGCGGCAACGTCACCGACGAGTTGAGCTTTACGGCGGCTACGGCGCTGGAGGCCGAAAGCCGCATGCGCCGGACACTCGCCTCATCGCGGAGCGCGATGGATTGGGGAAATTACTTCGCCACTTTGGAAGACGAAGACGGACAGGTTGTTGTGAGCTGGCTGCACAGTTGGTGGCATGGCTAAAGCGACGGCACGCGTCTTGGCGCCTAGAGAGAAGGTTTGCGGATAAACCCCTTCTCGGCCGGCGGTTCGCTATTGTGCAAATCCACCGCCGTGATCTTGGCGCCGCGCGGTCCGTGGGTGGCATTGCTGACGAATATCTCCACCGCCTTGGTCGGGCCCGAAACCAGCGCCTCGACCGAGCCGTCGGAGCGGTTGCGCACCCAGCCATCAAGACTATGCTGCTGCGCCGCCATCACCAGAAAATCGCGGAAACCCACGCCCTGGACAAAACCATGCACATGCACCCGCAGGGCGGTTATATCTTCGCTCACACCATTCTCCCGTATCCCGACCTAACATAGTGTTCCGGCATATCCAGACAAGATGGCTCCCCTTCCCCGTTCCCTTTCCCTTCATTCTTTCTCCTTGGCCGTGTTCCGCGCCCATATCGAGAACGGCGTTACCGTGGCCATTGGGGTGGGCCTTACCGGCCTGGTGACCGGCTGGGGGCTGGGCTTCGATGCGGCCATCGCCGCTGCCAGCGGCGCGGTCTGTGTTTCCATCAGCGACCGCACCGATCCCCTGCGCCAGAAAATCTGGATCATGGGCATGGCGTTTCTGTGCACCCTGTTCTTCACCGCTCTATCGGATTTCGCGCGTTTCTCAACCCCGGCTTTTGTCGCGGCCACGGCCTTTGTCGGCATCTGGACCGGATTGATCTCCGCTTACGGCCGGTGGGTGCTCAGCCTGGCCATGACCTGCGTGCTCGCCTTCGTCTTCGC
>Ga0068871_100000692_pt1 | contig 22961 bp, 8 predicted proteins | sample KBSMisM72_FD_72750 | JGI IMG/M metagenome (GOLD analysis project Ga0068871, IMG submission 72750) | Miscanthus rhizosphere microbial communities from Kellogg Biological Station, Michigan, USA - KBS Miscanthus M7-2 | ecosystem: Host-associated > Plants > Roots > Rhizosphere > Soil ...
CTTACTCGCGCGCTCGTTTTTATTGGTGCGCTCGCCGCAACCGCGCTCGGTTGTGTTTGGCTTGGAACGTCCGAGTCGGTTCGCTTCAACGATCACTACAGCTACCGTGATATGGGCCGTCTACCGCCGTTGCCAACTCTCGCCGACAGATTAAACACACTGCGAGCCACGTATGAAAACGACGATAACTACACCATCGCCGAAAAACACTCACGTGCCGTGGATGGGTTTTGGGAAAGCGCAACAGCGTTCGAAAAGGAGGGAAAAACTACAGACGAACGCAACCGGCTGCTCGAGTATGTGAATCGCACCCGCATCGCACGCTACCTCTCGTTCAACCCAACCGATCGCGAACACAGACGCAGCTCAGCAGTCGATAAACTCGACGCCCTGACCGCACTGACCCAGGGTTCATCGCTCTCACGCGTGCAGGCGTATCTGGCCGCGCGCACGCTCCACGATGAAGATAAATCGTGGGACGAAGTTGAGAAAGCACTCGGTTCGGCCGCTTCGGACTTCAATCTCAAAGACAATGTTGCGTATCTGCAAGCGGCGGGACTTTATCGTGACGATGCCCTCGTGGAAGCATCTGGCGCTTTCACTGATTTAGCGCGCAAGTATCCGCACAGCGAAAAGCGCGAGTCTGCACTCTTCATGGCCGCAGTCGCCACCATGAAGACGAGTAACACTTACTCTCCGACGAGCGGCGATGAAGAACATCTCCACGAAGGGTCGACTGAGAAACATGAGATAGACATCGACGACTCGTGGCGCAGTGCATTCGCCGGTTTCAAACGCGTAATAGCGGAATACCCGCATGGCCGTTACTTGAACGACGCGAGAGGCTGGATGGCGTACCTCCTGCTCCGCAAAGGCGATCGTGCGGCCGCGCTCGTTGAGTATTACCGGCAGTTGAGCGATCCGAGTGATGAAAACGCGCGGATTGAAGCGGCTGCGTCGCTCGAGATGGTCCGGCACCACGCCACTGAAGAAGAACTATCACGCGTTGAAGAGCAACTTGCTGACGAGCCGCAGGCAGCGCTCACTTATGCCTATCACAGTATCTTCAACTATTCGATCGATCCCGGCTTAGCGTATCCACCGTTTGAGGCAGTCGACGATGCGAATGGCGTTTACGACTCCGAAGAGTCCGTCCGGCGGCGCCAGGAGAGAGCTCAGGAGTGGGAGAAAAATCGTGCCGCAACTGGCCGCCAGACAGTAGAACATATTCTCGCGTTTAGCCGCCGCTTAATGGATCGTTATCCGAAGCTCTCAGTCGGCGGTGTCTTTGCACTGCGAGTCGCGGAAGCAAACCTCCAAATCGGCAATAACGAGGATGCAGTGCGTTTTGCACAACGCGCGCTGCAAAGCGGTCTGCAAAATAACGAACGAGCGCAAGCACTCTGGACCAACGGCGTCGCGGAACATCGTCTGCAACACTTCGCTTCAGCACGCAAGAATCTCGAGACGCTCATACGCGATTATCCGAAGAGCGACTTGATTACAGGTGCGCGACGTTTGCTGGCGATGGCGGCTGAAGACTCCGGCGACATTGATGCCGCCCTCGAACAGTACATCGCCCTGGAGTACACAGTTGATGTTGCTTACTTCGTCGACACGCTAATGACGATCGAACAACTCGCTCACTTCATCGACCGCCATCCAAACCTGCCCGACAAAAACAAACTTACTTACTCACTCGGCCTTCGCTACCTGCGTGCAAATCTCTGGAACGATGCGCGTGCGACCTTTGCGAAGGTTCAGGCTGTCAAGAATCCCGACAGCACCGCTTTCGGTTGTTTAGGTGAACACAATGGCTGCCAAAATCCCAAGCAACCGATGATGGACGTCGATAACAAGACCATCATCACCAATGAACTGCTGATGCTTGACATTCAAACCGCGAACGATCTGGAACGATTGGAAAAAGGCGTGGCTCAAGCGGTTGATAATGAGGCGACCGCCGAGGCTCTTTATCAACTTGCGAGCTATCAATACGAAGCGAGTGATTTGCTGTTTTACAACCCGGTTCTCTGGAACGGTGACCGCTACTACGAACTCTCTTACCTCGCGTTGGAAGGCCGGTATCGTGCGCCGAATGAGTCGCAACGTCTCTTCGCGTACATGCAGGAGCACGAGACCTATGCCCGTGCGCTGAAGATCTATCTCGAGATCGTCGACCGGTACCCGCACACGCGTGCTGCAAAAGACGCGTTGTACACAGCGGCGGTCTGCCACGAACACTTGTCGGGCTACAATCCATATTGGCGCAACATCTACGAAGCAGGTCTTCATGCTGGCCAACGTATGGTGACTTACGATGACGTTAAGGCTGCCTATCCGAAGTATCAACTGCCGCGAGGAACTTTTGGCTGGTGGCCTTCAACTCGCACCGTCTACGATGGGCCAGGCTGGGCGCCGCCCCCCAAGCCTGCGCCAAAGCCTTCGCGATGGACGCGATTGAGATCAAAGGTCGAACCCCGGATCAACCAAGCCTGGGTATTCTGGAACCAAACAGTGCGACGCTGGATCACGTTCATCGTTCTGCTTTTTGGCGTAGGATTCACCGCGCGCATTGCGACGCAGAATCGAAAGCTCCTGCGACCAAAGGTCCTAAGGCTGCGTATTGTTAACTCAACTCTGGGTCTCGAATCCTCCTGGACCACGAAACAACTTCTGCGCGAACGTGGAATGGAGTTTTGGGAACTTGCACGAGACGGAGCAAGCCGTCCGATCCTGTTGCGGAACCTATTTTCGCACTCGTTCCTCGCCGGTCTCGTAATCAGTCTCTTCTGGTTCCTGCACTTCGGCTAGATCTATCCAAGAACTACTCGGTTCCTTTTTTCTGCAGGAAGCGGACGGCTTCGTCGAGGATTTCGTCGCGCCCGTCGATTAGACCGCGAACCGTCGGGGTCACTTTGATTGTTGGTTGGATTCCGACGCGCTGCAACTGGCGACCGTCCGCATGTCGCACGTCATGGCCACTGAAACTTATCGTCAAATTTCCCGGCAGGACCATGTAGGTGATATCACCATTCGCACCCGCCGTTGGCATGCCGATAAACGTGACGTCAGTGGCCGCTTCAAACATCATGCAAGTATGTTCGGCCTGGCTGATGGCATCCTCATTGATCAGCACAACGACCTTGCCACGGTAAATATCACCAGCCGCATCCGGAAGTCGCTGCGAAAACGATAAATTTGGCATCTCGGCCAATTCGGTGGCTGTAAGATTCGTGGCTTCGAGAAGCGGACGAGAAAACAACGCTGCAACCACGTTTCCCTTGTTGGTCAAACGCGGCGCGATGGACCAGGCCGTACCGTTTGGATAACCGCGCATGTCGAAGATGACCGCAGACGTGCCCTTGATCATCTCGAACATCTTGTCGACTTCGCCAACCTGCAAGCGGTCGAGATCGACATAGCCGAAGCCGCTCGGCAGCACCTGCATAACCGGCGTGGTCCGCTTGAGGATATTCATGAGTTTCGGATCGCTCAAGGACGTCGATCGAACGAGCTCGACGTCGCGAACTTCACCTGACGCGCCACGCACCTTGAGCTTCACGACACTGTCCTTTGTACCAAAAAGCAGACGAGCATTCACATTCCTCATCAACCATTGCTCAGTTGATCCAGCCGTGTAACGCGCAAAGTACTCGCGCTTCTTCTCAACTGCTTCGCCATCTACGGCCAGGATCACATCACCGACTTTAACCGGCGACTTGTCGTCCAGCACTTTACTTATCACTGACTGTCCTTCCCGGTAGCCGGTAGCTACAGGCGGAAGAAACGTACCGAGTTTTTCCCTTGCCGCATTTGCGTTTCGCAACACGCCGTGTGAATCACGCATTTCCGTAACCAGCTCGTACACAGTCAATTGATAATCCGTGGCATCTTTGTTTGCTTCAAACTTCGGGATATAGCGCGTGAGCACGGTGTTCCATGAGTCGCCGATCAGATGTTTGTAAGGAAAGAAGTTGTTGACGACGTTCCAGTAACGAAACAACGCGAGCAAGCGGTACTCGACAGTGGGAAAAGCCATGTCGGCGTAGGGTTCATCCTTCTCGGTAGTTTGTGTTGTTAACGGCGCGGTGTTTCGAAGCGGTCGTTGCGCAATCCGGTTTTCCTGCAATGCTTTCAACGCTTCTTCAGACGCGCCTTTGGCTATCACTACGTCCGGTTTAAGATCAATCGCACCATCGGGATTGACCAGTTCGGTGGTGCGCATTTCAACTTTGACGCCATCAGGCAGCGATATCGTGAGCGTTTCAACGTTTGGCGCTCCACCTTCCTGAACGATCAAGGCATGACCTGCCGACTGCATGCCGCTCAGAATGTCGGCGAACGCGGGCGAGCTTTCGTTGATGATGAAAGCAAGTGGAGGCGTTTTGGTTTTGCTTCGACCGGCAATGGTCTTTGGCGCAGAGTTGATGATCGCTGAGTAGTAGGAACCGTAACCAGCGCCAGTCTGCGTGGCGTAGCCGTTGTGCATGCGATAGCGAGTTGTGCCCAGCACCACGGTTTTGTCGAGCATGGTTGGGAGTGTTTGCCGGATGAAAGTATCGAAATAATATGCTTCGATCTCGGTCGCTTTTCTGGTAGAGCGCGCGTCGATAATCACGCTCTTTGCGTTTGGAAATGACTTGTTGATGTCGGCGATAAAGGCGTTGAGGGCTGAGGTATTTTCCGTAACCGTTTGCGCGATCTGGGTCGCGTCGATAAAGAGAACGCCGTTTTCAATTCGCACTGGTTTTGTTGCAGTCGCGACAGCGGGCGCTGGTTTGGCATCGGTGACGAGATCTGCGCGAGTGCTCTTGTCGTTGAGCACCACGAGCATCTGATTCAGCGCAGCCTGATACTCCTGAGCCGTTGTGGCGGCATTCACTTTCGGAATCGTTTCGATTAGCGCTTTGTCCCAATCGATCTCACGGTAGGCCAGGTAAGGATGGAAGTACTTGACGGTTCCCCAAACCTTCGCCAAACCCGCCAGCCGCGCAATACGCGCGTCTTCTTTATTTTGGCCCGACGCTCTCGCGCAAAGCGCTGAGAGAAGAAGCACAACACTTAGAAAGAGTGAGAGTGTCTTTTGGTGGTTCATAATTAAGTAAGTTGAGGAATCGACACCTTTATTACCACCTGCTCAAAGGCCAACGGATAACACGGATGAAATCCGGATCTTATCCGTATCATCAGTGGCTAAATCAAGGCACTGCCTGCAGCCCGGAGACGTAGGTTCTCCGATACTCGTCCATTTCGGCGGCTAGCGTAGGATCGAGCTTTCTTAACTTCGCCAACTCCTGGTCAATATTTTTCTTCTCATCCTTGGCCACGTCTACGCCTTGAATGTAAGCCTTCACGATGCCGTATTGCGCCCTCGCCATGCCAGGTTTCAATTCCAGGGCTTTGCGAAAATACACAAGCGCGCGCTTTTGCCGGAAATCAATCACCCAGTGGTCGCCTTCCATGACCGCCATCCCCATGTCGACGAGAGCTTCCGGATCGTTTGGTTTCTGCGCAAGCGCATCAGTCGCCCGTTTCAAATTCTCGGCCCGCGTGAGTTCGACAATGAGGCTCGGCATGGTCCGATCCTCATCGGAGGTCCTGCCTTCCCAGAGTTGGCGCGCTTCAACCAGGCGCTTCTGCTTAACCATCATTCGTCCCAAATCAAATCGGCCAGCCATGTGTTTGGGATCTGCAGCCATGCCTTGTCTGAGAATCTCCTCCGCCGCTTTGTCGTCCTTTTGAGATCTATACAGGCCACCGAGAGTTTCGTATGGCTCGGGTAAGCGTGGATTCAGCTTGATGGCAGTTCGCAAAACTTCGATAGCCTCGGCTTCTTTTCCTTTTCTATTTGCCAGGAGATCACCAAGCATTGCGAAAGCAGCAGCATAGTTTGGATCTAATTCCGTAGCTTTCCGCGCACCGGCTATCGCTTCATCGTTGGCGTTCCTGAATCTGTCGACTTCTGCTTTTGCGAGATAAATTTCCTTAACTCCGGGCTGCAACCGAATGGCTTCAGCAAAAGCATCCGAGGCATCTTTCCATTTTTTCTGAGCTATATAGATGTAACCCCGGAGCGCGCGGGCACGATAATCGTTAGGATTCAGAGTTACAGCTTCGGTGCATTTTGCCAGCGCTTCGTCGTACTTCTCTTCGCGATACAAACTGTAAGCTGTGCGAAATAGCGTTTCGGCATCAGCTTGTTGTTGGACGCTGTTCGGCTGGGGCAGAGCACAAACCGGCCCATTGAACGCGCAGAGAATTACGATTAATGCAATGATAGTGAAAACCTGTTTCATTCTGGAATTTAGTACCGTCGTTTCTAATGATGTGGTGGGTAAGTATACACTCGACGTCGAATGATCCCGAACCGGCTCAAAACCTTAGTGCAGAGCGTGCTTACTCCGCGGAAGTATATGGAGTCGACGTTTACACCGTTCTACACTGACAACCTTTGGGCCGACTCAGAATCACGGTCCGGACCGGGTTCAAATCATACGCGAACTGCCAAACTCAGAGTCGAGTTACCGATCTTGCTGCAAGAGATGGGAGCGCGAACACTACTCGACGCGCCGTGTGGCGATTACAACTGGATGAAAGATACGAACCTCAGCCTCGATCTTTATTTTGGAGTCGACGTCATCCCCGGTCTCATCGATCGGAATCGAAGGCTCTATGGTGATGTGCGTACGCAGTTCGTTTTGCTCGACTTGACTCGAGACTGGCTTCCGCGCGCCGACGTGATTCTGTGTCGCGACTGTTTTATTCACTTCTCGTTTCGCCACATCGCTGCAGCCCTTAAAAACTTCAAGAACACTGGATCCACTTACCTTCTGACAAACACGTATAACGAGTGGCAGCGAAACGAGAACATTCGCACCGGAGACTTTCGTTATCTCAACCTTCTGTTGCCGCCGTTTAACTTTCCACCACCGCTCAGGAAAATCGATGAAAAGTATCCCGAAGAGCAGCAGGAATTCTTCGGCAAAACTCTCGGGCTGTGGCGGCTTGCAGATTTAAGAACCGGACTTGGATAGGGTCAGACGGTCAGAACCACCTCGCGGTAGCGGGTGGGTACGCCGTAGGCTCCAATCGAGACAGGCTTCGCACCCACCCGCTACCGCGAGGTGGTTCTGACTCTGTCCAAGTTAGGTTTTGATTTTTCGTGCGAGTGAGCGGAATAGCGAACCGGCGAGGGGCAGGTTTAGGAGACGTTGGCGCAGCCGGAAGGTTTGCGAATTCATTAACGTGTTACGTTGCTCTTCGAGATGTATTGCCAGTTGTTGTAAATACGCCGCCTCCGCGCGAGCTTCGGCATCCGGATCCCGTTCACACGTTTCAAACTCACGCAGCACATCGTGATACAAAGCAACGATCTGATCGATCGCCTTCTCACGTCCGGCGCTTTCACGAATGCGTCGCGACACCTCTGCGGCGTCTCCCGGATCGTACCTCGCGATCTCTCGCTCCAGAACATCCGGATCTAAATTTCCGCGCAACGTACGGACACCGAAGTTCAGACGTCGAAGCTGGTCTACCTCGCCAGTCGTAACCATCGGACCAACTCCAACCGTATCGCACAGCACCACTGCCGAACCCACTGCCAACGCCTCGAGCGCGCAGCGCGCTTTGGCAAAGACGATGTCGTACTGTCCCAGAATATCCTGCGGTCGCATGGCGACGTTGCCTGAATCCGCTCCGATCACGTCGAGGGTGAGTTGAGTTCGAAGACAAGCCTCACGAACCGCGCTTATATGAGTTCCTCCATTGCTAAAGACGGCTGCTCGCGCCGGCCTGCCAGGCAGTGGTGGGCGCGGAAGAAACTCCTCGGTCTCGACTGAATTGAGAATGACTGAGACGCGCTGTTCGGGCACGGCATTCTCCCACAGAAGCCGGTCGCGACAAGTGTCGTCTACAGCGACGTAATGAAGTATGCGCGGATGCTTGGGCGGCGTCTCCTCCCACGGCAACCAACCGTGACAGAAGAAAACAGCTGGTGTATTTGGAAAGCGAAGCAATGCCGCCATCGTCTCGACGTGATGCTGGCCGTGGATCAGATCCGGCGGTGACGCAATCGTATCGAGATTATCGACGACGGGCACCGTCGCTTCTCGCAGTTCGTGCGCTATTGGACCAAGCTGCGGGCTGTAAACAATCGGCGTGTGCCCGCGTTCCAGCAGACTCGTGGCCAACTCACACACATAAAGCTCCGAACCCGTTCGTCCGCGCAGGAAGTGGTTCGTGATTAAAACGCGTAGGGCGCGCAAAATTCTTCTCTCTCGATTGTCTTCCGAATCGCCCCGGCCAGCGGAAGCATGTGCTCGCGGTAGCGAATTACTTTTTTATAACGACCAGCAGCAACCAGCTTCTCGCCGTAAAGTTCATAAAACAGCGGTTCATAAAACAGCGGTTCGCTCGTAGCGCGATCGTGGCCCGAGTCGTTGCCAACCGGGCGGAAACACTCAACACGAAGCGCCTCTAACGGCACACCCTCGATTATATCTGCGAATCGTCCTTTCAATTTTGGATGGGGTTCGAGTGCTTCCACAACAGACGCGCTCACCTCGACGTCGACTTCACCAGCAAGCTGCGCCTCGGACAACCGTCTGATGCCCTGAAATGTCGCACCGCCCAGCGCGGCCTCGACGTCTTGCGCAAGCTTCGGAGAGTAAGCAAGCGCCGCGTTTATTTTTCTTGCGAAGGCGACATCATCGAGATGGACGTGTATGGTGTCGTCACCAGGAGATTCCGCGGGCCGTCCGACAACCGGGAAGGCAAAGTTCTCGATACTGTGACCGTGCCTGTATTCCGCGAGTTCAACGGCAGCATCGATCATCGTGCGGCAGATGTCGTGGGCCACACTGTAACCCTCGGCAGCATCGCCAACAACATACTCAATCTCCTCTGCGACAAACGCCTCGCACAACTCTTCGACGAGTCGCGCGAACACTTCGGAGGTGCCGTTTAGGATGGCGGCATAAACTTCGAGGTCGGTGAGTCGACCGTAAATCGCGCCCTGTGTTGCGCCGGCTCGATCGAGAACTTCGCTTGTCCTCGAGAGACGCGACTCACCAGAGCGGCCTGCACCATCGGTCAAGATACAAACGTAAGGACGCGTTTGTTCCAACCATCCGTGTATGCGCAATTCGTGGCTTGGGTGTGCCACGACAAGAGCCGCTCGGCCTGAGCGCGATGAAAAATGCATTCTTGACTTGTTCCGACCGCGGAGATGTTGGAGCACTCCTAGAATAATGGAAATGCATGATTCAGAAAAGAAAGTTATCCACAGAGTACGCAGATTCGATAAATTAATCTGTGTATGCCTCCTTTTGAGATCGAACTAGCGATTATTCTGCGCGCGTTAAATGATGATGCGCACATCGCCGAAGCTCTTTTCTTCCCGGAGGTTTCGCGCTACGGCGATGATCCGGAGAGATTGAAGCGCGCGATCATCAGGAACTGTGTTCGGATGCTCGAGGAGGAGAGTCCGAATCGTCTCTTCAGACGAACGCTTCCGCCTTCCCTCGAAACTTTCGAACTCAATTTGCATCTTGAGCCACCACCAAAGCGCTTGACGTGGCGCAACCCGATTGATTTGCGTCTCGACGTTATTCGGTGGAGTCATGATGAACACGCGCAGATCGCATTTATCCCCGCGCTTGGCATTGAGATCATCAGTACCAAACTCAACGATCTCACTACGATGTCAGAGAACGGGGCGCGCGCGGAGTTGATGCGGCGTCGCGCGACGAACAATCTCCTCGAATTAATGATCCTCGAACGTTCACGCGGTTTCAGTGTTACGCGAGTGCGTTCGATGGCAACGATTCGCACGCCGAAACAGATAGCCGCCAGCGCCGGTCAGCACGGCGAGAAAAAACAGTCAGTGCTCGAGCAGACAGCTCATGACTTGACGAAACAGGAGTTCTCACCCGCTTACGAAGTAGACCGTCCCGTGGCAAGACTCGCCGAAGCTCTCGGCGGCAAAACCGGGCGCAGTGTTCTCCTCGTGGGCAAGGCGGGCGTTGGTAAAACAGCAGTCTTCAATGAGCTCGTGCGCAGGCGTGCCGAATTCGGCCTTGGCTCAACACCTTTCTGGTCCACAAGCGGCTCGCGGCTGGTCGCGGGCATGAGCGGCTACGGCATGTGGCAGGAACGTTGCGATGCTCTCTGGCGCGAAGCGGAAAAAACGAACGCCGTTGTTCACTTCGGCAACCTCGTTGAGTTGATGGACACAGGCAAGCACGAGCATAACGCGCAGGGACTTGCGAGTTTCTTTCGCCAACGGTTCATGCGCAGCCAGGCTCTCGCCGTAGTTGAATGCACACTCGAGCAACTCCCCCTCATCGAACACGAAGACCCGGCGCTGTTAAGAGTATTTGTCCAACTCACCATTGACGAACCATCGGTTGAAGCCGGCCGCAGAATTCTGAAACAAGTTACCGGCAATCACGCGCGCGCGTGTGTGATCAGCGATCGCAAAGAATGGCGCCGGCGAGTACGAGCAGGAGTGTCTCAATCAATCATCTCGCCGGTAACTGAAGAAGGTCTCGACACTCTCGATCGCCTGCACCGTCGTTACGCCGGCTACTCAGCTTACCCCGGTCGCCCGCTGCGTTTCCTGCGAGGATTGCTGCACGATCGCGCTACTGCTTACACACAAGAGCCGCCGCTCGAAGCAAAACAAGTGACCGAATCTTTTGCGAAAGAGACGGGGCTGCCGCTGTTCCTGCTGGACGACTCCGCTTCATATGACAGCCAGGAAACGTTGCTGTGGTTTCGCGAACGTGTGATCGGTCAGGAAAAAGCCGTCGGACTAATTGTTGATCTGCTGGCGACCGTAAAAGCTGGTCTTACACGCCCGCGCCATCCAATTGCCTCGCTGCTCTTCGCTGGTCCAACAGGCGTCGGCAAAACCGAAATGGCGAAATCCCTGGCGCGGTTTTTCTTCGGCGACGAAGGCAGGATGGCGCGTTTCGACATGAGCGAGTATGCCGACTGGCTGGCGGTAACCCGACTTGTCGGCGGCGCGACTGGCGGCGAGGGAACGTTGACGGCGCGTATTCGTGAACAGCCTTTTTCCGTTGTTCTTTTCGACGAGTTTGAAAAGGCGCATCACTCGTTCTTCGATCTGTTGTTGCAGACACTCGGCGAGGGACGTCTAACTGACGGTCGCGGGCGGCTCGCCGACTTTTCCAACTCCGTCATCATCATGACTTCCAACCTCGGCGCGGAGCGCTTTCGCCGTTCACGCCTCGGCTTCGGGAGATCAAATGGACACGATGATTCAGAGGCCGAGCAGAAATATTTTCGCGCTGCTCAGAAGCACTTCACCCAGGCCGTTCAGGATTTTTTACGTCCGGAGATTCTCAATCGCATAGACCACATCATGCCCTTCCTTCCGCTTGCTCGTGACACTGTGGAGCGCATAGCGGAACGCGAGCTGAGTTTGATCGAGCAACGCGACGGTATTCGATTGCGTGGCGTGAGCGTGCGAGTTGAGAAGCCGGTTATCGAAAGCCTCGCGCGTCGTGGTTACGATAGTCAATACGGTGCGCGCCCGTTGAAGCGCTTGGTTGAGCGCGAGTTGTTACTACCGCTTTCGAAGCAGCTAAACTCGCGTCCACCGGGCAGGAAAGCCGATCGACTGATCGCCGGCGTGCGCCTCGAGGGCACGCACCTCCGCGTTCATCTCGAAGAGCAGACCAGGAAGCGAAGAGAGACTGCTTATGACGATTCGAGTCAGGCAGCGCGTGTCAATCGACTGGGAGATATTCGACGACGTGTACAACGTCTCGCGCGCAGTTCAGCTGTGATCGAGTTACACAATTCAATCTCGCGTCTGAAGCAGATCGAACAACGGATCGCACGCGCCGCACGTCGCGCGAAGGTCACACGTCGTCAGGCGGGAATACTTCACACTCAACAGAATCCGTTGGAAGCTAGCGCGTTAACGCATTTAGTGGCGTATCAGAAAATCGCGGGCGAACTGAAACGGCTTGAAGAAGCCACGGCCACAGCAGAAGACGAAGCGTTACTGGTCTTATACGGCGCGGCCGCACCGCAGAACGGGGCTGTTTCGAACGCCTCGCAACTGGAAATAGATCTTCGCCACCTGCTCAACCAGTTGCTGGACCTGCGTTACAGTCACCCTCATCGAATCACCCTCGCGATCTACAGCGAGAACCAACGTTCTCTTTTTCAACTCGCGCGTGGGTATTTCACTGCCGCAGTGTCAGCAATGACGACGATCAAGATCGCTTACTACACCGCCAACATTCCGCCGGAACGCGAAGAAGAGATCGTTAAAATGTTTGACCGCAAAGTCGCGCGGGTGGAAGCGCCTGGTCAGGCTCAGTTCCTTTTGACAGCTCCGGAGAATACGACGGGAATCATCCTGGGTTTTGAAGGTCAAAGTGCATATGCAACCTACGAGGGTGAGCATAGTCTCCACGCTTTGATCGAAGAAAAAGCAGTTCACAATCTCTTTGTTCACACGAGTGAGGCGAGCTTTCAGGAATACAAAGCGCCTGCGTCACTCGAGCGCCGCGGCTCGATTAATCCAGCCAGCCATGGTGAACGACGGCGCACGTACCACCGCACAGATGGTTACATCGAGGATCGCATACTCGACGAACGTCGCGAGTGGCCCGGATACTCCGTCGATGCGATGCGCAGACTCTCGGCGGTACTCAAAGAGCTAATCGACGTGCAGTACGAACGCACAGCCGAGAAATTAATTACCGAGTGACGCTCAAGACCATGGTTGGATACAGTCAGTACCGTCCGCGGTAGCGGATGGGTACGAAGTAGAGGCGCTCGATGCGTTAATGTCTTTTAATCTGATGGTTGACCCATCCGCTACCGCGGACGGTACTGACCGTCTCCAAGTGAAATTTCTTTTTATCCAGTGAATATCACGGTTCCAATTTACGCTGAAGAGCAGGCGCCGGTATCTGCCGATAAGAAAGCGCGGCGGATCACGTTGCGCCCGCTCTTCTTCGATCGTCCGCGCGAGCAGGACGAAAGCATACAGCGCGGCACGGCCCGCCTCGCGCGCGAGTTGCGCCGAGAGTTGACGTTTCTTGCGCGCACCGCTCGGCACGAAGAGCTTGCTGCCTACGGTTTCTATCCGCCGTTGGAAGATCGTGTATTGAAATTTGACCTCGTACTGGGGAACCGCAGTTTTCAGGTGCGCCATTTGTTCATCACAACCTCAGCATTCGGCCGTCGCTTCGCATGGACGCCGAGCGTGCCCGAATTGTGGATCGAAGTGGCGAGAGGTGAGAGCTTACAGCAGCGGGCCGAAGAAGTTTTGACTGAGCATTACAAGCTACTCGAACGTCGTTTAGGTGCTGAGGCTGTAGCTCCGGAGGCCGTCAGCGTCAAGGGCAAAGCGTGGATCACGTCGCTGGAAATCTCACTCGACGTGCCGAGCGTTCACATACCGCCCGTCGAGACGATGTTTGCTCTGATTGGTTCTAACGAAACCGTTGACGGTGCGACTGAACTCGAGCGAGTCGGACGTTCACTCAATTCATTCTATCCGGACGAACTGGCACGCGCGACTAATCGCGAAGCCGAGGTTGACGAAGTCACGCGACTGCTGAGTGGAAGCGACAAGGAACCCGTTGTTTTGACCGGCAAACGTCTGGTTGGTAAGTCGGCCATCATCCACGAGTTTGTGCGGCGACGTATGGACCGCCGTCGCTCGTCGGAAACGACAATGCACGTTGGTCCACGTGGCAGCATTACCGATCTGGCGGGCGATGTGTGGCTGATCTCACCGCAGCGGCTCATCTCCGGCATGGCGTACGTCGGACAATGGGAAGCACGGCTGCTCGCGATTCTCAAAGAAGCGAAGCGAAAGCATCACACGCTTTATTTCGACGACCTCGTCGGACTCTTCTCGGCAGGCCGCACGAGCCAGTCGTCGCTCAGCGTCGCCGACGTGCTCAAGCCATACATCGAAAGACGCGATGTGCGTGTGGTTGGAGAGTCAACGCCTGAGGCGTTGCGCGTCCTGCAGGAACTCGATCGCAGCTTCGTCGACCTGTTCAAAGTTGTACCCATCAGAGAGCCTACCGAGAACGAGAACCTGCTGACGTTGATCGGCTACCGCCGCGTGCTCGAACAACAGCGAAGCTGCAATTTTCAGCCGGAAGTGCTGCCAACCGTGATCGATCTAACGCGCCGTTACATGTCGGATGCTGCGTTTCCCGGCAAGGCAGCGATGTTTTTACAAACGCTGGCGACTAAGCACAAAGAGTCGGAAATTGCGCGCGAGAATGTACTTTCTGAATTCTCTGATCGGAGTGGTTTGAATGTTCGCTTTCTCGATGATCGAGTTGAGCTCAAACACGACGAAGTTGTGGAGGCACTCGGTCGAGAAGTTATCGGCCAGCCGGCGGCTGTAGCAGCATGCGCCGACGCAGTCACGATTGCGAAAGCCCGCCTGAACGATCCGGCGCGGCCGATCGCGTCGTTCCTTTTCCTTGGACCAACCGGCGTAGGCAAAACGCAATGCGCCAAGTCGCTGGCAAAGTATCTGTTTGGAGTTGACCGGCTGCAGCGATTCGATATGAACGAGTGTGCGAGCTACTCGGCTGTCGCGCGGTTAATCGGCACTTTCGACGCGCCCGACGGCGTGCTGACGAGCGCTGTGCGCCGTGACCCATTCGCAGTTGTCTTGTTCGATGAGATCGAGAAAGCACATCCGGCGTTTTTCGATCTGTTGCTCGGCGTGATGGGTGACGGGCGTCTCACCGACGCACGCGGGCAAACCGTCGACTTCACCAACACAATAATTATTTTGACTTCGAACCTCGGCGCGCAGGAAGCCTCAACTGAACTCGGATTTCGCCAAACGAACCACAGCGATGCTTCCGTATATCGTCAGGCCGCGGAGAAGTTCTTCAAGCCCGAGTTTTTCAATCGTCTTACCCGCGTTGTGCCTTTCGAACGACTGCGGCGTGAAGACGTTCGCGATATCGCGAATCGACTGATTCAGGATGTCTTCAAACGCGAAGGTTTACTACGGCGAGGCGTCAAGCTGGTGGTCGAAACAGAGGCGCTCAACGTTCTTGCAGATGCTGGTTACCATCCGCAACTCGGCGCGCGCGCGCTGAAACGCACACTCGAGCGACAGGTAACAGCGCCGATTGCGGCAAGACTGTGTGCGACTACGCCGGATCAGCCCGTGATTATTTTTCTGCGCGCCAGCGAAGGCACGTTAGAAGTAGGTGTTTCTCAAATGACGATTGCGGGCGCCGCTCCGTTGCTGAGTGTGCCGCTTGCTGACACGAACGAGCTGATGGATCGTATCGAAGATTGTCTGATGCGAGTCGAAGCGGATTCGGAAAGGCTGCGGCCTCAGGGAGAAATCATCATTGGCGATCGCAATGCAGCTGACGCTACGAAGCAGGTCCAACATTTCTTCGTGCGCGACCAGGCGCGGCGTGTGGCGCGTATGCTGGATCGTGCCGACGAGCGAATTGAGGGGGAGAAGACTTCTTCTAAACGTCGTTTGGCCGGTCCCCGTAAGAGTAAACGTCAGTTGGCAAAGTTAGACATGCTGACGGCGATTGACGACAGCTTGTTCGGCCAGAATCTGTATCGACTGCTGCAGGACTGCGCATCGCAAAGCATTGCGTACGGCGATCACATTGACGATTACCTACAGGATCTGATTCGCGAGACTGCGCTGCTCGATGCGCTGAGCGGCGCAGTTCCGAGTGACGAGAAAACCTGGCTGACGATTGCGTCGCTCGATGAACACGGACGTACCGGCTGCGTGCGACTCCGCGATCTGTATCGAGCGTTATTCGAGAGAGAATTCGGCTGCACGACGACGTTGCCAGTGCGAGAAGTAATTGGACCACATGGTCACTTCGAGTCGCTGAGTGTCGACGGTCCGCTGGCAAACGTGCTCGCCGCTCGCGAAACTGGCACGCATCTGTTCGTTTCACCCGATGAAGGCTACATGCCCCTTGTCGTCAGTTCACACAGGGGAATCGATTTAGTAAACAAGACGCCGAACGGCCTGCCGCCCGTCTTGCGTATCTATTCCGATCCCGGCGCCACACTCGACATTCGTTCTCGTTTATTGGCACGTGGCCCACTCGGAAGAGCCGAACTCCGCGCGTTTATTCTTTCGGCGCTCGCAATTCCACGGGAGTTATCCACAGATTACGCAGATTTATAATATGCAATCTGTGTAATCTGTGGATAAGGATTGACATGGCAACGCATCGTTTTCCGGTTTTAGTTTCAGAAGATTCCGCGGGGCGCTTTACAGGCCGCCTGGTGGACGACGAGCAGGATCCGTCCGTTCCACTCGTCGGTACCGGCGCCAGCGTGCGCGAGGTGTTGCTGCAACTGAAGGAATATCGCGTTTGGTCCTTTGACCGCGAGCCGTGGCGCAGCTCGCCGGACTTTCACGATCCGAAGTTAGTAGAGTTTCGAGTTGACGTGCGTCCCGAGTACCGAGTCAAAGGCCGCGTCTATCCGTGTGACGAATCAGTTTCGCTTCGTATCGCGTGTGTTCATGGACGGCAGGAGAGCGGCATGCTCGTCGGCGCCCTCCCGATTTTGGGAATTCAATTCTACTACTACGAATCGAAAGCCCTGCGCGGACTCGTGACCACCTATGTGCAGGAGTCTCTCAAGAACCACACACCCCAGCAACTATCCCGTTACCTTCCTTCAAAGAGTCTTCTCCTCGAAGAAATCGTCGTTACTGACAATAAGCGTCGCTTTGTCACGAAGCCGGATTCTCCCGAGCTGCGAAATTTGCGAGTTGTAGCCGATCCACTTGGCTCGGATGCGATGCGTCTCAGTTTTTCACGCGCGCATACTCGCGAGCGGAAGGTCGCCGAATTGACGCAACTGCTCAGCAGCGAGCGTGCGAATGTGCTGCTCGTCGGCGACACAGGCGTAGGTAAGACGTCGGTGCTCGTGGATAGCGTCCGGAATGTCGAACGTGAAGCGCGCGAGCGTGCTAAAGAAACTCCCGAAACGGATAGCTCGTCGCACAAGATCTGGGTGACGAGCTCAGGTCGACTCATCGCGGGAATGAAGTATCTCGGACAGTGGCAAGAGCGTTGCGAGATAATCATCCAGGAGCTCGCGCGTATTGACGGCGTGCTCGCTGTTGAGAAGTTACTGGACTTGATGCGAACCGGCGGAACTTCGGAAAACGACAGCATAGCGGCGTTTCTTCTTCCGTTCATCGAACGCGGAGAAGTCCGCATTGTCGCCGAAGCGACACCCGCAGAGCTCGACGCTTGCCGCCGTTTGCTACCCGGGTTTGTGAATAACTTTCGCGTGCTCCATATACCGGCTTTTTCAGACGCTGACGCGCTCGCGGCTCTCAAAGCTTATTGCGCAACGATTGAACGCAATAGCACTGCCCGCATTGATTCGGAGGTCCGCGCCGTTATCTGTGGACTCTTCCGTCGCTTCCTGCCGTACGAAGGATTTCCCGGCAAGACTGTCAACTTCACTTCTCGTTTGTATGAGATTGCGAGGACGAAGTCGTTGAAAGAAATCAAGAAGGATCTGGTGATTAGCGAGTTCGTGAAGCTCACCGGTTTGCCTGAGATTTTTCTGCGCGATGAAGTCACACTCGACGAGCAGGATGTAAGAGCGTTCTTCGAGACTGAAGTGATTGGACAACCGGAAGCGTGCCGCGCTGCGACAAGTGCGGTACTGACTTTCAAAGCCGGACTGAATGATCCCGGTAGACCACTCGGTGTTCTGCTCTTCACTGGACCAACGGGTGTAGGCAAGACAGAGTTGGCGCGCACGCTCGCGCGGTTCTTCTTCGGTGAGGCAGAGCTCTCGGAGCGTTTCGTGCGGCTCGACATGAGTGAATACTCGCTGCCGGGAAGTGCCGAGCGTTTGATTGCGAAGGCGTATGGCGAGCCGAGCGAGTTTATTAACCGCATGCGCCGCCAGCCGCTCGCAGTGGTCCTGCTGGATGAGATCGAGAAGGCGGATGAAAGCGTGTTCGATGTGCTGTTGAGTATTTTTGACGAGGGCCGGCTCACCGATCGTTTCGGCTCGACTACGTACTTCTCGAGCGCGTTGATCTTGATGACATCGAATCTCGGTTCATCGAAAGGCGACCCACTCGGTTTCGGCATGGGGGAAACGTCAAACACGTCCTACGACCGCGCCGCACAGACTTTCTTTCGGCCGGAGTTCTACAACCGCATTGACACCGTTCTGAGTTTCCGTTCACTCGATCGCGAAAGCGTGCGACGGATTGTCGAGAAAGAACTCACTGCTCTAGTGGGTCGTGAGGGATTGAAGAAACGCGACATCAAACTGGTCTGGACTCAGAAGCTCGTGAAACATCTTGCTCGCCAAGGCTTCAGCTCCCGCCTGGGCGCCCGCCCCCTCCAACGCACCATCGAATCCCAAATCGTCGCCCCCCTCGCCTCATATCTCAATCGTGAGCAGACTCTACGCAACTCAACGCTCCATCTCGATCTGGACGCGAACGACCGGGTGATTATCGAGCCATGAGCCTGCAAAGCAGGCGAATGTTGACTTGATGATTATCAGCCCGGACTAGTGATTCAGTTTGGGTAAATACGCCGAAGGCGTTCGCCACTGTAGCCCAGGGTTGGAGCGTAAGCGACAACCCTGGGTATCAAATTCAATACACGCTAAACCCTGAAAGGGTTAGGCGACTGGCGAACCCTTACAGGGTTTCAATTCATTGTTGGGTTACAACCCCAGGGTTCTCGCTACGCTCGAACCCTGGGCTGGAATTAGCGAACGCCTTCGGCGTATCTCATCTGCGCTGAAATAAGCCAACGCCTTCGGCCGTACTTTCAAACTGAACCAGTACCCAGCCCGCGGAGCAGGCGGAATGCTGACTTGCTACTCAATCCGGACGCGGTCGGTTCTACCGCGGCCGAAGGTTTCGGGGTGGTACATCTCCTCGGCTTTGGCGGGGGGAACGACGAAGTCGCCGGGGGTGGTGGCGCGCGCGACGTAGGAGTACTTGTAGACGCCTTCCCACAATAGCGAGGTGAAGGCTTCAGTGCGTTCGTCGCGCAGGTTCTGATGTTCGAACCATTGCGGATTCCACCACCACCAGCCGTAACCGTATGATCGATCCGCGTACTCAGCCACACCTGTTTGTTGAGCAGCGCCGGGGATGCTGCCGGTTGTTGCGAGGGTCGGATTAAGCGTTTCGAAGCCGGCCGGCAAAGGATCTACCAGAGCAACATGATATCGCCGCGCCGCCGCAACCATCGTCAGCCGCACTCGCACCCGCGCGCCGGCCTTGATGTGCCACATACCCTCTGAGTCACGCGACACATCTTTCGGATCGTCAACTCCTTCGTAACTGCGTTCCACCGTGAAGCCGTAGTCTGCAGGCTTCAGGTTCAGATCGCTGGGCGCGTAATTCATGCTCACGCGATAGTAAAGCCGGCCTGGTCCCTCCTTGCTGATCACAAGATTTGGCTCGGCTTGCTGAACGAGATAACTCATCGGCACGTTCACCTGTTGCCGGTCCGTTGAGCGGCCGCGAAATGACTGTTGTCCGGCGAAGCGTTCACCCAACCACGCTCGCGCTACAAAGTTCGGAGTCACCTTTTCAAAACTTCTGAAATAGCGATTGAGTGCCAGCAGAATGAAGACGTTCTCCTGCGTGTTCTCCCAATGTCCGCGCGTACGATGCGCAAGCAGTCCGCGCACAATCTTGGGAATCAGATCACTCGCCGGTTGGTCTGCGATGAGTGCTTCCAGAATCACTCCATCCGCGCGGCGGTCAGAATTCAGCACGAGGTAGTCACCATCGCTGTATGAACAGACGAAGTGGGCCATACCCGCTGTTTCGGTGACACGATTGTTTAGCAACCGGCGAATCGCGGCCACTTCGTTGGTGGAATTCGCGTCGTTTGAAAGCACCGACAGTAACCAGCCGACCGACTCCATCGAGAGCGCGTCCACGCCACCCTCTGTTATCAGATCTCGCGCTCGTTTGACGTCGCGGTCTCCCATCTGTGCGCGCACGTAGATCGCATAAGCGCGTATGGCCCACTTTGTCTCAGTAGGATAATCAGAAGGAATGTGTGATTCGATCTCGGTCAGGTACTCCTTCGCTTTGTCAAACATCTCATCCGGCACTGAGTACTTTTCCTGCCTTGCCCGCGCCAACGCGTGCGCCACGTGAATACTCAGATAGGGCCACGATCGATTCATGGCTCCCCAGAAACCAAAACCACCGTCCTCGGTTTGCATTCCCCGTAAGGTTTTCAAATCGCGTTTCACCGCCGCTTCCATCGCTTGCGGCGACGGGAGATCTTTCGCCTTGAAAGCCGTAAGGACATCGCGCAGTGCAGTGATCGTGATGATGCGCGACGCCAATTGTTCAGAACATTCGTAAGGGTAATTGGTCAGATAAATGACCGCATCCGTCAACTCCTGCAACTGTGTTGACGACGTTTCAATTACCAACCCGCCAAACTGCGGAAAGACGTCTGCAGGCGCCTTCACGGGTTGATTGATCGCGCCTGTATCGATTTCGCCGTAGGTTGCGAACGCTTCCGTAGTAGCCGGTGTCCACACAGGCAATTTGATCTCAGCAGCGTCAGATGAACGTCCTGACACCGCGCCAATCTGGAAGCGAGCAATGCCGGCTTTGATTGCCGCTACAGGAATGCGCACCTCGACTCGATCGTTCGCAGGCACAGTGACGCGGCGACCGGCGATATTCGAGTGGCTCGCACCTGTGTGGACCAACGCAGCATTCGTAGCCCGCACGGCGACATCAACCGGCAGCGGCGCGTTAGTTTGGTTCTGCACCACAATGGGTAACTCGAATCGATCACCGAAGTTCAAAAAGCGCGGCGCGGACGGCCGTGCCATCAACGGCAGCCGCGCGGTAATTGCAGATTCATCGAGGCCAAACTGAGTGCCACCGGCAACTGCCACCGCCATCACTCGATAACGCGTCAGATTATCAGGCAGCTTGACTTGCACCTGTGCGCGACCATTGAGGTCGGTTCGCACGGCTGGCGCAAAAACGGCAAGCGCGTTGAAGTTCGCGCGCAGTGCGATTTTGTCTGAGTTCTCGTTTAGTCCATCAATGACGAGATTGCTGACTGACCGGACTGTTACACTATAAGACTCAGCCGCTGCCGACATGTTCACCGTCTCCATCACTCCGCCACCACCTGCGCCTCCTTGTCCGGGACCGTACCCGAAGCCCACGCCAACGTCTGAAAGTTCAAGATGTGCTCGTGAGTGATAGTCCTCAGTGTTAGTTGGGCGTTCGCTATAAAAAACCGCAAGCGGATCGGAGAGGTCATAACCTGTCAGCGCCAACACGGCCTCATCCACCACGACCACTGCAACTTCGCTCCTGGCCACCGGCTTGCCGGCTGCATCTTTGACCTCAACATTCACCACCGTGTTAGCAGCAGGTTCAAGAGTCTTGTCGCGAGGTGTCACTACGACATTCAGCTTTCTTGAGAGAGGCGGAATCGAGAGGTTGATCTCTCCACTTGCGAACGCAGGCCGGCGACTTTCCGCCGCGGCAGCCGTTTGCAGTACCGCGCGAGGCTCTGTGCCAACCAGATCAACCTGCACGTGAACGTTCGGCGTCCAGGCATCTTCAATTGGAAGTCGCAGAGTGTAGGTTGGTCCATCGATACGGAAGCGCGTGACCTTCACGATTCCGGAACGTCGCACAGTCATCGCCGCCTCAGCTGGATAGAAAGGGGCTTGCACAAGGATCTGCGCTGTCTCGCCGTCCTTGTATTCCTTGCGATCCGGAATCAGGTCGACCGTCTCCTCTTCGACCTTACCATTGGAAGGTAGCTTGCCGCCGGCCACCCACAAACTCAGCTCGCTTTCATTCGCGCGATCCTCGTCGTCGTGAATTGTTGCCACCACGCGATACCTGCCGCCTTCGTTCGCTTTGAACGTGCACGTCGCGGCATCGTTGGTTGATTGGATGATACAGTCCTGCGGATTCGACTCAACCTCTTTGAATACTCCTTCGACTTGCTTCCAATCCATCAGGACGGCATGCATCTTTACTTCACGATTCGCGATCGCTTTGCCGTCGAGATCAGTCACGATTGACTGCACGACCAACGGCTCACCCGGCTGCACAAATAACTTGTCGCTTTTCAGGCCAACGTACAGATTCGCAGGATGGACCAGTAGCGTTGTTTTCGCGGACCAGGTTTGCCGGTTCACATCCTGAACGGTGGCCTCTGCTTCGAGCATTGAAGGCCGCGGCGGGTTAACCGAATCAAAGTCGATGCGCAGCCGGTGCTTGCCGCTTGTGTCAGTGCGGCCAGTGAAATTACTGGTGCGTGTTTCGCCGCTCTCACTTTCACTACGCCACCACGGAATCCATTTTCCAAACGTGTAATCTCCGCGATTTGGAGGCGTGAAGGTCGTCGGAGTTGAGCGAACGCCCCATTTCACTTCTGTATCTGTCAGACCACCGCCGGCAAAATACGTCGCCTTTACTGACACCTCAGCGTGGGCGCCTACAAACAGCGGGCCCTCAGTCTCGTTTTTTGCGGTTACTTCAAATTCCGGCCGCCGAAATTCCTGCACTTGAAAAGTATGAGTGTAATCCGCGTCTACGAAGGCCGAGTCAGTGATTTCAAACTTCACCGACGCGTTGCCGAGATTCATGTTGTCGGGAAGTTTGAATGCGGTGTCGAACCCGCCGAATGCGTTGGGAGTTAGCACTCCTTTCGTGATTTCAGTTTCACGCTCATCCTGAACTATATAGCTCAGTGTTTTGATCGCGCCGTTCAATGGACCAACATCGCCGCCAACCCCGGTGCCCATACGACGGATCCAGCCTTTGATGTGCACCTCTTCTCCAGGCCGGTAGAGCTTTCGATCGTCAAAGACATACCAAGCCAATGCATCTTTCTGCGGCCGCTTATGCCATGTTCCCTCATTCCACCAAA
>Ga0068871_100000693_pt1 | contig 22885 bp, 13 predicted proteins | sample KBSMisM72_FD_72750 | JGI IMG/M metagenome (GOLD analysis project Ga0068871, IMG submission 72750) | Miscanthus rhizosphere microbial communities from Kellogg Biological Station, Michigan, USA - KBS Miscanthus M7-2 | ecosystem: Host-associated > Plants > Roots > Rhizosphere > Soil ...
AGCAAGATCGATGTTGCCAGTCGTGAAGTTGTAGTTAGCCTGTTGGTTATGCGTTTCAACCCACGGCGTGTGGGCGTCATAGCGCAGTCCGAGATTTAAGGTGAGGCGGTCGGTTACGCGCCACGTATCCTCGGCATAGATGCCGATGATGTTGGTGCTCTGCTCCCAAGTCTTGCCCGTGCTCACACCTCGGCCGTATTGAAAGGGAAGGCCCAGGACAAAATCCGCACCACCATCCCCAGTGACGCTGGCATCAGCTGGCAAGGACGATTGCGTAAATCTCCCGTCAAAGTCCATATGCCCCAACTGGCCATTGTTGCCAGCATAGAAGGTCTTGATGATCTGACGCCAAAATTGGCCCCCGAATTTGAGGTTGTGTCGTCCGTGGGTCCAGGTCAAGCCATCCTCGAATTGCCAGACGTGGTCGTCAAAGCTAGCGGTGCTTTCTTGAGTCCCAAGATTGCTAATGTTTGACTTCGTAAAATTTAAGCCCAGCAGTCCGTCTAGGCTTCCTGGGTTACCGTTTCCGATTCCAAGCGTATTGCCGAATTGTCCCACTTTAGAATCCCAGGCGCTCCCCGTGTTAACCGTAACGTGGCTCCAACCAAGCCGGGCATCATTGACAAGGTTGCTGCTGATCATTCGTGTCCAGTCGCCAACCGTGTTGTAAATTGGCGTAGTGGAGTAAGAGTTCGACAACAACACCTGCGAGTTGGTGGATGGGTTCTCCTGATACTCTCTCGTGAAACGGTAGGAAATATTGTCTTTCTGGGTAGCCTTGTAATCAACCTTTAGATCCCCCTGGTTCACGTTAAAGGCCGAAGCGGTGGTGTTCACAGCATTATTTTGTATCTGATTGTTGCCAGGAGTTGGGTAGAGATTGGAACCGAACAATGCGGTGGCTACCGGACTGATCATTGCGGCCGGAATCTGGTTGAATGGGAAGGGATTGCGAGTCCCTGCAGGGGTTGAAGAAGGCGTGCATGGGGCGCTGAAGGATGCGCACGGATTGTATATCTGACCAGCATGGTTCGCTGCGAGACAATTTCCTGCGGCATCAAAGCCCGCGCTGCAGAGAGCCCCAAAGTCGCCAGTGCGTTCCAAGGCTGTAAAGACGGTGTTTGTGCCCTCCGAGCTTGGAATGGTAAAACGCTGGCCCTGGTAATCAGCAAAAAAGAAGAGCTTGTTCTTGATGATTGGACCACCGATGGTCCCACCGAACATGTTCCAACGCACCTTGCTCTTCTCAAGTCCCTGGATATTGTTCTGCCAGCTGTTCGCATTCAGTTTGTCATTTCGGAAGAACTCCCAGACATCACCATGAAAGCCGTTGGTTCCCGACTTGATCGTCGCGCTGACAATCCCGCCTTGGAAATTGCCGAATTCAGCCGGCGCATTGCTGGTAATGAGATTGAATTCCTCGATCGCATCAGGAGCCGGCGTGTAACCCAACAGGTTGTCAGAAACCTGGTTATTGTCCATGCCGTCCAGCAAAAAGTTATTTGCCTGCTCGCGGTTGCCATTGATCAGTGGACGTGCCGAGCTGAAGTCAGCTGTGTTATTGCCGGTGCTGAAGCCTTTGGGATTCGTTGTGACAGATCCCGGGGACAGCAGAGTGAGTTGGACGTAATTGCGCGCGGCAAGAGGAAGATTGTCATTCGTCACCGCGTTGATCACCGTGTCAACCTGTGTCGATTCCGTTTTCAGAATCGGTGCTGCGCCCGTGACCTCGATCGTCTCATTCACCTGTCCGACTTTCATCTGAATGTCGATGCGAGCGGTCTGATTCAGCACTAGCGTGAAGGTTGGATACGCGGCCGTCTGGAAACCTGGCGCGGAAACTTTCACTGCATAGCTTCCGATAGGCAACCGCGTCAGGGTGTAGGAGCCCGCGTCATTGGTCTCGGCCGTCCAAACCGTACCGCGCTCGGTGTCGGTGGCGTTAACAGCCGCTTTCTTGATAGGCGCCCCGCTCTGATCGGTGATCGTTCCGACAATCGACGCAGTCACCTCTTGTCCCAACGCAAGTTGGGTTGCGGGAAAGAAGGCCGTCAGCACGCAAGCCGAAACGACCAGTGAGAGCAATCTGGGTCTGCTCATCTCAAACCTCCGGGAGAAACTTGTTTTTTATCTTTACAGAACCGAATTGGAATGCTATATAGCAGATGAATGACCTTGGTCAAGCAAAAAATTAAGGAAACGCAAAATTATCTGTTTCAGACGCGGCAGGCGCTCTATAAGAGCAGCCAGCAGTGCCATCCAACGCTGAGAGTTTAGGGCCTGATATTGCAGATCGGCTATATTTCTGCATGCTCGTGATAAGGCAGGATTGCACCTGAGGGGGACGGAAGACGATTGCGGGCAAAGCCGGTCAACTGCTATATAAGAAGCAAAATCATTCAGCATGATGTTCTCAGGACGGCGGCAGGCGTTCAGAAATGCTTTCGCTATATAGCGGAGTAAACGTGAACTGGCTTCTCAAAGAGGAAGCTCTTCGCATCCTCCCAAAAGCCTAAGATTCATTAGGAAGTCACTGTGAGCCAGACACTTAACACGAGAGCAGAGAGCATGGGATCGAACGGGCATAAGGGAACACCGGCGTATCAGCGCATTCAGGGCGCAATCCGGCAGCAGATCGAAGCCGGGGATCTGAAGCCGGGGGACGCGGTGGCTTCCGAGAGGGAACTTGCCCGAATGCACGGGGTCAGCCTCATGACGGCACGCCATGCGCTTGCCGGCCTGGAGCATGAGGGCATGGTCGAGCGCCGTCGTGGCGCGGGCACTTTCGTTGCTCCTCCGCGGATCCACTTCAACAAGCTCATGAGTTACACCGAGCAGATGGCAAGCCGCGGAATGGCCGCCGCCTCCAAGCTGGTGACCGCTAAAATTGTTGACAGCGAGGAAGAAATTGCGGCCAGGCTAGTACTTCCGTCTTCCAGCAAAATCGTCAAGATCGAACGCGTGCGCCATGCCTCGGAAGAGCCCTTCGCGTTGGAAACCTGCTATCTGCCGGCAGATCGGTTCCCAGGACTCGTGCGACAACCGCTCGGCCGCGGTTCGTTGTTCACCACCCTCGAACACGATTACGACATTCGATTGACGTATGCTGACGAGGAAGTGGATGCCACGGCTGCCGACTCCCGTGTCGCACAGTTTCTCCATGTGCCTCGAGGCGCGCCGGTGATGAGAATCCGGCAGGTGATTTATTCGTCCAATGCCAAGCCTGTGATTTATGTTGTGGGTTTCTACCGTGCCGAGCGGCACTCGCTCTTCATTCGCCGCTTCCGCTAGAAGCCTTTCGCAAGAGAATTCTGCCCGCGTTCATGCGGAGGACTGATGCCCTTAACGTCCATCGATTGGGCCGTGATCATCGGCTACCTGCTCATCAACCTTCTGATCGGTGTTTACTACCGCCGGCGCGCCAGCGGGAACACCGAAGAATTCTTCGTCTCCGGGCGGGATGTCTCCTGGTGGTTGGCCGGCACCTCGATGGTTGCCACCACGTTCGCCGCCGATACTCCGCTTTTTGTCTGCGGCGTTGTGGCGAAGCAGGGAATTGCTGGCAACTGGATTTGGTGGGCCTTCTGTGTCGGCGGGATGATGACGGTCTTCTTTTTTGCCCGCTATTGGCGTCGCGCCGAGATTCTTACCGACGTTCAATTCGTGGAGATCCGCTACGGGGGCAAGCCCGCCGCATTCCTGCGCGGCTTCAAAGCCGTTTACCTTGGCCTATTCATGAACTGCCTCATCCTGGGATGGGTCACGAAGGCCATGGTGAGCATCATCGCGGTTCTGCTCGAGCCGGTGATCGCGCAGGGCCGGATCGTACAATTGCAACTCTTCGGCCATACCTATCAGCACGTGCTCGGAGATCCCCAGAACACGGCTCTGGCAATTTGCATTTTCCTGTTGATCCCCTTCACCGGGCTATACACCTTTATCGGCGGACTCTGGGGAGTGCTGGTCACCGACTTGTTCCAGTTTGCTCTCAAGATGGCCATGATCATCGTGCTCGCCTGGGTGGCGGTTGCGAAGATCGGTGGGATGGACTCCCTTCAGGCGCACTTGCATTTCATCGAAAGCACCGCGCGGAACGCAGGTGCGACAACGTCAGATCCAACCGCCTTTCTCCCCGACTTTCACCTTGGCCTGATCAGCAACGCTATCTGGACGCTGCCGGTGCTCACCTTTGTGGTGTATCTCGGGATGCAGTGGTGGTTGGCGTGGTATCCCGGAGCCGAGCCGGGTGGCGGCGGGTACGTCGCCCAGCGCATGTTCAGCGCCAAAGATGAAAAGAATTCGCTCGGTGCAACCTTGTGGTTCAACATCGCGCATTACGCGTTGCGCCCATGGCCGTGGATTGTGACCGCCCTGGTGGCGATGGTCGTCTACTCGCCGAACGGCGGAATCCATCCGAGCGCTGCCTACGCGCAAAACCCCGAGCAGGGTTACGTGATGGTCCTGCGTGACTACCTACCTCCGGCGCTGCGCGGGCTGATGGTTGCCGCCTTCTTAGCGGCATTCATGTCAACCGTGGGCACCCAGCTCAACTGGGGATGCTCATACCTAGTGAATGATCTCTACAAGCGTTTCATGGTTCGCAACTCGAGCGAACGTCACTACGTTCTCGTGAGCCGCTGGATTACGGTCCTGCTGGTGCTGGCGAGCGGCTACACGGCATCTCAACTTTCGTCCATCGGTGCGGGATGGAACGTGGTACTCGAAATCGGTTTCGGGACAGGCGCGGTCTACATCTTGCGGTGGTACTGGTCACGGATCAATGCTTGGAGTGAAATCTCGGCCATGATCGCCGCCGCCACGGTGACCGTCGGACTACACCAGGTTCACTTTAGCGGGAGTGAGGCGGTTGTTTATGCGAAGAGCAGTTTGATCACGGGTGCGGTCGCGACCATGGTATGGCTAGTCGTCACCTTCCTTACGCCTCCAGAGTCAGACAGAACGCTTGTTGATTTCTACCGACGGGTTCATCCCACGATATACGGATGGCAGCGCATTGCCAGACTCGTGCCCGAATTGCCCGAAGTTCGCGATCTTGCGAGCAATACGTTCAGTTGGATCATGGGAATCATCTTGGTTTATGGCTGCCTTTTCGGCATCGGCAAACTCATCTTTGGACAGTGGGTCTGGGGGTTGTTGCTGCTGGTGGCTGCGGCCGTTTCTGGTTTCCTGATCTTCTGGGATCTCTCGCGGCGCGGATGGGAAACGTTGTCGGGGAAGGAATCTTTGCCCGAGAAGTCAGCGGCAAGGGTTTAAGTCAACATCAAGGGCTTCACCCTAGTGAACCCCTGGTACTGAGAACCCCCCCCAGGAGTGGAGTCCGCTACCGCCCAAGAATCCGCTGCCTATTCCTCTATTACGCTCTTCACCAGGTTCCGTGGCTTATCCACATCGAGGCCTCGAATCACAGCAACGTGGTAGGCAAACAGCTGCAGAGGAATGATCTCCAAAATCGGTGCCAGTAGTTCCGGAGCTTGCGGGATGAAGATGGTGTGGTCGGCCAAGTCTTCGACTTGATGGTCGCCTTCGGAGGCCAGCGCAATCACGCGGCCATGCTGCTTCTTGTAGTCACGCAACGTCGAGATATTTTTCTCATACCGCAGAACTGAGCCCGGGTCATGCGGATCGTGGGTCGCGATCATGACAACCGGGAGGTTTTCGTCAATGAGCGCGATTGGCCCGTGCTTGGTCTCCCCCGTGGGATATCCCTCTGCGTGGACGTAAGAGACTTCTTTCAGTTTGAGGGCTCCATCCATAGCGATGGGATAGTGGATCGCTCTTCCCACGAATAGAAAATCTTGGGAGTGCTGAAAGAGCTCGGCCAGCGCTTTGCACTTCGCCGCCGATTCCAGCACGGCTTCCGCTTTCTTCGGAAGCAGCAGTAGCTCTTCAATCCAGTGTTTGGCGAGATCTTTCGAAAGCTGACCACGGGTTTGCCCCAGATACCCGGACAACAGAAACAATACGGCCATCTGCGCTGTAAATGCCTTGGTAGAGGCGATACTAACCTCACGGCCGGCGTAGGTGTAGAGCACCCCGTCAGCTTCACGAGCGATGGTTGACCCTTCGACATTGGAAATGGCGATGGTGCGAGAGCCCTTTTGTTGGGCAATCCGTTGTGCCGCCATGGTGTCGGAGGTTTCGCCCGACTGCGTGATCACGATCGTGACTTCGTGCGTGCCAATGGCCGGATTACGGTATTCGAACTCACTCGCATAATCCACTTCGACAGGAATGCCAGCAAGTTCCTGCATCATGTATTGCCCTACCATGCCCGCATGCCGGCTGGTTCCCGAGGCAACAATATTGATCCGAGTTACCTGGCGCAGTTCAGCTTGGGAAATCTTTACCTCGTCGGCGAGATTGATTTGGGATTGCGCCAGGGAGACACGGGGTGCAATGGTCTTCTCGATCGCTTGCGGCTGCTCGAAGATCTCTCGCAGCATGAAGTGCGGGAATGGAGTGGTCGGATTCAAAAAACCTTCCTTTGCGTGATTCATGCGCTATATAGCCGTTGCTTTCCGTTCCGCGCTAGCTCCAGTGGCCCCCGGCATTTCGTGGGCAAAGACAATAACGCATTTACAAGTTACGGATTTAGAGCTTTCCCAAATGCTATATAGCACATATACTAAGCCAGATGCAACGAGAATACCGAACCCGCTCGCGACCTTCCCCAGAAGATGCATCGCGCTTCAGGGGACTGCAAGTTTTGCAAATCCGAAGAAATAGGCTATTGAAACGTGTTAATAAACCATGATACACATAGTTCGCCACCGGGTGCTACGTCGAATGTCCATGACATGGTTCACGAATCAACTCCGCAGTCTGTTTGCGTTTTGTTTTTTGGCCGTCTGCCTTGCCAGTTCCGCGCGCGCCGCGGACCCGCCGGGGAACCCGGGTGCTCCCCTCCAACTCCGCGACGGCTGGCGGATGCAATCTCTCTGGAAAGTGGAGCAAACTGGCTCAGCAATCTCCAGTCCGGGATTCGCTGACGCTTCCTGGCATCGGGTGAGCGTACCCACGACCGTGGTTTCGGCGCTGGTGAAACTCCAGCATTTTCCCGACCCGGATTTTGGGATGAATCTCCGCCAGCTTCCCGGGGTAAGCTACCCGGTCGGGGAGAATTTTTCGAACTTTCCCATGCGCCAGGACAGCCCATTCCTGGCGCCGTGGTGGTTCCGCAAATCCTTTGTGCTGCCGGCAGGCTACAAGGGCAAGACCATTTGGCTGCACTTTGGCGGGATTAACTATCGCGCCAACATTTTTCTTAACGGGAAACAGATCGGCACCTACGACGATGTGGCCGGCGCCTGGCGCACCTATGAATTCGATATCACCTCCGGAGCTCGTTTCGGGGCTGAAAACGTGCTCGCCGTGGAAGTTTTTTCTCCCACGGAAAAAGACCTGGCCATCACCTTCGTCGATTGGAACCCAGCGCCCCCCGACAAGAACATGGGCTTGTTTCGCGAGGTTGAGATCCGGGTCAGCGGGCCGGTTGCAGTTCGCTATCCGGCTGTGATGACGAAGCTCGATTCCGATCAGACGGCCCATCTGACGGTGACTGCGTTGTTGAAAAATGCTTCGACGCAGGATGTCTCTGGCCAGCTCCAAGGTAAGATCGGCGATCTTGAGTTCTCTCAAGACGTACAGCTTAAGGCGGGCGAACAGAAGGATGTCGTATTTGACCCTGCTCAGTTTGCCCAGCTCAACATCGATCATCCTCGGCTGTGGTGGCCCTGGCAGATGGGAACCCCCGAGCTGAACAAACTCGAATTGCATTTCAAGATCAACGATCAGACCTCTGACTCGGCAGAAACCAGCTTTGGCATTCGCGAGGTTACTTCCGAGCTGAACTCCGCTGGCAAGCGGGTGTTCTCAGTGAATGGAAAGAGAATTCTGATCCGGGGCGGCGGCTGGACGCCCGACATGATGCTACGAGAAAATCCCGAGCGCATGCGCGATGAATTTGCTTATGTCCGCGACATGGGACTCAACACCATCCGCTTGGAAGGCAAGCTTGAGACCGAAGACTTTTTCAACCTCGCCGACGAGCGGGGAATCCTGGTCATGGCCGGTTGGTGCTGTTGCGACGCCTGGGAGCACTGGAAGGATTGGGGTGAGGAGCAATTGCCCATCGCCAAGGCGTCTCTCCGCGATCAAATATATCGCTTGCGAGGCCATCCCAGCCTGCTGGTTTGGTTGAACGGCAGCGATAATCCCCCGCCGGCCAATGTCGAGCAGGCTTACCTGCAAATCGAGAAGGACCTGCTTTGGCCGAACCCCGTGATCTCATCCGCCACCGCCGCTCCCACTACTGTGAGCGGTCAGAGCGGGGTGAAGATGACCGGTCCCTACGAGTACGTCGCACCGAACTACTGGATGGAAGACTCGCTCGCCGCCAACCATCCGCAAACTTGTAATCCTGGCGGCTGTGGCGGCGGCTACGGATTCAACACCGAAACCAGTCCCGGGCCGGCGATACCGCCCATCGAAAGCATCCATGCCATGCTGCCGAAAGAACATTGGTGGCCGATGGACGATTGGTGGAAGTTCCACGCCGGTGGAGAGAACTTCCGGGACCTTCGCGTTTTCACCGAGGCGCTCAACGCCCGCTATGGGGCCGCGAACTCGCTCGAAGACTACTCTTTGAAATCGCAAGTGCAGGGCTATGAAGGCATTCGCGCAATGTTCGAGGCTTACAGCCGAAACAAATACACCTCGGGCGGCGTCATTCAGTGGATGCTGAACAACGCCTGGCCCTCCCTCATTTGGCATCTCTACGATTTCTATCTCCGTCCTGGCGGCGGATATTTTGGGGCGAAACTGGCGTTGCAACCGCTGAACCCCCTTTATGGTTACGACGACCGCACCATATACCTGGTGAACAGCCGTTACACAGATTCGAACGCCGTACGCGTTTCGACGAAGGTTTTGAATTTGGACATGACCGAGAAGTTTGCCAACGAGAGCACGGTGGACTTGCCGGCTGACGGAGTTGTGAAGGTGGTCTCGCTGCCTGAAATTGCGGATCTCTCAACCACTTACTTCGTTCTCGTGAAGGCCACGGATGCAACCGGAAAACTTCTCGGTTCCAATTTCTACTGGCTGTCGACTAAGCCGGAGACGCTCAATTGGGCGAAATCAACCTGGTTCAACACGCCAACCCTCTCCTACGCCGATTTCACCGCGCTTTCAGGGTTGCCGAAAGTGAAACTGAAAGTTACCGATCAAAGCGAACGCAAGGGAGGTCGCGGAATCACCCGTGTCACGCTGGAGAACCCGTCCAAGAACCTAGCGTTCTTCATTCGGGTGAAGCTGAAAAAGGGAGCTACGGGGCCCGAGATCTTGCCCGTGCTCTGGCAGGACAACTACCTATCCTTGCTCCCGGGCGAAAAGCGTGAACTGACGGCTGAATACCGGGTCAGCGACCTTGGAGCGGCGAAGCCGGTGATCGAAGTCAAAGGCTGGAATACAGAATGAAACTCCATATTCCGAGACGTTTGTTTTAGCTTTTAAGTGGAGGAGATATCCCGGAAACCAGCACAAGACGACAGCGTGTGGCGGTGACCATTCGCGAGGTGGCCAAGGAGAGCGGGTTTGCCTCGGCGACGGTCTCCATCGTGCTCAATAACGCTCCGCTTTCGCGCTACATCCCAGAAACAACGAAAAAGCGCATCGAGCGCGCCGCCAAGAAACTGGGCTACCGTCCCAATGTTTTTGCCCGCACCTTGCGCAATCAGCGCACGCACACCATCGGCGTCATGGTATTTGACATGACCGATCCTTACTGTATGCCGATTCTCCGGGGGATCGAAAGCACGTTGTACGAGGCGTCGTTTCTGCCGATCCTTACCGATGTGCACAACGAGCGCAGCCGGTTCGAACGCTACCTGGAGATGTTGCTCGACCGCCGGGTTGAAGCCCTCATCGTCGTGGCCAACTGGTTGTTTGTGGATGTGGATGTACTCGGAGATCTTGAAAAGAGCAACGTCCCCACAGCCATGATCGGCAGGGAACTGAAGACAGGCTCGGTGAGTTCGGTTACTGTAGACAACGAGTGTGGCGCGCATGCCGCCATCGAGCATCTTTACTCGCTCGGTCATCGGGACATCGCGGTAATCCGCGGGCCAAAACATATCACAGACACCGCTCCGCGCTGGAAAGGCGTGCGGTCCTTCGCCGCATCGAACCAGCTTGAAATCAATCCCGAGCTGGTGATGGATTTGCCCGAATCGAGCGATCCACTTTCTAGTTTCGATGCCGGCTATTCGCTGACCCAAGAACTGCTGCAAAGAAAAGCCCGCTTTACCGCACTCATGGCATTCGACGATATGACCGCGTTTGGCGCCATCCGGGCACTCCACACTGCTGGCATAAGAGTGCCGGAGCAGTGCTCGGTGATTGGCTTCGACAACATCGCGCATTCCAGTGTTCTTACCCCTGCGCTCACCACGGTAGCTCAGCCATTGGCAGAAATGGGCAAGATGGCGGTCAACATCGTCGCCGAGCGTCTGAAACCGGAGCAACTTGGGAAAGCGTCTGCCGTCCATCGCAAGCTGGTTCCCCGGCTTGTCGTCCGCAGTTCCACCTGCAAAGTCAACCAGGAATAACGATTTCGTAAAATTTTTGCTTGACAGTGGTTGATGAACTCCACCACTCTATTGATACGTTTTAATACTGGAGTTGATACGTTTTAATGAGAGTACCTGGATTCAGGGTTTGACTCCCAACTACCCCCTCACCAAGAACTCAGATCGCCCACGCTCGGCTCACGGAGGATCAAGTATGAAAAGCGTTTTGCGAAATTTGCTAGCCGTGCTCGCCCTTTCCTCAGCCCTGCTTGTTGCTCAGGACACTGCGTCCATCACCGGTACCGTAACTGATCAGACGGGAGCCTCGATTCCGAATGCACAGGTCTCGGTTACCAGCACCGAGCGAGGTGAGACCCGCGCGACCACCACGAACAATACGGGAGACTATCTTTTTTCTGCGCTGCCCGTCGGCCGCTATAACGTGAGCGTTAGCGCCAAAGGCTTCAAGAAATACCAGGCCAATGGAGTCATCCTCAACGTTGGGGAAAAGGCTCGCAATGACGTGAGGCTGGAGGTAGGTGCCGAACAGACTCAGGTCACGGTAGAGGGAATAGGTTTAGCCCAGGTGGAAACGCAGTCATCGGACTTGTCTGGAACGGTCACTGGGAAACAAATCTCAGAGCTCCAGTTGAACGGCCGCAATTTCACGCAACTTGTGAACTTAACCCCGGGGGTCAGCAATCAAACCGGTCAAGACGAGGGGACCGTCGGTATTTACGGAAACGTGAGTTATGCCGTTAACGGCGGGCGCGTCGAGTACAACAATTGGGAGCTCGATGGTGGTGACAATATGGATAACGGAAGTAACAGTACGTTGAACGTGTATCCGAGTATTGACGCCATTGCTGAATTCAAAGTACTCACCTCTAATTACGGCGCCCAGTACGGGCGTAACGGATCGGGGACGGTGGAAGTAGAGACAAAGTCGGGCACCAATCGTATTCACGGCGACGTTTACGAATTCTTTCGCAACGATGTTCTCAACGCTAAGAACTTCTTCAACGCTGTACCAGACTCCTCCGGCAATGGTACTGTCGCCCCTCCGTATAAGAAGAACGACTTTGGTTACACACTGGGTGGCCCCATCTGGAAAAATCACACATTCTTCTTCTGGTCGCAAGAGTGGCGCAGAGACCGCGTGCCCTCCAGCTTCAACGTAGCGGTTCCGTCCGCCGCTGAGCGCGGCGGCGATTTTAGTGACCTCTGTCCAAATCGAACCGCCAATCCGCCGGATTTCTCCGATTGCCCTTCGGTCGGTCCAAATCTGAGTTCTGCTGGATTTGATCCCAACGACCCCAATGTGCAGGCATTACTCGGGTACATTCCTCTGCCCACCACAGGCGTTCCTGGCTCCGAGTTCTATCTGGCCAATGTGACGACGCCTACCAACTGGCGCGAGGAGTTGATCAGGATCGATCACAACCTCACCGAGAAGCAAAGGCTTACGTTTCGCTTTACTCACGATTCCTGGGACACTGTTACCCCGACGCCGCTATGGACCAATGCCGGCAGCTTTCCAACTTCACAAACCGCCTTCGACGGTCCCGGTGTAAGCCTGGTAGCCCGGTTGACTTCAACCGTCAGTCCCACCCTGCTGAATGAGTTTGTGTTTAGCTACACAACCGACCACATCATTCTCCATAACATCGGGCATTGGCAACGCGACCCCAGCGTAACCATCGGCGGGATTTTTCAAAACGGGTTCAACGGAACCTTGCCCGGGATCAACTTGGTTGGAGGTGCTGCGTACGGTGGTGGCTTCGGACAGGATCAGGGCTACATCCCTAACGGTACTTACAATTCAAACCCCACGTACACGTACCGGGACAACGTGACAAAGATCGTCGGGAGGCACAATCTTCAGTTTGGCGCCTACCTGGTTTTTGGTCAGAAGAACGAATTGGGTGGTGAACTGGCTGCCGGCTCAGTCCCAGGCTACCTGACCTTCGACTCATCCAATTCGACGGTTTCTACCGGTAATCCTTTCGCTGACCTGCTGCTCGGCCGGATTTCGAGCTTCGGCCAACAGAATGAGTTTCGTAAGTACTACAACCGATACAAGATCGTTGAACCTTACTTTCAGGATGATTGGCACGTAACGCCTCGTCTCACCCTTAACCTCGGATTACGCTTGAGTTTGTTTGGCACGTATCGGGAGAAGTATCGTACAGCTTTCAATTTCAACCCGGAGGCGTACGATCCGGCGAAAGCCCCGATCATCGATGACGCGAACGGGTCCCTGACCGGAACCCCCGGCGCGTTGGTACCATCTGCCACGGCCAATCCATTCAACGGAATCGTGCAATGTGGTGGGAAAGGTGGTTCTTTCCCAATCATCGGATTCCCAGCTGCATCGGTAGGGGGCAATTCGAACCCTGGATGCATGAGCGGCCACCTCTTCAATCCTGCTCCGCGGATTGGATTTGCATTCGACCCAAGCGGTAACGGCAAAATGGCCATTCGTGGTGGGTACGGGATTTTCTTCGAACATGCCAACGGCAACGAAGCCAACACTGAGTCGCTGGAGAACTCACCACCATTGGCGTTCGCGGTTACCCAAAACAATGTTCTGGGATACACGAACATCGGAGCAGGGCTCTCCGGATCAGCACCCCAGTTCCCTATCAGTGTCGTTTCGATTCCGAATAAGGCACAGTGGCCATACGTGCAGCAATGGCATCTTGACGTTCAGCGCCAGATTCCGGGACATGCTGTCGTGACCGTGTCTTACGTCGGAAGCAAGGGGTCACACCTTGGACGGCAGAGCGATCTCAACCAACTGGTTCCCGTGTCGCTCTCACAGAATCCCTACAAGCCAGGAGAATCCTATGGGGCAAATGACTGTGGTACGGTCACGGATAAGTACGGTGTTCCCATCAATGGCACCACTTCCTCGGGCACGCCGATCCCCTACGCTGGTGCAGGCGTACTCAGTCCAGCTGTGAATGTTGGCATTGCAGACTGCGGGGTCGATTCTAGTCCCTTCCGGCAGTACAAGGGGTACTCCGACATCAGCAATCTGCAATTCATGGCCTCGTCTAGCTATAATGCCTTGCAGTTTTCGGCTAGGCGAGATGTTGGGCAGCTGCAGTTAAGCGTCGCCTACACCTACAGCCACTCCATCGATGACTCTTCCGATCGCTTTGATGGCAGTTTCGTCAACTCCTTCGACTTCCGAAGCAATCGCGCAAGCTCCAATTTCGATCAGCGTCACATACTAAATGTGGGGTATTTGTGGAATATGCCATTCTTCCAGAAGAAGGGACTAGCGAATAGAATTCTTGGCGGATGGGAGTATTCGGGAATCGTCACATTCGGCACCGGCACGCCGTTCAGCGTTACCTACTCAGACGTGAGCGACAATGCGGGAGTGGCCAATGGAATTGGATCTTCCTCGCGGCCTGACCTCGTAGGCGATCCTAATTCTGGGTTCACACAGAGCCCGCTTAGCAGCCATGGACCACAATTCTATAATCCCGCCGCATTTGCGGACCCTCAAGGCCTGACGTTTGGAACGGCAGCTAGAAACGACTTGCGCAACCCTCATTACCTCAATTTCGACATGGCGTTGTTGAAGCACATCGCCGTGACCGAGAGCACACAATTTGAATTCCGGGCCGAGGCTTTCAACGTATTCAACCAAATGCAATGGGGTAACATTGGCGGCGACAGCGGTTCAGCCGGTGGCTCAGGCAACACTGCGTTCCCAGCCACTGATTTTCTCTATATAGCGTCAGCGCACAATCCGCGAATCTTGCAATTGGCTTTGAAGTTCATCTTCTAAAGCGAAGCACAGATTGCTCATGTATGAAGCCTGCCCACCCTTTCCGGTTCAAAGGGTGGGCATTTCATTCTGTGGACTCTGGATCATTCGCCATCTTCTTCCGGCAAGTCGAAGTTGATCAGCGTGCCCCGGAACCCGCGCGTCTTCCAAGCACCGAATCCAATTCCCACTGCCAACCAGATCACGCCCGCAATTTTCGCCGGAGTACTGAGCCCCAGCCAAAGGGCTAGGCAGATAAGAAAACCCGCGAGTGGCGCCGCCAGGTTCAAAAACGTCCGCTGGTTCTGACGCAGAAAGTAGTGCACAAACGCCGCTAGGTTGACCCCCATGAATGCGATCAGCGCGCCAAAATTCAACATTTCGGCGCCCAGGCCGTAGCAAAATAGCGTGCTCTCCCCGTCGCCAACCTTGCAAACTGTCGTTCGGTGAATCGTCACTTCCACCAGCAGCGCTCCAATCAAGGCCAGTACTCCCACAAATAGGACGTTATTGCGGGGGACATGCCGCTTGGCGTCAACCGCGCCAAAGAATGATTCCGGCAGTGCCTTGCTACGCCCCATGCCATACAGCAATCGGGCTGCGCCGATTTGCGCTCCCATGCCGGACCCGAAATTTGCCACCAGCAACGTAAATCCAACCACCGCGAATAGGGGAGCCCAGGCGTGTCCGGCAACATAGGCAAAGGCAGTGTCGGTGTTCGGGAAAGGTTTGGAAGCCGGCCAGATGAGCTGGGCGGCGTAGACTTCCAGAGCGGAAAGGATGCCAATCGCAAAACAGGTGAGAACGGTTGCTAACAGAATGTTGCGCCGTGGATTCTCCGCTTCCTCGGAGAGCGTCGAAATCCCGTCGAACCCGATGTAGCTGAGCACGGCAATCGACGTCGCCCCGAAGACCGCGCGAGTGTCCCAGGTTGTCGGATCAAAAAAGGGCCGCGTAAAGAATGCCGTACCATCATGAGAGTTTCCGAAAACGTAGCGGGCGGCCGCCACAAAAAAGATCGCGATCACAACGCCCATGCCAGTGGCCAGCAAGGTGTTCACACGCGCCGAGGTCTTGATGCCTTGCACGTTCAACACGGTGAACACCCCCGCAAAAAACACCGCCCATACTGCGTAAGGCACATGGGGCGCAAATACGTGGGCCAGTTGGCTGCACCAGATAATGCAGATCATTGGATTGAGCATGTAGTCCATCACCATGCTCCAACCCGTGATATATCCGAGTACGGGGTTGATCTCCTGGCCTACATAGGTGAATGCCGATCCGGCGCTCGGGTACACACGGGCCATACGTCCGTAGCTGAAGGCCGTAAACAGCATGCCCACCATCGCGATCAGGATGGTTGTCACTACATGACCATGCCCGCGGTCGCTGAGCACGCCGTAGACTGACATCGGGGCTACGGGTTGAATGACGATAATGCCGTAGAGGATCAGATCCCGCAGGGTGAGGGAGCGTTTCAGGCGAGTGGTGGAGACAGCGGTCCCGGAGTCCATGACGCAAGCTATTGAAACGTTTTATTAGAACCCTGTCAATGGCGGATTTTAGAAGACGAACTTCCGAATCAACTTCTAAAACTCTCCTCACCGCAGGGCGGCGTACTGCTCAAGAATTGGAGCCCACTCTTTCTCTATGCGCTCGCGCCACGCGGGGCTTGGCAGGCTCCCCTTGGCCCGGTATTGGCGCCGGCGCTGAACCTCGTTCATAAGCGCATGGCGAACCGGCTCGAAGTCAAGCAGTTCCAGCCGTCCGTAGAGTTGCTCGATGACTCCGAGAGGATTTTCAACCAACGATTCGTAGCGTATGGTGACGAACCGGTTCTGCGGTAGGCCTGGAGTACTGGACGCCAGCTTGGCTTCAAAGCGCGGGCGGTCGGCAAGAACCGCCTCGCGAATTTCATCATCGGCTGGAATCGGCCCTAGGGCGTAGCTCTCGAACATCTTGCGCCACATGCGTACCACCGATTCAAAACTAGTCAAAGGATTGCGCACGATGAGTACATAGCGGGCATCGGGTAACAGCTCACGGAGCGTGCTAACCCGGAAGCCGTGGGTCGGCGACTTCAGAATCATGGGGCGCCCGCCGCCGCGCACCGAGACGCCTGAGAGGAAGTTCAGAAAGATCTCGCGCCAGCGTTTGTTCTCTTGCGAGGAAAGGTCCTCCGGATCTGAAAGCTGGAGCGCCTCATGCAGGATCTTCGGCATGACCAGGGCTTCGTATGGCGAACGCGCACCCAAGCAAAAGAGTGCGAACTCATCTTCCTGAGGTGAAGCGGAACGCACTTCCATCTCGTCCATCGGCCGGGTTGTGCTTGGTCCGCCGCGCGCGAGCACCGATGCCTCGGTCAAGAGGAAGTGATGAGGGTTCATGCAGGCATGCGTCGTTGGATACGTGTATCGAGTGTCCAAGCACAGCAGCTCATGAAGAAGCGTCGTGCCCGAACGCCAGTACCCGAGAATCAGGACAGCACCATCGAAGTTCGCTCTGGCCAATTGGGCAGCGTTCACGGCCTGTTGCAGCCCCAACATCATCGAAAACAGAGAGCCAGGAGCCAGCGTCTGCCAGAGCAGCATTGGGGTTGGCGAAAGACGCCAATTTCGCCGCAGCTGCCGCCATGCTCCCGAGTTGAGATTTAGATATTGTCGGCTCACCTTAGTTCTTCACCAAGTCAGGAAATCGTTCATGAGCTGCCGAGCGCAATTCGCGCGCACGCGCAGGATTATCCGCAGTTTTGTCCAAATTCCAGAAATGGGCTTCGCTCAGAGGGCGCAGTGCCCCCTTTTGCGTCGCCAGATCGACTACGTACTGGTACTTGCTATCTACTACACCGACCATGCCGTGCCGCAGAGGCTTGAAGACGCTGTTCCGTTCCAGGTATTCGCTGAATGCAAGTCCTTCCCCTTCTGCCGGGGTGCCTTCTTTCAACCACTTCGCAAGCGACTCGCCACGCATGCTCCCGGGCTTGAGTTGGCCGGCCAGTTCGAGGATGGTCGGTGCAAGCGCGGTTTGGTCCGCAGGGACGGCGACTTTTTGCCCTTGGTGCTGACCTGGCAGGCTGATGATGAGGGGAATGTGAATGACGGGCCGGGTGAGGTACGGAGTGCTGTGCTGATAAACACCCCCCTCAAAGCTTTCCCCGTGGTCGGCTGAGACAATCACGATCGTATTCTGTGCTTTTTCGCTCTTGGCGAAATCCGCTATAAAGGCGCCAAAGGCGCGATCAGCCGTAGCTATGAACTCGTCGTACCGCAGTCGCCGCTCGTCGACCAAACTTTGCTGGTCGGATGGATAGTTTGGTTTCCACCGTCCCCCAGCCCACTCTTCAAAGGTGTGAACCTTGTCGGGAGGCAAGAATCGTCCTCTGTCCGCCGGATCAGGAAGGTAGGGATTGTGCGGGGTGATCACGTGAACCCAGAAGAAGTATCCATTGGGCAGCTGCTGCAAGAGCCGCATCGCATGGGCGAAAGTTGCATCCGGCCGCAACCGCATCGAAACATTGCCCGGTAGCCGGAACAGGGACGTCCACAGGGACTCAAGATCAATGTATTCATCGATGCGGCAGCCAAACCCTGAATCCTGATGGAGTAGCCGGGATGCGTTCCAAACGTGTTCGAAACCGCTGCTGTTGAAGACCGGTTCAGGAAGCAAGTCAAAGCCTCCCGTGCTCTTCCCCAGATGGTAAGCAAATGGATTGGAAAGGAATGCCGCGTTGGTGTAGCCCGCTGTCTTTAGAAGTTGGGGTAATGTCTTATCGCGAAGCTCTGGATCAATCCGGCCTTGCAGATGATGGACATGACTCTCGGAAGGGTACATTCCGCTCATCATCGTGGCCACGCTCGGCGTTGTGAATGTCGAACCGGAATAAAAATTCGTGAAGACACTTGCTTGAGCGGCAAAGGCGTCGATGTTTGGCGTGGTCGGAACCTGCCGTCCGTACAGCGACATGTCTTCAGCGTTGAGCGCGTCAAAGGTGATCAGCAGAAAATTCGTCTTGGGGCGCGGTTGCACTGCTTCGGCCTTTACAGTAGCGGTGCTATTGCGAACGGCCAGCTGAAAGCCAATTAGTAGGATTACACTCGCCACCGTCACAAGCAACAATCCTCGTGCCCGCTTTTTTTCAAGAAACGTATCCAGGCTGGTCACGATTCCTTTTCGCGTGGAGGGAATGCACAGCAGGATGGCAAACACCACGGTATGAGCTACGAGAAGGGCAGGGATGAATCTGAGCCCGCGGTCCGCCCACGTCACCAAGACGGGCAGTGCAAACCTGGAATCCAGAAATACAACTAGAACCACGGCGGCGCCCGTTACGACGGCGACGGTTCGCTCAGCAGATGCCCTGAAAAACCACAGCAAGGGCGCCACGATCGCGGTGGAGATCGTGCCGAGCGCAATGCCTAGGAGCGCCGTGACGATCAGGCGCACGGCAACCTCGTAGATCACCTCTCCGGTAGTGAGATAAAACGACCACCCTTGAATTTTTCCAGCGGCTAACGTTAGCCCTTCGGCAAAGGTCAGGGCAACGATCGCCAGGCTTAAAAGCTGGAACCAAAGATCTTTGAGTTTTTTTGCGAAGTTATCCCTGGGATACATCGGCCTTGCCGCGTAAACGCTGCATCAGTCCCGATAGTGCAGTTGCAATGCGTTTTCTGAGAAATGTGAGGGTAGCACCAGCGGTTATGACGAGGGGGGTAAGGATCTGAGAAATCAAACCTACCGTGTTCGGATCCGTGTAGCCGTACGCTGGTATCGTAATGAAAACAAAGGACAAAGCGCAGACAGTAACCCAAATGAGTTTTCTTGAGTTCGACATCTAAATCCCCCGAGCTAGCATTCAGTCTAAGCTGATCGGGATGGATTGTAGCACGCGTCATGCCACTCGCGTAGTCGTCACCCCGTGACGCCGATAACCCTGCGGAGTCCCAGGCAACCGTATCAGCCCAAGCCAACCGTCGACGATTTCGTAATCTGGCGCTTCCTGCCCCCAACAGCCGCAAAGACAAAGCGCCTAGTGAGCCGTGGTTTCCTAAAACCCAAGTTCGGTAGATGACCTGTGCGCTGGTACTCTGTCCCCTGGGCAAGGTGCGGAGAATACGCCATGTCAATTGGGGCTTGCTACGATCCCAGGTATCCAGCGAATGGCATTATCGTGATAGAGCTTCTGAAGCACCGGTCGAGGGAGATTCAACCCCCTGACCTCGTGCCCCAGGTATTCGAAGGTATCGTCGGTAGCAAAATAACGCCAGTCGCGAGCGTACTGTCTCTCCCAAGATTCCATTGCTCCCGAATCCCTGGCTCCCGGGAAGACGTGCAAGTCAGTGCCATACAGAATCCTGTCCTGATACTTCAGAATGAATGCTTGGACCTTCTCGCGAGGCTGAAATACAAGTCGTGACACTCTCGCGGCCGTATCCACGGCAAAATTTTGATATTGATCCAGGTGCGCCGCGACCTCGTCAAGATGATCTTCCATGCTTCCGAAATGTGCGCCGACTACGCGAAGGTTCGGGTTCATGGCCAGTAGGTGATCCCGTGCTTTGAGGATGGTTTGTTTATCCGGAGCTCCAGGTTTTTTCGACATGTCCCACTGTGGATTCGCCTCGTAGTACTTCCTGGGGGAGTTCAGGGGATTTGGACCCCAGGCCAAGTCTGGGTCGGCGGCATGAATGATGAGAGTCTTGCCGTGCGCGGCGATGTCCTTATATATCGCCTCCAGGCTCGGATCGTCAGGCAGGACGTACTTGCCGGATGAACTTACGATTTCCAAGCCGACGTTCTTCCAAATTTTTGCCGCCACAGCACCGTTCGCAAAATCCTGATTTAGCTCTGCCAGGGCCAAAGTTTGGAAGCCTTTTTTGCCAATCTGAAATGGATCGAATGTCGTACAGAGCTGCGCATGTTCCTTGCTCGAAAACACAAAATTCCGTGAATCGGTCCTCTGCGGCTCAAGGCTTTTCAAATAAGGGTTTGTGTCGTCCGTATAGAGAATGTCCAGAACATGGAGGTGCAGCCGCTCAAGCATGGACACCAAGTCTGTTGAGGTTTGAAAAACGTGGGTATGGACGTCGATCGGTTCAAGGGATGTGAAAGCTTCTAAGCTGGCCGCGCTGAGTTTATACGATGCGGATGGAATCCTTCTCTTATGGCGAACGACGACTGCCGTGATGGCGACGAAGAGGATAAGGATGATGACGAGAAGACTTGTGCCAAGGAGAGGTCGCCGTTTCACTTGAGTAGGACGCACCTATGGGGAATTTCGAGTGCAAGGCGGTACCCAACACCGCGGTGCGGGATGGATTCTAGCACGCGCCCTGACACTCGCGGCAGTGTGTCCTAAGTCACGCTGTACCGAGATTGGGCCAGCGAGTTTGTTAAATGAGCGGCCGCGGCCAAACATCCCTGATCTTGCAATCTGACGGTGCGTCTTCCCCAACCCTTGCCATAGCAAAGCAAGCTAAATTCCGACAACGGGGGCCCTTGAGATGCAGAAGTTCTTTCATATCCCGATTCCTCCCCGAATAGTTGGACCCGTACCACGGTCCAGAAGTTCATTCCGCAATAAGCGTCAACCCGAAGCCGGCTCAGCTGCGGATTAAGGGGCGGGAAGGCCGGGAGAAGGGTAGATCACAGTTCCTATAGCTCGATTCCGCTGGTCTTGCGGCATCTCGGGTGTAGTAAACTTAAGGCAACCAACCAACAGTCGGGGAGTGGCTCAGCCTGGTAGAGCACCTGGTTCGGGACCAGGGGGTCGGAGGTTCAAATCCTCTCTCCCCGACCAATCAACAACTTAGCGGGATTCTCCGGACATTCAAACCCCCTGTCTTGGAGGATCAATGCTCCCGCATTTTGAGCGTTTCATTCAGGAACGCAAGTACCTCAAGAACGTTTCTCCCCGCACAATCGAGTGGTATGAGCAGAGCCTTGCGTGGCTCCGAGTTGAGCAGCCCACAGCCGAAGACCTTCGCGACCTCGTGGTGAGAATGCGCGAAGCCGGACTGAAGGCCAGTTCATGCAATTGCTACATCCTGGCGATTAACGGCTACCTGCATTGGGAAGCCAAGGGACTGGACCAAAAATGCCATCCGGCCTGCTCTCATTTGCGCGTCGCAAAACTCAAGGAAGAGGAATGCGTGCCAGCCACGTTCACCGTGAAACAGGTTGCGGCGATCATTGCGTGGAAACCGCGAAGGAAGGTTTTCTATGAGCGGCGGTTGCATGCGCTGTTGTTGACGCTATTCGATGCGGGAATGCGGATTGATGAGGCGTTGTCATTGCGCGTGGAAGATTGCAACCAGGATGACTTGCTTTTCACTGTCACGGGGAAGGGGCGCAAGCAGCGCGTCATTCCGTTTTCGCTGGAACTGCGGCGTGTGCTCACCCGGTTCATCCTTGAGTTCTGTCCAGACCGCCGTGGGTTTCTATTCAGCACCAGGGATGGTCGAAAACTTGGCCGCCGCAATGTCCTGAGGGCCGTTAAGCGGCTATGCGTGCGCTTGGGCTTCGATCCACCCAGGAGAACAGTCCACGCCACACGCCACACCTTCAGCACTGAGTACTTGCGCCGGGGCGGGAGCCTCTTTCACCTTCAAAAGATGCTTGGGCATACAAGCCTGGAGATGGTGCGGAAGTACGCAAACCTTGTGACGGCAGACCTCCAGGCCGTTCATGAGCGCGTGAGTCTGCTGAGTCGTGTCACGAAGTAGCCAATCCAGCTCCAAAGGCGAATAAGAACCGCACACTTGCGCTACTGCTGTTTGCAACAGTTAGAACTCAGCGGGTGGGTCGAAAGCGCAGATTGCGTGTTCCTCTGACCATTGTTGGGTAGCACCAGAATTCTCTGCCGTGAGCAAGACGCGCTTTTTTAGGGTCTCAGCAATCGTCTTCATCAAGCTAAAGATGCCTTCTGCTTTGGCTTCGGAATCCACATCATTGGGCAGCAGGTCGAGATCGAGTTCATCATCCTCCCAGAACCAACACTTCACCCGAACGTCAAGGATATTGAGTTCAAGAGTGGTTGTGACGAGATTGCGCCGACGAGTGATGGTGCTGTAATCGGGCAGGTCTCTTCTTTCGCCATCCTCCGAGTACACGGCTGGATAACGTTGAATCAGCAGCGGCAGGAGAACGTCGTAGTCCTTGGGAGTAATGCCATAAGCCCTGATCTCAAAAACGATTCCACTGTCCGGCTTAAAGACTTCGTTCCAACGTGCTTGCATTAGTAGGGATTATAGAGATGGCCATGGTTGGCAACGATAGCGATCAAAAATGCCCGTTCTGGGCGAATGAAAAGTGCAAAGAAGGCCTGATTTCGGCAATTAGCCACCCGTCAGAGGGTCGAAATTGATATAGATGGTGGTTTCGACCTCAACTGGATGACCCCGATAAACATATGGCTTGTATTTCCAAGTCACCAGAGCCTTGCGAACTTCAGGCATAAGATCGGCATTGCCTTTGATGAACTCGACGTCTCTAACTTCACCTGTCTTGCCGA
>Ga0068871_100000700_pt1 | contig 22797 bp, 13 predicted proteins | sample KBSMisM72_FD_72750 | JGI IMG/M metagenome (GOLD analysis project Ga0068871, IMG submission 72750) | Miscanthus rhizosphere microbial communities from Kellogg Biological Station, Michigan, USA - KBS Miscanthus M7-2 | ecosystem: Host-associated > Plants > Roots > Rhizosphere > Soil ...
GAGCCGCGCGCGGGCATCGGTGTCGCGCAGCAGCCGGACGACCGCGCGCGCAAAGGAGGTCGGTTCGTCGGCGAGCATGACGTGCCTGCCGTCCATCACCGGCAGGCCTTCCGCGCCCACCGTCGTCGACACGACCGCCTTGCCCATCGACATCGCCTCGAAGATCTTCAACCGCGTGCCGCCGCCGATGCGGAGAGGGACGACGTAGACCATCGCGTCCCGCATATACGGCCGCACATCGTCGACGCGTCCGGTCACCAGGATGCCCTCCGCCTCGGCGAGCCGTTTGACGGCCGGCGTCGGCGCGCGGCCGACGATCGAGAGGCGGACGTCGGGCTCCTCGGCGCGGATGAGCGGCAGGATGTCGCGACAGAAGTACTGCATCGCGTCTTCGTTGGGCAGCCAGTCCATTGAGCCGGTGAAGACCAGCGTGGGAGGCGCCGGCGCACCCGGCGCCGGGGCGAAGTAGTCGGTGTCGACGCCGGTCGGTACGACGTGCGCCGGCTGACGGATGGCTTCGGGATAGAGCGCCGCGAAAGTCTGACGATCGGCGTCGGAAACGGCGAGCACGCCCTCGAACCGCGCGAGCGTTTTCCGTTCGTAGCGCAGCATCCGCCGGTACTGGGCGCCGTACAGCGCCTTCTCGATCGTTCCAGTCCTGGTCTCGGCGTGCCGCCGCCAGATTTCCGATTCGACGTTGTGGGTGAAGATGACGGCCGGGCAGGGCAGCCGCTTCGGCAGGTTCACCGCCGGGAACAGGAAGTCGCAGACGACGAGATCGAACGACTGCGTGTCCAGCAGCGCCTTGAGCCGGCGCTTGAACTCACGCGAGCGATATTTGCCGACGGCGTAGGGCAGCGGATCGACGAGGTGCATCGCCGCGTCGGCGTAGAAGCGAAGCGTGCCCTTGGCCGGCTCCGCCCGCGTCACGGTCTCCACCCGGGCGGCGACTTCGCGCATCCCGTCGACGTCGGCCGCCGGCTGTCCGGGTTCCTTGAACGCGAGATACGTGATCTCGTGGCGCTGCGCGAGGTGGCGCATCAGATGCCACGTCCGCAGCTTCCCGCCCTTATCAAGCGGCAGCAGCAGATCCGATTTCAGCCACAGAATGCGCATGGGGAAGCGTCTGAATTCCTTCCTGGTCGATGAATGTGCGGTGCCAGAGCTCGAGGTTCAGCAAGCTCCAGATGCGGTCTCCGCCTTCGGTGCGGCCGGCCGCGTGATCAGTCAGCAGGCGTTCGACGGCCGGGGGATCGATGATCCCGCGCTCGCGCGAACGGCGATCGAGCAGGACATCCCGCACCACGCCGCTCCAGCCGCCGCGTGTCCAGTTCGCGAACGGTACGGGAAAGCCCATCTTCGGGCGGTTGAGAATCGAGTCGGGCAGCAGCCCTTTCATCGACTCCCGGAGCACGCGCTTGGTCGTCCAGCCATTGAGCTTCCACTGGTCGGGCAAGCCCGCGGCGAACTCGACCAGCTTGTGATCGAGGAACGGGACGCGGCTCTCGATCGACGCCGACATGCTCATCTGGTCCTGCTTCATCAGCAGCTCGACGAGGTAGGTCTTGATGTCGGCGTAGAGCAGGCGGTCGAGCAAGGTGCTCGAACCGTTCAGTGCGTTGAAATACTCCAGGGACGCGCCGTATGCCGAGCTGCTGTCGGAGGCTCCGCGAAGAGCCCCTGAAAGCAGCTGCTGCTGATCCGCCAGCCGGATCGACGCGAAGTTGTCGAAGAACATCGCCTCGGGGGTGCGATTCATCGCGAGGAACGAGCGCTTCGCATAGCGGGCGAGCTTCGACGGCAGCATCGGCAGCATGCCGCTCGCAATCGAGCTGCGGAGCGCCGACGGCATCATCCGCTCGTAGACCGTTCCCGCCCGCCAGTTCCAGGCGACGCGCGGGTACTTGCCGTAACCGGCCAGCAGCTCGTCGCTGCCTTCGCCCGTGAGCACGACCGTGACGTGCTCGCGCGCCAGGACCGAGACGAAGTGCAGCGGCACGCTGGAGGGGTGCGCGATCGGCTCGTCCTCGTGCCACACCAGCCTGGGCAGCGCGCCGAAAAAATCGCCGTCGTCGATCACGATCTCGTGCGACACCGCACCGATCGCCTGGGCCACCTCGCGCGCGTAGCCCAGCTCGTTGAATGCGCGATCCTTGAACGCGACCGAGAAGGTCTGGAGCGGCCGGCCGATCATCCCGGCCATCAGTGCCGCGATCGCGCTGCTGTCGATGCCCCCGGACAGGAACATGCCGAGCGGCACGTCCGCCATGAGTCGAAGTCGAACCGACTCTTCCAGGAGATCCTTGAATCGCTCCACGGGGCTAGGTTCTAGGCGCTGGGGGCTAGCTGCCTCGCGTGCTGGGATGTCCCAATACTGCCGCTTGGTGATCGTGCCGCCTTCGAAGACGAGCAGGTGTCCCGGCAGCAGCTTGTGGATGCCGCTGAACATGGTGTCTTCGCCGGATGTGTAGCGTGTGCTGAGGACTTCCGGAAGGACCGCCTGGTTGGCGCGAGGCTCGACCAGACCGCTGGCCAGAATCGCCTTGATCTCCGACCCGAAGAGCAGCGCGTTGGACACGTGCGCCCAGTAAAGCGGTTTGATGCCGAGGCGATCGCGCACGAGGAGGAGGCGCCGCTTGGGTGCGTCCCAGATCGCGAACGCGAACATGCCGCGGAAGCGGTGCACACACTCCTCGCCCCACTGCTCGTAGGCGTGGACGATCGTCTCGGTGTCGGACCTGGTGCGGTACACGTGGCCGTGCGCCTCGAGCTCCTTGCGCACGTCGGCGTGGTTGTAGATCTCGCCGTTGAAAATCACCCAGACGCTGCCGTCCTCGTTCGCCAGCGGCTGCTGCCCCGAGGAGAGATCCACGATGCTCAGCCGCCGGTGCGCGAGCGCGGCGTGGCTGTCGCAGTGCAGCCCCGCTTCATCAGGCCCGCGGTGCGTGATGACATCGCGCATCCGCAATGCCCGCGCCGCCGCCTCTTGATCCAATCCATCGACCGCCACGATTCCAGCAATGCCGCACATGTCAGGAGACCGCCAGTTGTGAATGACCGGCCGGCACGGCGCCCTGCCGGACGAGTTCGCTGAGATAGATGTCATCGAAGCCGGCCACCATGCGATCGAAGGAGAAGCCGGCGAGCACGGTCTCGCGCGCCGCCGCTCCGAACCGCGCGGCCTCGTCAGGGTTCGCCATCAGGTGCATCACCCGGCTGGCGAGCGCTTCGTCTTCCCCTGGAGGTACCAGCCAGCCGGTGCGGCCGTCCTCCAGGAGATCCACGATCCCGCCGACCCCCGATGCGACGATCGGCAGGCCCGCGGCCATCGCTTCGAGGACCGCGTTTGGAAAGGACTCGTGCCGCGAGGGGTGCACGAAAATGTCGGCATCGGCGAGCCGCGCCGAGACGTCGTCACGATGCCCGACGAAGTCCACCGCGTGCGCGACGCCGTGAGCCGCGGCCCTGGCCGCAAGGGCCTGACGTTCCGGTCCTTCGCCGACAATCTCGAACCGGGCATCGGGAAAGCGTTCGAGGATCTCGACCGCCGCATCGATCAGCACGTCGTGTCCCTTGAGCAGCCGCAGATTGGCGACTGCCGCGACTTTCCGTAGAACCGCCCGCGCGGCTCGCGGCGGAAAGGGCCCGACGTCGACGCCGTTCGGCACGACCGCGATGCGGCGCTCCGGCACGTGCTCGAGCCGCAGCTGATCGGCGGACGCGCGCGAGTTCGCCACGACCTTCGTGGCGCACTTATAGGCGAAGCGCTGCAGCGTCACCAGACCGCGGGTCCGATCCGTGTTCAGGCCACGGCGGCTGCCGATGCGTGCCGGCACCCCGGCCAGCGCGGCCGCAGGCAACGCGAAGATGTTCGAGTAGATCTCGGTCGCCTGGACGAGCGCGATCTCCCGGCTGCGGCACCAGCTCGCGAAGTTCCAGATGTGGCGCAGCACGTCAGGACGGCCGAAGCCGCGGACGGGAAACTCAGCGACGGATGCGGCGTGCTCGGCCGCGCGCTCGAACCAGGGGCCCTTCGCCTCGAAGCACGCGAGGTGGACTTCCCATCGCCTCGGGTCGAGCCGGCGGATCAGCTCGATCATCTGGCGCTCGGTGCCGCCAGGCTCGAAGCCGGTCATGACGACGGCAATGGGAATGGATGACTTCACGCATCTCAACTGAGCAAGGGAAATGCCAGCAGAGTTCTGGAAAACTGGCCTGAAGTTCCTCAGAACGACCGCGCCACCGCCGCGCTAGGAAGCGCAGGTGCGGAGAGTGGAAAGGAATTGACGTACTGCTGCTGCCACTTCTCGAAAACCACCAGCTGCCACAAGCGCAGCGTGTGATCGCGTGTCCCGGCGAGATGCTCGTCCACAATCCGGCGCACGAAGGCCGGCTGGAAATAGCCGCGCTGGAGGCTGGCGGGCGACAGCAGGGTGTCCGCGAACAGCTCCCGCAGGTTGCCGCGGAACCAGGTGCCCAGCGGCACGCCGAAGCCCTGCTTCTTCCGGTCGAGGATCGCGCGCGGCACGAGCGTGGCCGCGACCTCCTTCAGTACGTGCTTGCGACGGCCGTTCTTGATCTTCATCGCGGACGGCAGCGCCGACGCAAAGGCGATGACCTCGTTGTCCAGGAGCGGCACGCGCGACTCAATCGAATGAGCCATGCTCATGCGGTCCACCTTGGTCAGCACGTCCTCGGGGAGGTACGTCTCGGCGTCGAAGCGCATCATCTGACTCGGCCATGGAAGGGCCGCGAAGCGCTCGAAGTGACGGGCGAGCCGGGCTTCGGGATCGGCGCCGTCGATCGCCTGCCGTACGTCGGCGCTCAGCAGCGCCGGTTTTTCGTCGGCGCCGAAGAAGCGGATCGCGTCCAGGTAGCGCCCCTGTTCGTCGCGGCCGACATGGCGCAGGAAATTCTTCCCGCGCACGCCGTGCGGCAGCCCCGCGGCGGCGATCGCGGCGACCCTTCGCAGCGCGCGCGGGCTGTAGCGATCGAACGCCACGACTCGCGGGTGCGGCAGGTAGCGTTCGTAGCCGCCGAAGAGCTCGTCGCCGCCGTCGCCGGAGAGCACGACGGTCACGTGACGCCGCGCCATCTCTGAGACGTACCAGGTCGGAATCGCTGAAGAGTCGGCAAACGGCTCGTCGAAGTGCGAGATGAGCTGGTCGAGGATGCCGACGCCGTCAGGCTTGACGACGAACTCGTGATGCTCGGTGCCGAAGTGCTCCGCCACGGAGCGCGCGTGCTCGAGCTCGTCGAATGCCGGCTCGTCGAAGCCGATCGAGAAGGTCTTCACGCGCGAGCTCGAGAGCTCCGACATGAGACCGACCACGAGGCTCGAGTCGACGCCGCCCGATAGGAACGCCCCGAGCGGCACGTCGCTGATCATGTGCGAGCGGACCGCGTCGCTCAGGACCGCGCGCAGCTGCTGGACCGCGTCCTCCTCGGACCCGGCGAACGTCTCCGCGACCGGCATCTGCCAGTACCGTTCGATCGCGAGGCGGCCGTCGGTCCAGGTCAGCAGGTGGCCGGGCGGCAGCTTGCGCACGCTCTTGAAGATCGATCCATCACGCGGCGTGTAGAGAAACGACAGGTAATGATCGAGCGCGCCGGCGTCCAGATCGCGCGGCAGGTCCGGCGCCTCGAGCAGCGACTTGATCTCGGATCCGAAGTAGAACCGGCCGTTCACGCTGGCGTAGTGCATCGGCTTGATGCCGATGCGATCGCGCGCGACCAGCAGCGTCCGCGACCGGGTGTCCCAGATGGCCAAGCCGAACATTCCCCGCAGCCGCCCGATCGCGCTCTTGCCCCACTGCTCGTAGGCGTGGACGATGACCTCGGTGTCGGTGGACGTGTAGAAACGGTGGCCCGCCGCCTCGAGCTCGCGGCGCAGCTCCCGAAAGTTGTAGATCTCGCCGTTGAAGACAATCCAGACGGACCGATCTTCGTTGTGGATCGGCTGGTGACCGGTCGACAGATCGATGATGCTCAGGCGCCGCATGCCCAGCGCCACGCCTTCGTCCACCCAGACCCCCTCATCGTCCGGCCCGCGGTGGCGGATGACGGTGCACATCCGGTGAATGAGCGCGCGGCTCGTCTCGGGGCCGAACGCGGAGGTCGTGCTGGAAGACTCTACGAAACCGGCGATGCCGCACATGGGGAAGCCTTCACGATAGGTTCAGGGTTCAGGAGTTCGAGGGTCTTGGTTCGGGCCGTCGTGGCGTCGACCGCCGCCAGGCAGGCGAGCGGCCGCCCGACACTCGCTCGGTACATCAGCATCCGCGCGTCGGTTTCCACATCGCCGACGCGCCACAACAGCTTGCGCCCGGAGGACGGCTCGGCGAAGAGCACGTGATCGATCGATCGTGCGCGCGTGATTCGAATCGCGGTCCCGTGATCGATCGCGCCGGCTTCGGCCCACACCGGCACCCAGTCGACGTCGGCCACCGGGTTGTCCCGATCGAAATCGAAGACGCTCACCATCCAGAACGGCGCCGTCCCCTCTTTCGTCAGGCGCACCGTCGTGGTGGGATCGACCCGTCCGTACGCCGGTGAATACCAGCCCAGGCCGGTTTCGGCATCGCCGCTGAAGCGCTCGACGATTCCGTCCGGGACCGACAGGCCTACGCGTTCGACCTGGGCGCCGCCACGCGTGAACACGGCCCCGCGCGCGCGGACCTGCGCCGTCCACTGCGGATCGAGGTGCCAATGGACGGAAGCGGTATGCAGAAGCGTTCCCGCGACGAAATCGGCGACGACGACGAGATCGCCGTGGAGCGAGAGCACGCGGCGCCGATGCTCGACGGGCCGATAGCCGTCGTGCGAGCCGTCGAAATAATCGAAGCCCTCATGAGTGCGCCAGCGATGCACCTGGCCATTCGCGACATGCGACCAGTGGAACGGCCCTCTCGGGACCGACTGCGATCGATCGTCGAGCGTGAGCGTGTTGTGCAAGGCCGTCGAACGCATGCGGTCGCGCAGCGGTTCGTCGGTGGTGTAGCAGGCGGTGCCCGGGTCGATCAGCAGCGGTGCACCGTGGACCGCCCACGTCAGCGACAGGGCGTCGGCGTGCGCGTGGCCACCGTTCTGATAGCCGTGCGGTCCGCCGTCAATCAAGAGGTGCGAGCCGCCGGCGCGCGAGACGTAGTAGCCGGTGTCGGGCAGTGAGCCGGACAGGCAAAGAGACTGGGGACTGGCGGCTGGGGACTGGATGGCGATGTCGCCTCCAAGCAGCCAGAGCGCCTCTTCCGGTGCGCGCGCGATCTGAAGCGACGGCCGGTTCACCAGCGCGGCCGCGATCGCGAGGCTGTCGCGCACGTCGTCCGGCTCGCGGCCGGTCATCGGCGTCAGCGCGCCGGCATCGTCGTCCCCAATGTGGGGAATGCGGCCGCGATCGTCGGCAAGAAGGCGCGCTGCCGTTCCCAGCCGCTCGACCACCTCTTCGAATCGCCCAGCCGCTTCGTCGTTGGTCTGCCGGGCCACGAGGAGCGCGAGCGCGTAGAAATCGAGGGTGTACCGATGGTAGTGGGTCGAGCGCTCGCAGTGGCCGCCGTCGGCCGCGATCTGGCGATCGATCTCCTGCAGCAGAATGGCGCGGCCGACCGACGCGCGGCGCCCGCTCGCGGCAAGCTCCGGAAGCGCGCGTCCGACTACATAGAGCGCCAGCGCTTCGCCCAGCAGGTGCGTATTGGGGCTGAAGTAGCGCGAGAGGTTGCGTTCGATGTGCGTGAGTTGCCGATCGAGCCCGACGACCAGGTCCACGAGCCAGGGCGACTGTTCGTCTGTTTCCGGCTCGGCGAACAGATGGATTGCCCAGAGCCACGACAGCGAGCGAAACGCGAGCTCGAGCATGCTCGCCCAGTTGATCCCGGTGAGCGGCGGGTTCGCGTCGAGCCAGCTGCCAAGCTCGGCGACGCAGCGCTCACGGTACCGGCGATCGCCGGTCAGCCAGAACGCTCGCCCCAACGCGATCCAATGCTGATGACGATTGAGCTCCCAGATGATCTTGTGGTCGCCGCACGCGGCGGAATCGAGATAGGGGACCGTGGACCAGAACGCCTGCGGAGTGCTCCGGAGGTGCACGGGATCAAGATGCCAATCAGGCAGGGCCGGTAGGGTCGGGTTCGCCCGATCGAAGCGCAGGCCGTGATATCCGAGCAGATCGTACTCTCCGGCGACGATGCGATCGGCGCGGTGAGCGGCCTCGCGTGCAGCATCGGGAAACTCGTGGCGAATGCGGCTGACGAGCGGCGCTTTCGATCGCTGGTTGATTACGAACCGCTTCGGCGCCTGACCAAAATGCCGCGCCAGCTCGTGATGCGCCTCGTCCCATCGACGCGCGGTCAATGCCGCTCGAACGTTTGACAGCTCGTCCAGCGGCGCGAGTGCCCCGAGCAGGTCCCTGCGCGACCACCTTGGCGCCGCCAGCCGCATGCGCGCGCGGTCCAGGAGCGTCCGGGCGGCCGTCTTGCCGCGCCAGGCAATCTCGGCCGCGTCCATGTGCGTGATCTTCGCGAGACGGCGCTTGATCATCGGGACCGCTCTGCGACTGATCGAACGGACGAAGCGGGCGAAAAACTTCTCGACACGCTCCGATACGCGCGCACCCATTGGTCGCGGACCTTCGGCCAGGTGCAGGCGTCGCAGGTCGCGAACGCCGCGCGCGCGAGGGCGCGGGCGTGGTCCGGATCGGCCAGCAGCCGGAGCACATGGCGTCCCAGCGTCTCGTAATCGGCCAGCGGCGCCAGCAGACCCTGCACGCCGTGCGTCAGGATCGCGGGCACGCCGCCCGCCTCCGTGCTGACCACCGGCAGACCGCTCGCGAATGCCTCGAGCACCGACGTCGGCATGTTGTCGATGTTCGGGCTCTGGATATAGATGTCGTTGTCGGCGTAATACCCGGCGATCGCCTCGGGCGCCACCCGGCCGACGAAGCTCACGTGGCGCAGTCCGAGCTCAGCCACGAGCGCGCGGAGGGCGGGCTCCTGTCCGCCGCCGCCAACCAGCGTCAGGGACGCCTCGGGCCAGCGGTCCTGCACGATCTTGAAGGCGCGAATGGTCGCCGCGACGTTGTACAGCGCGTCGAAGTTTCTGGTGGACACCAGGCGCGGCCGCAGCGGATTCCGCTCGCGGAACCTGAACCGCTCGAGATCGACGATGTTGGGCACGACGGTCGCGTCGATCCCGAACTCTCGAAACACATCGACCAGGAAGCGGGACGGCACGATGTTCTTGTCGACGGCTTTGATCGTTCTGCGCGCAATGGCGGAACCCTGAAGGTGGTCCGGCGCCTCGCCGCTCCGGTAGTTCAGGACCACCGGCTTGCCCATCGCCCGCCCAATCAGCATGGCCGGCAAGGGCGCCAGCAGGAACGAGCTGTACGAGGCCGAGAAGACGTGCAGAACGTCCGCGCGCGCGATCTCGCGAACCAGGAGCGGCAGGTAGGTCAGCTCGTTGACGATCGTTCGCAGGTACTTGATCCGGTGAGCGAAGCGGAGCAGTCGGGGCGGCTCGGGATTCACCGGCACGAGCCACGCGTCGATATCGCGATCGCCGCGCCACGCGGATAACAGGCGATCGGCCTGTACGGCCTGACCGCCGAGGATGCGAAGCGACGGGGCGACGAACGCGACTCTGATGCGATCGGACATCGGCAATCGGACACGGTGCAAGGCACACGCCGAGCTCGTGCGTGTCTTGAGAACCTACAGAACGCAACACCCGCGATCCAAATTCTCAGATTCGCCAGCTGTTTTGTACGGGATCGCAACTGAGCCATTGGCGCGTACATCGCTTTTTGCGAATGATTTCGAGCGGAATGGATGGGCGCGTGTAGATTGTGCCAAACAGCTGAGTTGTGTTGCGCGTCTAGTCGAGCAGGCCCCGCTGGCTTGAAGCCGTTTTCCCTAAGGTTTCGCGTGCTACCAACAATGGACGACTCCTTGCCACACCCACGGCGAGGCCCGGCTGTCCACCGGCGCCCTACCAACCCAGGGAATCTTCTTCGGAGGTGTTGATGCGGACTGGAATGTCTGGCCAGAGTGGCCGCCTGTTGACTCGTGCGCTGCTGAGCATCCTGGCCATCGCGGGCGCAGGCGCGGCGGCGTCGGCTCAAACGACCGTGACCTTGAGTGAGCCGACTTCGGAGGTGGTGTCGGCCACCGTGCGCGGGGGCAGCTATGCCGACCGGAACAACCAGTGGACGCTCGAGACGCGCTCGTCGGACAACCTGGAATACGAGCGCCGCGCACTGTTGAAGTTCGACACCCAGAACGGGATTCCCAAGGGCAGCGTGATCACCTCGGCGCTGATGACCGTCACCGTCAAGGACGGCAGCGAAGACGCCTCCAGGAAGATCGGGGCGTATCAGACATCGGTCTCCTGGACAGAAAGCCAGGTGACCTGGAAGCTGCGCCGGGCGGGGCAAAAGTGGGGCGCCGCCGGCGGCGACTACGGCACCAAGCTCGACGAGGCCACGGTCAGCAACAAGGCCGGGACCAAGGTCACGTTCGACGTGACGCCGCTGGTGAAGGCGGCGGTTGCCGGCGAGCTCGGGTCGTCGCGTTACACCCGCATTGCGCTGATCGACCTCGAGAACTCCACGTCCGAGTCGTACCGCGCGTATTTCGCTCCCAATGACTCGAACGCGGCCGCCCGTCCGGTCTTGAAGGTGACCTATGGCGGAGGATCGAAGAACCCGCCGCCACCGCCACCGCCACCGCCGCCACCACCACCGCCCTCCGGCTCGACGCTGCGCGTGCTGCATTGGAACACCCATCACGGCGGCGTCGGCTCCGATGGCGTGTTCGATCCCGATCGCCTGATGACCTGGGTCGTGAAGTTCAATCCGGACATCGTGTCGCTGAACGAGATCGAGAAGAAGACGGGCTGGAGCAAGAACACCGACGAGCCGGCGACCCTCCTGTCGTTGATCGAAAAGAAGACGGGCAAGACCTGGTACTCCAAGTTCCAGACGCTGTCGGGCGCGGCCAACGGCATCGGCTGCCTGATCCTGTCGCGCTTCCCGTTCGACGCGAGCGAGCCGCGGCTGCTGAGCGGCGACCGATCCGCGGTCAACGTCGCCTTCGACTTCAACGGGCGCACCATCAACTTCACCTCGACGCACCTGCACCCGGACTCGTCGTCGTACCGGAAGAGCGAAATCGGCGAGCTCAAGTCGTGGGAGAACGGCCTGGCGGAGCAGCGGATCATCGCCGGCGATTTCAACGCGAGCTACACGTCGAGCGAGAACGCGCTGATGAAGCAGGCGTATTACGACTCGTGGGCGGAGGCGCAGGCCGACGGCACCGACATCACCTACGCCGGCAACCCGAACGGCGTCACCCGCAACGGCCGCATCGACTTCATCTACTATTCGCATGCCGCCAAGAATCTGGTCCTCAAAAGCTCCCAGGTGTTCGACACCCGCGACTCCAAGGGTGTGACGCCGTCTGACCATAAACCGCTGATGTCGATTTTCACGGTGAAGTAACCATCGTCCTGCGCGACCGGGACCCCAGGTAAACGACTCGTTCTTCGGAGGGATGAATGCGGACTCGTACGTCTGGCCGCAATGGCCGTGTGTTGACCCGTGCGCTGATGAGCGCACTTGCGCTGGCGGGCGCGGCGTCTGCGGCGTCGGCCCAAACCACTGTCACCTTGAGTCAGCCGACGACTCAGGTGGTGTCGGCGACGGTGCGCGGTGGCACCTACGCCACCCAGAACGACCAATGGACGCTGGCGACGCGCGCCTCCGACAATCTCGAGTACAACCGCCGCGCGCTCCTGAAGTTCGATACCGAGACCACCATTCCGAAAGGCAGCAACGTCACGTCGGCGCTGATGACCGTCACGGTCAAGAGCGGCAGCGCGGACGCCTCCCGCACGATCGGGGCGTTTCAGACGTCGTTGTCCTGGACCGAGACGGAAGTGACCTGGAAGCAGCGCCGGAACGGCGACAACTGGCCGACGCCCGGCGGCGACTACGGGTCGAAGCTGGACGACGCCGTCGTGAGCAACACGGCGGGCACGAAGGTGACCTTCGACGTCACCGCGCTGGTGAAGGCGGTCGTCGCCGGAGAGCTCGGCTCGTCCCGCTATACGCGGATCGCGTTGATGGATCTCGAGGGCTCCACCTCGGACTCGTACCGCGAGTACGTCGCGCCCAACGATTCCAACACCGCAGCCCGCCCCGTTCTGAAAGTGGTCTACGGCGGCACCGCGACCGCTCCTCCCGCCCCCCCGTCCGGCTCGACGCTGCGGGTGCTGCACTGGAATACGCACCACGGCGGCGTCGGCAGCGACGGCGTGTGGGATCCGGATCGCCTGGTGACCTGGATTGCGAAGTTCAACCCCGACGTCATCTCGCTCAACGAGATGGAGCGCAATGACAGCTGGAGCCAAAACACGGATGAACCGGTCACGATTGCGGCGCTGCTGAAGCAGAAGACCGGGAAGGCGTGGTACTGGAAGTTCCAGACGCTGTCGGGCTCGTCCAGCGGCATCGGCAACATGATCCTGTCGCGCTTCCCGCTCGACGCCAGCGAGCCGCGGCTGCTCAGCGGCGGCCGCTCGGCGATCGACGTCGCATTCACTTTTAACGGGCGGACCATCAACTTCACCTCCACCCATCTCCATCCGGATTCCTCGTCGTACCGGCTGACCGAGATCGGCGAGCTGACGTCGTGGGAACTTGGGCTCGCCCAGCAGCGGATCATCGCCGGCGACTTCAACGCAACCTACACGTCGACCGAGAACGCCACGATGAAGAAGACCTACTACGACTCGTGGGGCGAGGCGCAGGCGGACGGCACCGCCGTCGCCTACGCCGGCAACACCGCGGGGAACACCCGCAACGGCCGCATCGACTTCATCTACTTCTCGCACGATGCCGGCAATCTCGTGCTGAAAGGGTCCCAGGTGTACGACACCCGGGACGCCAACGGGGTCACGCCATCCGACCACAAGCCGTTGATGTCGGTCTTTACGGTGAAATAATCGTCGTGTCGTCGCGGCGCGGGCCGGGCGGCGTCGTCAGATACGTGCTCGGACTCAGGACGATCTGATCGACGATGGCGCCGTCCTCCCGCTGCTGAATGCGAACCGTGTGCGTGCCCGTGGCCGCGAAGTAGATGTTGGTCCCGGGCGCGCCCCATCCGTTATCCGCCCAGCCCCACTCGTGATCGGCGGCGCCGTTCGGGCCGTCCTGGAGCACGACCTCCGCCGAGCCGGTCGTGTCCGTCCTCATGATCGGCGCTCCTCCAGAGTCCACCGAGTCGCTGAACTGCAGGTGGATGGAATCGTTCGACAGCGAATTGTTCTGTGCGCGCAGCCGGACCCAGAGGTGATAGGCGACGCCGGCCTTCGCGCTGAACGTCATCTCGAAGAAATTTGACGGCGTCGCGAGCGCCGGCGAGATCTTCGCCTGCCCGGCATCGGGATTCGACAACGCCGCGCCGCCCGCGGCCGTGGAGTCGGTGATGCGCTGCCAGTTGCCGTCGATGTCCTGGGCAGCGGCGTTGGCCGTCCACAGCACGACATTGGGTTCCGGTGGCGGCGGCGGGGGCGGCGGAGAGCCCGATCCATCGTTGGCCGGCAGGATGGTCGTGTCGTTGTCCCTCACGCCCGGAGAATTCGTCATGTAGGTATCGGGGCTGAGGACGATTTCGTCGACGATCGCGCCGTCCTCGCGCTGCTGGACGCGGACGGTCTGGGTGCCGTCGGCCGCGAAATAGATCGGCGTGCCCGGCGCATCCCAGCCATCGTCAGACCAGCCCCAGCCCGAGACCGACGTGTCGCTCGATCCCGCTTGAAGCACGACTTCGGCGGAGCTGGTCGTACCGATCTGCCAATGCGGAGATCCGAAGGAGTCGACCGATCCGCTGAACTGCACGTGCACCGAATCGTTGCCCAGCGAGTTGGATCCCGCCCGCAAGCGCACCCAGAGGTGATACGCCGTGCCGTGGAAGACCGTGAACGTCTGTTCGAAGTAGTTCGCGGGGTTGGCCAGCGCCGGTGAAATCTTGGCCGCACCGAGATTGGGATTCGACAGCGCCGCCCCGCCCGAGGCGCTCGCGTCGGTAATCCTGGTCCAGTTGCCGTGGATGCTGGCGGCCGGCGTGTTCGACGCCCACAGCACGAGCGTCGTCGCGCCCGGCGGCGGCGGCGGCGGCGGCGGCGGAGTACCCGTGGTCGTGAAGCTCCAGGTGTCGCCGGTCTTGGTCAGGTTGGCCGCCGTCTTCGAGACGATCTTCCAGTAGTAGGTCGTGCCGCCGGTCAACGCCGGCAGCGTGAACGTCTGGTCCTGCGACGTCGTTTCGCTCGGGCCGAGCGCCTGGTTGGCGGCGAAAAGCGGCGGGTTCGGGCTGGTGCCGAAGTAGACGTCGTACACGTGCGCCCACGGCCCGCCGTACCACTTCAGCTTCTGACCGGTGAGCGCGACGCCGACCGCGCCGTTGGCGATCGAGATGTTGCCCGGCTTGTCAGGACCCAGCGGAACGAACGGCTCGCTCTCGGTGGCGCCGGCCGGGCTCGTGTTGTTCCACTTGCGCTCGAACTGATTCTGGAACCAGGCGAAGATCCAGCTCTTGGTCGTGAAGTAGTTGTGCTCCTGCTGTGAGTTCGCCGACGGGGTCGTCCAGTTGGAGGATCCGAAGATGGTCAGCCCCTGCTGGTAGAGCAGGATCAGCTTGGTGTGGTTCTCTCCCGCCGATGCGCGGACGCGCATCGGAACGCCGGCGGCGAACATGCGGTCCATGTTCCACGCCACCCAGAGCCGCGACGGATCGCGGTACTCGTTGGTCTCACCCAGGTAGCGGATCGGTATCCCGCGGTTCTGGGCGGCGATCATCGCATCGCTCTGGCGCTGGTCGGTGACGCGGAACATGTCCACGTCGATCTTCTGCGTCTCGGCGTTGTACAACTTCACCGCGCGGTTCGCGTAGTCCTGCCCCGGCGGAAAGTTCATGTCGGGGCTGATCGCGTAGGTCGGGTACGCGCGCACCCGCGAGGTGACGTTCGCGTACACCGAGTAGTTCGTCGTGTCGGTCCAGAGGTTGTCCACCTTCGTCTTGAAGCTGTTGACGATCACCGGATCGTCCTCGAAGAAGATCGTCTCTGACACGTAGTTGGTGTACGGCGTCACCGGGACGAATGCGTTGCCGCTGTAGTTGGCCGAACCGAACTCGACGATGTTCTGGCCGGCGAACAGCATCATCTTGAAGTGCATGATGCCGCCGGCGGTCTTCTTCATCATCGGGATGCCGGCGTTCTGGAACGAGTCCAGGCTGGTCGCGTTCAGCGGGTAGGTGGGGTTCGCCCTCGGATCCACGATCAGGCGGACTGGAACGCCGGCGTTCTTCCTCGCGATGATCTCGCTGACGTACCGCTGGTCTTCCATGAACCAGAAGCCGACGTCGATGCCGACGTTTTCGGCGCGGATCAAGTTGATCAGCGGCGTGCGGCAGTCCTGAAACGAAGAATCGCAGAGGCTCTCCGCGGCGCGCGCCGTGGAAGGGATGAGTGCGAACAGCGTCGCACAGAGGACGGGAAATAAGTGTTTTAACAGTGGAAAATGGCGATTCACGCGATCAGCGCCTGCCAGCGTGGTGCCACGCGCGGCATGCCGACCGAAGTCGCTCAGTAGGCAGACCTTACTAGAGATGTAAGAACGGTGTTGCCGGTCCGGGTGGAACTGGTTTTCCGCTGTTGGGCGCTCGATGTCCGCGATCTTCCATTTCCGCCGCCCGCGTACCGTTCCAGTACCCCGCAAAATAGTAGAGCCTGGACTCGCGGCGCATCCGTTCGACGGCATTCCTCGAGAGGCACGCGAACGCCCACGCGGCGCCGTCGCGAAACGCGCCGCCCACCATGAAGCGCGGCAGGCCGGCGATCGCGGGAACCTCTCTCAGATCGACGCCGAGCTCGGTGACGGGATGGCGCCGTTCGAGCCGCGACTTCGATACGCCCTTCCAGTACCACCAGCGGCGGAAGTAGTCCCTGGTGAGACGCGCCGCCGGCACGTGGTGATCCAGCCCCATCGCGGGCTCGTACAGACCGCGCGCGCCGGCCAGACGCGACCGGCAGAAAAATTCCGCCTGCTCCTGGCCCATCAGCGAGTCGCCCTTGCGCCCGAGCTCCGGCGCAAACCCGCCGACGCGATCGATCAACGTCCGCCGCACCGCCATGTTCGCGCCGAGCGGCACGCGGCGCCGTTCCTCGAACACGAACGGCTCCGGCCCGTAGTCGAGAATCGCGAGCGTGCCCCAGAGATCCGCGCGCTCCTGATCGAGCCACGCGGGGCAGGGCGCCTCCCAGATCGGCCGGACGGGGCCGCCGGTGTAGTCGATGGACGGATCCGCGAGCATCGCGGCGCACGCCGCATCGACCCACTGCTCCGTGACGCGCACATCGTCGTCCGTGAAGATGACGATGGCCGCCGACGTCGCGGCGAGGCCGGTGTTCAGCGCGTGGGACTTCCCCTGACGCGGCTCGAACAGGTACGTGAGCGCGACGGGGTATTGCGCGATCCGCGAGACCACGACATCGCGCGTCGCGTCAGTCGAGTTGTTGTCGACGACAATGACGTTCCACCGAAGGGGTGAGACGCGACAGCGTGTGAGGCTGTCGAGCGTCTCCGCCAGCAGGGCCGCTCGGTTATAGGTGCAAATCAGTACTGTCGCGTCGAGCGACCCGGCCTGGGGCATCACACCCCGGCTGTTTGCAAGGACTTTGCCCGCTGCTGCCGGTCGTGCCAGCGCTGCTTGACGATCCCGGCAAACATCCACAGCCATAGCTCACGCTCGAAGGCGTGGACCGGATCGCGGCGGATGGTGTTGGTGATGACGTCGCGCACGGCCACGAGCGCGTTGCGGAAGAGGTAACGCGGCACGCCGGCGATATGCTTCACCTGCGAGGGGTCGAGCTTCGACTGCTCCGGCGCTTCCATGTCCCTGCCGGTCCGCGCGTACATCATCGCGCGGCTGATGCCGCGCCAGTAGAACCAGCGACGGAAGTACTCCTTGTTCAGACGATCGCGGGGAATGATGTGCTGGACGACCATCGCCGGGAGGTAGTACCCGACCAGGCCCGCGGCGGTCGCGCGCATGCACCAGTCGCGCACTTCCTGCCCGAGCAGGGTCCCGGCCTTGCGGCCGATCCGCGTGTCGAACCCGCCGACGCGATCGATCGCCTCGCGCCGCATCGCCATGTTGACCCCGAGCGGCACCCGCGCGCCGAACCGGATCGCGTCCGGACCGTAGTCGAGCAGCGCGATGACGGCCCACATCCTCCCGTTGGTGCGCGGGATCCATCGCGGCGGCTCAGATTCCCACAGCGGCACCACGCGTCCGCCGACGTAGTCGCACTGCTTCGACGCGAGGCCGAACTCGATGTGATCCAGCCAGTCTGGCCCCACTCGCACGTCATCGTCTGTCGTCACGATGATCTCGCCTTCCGCCACCCGGAACCCGCAGTTGAGCGCGGCGCTTCGTCCCTGTTCTTTCTCGAACGCATAGCGCAGCCGCACCGGAAACGTTGTCGCCGCCGCCTCGACGACCTCACGCGTGTTGTCGGGTGAGTTGTTGTCGACGACGATGACTTCCCACGGCCCGCTGGGTCTGAGGCACGCCAGGCTCTCGAGCGTGTCCTTGAGCATGTTCGCGCGCTTGTAGGTCGCGATCACGATCGAAAAGCGCATGGCAGGTGTCATAGCAGGTTGGCCCATTCGGCCCATGCGGCGGTGAGGTCCATGCCGCGGACGAAGTCGAACTGCGGCGTGAATCCCAGGATCCGCTGTGCCTTGTCACTGCGAACGAAGGTCTTCGACGTCATGAAGGCGATCTTCGACGGATGAAGCGGGTGGATCGGCGGCTGCGCCGGCGCCGGCACCGCGGCGCCAGGCAGGGCGACGCCGGGGCCGCTGATGCGCGCGCGCAGCCCGGCGGGCAACATGTGGAACGCGCGAATCGCCAGCTGCCCCTCCCGGGTGGCGGCAAGCCGTTTCTTGACCGCGGGGTGCCGCAGTGCCTTCAGCATCTGGCCTGCGAGGCCGCCGCCTCCCGCGTCGGCGCCGTGGAAGTGCTTGAGCGCCTCTTCCGGTGTCATCGACACCGTCGCCGATCGGCCCAGCATCGCTTCGTGCGCTGCATAGAACGCCCGCCACGTCGTCGGCTGCGGTCCCGAGAGGATGAACGTTTCGCCGTGCGCCGCCTGGTGTGTGGCCGCGGCGATCATCCCGGAGACCACGTCGTCCACGTACACGAGGTTGGCGAGGCCGTCGCCGCCGTTGACGAGGATCACCCGGCCGCTCTTCAAAAGCTGGAGCGGCTTGATCGTGAACGTCGTGCCGAATGGACCGTAGACCACGGTGGGCTGGACGACAGCGACGGAGAGGCCGCGCGAGACGTAGCCGAGCGCGGTTTCCTCCGCCTCGATCTTGCTGTCGCCGTAGGCGAACCCGGTCTTGACGCGCGGCGCCGTTTCGTCGAGCGGACCGTCCGGCGTGTTGCCGTAGACGGTGACCGTGCTGGTGTGCACGACGCGCTTGACCCCGTGCTTCAGCGCGGCATCCAGCACGTGTCGCGTGCCCTGCGCGTTCACCACGCGGCGGGCGTCATCCTGACCGTCGCTGCCGTACGCGCAATGAAACACGTAGTCGCAGCCGGCCACCGCGCGATCGATCGTCTCCGGCGAGCACAGGTCGCCCTGAACGAGCTCGATCGGGTAGCGCGCCAGCCGCGCGGCGCGGCCGAAATTGCGGACCAGCGCGCGCACCTGCGCGCCGTGCTCGACGACCAGGCGTTCGGCGAGGCGGCCGCCGATGAAGCCGGTGGCGCCGGTGACCAGGATGGTCGCGTTGGCAAGAGGGCTCATCATGAGGCCTTCGCGGTCGCTCGCAGCGGCGACGCCGCGTCGACGAGCAGTGATTCGAATGGAAAGACGAGCGGCTGCCGGCGTCGATAGCAGGCTTCGAGGACGGCGACGCTCCGGCGCGCTTCCGAACCGGGAACCGCCGGTGCGGTGCCGGTTTCGATGGCGCGGACGAAATCAGCCATCTGCCAGGCGAAGAGATCGGCGAGGTTGCCCGGCGGCTGCTGGCCCGGCGTCGTCGCACGTCCGGACAGGGAGGCCTGGCCGCGCGCCGGCGTCAGCGTGACGATGGAATCGGTCTTGGTGCCGACTTCGAGCGTGCCTCGCTCGCCGCGGATGATGCAGCTGTTGCGCAGGTCGCGCGTGCGGCTGAGCTCGACGCGGCCGGTGACGCCGCACGCCATCTCCAGATTCAGCACCGCATCCGCCTCGACCCCGCCTGCCGCATCGTCGCGATATTCAAAGGCCGCGATGTCGCCGAACCACCAGAGCAGCAGATCGAGGACGTGCGTTCCAATGTCGGCCAGGACGCCGCCGCACGCCGGGCTGAACATCGCAGCCGACTTCACGGGCCACCGGAAGACCATGCCTTCGCGCACGTCGAACGACCGGATCGGCCCGAGCATGCCTGATTCGAGCAGCTCCTTGGTGTAGCGCAGCGTCGGCGCGAAACGGCGAAGCAGGCCGACCGCCAGCCGCGCGCCCGAGCGCTCGGCCGCCTGGATCATCGCGTCGCATTCGGCGGTCGAAAGCGCCATCGGCTTCTCGACCAGCACGTGAATGCCGGCGTTCAGGAGGTCGATGGTGACCGGCGCGTGGTACTGGTGCGGGATGCCCAGGATCGCCGCGTCGATATGCGGGATGGCGTCCCGATAGTCGCGATATCCGGCAGGTACGCCGAACTTCTGTTTGACGTGTTCAACGCGCTCCGCGGCGGGATCGACGATCGCCACGGTCTCGACGCCGCTTGTGCGGGCGAGCGCGGGAAGGTGGATCCCTTCCGCCGCGGCGCCGGCGCCGATTACGCCGAGACGGATCGGTCGCATGATTCTGCTGCTCTCCACTGGGATTCCTTCGCGAGGGCCAGGAGGTCGTAGGCGGCGCCCACCGCGCGATCGGTGGCGCCGCCGGGCGCGTGAAACATCGCGGACGCCACCCGCCGCCGCTCGACGCTCAGCTCGTGCGGGCGCTCGCGGGCCTCGTCCGCCGCCGCCTTCAGCTCGCTGACGCTGCTGACGACGCGGGCGGCGCTGCGCAGCTCGCGGACCCGCTCCGGGTTGATGCGGGCGATCTCGATCAGTTTCGGCACGTCGAACACGATGAGCGGCCGATCGAGCAGGAAGAACTCGAAGCCGATCGTGCTGTGGTCGGTCACCATCAGGTCGCTGGCCGCAAGCAGCGGCGAGGCATCCGGGTCCTCGACGTGGACGATCCGGCCCGGCCGCTCGATCGCCGCCATGCGCGCGCGCCAGTCGACGCCGCCGCTGAACTTCGGCGTCTGCGCGTCGAGCGACAGCGAATGCAGCTTGACGATGACGTTCCAGCCGGCGTCGGCGAGCGTGGTGATGATGGCCTCGCCGGCAACGCCCAGCGACGAAGCGGGCGACCAGGTCGGCGCGTAGAGAACCGTGGGCCGGGTCGCATCGAGGTTGAGCGCGCGCCGGATCGCCGCGGCGTCGTACTCGCCGTTGACCAGCCGATCCACCTTGGGAAAGCCTACGAGGATCGCCCGGTCCCGCGAGACCAGGCCGGACGACACGTAACGCTCCATGCGATCGCGGTTGATGAAGAGCACGCGATCGAACTGGTGGAAGGCAATCGGCAGATGCGCCGGGTTGTCGAGGTCGTACTTGCCCGCGACGCCGTGGAACACGTTCGCGTACCGCGCGCATCGACGCAGCGCCGGACGGGTCCACGGATCGGCGCTGAGGTACAGATCCCAGCGACGCCACGCGGCCTGGCGATGGGTGACGATGCGGTCCCGGCGCTTGCGCGCGAACACGTCCGCCAGCACACTCGGACGCTCGGCGGTGTAGTACACCGCGACGCGCGGATCGCGCTCGAGGGCGGCGGTGATCGGCTCGAGCACGGCCGCGTGCATCGGGTTCCGCACGTCCACGAGCACGCGGCGGGGGCCGGTCAGGTGGCCGAGGCGCTGATCGATCCGGCGCGCCAGGCGGATCAGTGACCGCGGCCCGCCGGGTCCTGAAGGGCCGGCACTACGCGTCGTCTGTGCTCGTGCGGCGTGCAGGCCGGGCCCTCTGGGACCCGGCGCGCGGCGAGTCGTTTGACGGAGGCGATACGCGGCCAGCGCCAACCACGGTGCGAACGTCGCGACGCCGGCGCCGACCCGCAGCCGCCATCCACCCCGTCGCGCGTGCAGCGCCGCCAGATGCCCCGCGGCCTTTCGCGCATCGCCGCCGATGAAGCTGTCGCGCGCCTCGGAGGCGAGCAGCTCCATCTCGAACCGCGCGACCTGCTGATCGAGGATCGCGCGTTCGGGCGATGCCGCCGGCAGCGCCGGGCGCGTCTTGGCGAACACGCGCAGGATCCCCGACAGCATGCGCGTGTCGCTCGACGACAGGCTGCCCGGCCGGCAGGTGTACCAGCCCAGCGGCCTGGGGTGGCGCGCGAACGTGAAGCCGGCGAGCGACGCCCGGATCCACATCTCGTACTCCTCGTTCGTGAACAACGCCTCGTCGAACCCGCCGATCGCATCGGTCACGGTTCGCCGGAACACCGTCATGATGAACAGCGCCCGCTCGTCGCCCAGGATGGTCGCCAGCGTGATCGGCTCGCCGCTGTCGTCCACCGGACGCGCCGGCTCGCCGTGGTGGCCGCCGCCGCGGTTGCGGGCGTTGCCGATCAGCACGTCGACGTCGGCTCGCGCGTCGAGGATCGCGACATGTTCGGACAGGAATGTCTCGTCCCACTCATCGTCGCTGTCGAGGAACGCGATCAGCCGTCCTCGCGCGGCGCGCAGGGCGGCATTCCGCGCCGGCCCGGGCCCTGCGTTCGGCTGCTCCAGCACCCGCACGCGGGCATCGCGTTCCGCAAAGCCACGCGCGATCTCCACCGTGCGGTCGGACGAACCGTCGTCGACGATCAGCAGCTCGAGATCGCCGAACGACTGCCGGAGCACCGATTCCACCGCGGCGGCCAGATACCGCTCGGCGTTGTACGCCGGCATCACGACGCTTACGGCCGGCACGCCAGCTCCACGGCTCCTGCTGAGCCTCGAGCCCTGAGCCCGGCGCTCTGGGTCATGGGACGGTCGAGCCCGATCGCCTCGTAGAGCGCATCAGTGCAGCGTTGGGTTGCGGTTCCAGGCTGGAAGAAGAGGTCCGCCGCGACGGCGCGGCGAGTGGCCGAGCGCGCCGACGGATCGGCCAGGGCGCGCTCGATCGCGGCGACCGTATCGCCGACGCCGCTCGTCGATTCGGACACGTCCGACAGCATCCGCACGTAGTCCTGGTGGATGTTCGCGAGCGTGATGAGTGCCGGCGAATGAATCCGCACCAGCGGCCGATCGAGCAGCAGGTACTCGAAGCCGGCGGAACTGTGATCGGTCACCATGACGTCGGCGGCCGCGAGATACGGGCAGATGTCGGCCTCCGACGCCAGCACCGCCTCGCCGTCGGCCAGGTAGGGCGCCAGCATCGCCGGCCAGTCGATCCCGCCGGAGTACTGCCGCCGCGGATCGCACGAACGATCGTGCAGCTTGACGATGACGTTCACCGGCAGCTCGCGCAGGCGCTTGAGCAGGGCGACGCCGAGCAGGTTGAGAGAAGAGGCGGGTGACCAGGTTGGCGCGTACAGGACGGTGGGCCGATTCGCCGGGAGACCGAGCACCCGCAATACCGCATCGCGGCTCAACGATCGGTCAACGAGGCAATCGACCTTCGGCATCCCGATCAGCCGGATCGCCGG
>Ga0068871_100000701_pt1 | contig 22770 bp, 14 predicted proteins | sample KBSMisM72_FD_72750 | JGI IMG/M metagenome (GOLD analysis project Ga0068871, IMG submission 72750) | Miscanthus rhizosphere microbial communities from Kellogg Biological Station, Michigan, USA - KBS Miscanthus M7-2 | ecosystem: Host-associated > Plants > Roots > Rhizosphere > Soil ...
TGGGGTACCTACTGGGCCTCGGGCCGTTCCATCTTCACGGTGGAAAACGCGCGCGGGTACGGACGTTTTCTAGGGAAACGCTACAAGGACAAGGCCATCATCTGGATCTTGGGCGGGGACCGGTCCGTCACCAACGCCGGGGAACGCGCCGTGCTGGATGCGATGGCTGCGGGGTTGGCCGAAGGAGACGGCGGAAGGCATCTAAAGACTTTTCATCCGGTGGGTCCGGGTATGTCTTCGCTGCAATTGCACAACGCGAGTTGGCTGGACTTCGATATGTACCAGTCCTCGCACGGCGCGCGCGATCATGACAACGGACTCTACGCCGAGCACGACTATGCGCTGGAGCCCGCCAAACCCACGCTCGACGGCGAACCGCGCTATGAAGCCATTCCGGTGGGCTTCTACTTGAAGGGCAGCGGCGGGATCGACCGCTTCGACGACTACGATTCGCGACAGGCGATGTACTGGTCACTTCTGGCGGGCGCGTGCGGCCACACTTACGGCAATAACAATATCTGGCAGATGTACCAACCGGGACTGCCAGGTACAGCGACCGGCGGCGCGGGCGGCGGCTTCGGCGGCGTCTTTGTGAGCCCGGGAGGCGGAGCATTGGGAGCCAACGTGCCGTGGTATGAGGCGCTCGATCATCCTGGCGCTTTCCAGGCCGTCTATGCCCGGCGCTTGTTCGAGTCTCTGCGGTTCACAAAACTGGTTCCCGACCAACGCGTCATTTTGAATGGGCCCACCAGCGGGGCTGCAAAAATCCGCGCGGCCCGCTCCAGCGATGGATCTTTCGCGATCGTCTATACGCCGAGGGGCGAAGCGTTTACTCTGGACAAGAGCATCGTGAAAGGCGACAAATTGCGGCAAGCCTGGTTCGATCCACGCTACGGCGTCACTTATGTGACTCAGGAGCCTGACGGCTGGGGTATTCAGACGTTCACTCCACCGACCAATGGCCGGGGCAATGACTGGCTGTTCGTGCTAGTGGACGCCGCCGCGGGCTACGCGTTGCCGGGAGCCTCGCGCTGATATCGTGTTGAGAAAGGACTTGACCATGCGGAGATCCATCTTCGCGCTTTTGTTAGCGCATGTGTTTGTTTATGGGCAGTCGCTTTCCTCCAGATGGGAGGAGTTGACGGCGGAAGACTTTGCCGCCGCTATTAAGCAGGCTAATGGGACCTGCATTTTGCCGTTCGGAATTATTGAGAAGCATGGGCCATCGGGGCCACTGGGTACGGACTTGATCAACATTCGTTATACGGTGACGAAGGCCGTGCAACAGGAATACGCGCTCGTTTTTCCCGAATACTACTTCGGGCAGATTTTCGAAGCCCAGCATCAACCCGGCACGATCGCCTATAGTTCCAAGCTTCAGATGGAATTGTTGCAGGAGACAGTGAGCGAAATGGCGCGCAATGGCTGTTCGAAGATTATCGTCGCCAACGGACATGGCGGTAATAATGCACTGCTGCAGTACTTCGTAATGACGCAGCTCGAATCACCTAGGGATTATTTGGTGTATTCCTACAACGGGTTAGGCGCAGGGACCGGGCCCGACCTTCCGGACGCTGCAAAACCCTCAAAACCCGGAGTGGATGGCCACGCCGGTGAGAATGAGGTCGCGAATGTGATGGCTTCGCGGCCGGAACTAGGGCATCCGGAACGGGCGGGTCGACAGTCCGGTGCAAATTTGCGGCGGCTTGATCTACCTGCCGGAGTGGCTACGGCAATCAACTGGTATGCAATGTATCCGAACCACTATGCTGGTGATGCCGCCGGAGCTACCTCTGCACGCGGCATAGCTTCGATCGACTACGCCGCGGCGCGAATGGCGGCAACCATTCGTGCTATTAAAGCAGATCAGACTGGCCCTCGGTTGCAGAAGGAATTCTTCGATGCATTGAAACATCCGCTGGATACCAAGCAGTAACCTCGTCCTGCTCCATTGTCGGCCTCAGCGAAGTTGGTCCGCTACTTTGGCAATGCCGGCCTTGGCGCAGGCTTCCTCCTGCACCTGTCCCATAGGGGCTCCGCTCAGGCCGACGCCGCCAATGGTTTCCTGGCCGATTTTAATCGGAACCCCGCCGCCGAGCGGAATTACGTCGGCAAGCATGCGTTGCCCGGTATTGGTCGTCTCGATGAGCTTCGCCCACTCGGCGGACGTCTGCCGGAAGGTCCGCGCCGTATAGGCCTTACGCCGAGCCAGTTCCGGATTGTGCAGCGACGCCCCATCGCCCTGAAGCAAAACCCGAAGCCGCCCAGCCCGATCAACCACCGCAACCGATGTGTTGATTCCGCATTCAGCCAAGGCTGCTTCGGCAATCGTCAAGGCCATGCGAAGCGAGACGTCGCGCTGCACCAACACCTGCGCGCTTCCGGAGGAAGGAATCATAAAGAACGCAGCAAGGGTGGCTGCAGTCACCAATCGACACGGCATGAGGACCTCCTATACCTGCGGCACGTGCATGTCCTTAATTCAGCCCAGTTTACTCGATCAAAGCGGAGATAGGTTCCGAAGGCGGACACATCCGCTAGGGGCTCTCCACCTATTACGTGCTCTCACCGAGAAATCTTTTACAATGGGTCTCTCTGAGCCACTCAAGTCAACTAAGATCCGTGGAGGTGCCTAAACACACGGCTGTTCTCATGGCCTTGCCGAGACGCTAGCAGGCAACCATCTTTACCAAATGAAACTCGGATTGTGCCTGAATGACGGCGTATCCGTCCAGTACTCTTTCAGATTCGCGGTTTGGCGTGCAGTCGCCGCGTCGCCAAAAAATGGCGGAAGGGTGTGCCACCACTCGAGACAAGTCGTGCTAGATTAGTCGCACTCATGCGTGCCGACAGAAGCGCAAGAATCACGCTACAAAGAGCCGGGAGAAACACTATGCGTATTTCAAAATGCAATATTAGTTGCGCGCTCGCTGTCCTGGCCTTCGTGAGTGCCGCCGACGCGCAGCTTCCGCCGCTAGCACCGGATTCGATCGAAGGTCATCTTGCGGCTGGCAAGAACTCCGCCGGGGGCCGCGACGACACCCCGGATTTTTATGGCTTAGTCACCGCAATTTGCGTCGCCCCGCTGAACGCACCTGTTAGAGCGGACGCACCAGCACCTAGAATGAACCCCAATCGGGCAAGCACATACCTCGCGCCGAAAAAGGCTTTTGACGACCTCTATTGGATGGGCACGCCTTCCCGTTCGACTTGGGCTCTGACCACCACCAACGGAATCATCCTGTACGACACGCAAGGCGTTTACGACGCGGAGGACGTAATTGTCGGCGGCCTGAAAAAGCTTGGGCTCGATCCCGCCAAGGTGAGATACGTCATTATTTCCCATGCCCATGCAAACGAAGTCGGCGGTGCGAGATTGATGCAAGAACGCTATGGTGCGCATATCGTGATGGGAGCGGGCGATTGGGATCTAGTCGAGCAATCCGTTAATGGTTTTCCGAAGGGCAAGCCGAAGCGTGACATGGTCGCCACCGACGGCATGAAGATCACGCTCGGCGACAGAACGGTTACCATATATCTTATGCCCGGCCATACACCCGGGACGATTTCCGGAATCTTCCAGGTGCATGATCATGGCAGGCCGCTGACCGTCGCTTATTCAGGCGGTACCGAATTCAATTTCGTGAACGACTTGCCGCATTTTGACACCTACCTCGCTTCAGAGCAGAAATTTGCGGCCATCGCGGCCGCTGCCGGCGCCACCATCATATTGGGAAACCAGTCTCAGTTCGATGGTGCGGCTCTCAAGCTCAGGACGCTGGCCGATCGGCGACCCGGCGAGGCGCATCCCCTCGACGTCGGCGCGGCTGCGGTGGCGCGCTATTTCAAAATCGAAGGTGAATGCGCGCAAGCGGTGCGCCTCAAGCTCCTCGCCCAGCAGCACGATGCGGCTCACTAAGGAGCAGCAAAGCCGGGCCAGCGCTCTGCCGCCTCATCGGTATCACCGGCCGCGCCAGCTGCTGTGGCCCTGCCTCCTATTCTCCTGAAAGCCGGTCACGTCACTGCAGTCGTGCCTGCGCCCTTAAGCGCCACCTGCGTTGCGCCATCGGGCGGCCCGGGGCGTTCCGCAATTCTTAGGTGTATAGTTGCCCCAAGGAGGTTTAGGGTCTATGAAGATCTTCACGGCCGCGACCGTCTTGACTGCACTCGTGACACCGCTGGCGGCGCAGTGGGTGCAGCATCGCACGCCCGGTATCCCGCGCACTGCTGACGGTAAACCAAACCTGACGGCTCTCGCGCCCCGGACGCCTGATGGCAAGCCAGACTTGTCCGGACTATGGTCCACGCCCGTCGATACGGCAGTCGGCAATATTACGGTCCGCAATGTTGGCGACCTCAAGCCCGGCGACATTCAGCCTTGGGCGCATGCGTTGGTTCAGCAGCGTGCTGAGAACTTCGGCAAGGGCAACCCGCGTTACCGATGCCTGCCTGAGGGTCCAGGCTACAGCACAAAAGGAGGTATGAAGAGGTTCCTACAGACTCCCGCGATGATCGTCATCCTGAACGAAGATCTCACCTACCGTCAGATTTTCATGGACGGCCGCGCCTTGGAAACCGATCCCAACCCGAGCTGGATGGGATATTCGGTAGGCCACTGGGACCGAGACACGCTCGTGGTGGAGAGTGTGGGATTCAACGACCGGACATGGCTGCATGACGGTTATCCTCACACAGGGAAGTTGCGCATGACGGAACGCTATCGGCGCACCGATTTCGGCCACCTGGAGATCGCAGTGACGTTCCAAGACCCGGAGGCTTACTCCAAGGCTTGGACAGTCCCAGTCCACGCGCAGTTTGTTGCCGACACAGAGATACTCGAAGACGTCTGCAATGACAGTGCTGAAAGCGGGCAAGAGCACTGGGTCGGCAAGCTCTCGGATGCCGAGAAATCGAGGGTAAACGTCGCTTCTGAGACCTTGGCTAAATATGTGGGCGTCTACAAGGGACCGTATTTCAATGCCCCCCGCACGATTGAGGTTAGTTTCTCCGGCGGTGCACTGTTCATCAGCGTGAACGGAGGGCCAAAGCAGCCGATCCTTGCGCAGTCGGAAGCGAGCTTTTCGGGCACCGGCCTCACGTACCAATTCATCCGGGACGACCATGGGATCGCGACTGCTGTGATTGAGGGTCATGTTGCTGGTGACTTTAAGTACGAACGCCAGAAGTAGCATCTGGAAACTGCATTGGTGTAATAGAAACGCCATCCATCTGGTAGTTGTTGTGCATCACGTCCAGGCCGTTTACCGCGACGTCTTGGGAGCCATTGCCCGCCGCCGAAGCGTTATTCACCGGGGCGTTCACTCCGGCCGAAAGTGCGAGGATTTGCGTATAGTTCCTGGTGGTCAACGGCAGACCGGTAACGGCCCGCTCTCCAACGACAGTCCCGAGTGTCGAACTCGCCGTTTGAATCATTTCCGCCGAAGCTTCGACGGTGACTTGCTCAGACTGAGTGCCGACTTCGAGAACGCGATTTAAGACCGGAATCTCAGTAACCACTACGCTCACCGAGGAGACTTCCGAAGTCTTGAAACCGTTGGCCGAGAATCTGACCTGGTAGGTGCCTGGCGGCAACAGGGCAAAGCGATAGCCGCCGTCCGTCCCAGTAGTGGAGGTGCGCAACTGACCGGTGGCTTGGTTCTTTGCCGTGACGGTGACGCCAGGGATGCTGGCCCCGCTGGGATCGGTTACAGTTCCCGTGAGTGCACCAGTACCAGCCGTTTGAGCGCACAAGAAGGGCGTCCAGGCAATCAACGCCAAAGTGACGAGTGGCACCATCAGCCTCAAACCGAGCATCTTCAACAACTTGGATTTCATGCTTCCCCCTCTAGTTATGGCGAGCTCGGTGCGCAACTCAGGTTCCGGCTCCCGTCTCAGATAGCGATTGTATGGTAGAATCGCGCGTTAGGAAGTCAGGGAACGTTCAAATTTCAGCGCGAAGTGTCCGGGAACATTCAAATTTTGGGGTTGACATGCTCACGGTGACAGAGGAACGCGTAGCATTGGGACCTTTTGAAGTGGACATTGCGACTCGACGCCTGCTACGCGACGGAGTCGAACTACAACTTAGGCCTCGCGCTTTTCGTGTGCTGCAGATGTTGGTGCAGAATCGCGGCAGGGTCATTGAGTACGAGACGATGGTCCACGAAGCTTGGGACGGTGTCAAAGTCTCCAAACACACTGTGGCGGTGACCGTCAGTGAAATCAAGAGTGTTCTGCACGAATACGGATCGTGGATTGCTTGTCGGCCGAAATTCGGCTACTGCCTGGAGGTTCCGGCTTCCGAAGAACTTCTCAGGCGCGGCTGGCATTTCCGGAATCAGTTCACCCGGGAAGGATTTGAAAACGCCCTGCTCTGTTTTCAAGAGGCTGCGCAGCATGATGGCGCCGATTTTCGCGCTTTCGAGGCGATCGCAAGCACGCACCTAATGCTCGCGGTCTTCATGATGCGGCCTCCACGCCAGATGTACAGCGGATTCTTGGCCGCCCACAAGCGGGCCGTCGCACTCCGTGGACTCACACCGGAGTTGAGAGCCGACTTGGCCTACTTTGGACTCTACATCCTGGAGCAAAGAGTTGTTGACGCCGAAGCGGAGTTGCGAGAGGTGCAAAAGGAGAGACCGATGTGGGCGGATGTATACGTTCGCCTGGCGATGGTCTACTCGGCGGTCGGTCGCCTTGATGACGCATTGAAGGTCCTACACGAAGCGCAGGCTGTAGATGCCTTGATGGCGCCCGTCGCCTTTGTTGAAACCCTTGTTCTTCTCTTTCGCCGCGAGTTCGACGCTGCCGTAGCGTGTGGAAAGAGAGCCACGAGCCTGCATCCTGGTTCACAATTCGGCCGCGTCTTCTACGCCGAGGCTCTGCAATTCAGCGGCGAAATTGAAGAAGCCCTTACGCAGTATCGGCTCGCAGTCGCCATGGCGCCAGATACTCATTGGATTCGTGCGTTAGAAGCCCGATGCCTCGCGAAGAATGGACGGTCGAAGGAAGCAATCGCTATTCTCCAAGACCTGGAGCGACTGCGGGTACGCGATTACGTGGACGCGTATCATATGGCGTTGCTTCTGGAATCCTTGGGCAGGCGGGAAGAAGCACTTAAAGAACTTCAACGCGCGTATGAGGACGGTTCTGCCATGCTTCTATGGATGCACGTGGATCCGAGAGCTAGCTCTATCGAAGACGACCCGGTTTTTACTCGGCTCAAGGACAAGGTGGGCCTGCCGTAGTGCTCCGAGTATAAGTGGCCAATTACTCAATGAGATCCCGCCCGGCGCCAACGTTCCTGAGAGCCATTTGTATTGGTATCTGCGGCACATGGTCGCTTTCGCTGGTTGATGGGTCGCAGCCCAGTTGATTGATGGCGAGAACAGCCCTTCGCACTCGCGAACGGTTCTTGGCGCAATGGGGATTTTTCGACAGCTATCAACGATGGTTGGATTGGGACGCTTCCCTCGACGCCCTTTATGGGCCGCTGCACAAAGAGGCATTAGCGAGCCGTCCAGGCAGCAGCGGGCGCAAGTTCCATGCGCAGGCGCTTTTCGCGATACGCTTTCCGCTAATTGACCGCCTCAAGCACCTGCTTTTATAAGAGCGATGCGGGGTAGATTCTTGTGGGACAGCCTGATTCCCTCCAAGTCTAGTTCTACGTTTCTCAGGATCAAAAGCACGTGTTGTCGCGCCAAGCGTTCCGCAACCTCCGGTTGACGCTGGGCGATGGCGTCAATAATCGCTCCATGCTGCTCCATCGCAATCCCCGGGATATCTTCAGAGCCCGCCGCTATGGTGACGGATCGCGGAGAGGAAAACGGAATTGCATGAATGCGCTCTGCCGCCGAACTGATCATGCGGCTTTTCGCCAGATCCACGAGTGCCTCGTGAAATCCCACGTTAAGTTCGGCGTACCGGATCAGATCGCGGCTAGGCTTACTCCAGAACTGCGGGGACGCCTTACGACGATTGATCATCTTGCACATCTCGCGGTGATAGTGCCGTATTTTATTCAATTCGCTCGTTCTGCGAAGACGCATCGCGCCTAAACGCGCCGCAGTTCCTTCGAGTACGGATTGTAGTTCGATCGCGTCGTAGATGTCACGATCGGAAAATTCACGAGCCCGATACTTGCCGCTCGCGGAACGTTCCACAAGACCTTCCATGGTGAGCATCTGGAAGGCCTGGCGAATCTGATCGACTGGGAGACTTGCCTTTCCCGCCAGATCATTTTCTCTCAGCGGCGCGCCTGGTAGAATCTCCCCGCGAAGCAATTGAGCCCGTAAAAACAGAAGCGCTTCTTCGCCGGAATTCTTCGGCTGTTTCGCAGAGGTCGTACTTCGTTTGGACGTCGCTACTAAGATGGCCATAGTCTACGCTAGGTGCAAACAGAAATTTTGCGCCCTGCCTCCTTCACACATTCAATCAATTCCGAAAGCCTATTCCATGCCGGATCCGCTGGAGAACCACTAATCGAAACTGCACCCAGTATGACCAAATTACTATCGAACACTGGCGCTGCGACCGAGAAGATCCCAATAGACTGCTCTTCTCGGGAAACCGCATAGCCTTGCAGACGGATCTGTTGAAGTTCGGCAAAGAGCCGTTCCTGAGACAAAATCGTGTATGGCGTACTTCTGACGAGTCCGCGTTCCGATATGATTCCACCTATTTCCTTGTGCGGCAGGTAAGCGAGAATCGCTTTCCCCAGCGCGTTTGAATGCGCGGGCAACTCGCGCCCAAGATCACGCATCTCCCGGCGTTGCTGGACTACGGAAACTGCGGGTGATCTCTGCTTCCATCGAGAGCCAATCTTACGGGCCGCTTCGGCAGCATTCTGCGCGAATTTCGGACTCTCGAGGCGATCGACCAAAAGGACGTGACCGCGGTCCAAAACCCCCAGCCCGGCCGCAAGGCCCGTCTCTTGCACAAGCCAATACAGTACGGGCTCGGCAGGTCCCCGGAATCGAATCTTTTGCAGAGCTCCATGCGCCAAGACGAGCAGAGTGGAGCCGATGCAATACCGTCCCGTTTCCTCGATCCGGACGAGGTATCCGCTTCGTTCCAGACGACTGAGTATATAGGAGCATGTGCTCGTTGCTATCCCAAGCGACCTGCTGATTTCGGCGTTGGTCAGCCCTTCTTGCGAACGCCGCACGGTCTCCAAAACTACCAACGCTCGCTCAAATGAATTTGCGGGCTCATGGCGAGGATCTGCGGGCATGCCGGGATCGTATTTTAACGCGGGTGATGGCAAAAGAGTAGCCGCCGATTCGAGCCGGAACCCTCTGGGCCCGGCCGCTGAAGCTCGCGAAGAGCGATGCGAGCGGTAACTGCTAGGAGCCCTCCAGGGCTATTCGTTAGCGAGAAATGGCGACGCCATCGGTTATCGTGAAGAACTTATCCGCCCGTGCGGACGGCCTTACCAGCTTCACGTTCTTGACGTCGATGTTGCCGTCAATGATCGCTCCGTACGTAATGAAGAGCATCTCATCGGCGGCCTGTTCTCCGAATTTAACAGGAAGAGAGGGGTCCGGGTTGAATTTATTGTTCGCTGAATTGTCATACCGTCCAGCGACGTGTAACAAGGTCCCTTTCCGTGCCTGGATCGGTGTGGATGGATAATACAAGCTCTGCCAGTAAGGATCCCAGTGGATCTTCAACCCAGTTTCCGTTCGCCCATCTGGAAACGTGTAGCTGAATGTCATCTCCTTTGCGCGATAGTGCGCGTGAGCCTGCATCCAAACGATTTCGGCATCCACGAGCAGTTCGCCCTCTTGTTCGGGAGCTTGGTAGTCGGCTTCGCCGGGCTTTATGTTAATCCGCTGCCCGGCGCCGACGTTGACGAAGACGTACTGACGCTCCGGGCGCTGCTTGGTGACAGTAAAGCCCAACTGCGGTAAGTCGACGCCTTCTTGACCATTCGGTGCATAGTGCACCTGGAAGATTACGTCGCTGTTTGCTGGAATCAGGCGGGCGGCATGTTGGGGCCTATAGTCGAATTCCTCCTGGCCTTTCTCATAGCACCCTTCGAACGGGGCGCCATTGGTGGCCTCGCCTTGTGTGGTTGCGGTGAATTCGCCGTACTTTACGCTGTCCTTATGAGGAATGAAGAATACACAGTAGTGGTGCGTGAGTGCCGGATTCGCTCCGGGCCGCATCTCCATGGACGTCACCCAGGTATCTTCTTTGAATCCGCTGGGAACTGTGACATAAAGCCACGGCATGATGCCGGTCTTCTGAGTGACTTTGTATTCAACACCCTTAATGATGTGATCTGGCTTGATGCGCCACCCTTCGGCAGGCCATGCTACCGGGTCGGGCGCGTCTTTAGGGCTACCCTGCTGCGCACCTTCGTCGACCCACTTGGCTATCTTGTCGATATCGGCCTGTTTCAGTGACCGATCGTTAGCAAAGTGGCCGTAATTCGGATCGGCGTGCCAAGGGGGCATCTTGCGGCTCACCACAGCAGCCTTGATCGCTTTTGCCCACGGCCGAGCTTCTTCGTAACTTAGAAAAGACATCGGACCGATCTGTCCCGGACGATGACAATTCTGGCAGTTCCGCTGAATAATCGGCTGGATATCCTTATGGAACGTGACCGCGGATGGCACGGTGCTAACATCCGCGGCTATAGCCACGCCCGCGCTCAACAATACTAGGGAGACAAAAGTTCGCATTTGCATTACTCCATATCGAGATCTGAAACCATTATCGGTGCTTGCGGCCCTGCTTTAAGGGACGAGTCGTTTTTATCAAAAAATAACGCGCAGCCCAAGCTGGATTTGTCTAGCGTTGGCGGCCGTCGTGGTGATCGAGCCAAACGCCCCGTTCCCTGCAGCAGTGATCGAGCCGGTGGCCGTATTCACCTGTTGTACGAAGGCATTGGTATTGGGAAGCCCAAAGTTGGCGTGATTCAAGATGTTGAAGAACTCCGCCCTGAATTGGACGTCAAAGGATTCTGAAATCTTAGAAATCCTCGTGTCCTTCACCAGCGAGAAATCTACGTTAGTGAGGTGCGGACCCGTAAACGTCGTTCTCCCGAGATTCCCGGGCGCTCCGATCGGTGGAAGCGCAAAACAATTGGGGTTGAACCATTGCCGAACGGTCCCCAGAATCTGCTCTCCACCTCCGCAGCCAACCACAGCATCCGGACGGACCGGCCCCTGGAAACCAACCTGGTCGAATCCGCTGGACACGGTAAGGGGATAGCCACCAGTGGCGCTCAGGATGCCGCTCAACTGCCAACCCTCAAACAACATGTTGCCATGCAGCGGCAGAGTCCACACGCCATTCACTCGCAAAGTATGCCGGATATCAAAGGCGCAATTGCCTCGATCCGCGTTCTGATTGTAGGGATTCTGATATCCCTGAGGACCATTGGCGGAAGCAGAGGCCTCCAGCCCAGTGCTGATGGATCCGTTATCGATGCAGTGTGACCAGGCATACGACACCTGGCTTTGAACACCCCGGGCCAATCTGCGATTCAAGCCGATTTGCAGAGCATTGTAAGAGGAGTGGCCTCTCGCCTCATTGAGGCCAAGGGCGGCTGCCCCGGTATTGGGACGCGGAAAAGCGACTACGGTCGGTCTTCCATTCAGAACCTGGAGAGATCCGAATCTCGGACGGCCGTCCGGACCCGTTGTTGGAATCGGCGCATTGACATCGACAATATTGATTAGATCCACGCCGCTCGATCCAATATATCCAGCAGTGAGGATGTTACCAGCGAAATCGTGCTGCACATTGAAGTTCCACTGAATCATGTACGGTGTTCTGCTGATCGTATTATCCAGACCTGGGTTAATGCGAATGGGCGTCGCGGTGATCGAAGAGAACAAGACGCCATAAGTCGGATTGACTTGGGAACCAAATACCTGCGGTGGAGCGTTCCAAGTGCCCGGCATGTAGGTGCGAGCTTCCAGAACGTTATGGAAAATCCCGAAGCCACCGCGAATCGAAGTCTTGTGATCGGAGAACGGATCGTAGGCAAAACCGATGCGCGGATCGAAGTTGTACTTCGAGGGATTCCCATTCACCCAAACGTTGTCGATGTGGGGAATGCCAGCGATATTAGGAACGCCAGCCGGAGCGAAGAACGGCGGATTCAAGAATCCGTAGAGCTGGCCGTGGCGCTCTGTGGGATTGGTTTGGAATGTGTAGCGGAGGCCCAGGTTGATGGTCAGATTCGAGCGAACCTTCCATTCATCGTGAACGTATGGCGAGTACTCAGTGGAGCGCGTATCGCGATTGAAGTACTGGCCAGGAAAGATCGAATTCGGCAGCACACCCGTCAGCAAGGTAGCATTGCCAGCGAGGAAATCCGGATAGCTATTGAACGTCCAGTTGGAGCCGCCCTGAAAGCTATTTTGAGCGTTGGTCTGGTTGTAGAGAACTGACGCCCCAAACTTCAGGCTGTGTGCGCCTTTCGTCCAAAACAGATCGTCACCGATGATGTACTTGCTCTGAACCATCACGAATGGAGTCGTGGAATTCGGTCCGAGTGCGGCGATTCCTGGAATCGCGACGTTTCCGTTCTGCCGGTCCTGGAACGGGACGTAGGCTCCTCCAGAAACGGGATGGAATTGCAGTGCCGCAATGGAGTTGAGCGTCGCACCGGATGTACCGGGTCGCGAAAAGCTCAGACGCAAAGCATTCACCAGCGCGGATGATATGATTCGCCGCTCTTCAACGGTGGCGAAATGGTTTCTCGTCAGCGTGCTTTCGTTCCATAAGTTCAACTGTGCTCCCGGAGACGGATAGGGATCGAGATAGTCCGCGCGGTCCGACAGGTACCGCATGAAAAGGTTGTCCTTGTCGGATAAAGTAATATCGCCTCGCGTGAGGAGATAGTTCTCATGAGCAACTTGCGTTCCTGTCGTTAGGGCCGTTCCGAAGCCCGCCGTAGTGAACGTCGTCGGTGCAGGATAAAGCGCGAGCGTGTCCTGAACCCGTTGACGCACAGCCGGATTCGTTGCCGTGATCGTTCTGTTGTCCAGGCGAGGCACCTGAGCCACTCGATTTACAGTCAGGCTCTGCCGGAAACCTTCATAATTCGCGAAGAAGAAGGCTTTGTCCTTTTTTACAGGTCCGCCCAAACTCCCGCCGAACTGGTTTCTGCGAAACGGCGGCAGGCTCGTACCGTCAAAGAAGTTTCGAGCGTCAAATGCACTGTTGCGGACGAATTCAAAGAGCGAGCCATGCAACTGATTCGTTCCGGATTTACTGACAGAGTTCACAGCTGCGCCAGCTCCGCCAAACTGTGCGCTGTAGGTGTTCGTCAACGTCTGAAACTCAGCGATGGCGTCGACGCCGAGCGAGGTACCAATAGCCCCGGCACCGATTCCCTTGCCCCAGAAATTTTGCATGTCCTGGTTATCGAGCAGGAAGGCCTGCCCTTCGCCTCGGCTGCCGGATACCGAGTAAGTGATGTTCCTACCGTTGAAGCTACTGGTCTGACTCATGTTGATGCTTTGGACGCCGGGGGCAAGGAGGATCAACTGCTCAATGTTGCGGCCGTTTAGCGGCAGTTCGCGAATCTGCCGGGTGTCAACCAGACTCGAGACCGACGAGGACGCGGTCTCCACCTGGGAGACCTGGCCTTCCACCGTTACCGTCTGCTGCTGCTGTCCAACCTGTAGGGCGAAGTCAACTAGGTTTTGGCTTCCAATAGTGAGCGTTATGCCCTTGCGGACAACAGTCTGAAATCCCGGGCGCGATCCGGTGACTTCATATTCGCCGATAGGCAGATTGTTGATTGTGTAGCGGCCCTCCGCATCGCTCATAAGCGATCGAGTGAAACCAGTTCCGGTGTTCTTCACTTCAATGGTTGCGCTCGCGACGGCGGCGCCCGAAGCGTCCGTAATCGTTCCTGAAATCGTCGCTTGAGTTGTCTGTGCCGACGCCTGCTTTGATGCGATCTCTAAAAAGAGCCCGATGCTCAACAGATAGATCGCTGCAAATGCGATGAATGGTCGATGATGGTTCATCGATGGCCTCCCTCTTCTTTTGTGGTAAATACCCCCTGGCCGAACCTGATCCCTGAGACTGAGGTGCGATGCCAAGAACTCCTAAGGCTGGTCGAGTATACGGGTAAGGGTAACGGCGGTCAATCTATCGCTCAATGGGTTGAGGGCGCTCGCAGAGAAGCCAGAACTCATTGAGAAATCACGTCTTCCGGTGATGCGCCTGACGACGACGCCGATGCTCAGCTGATTGAGCATAATATTGACGAGGTCTTCCAAGTTGAATAGACTTAGTGCGTTGATGCCGAATGAGTACCTATCGGATTCGGAGGGTGGAATGCGGTTTTATCGTTATTTGACATTGTTGTTGATCAGCACGGCGATGGCGTGGGGAGCCGATGCAGGGAACTCAACCTCGACTTCGGGTGCCACGTTCCACAAAGATATTCAGCCGATTCTTCAAAGGAATTGTCAGAACTGTCATCGTCCGGGCCAGATCGGACCGATGTCATTGCTGAGCTACGAAGAGGCACGTCCATGGGCGAAGGCCATCAAAGCGGCTGTATCCAGCCGCAAAATGCCACCCTGGTTCGCCGATCCAAAGTACGGGCACTTCTTAAATGACCGGTCTCTCAAACAGTCTGATATCGACACCATTGCCAAATGGGTGGATGCGGGAGCGCCGAAAGGGAATGAGACGGATGCTCCGGCTGCCGTCGTATGGCCAGCGGAAGGATGGCGCATCAAACCTGACCATATCGTGAAAGGCGTCGAGTACAAAGTTCCGAAAACGGGCATCCTGCCCTGGACCTATGTGAAGGTGCCTATGGGCTTCAAAGAAGACACCTGGGTAACCTCAATGGAAATGAGGCCCGGCAGCAACCCCGCAGTAACCCATCACTACTGCATTATTGTGGTTCCTCACCAGGAAAACGCAAAGTACGGCGTCTTCTCGGATTCGGGAATGACTGGCAAGCAGGCCGAAGCGGGCGACGCGCCGTTTGAAGGCTGCTACGAAAAGGGGCAGGAGGAGTTCGATTATCGTCCCGAGAACGCAGGCCGTCTCATCCCAGCCAATAGCGATCTTGTTTTTCAGATGCATTACGCGCCCAATGGACAAGAGGCGGTCGATCAGCCGCAGGTCGGCTTCACCATCGCCAAAGCAGTGCCTCCGAACCGTTATGTGTTTTTCAATGTCGGCGGCGGCACACAGCTCAATATCGCTCCCAACGAAGCCAATTACAAATCGCCTGGTCAGGAAGCCGAGTTGCTCCAGGATGTGAAGATTGTGTGGCTGCAGGCGCACGCGCACATGCGCGCCAAAGAATTCACCTTCAAAATTTACTACCCTGACGGACGCAGTGAAACCGCGCTTCACGTCAGTTGGAATCCCTATTGGCAAACGATTTACTACCCGGCCCAACCGATCATCGCGCCGAAGGGAACCCGCCTCTATGTGGACGGCATTTACGACAACTCGGCCAACAATCCGTTCAATCCGGACCCCAGCGCGCCGGTGAAATTCGGTGATCAATATACCGACGAGATGCTATTTCCCACCTACGGAGTGATTGTCGATAGCTCAATCGACCCCGCGAAGATGCGAATCTTCCAGCCATCGCCGCGCGCCGCCCGGGACTTTACTGTTATAGAGAAGCCAACGAGCACAAGCGCATCCGCGAAATAAGCCCCTAGCCGACGCATTAGGAATTTTGAGTTCCCATGCGGCGCGGAGCAGTGTAGAGATAGTACTTGTATGAGTTCGTGCGATCGCATTCCCGACCGCGTAGTGTGATGACTTCAGTAGCAGCACTGGTCGGAGAGGCATCGGGGATAGAAGATCGGGCCGCCGCGTTTCTCGGTACTAATCCGCCCCACCCTAGAGTGGACTCCCGAACTTTGGTGGTGCAAAGCGATTGCCTACGAACCGGAAGTGTCGGGTTTGCCCCGCCGAATTCGCATATAGCCCTACACTTATCGGACCGGTAGCGGCTTGGACATCTAGGGATAACGTGTCAAGATTTCCACCCCGGTGGATATAAAGCTAGTACCAAGAAACTAACTCTTGGCGAGCCCGAAGCGCCGGAGACAAAGCCATTGCTATCATTGGGATATCCAGCTCCGACGTTTGAAAAGATTGTACCTGAGTGAACCGGCGGGCGAGCACAAACAAAACACTACCCAACGGGAAAAATGCGTTTGCCCAGCTCCAAAATTGAAGACTTCTCATGAGAACAGTGCTCCTTTTTCCCTGAATGGACCCGAAGGATATCACACGATAAATCGAAAAGCAGCACCTTTACCTGCCAGAGCCTCTATAAATAATACTACTACTGACTTGCACATTTCCACCGTCGCGCTAAGCTTGCTTGCTGGCAGCGTCTGTGCGTTAAGAGACGGAAAAGCGTGCGAAGGCCAGTAATTTACTTTGATCAGACGCCACTCGATCTGTGATTCTTTTGCCGTTGACAGGCTGGACACCAGAACACAAGAGTGTATGCGCTGCTGGTATGCTACTCCGTTCGGGCCGTCTATGCCTTTTGCGATGATTCGGGTGTTGTTCCCAAAAACATCGTACTGGCTTTTACCGTCCACTTGCGGTTAGGTATATTCGTGGAGATTTTAAGTACAGAATTGTCTTCTGAGACGATGTTCGTGTAGACGTCACGAATGTTGGTCTGATCAAGGGTCATCGAAGTGCCCTGCATAACTCCGGCAATACCGCTCCGGCCATCGCCTTACGGCTCGCCCCGCTCGTTGTTATCCCGGGTTATAGTGCGCTAACGGCCATCTAGTACTCCTATTCTTGTTTTATCTGGGTTCCATTCTTGTTTTATCTGGGTTCCATGGTATCTTTTTGTGATGTATCGTCTAGCGCTAGATCGGCGAGTACATTGCGGCGTTCGCTGGTTATATTGCGCACTCTTACTCGGCTCCGTTGCACAGGGCCAAGCCCCTAGTTCCGTTCGCCTGTCCCTCACATCGAAGCCGGCGGGCGATGAACAACCCGTTGAAGGAGACTCGGGATTAAATTCCATAGCACCTTCTCGTTTTTCGGTTTTGCCTCATGGGTTTGAACGCAACGTGGGGCAGGCCGGGCCGGAAGCAAAGTTCGTCCTCCGCAATGGGTCCGCATTGTTTCTTCTTGCCGATCAGGGAGCGGTTATTGCAAGTCATGGAATAGAGCGGCTGAGGTTGCGTCCGATTGGGGGTAATAAGGATAAGCGGCCTGAAGCAACTGGGCAAATGGCAGAAATCGCCAATTATTTCATAGGCGAACCGTGGGAGTGGCGCACAAACGTACCGACGTATGCGCGGATAAAATACGAAGACATCTATCCAGGGATCGACTGGGTGTTTAGAACGAATGAGGGAAACATTGAATACGATTTCCTGGTTGCCCCGGGGGCGGATCCTTCACAGATCGAGATTGAGTTCTCGGGGGCAACGCGATTGCGCCTCACCGCCAGGGGAGACCTAGTGGTCAGCCATGGCAGTTTTGAAGTGCATCAACATGCGCCGGTCCTTTATCAGACCATTCGGGGCGTCCGGCGGATCGTGATCGGCCAATACGTGATTCGAGGCGCGTCTCGTGTCGGTTTTCGGATCGGGGCGTTCGATCAGAAGGAGAGTTTGGTTATTGACCCCGTTCTTACGTACTCAGCGATGTTAAAAGCCACTGCCGGGGGCATCGCCGTGGATGGCCAAGGCAGCGCCTACGTTGCCGGCCTGACTGAGAGCGTCAGTGGAAGCGAAGTCGCCTACGTGTACAAGCTGAACCCATCTGGTACCGGATTCGTCTATTCGGTACTGGTGGGCGGCGCGGCGGACGGCCCTGCTTCTGGGGCTACCAGCATCGCAGTCGATACTGCAGGTCGAGCTTTTGTGGCGGGGTATACGAGGGCGGCCGATTTCCCAACGACTCCAAATGCCTTTCAACACGTTTATCCGTCTTACCCCAACTCTAAGCCAGCGTTTGTATTTTGTTTAAATTCATCCGGAACGGCTTTGGTCTATTCAACCTTCCTGGGAGGAGACTATTCCGACTTCGCAACTGGAATCGCAGTTGATAGCGTGGGCAGCGCTTACGTCACCGGCTACACCTCCTCCACCGCCTTCCCGACGACACCCGGGGCGTTGAAGACCTCAAACATCTCATATCAAACCGCTTTTGTGGCGAAGCTGAATGCGTCAGGCACGGCGCTCGTCTACTCAACTTACCTGGGGGGATCCGGGCAAATGAATGGAGGAACGCATGATGCCGGCGCGGCGATTGCGGTCGACAGCGTGGGTAACGCCTACGTAGTTGGAAGTACAACATCGCCGGATTTTCCTCTAACTCCGGGTGCGTTTGAAACGACTAGCACGTCTATTTTCACAGGCGCGGGCTTCGTCACCAAGTTAAACCCTTCTGGATCGGCCGCCATTTATTCCACCTTGATCGGTGGGATTACGGTTTCTGCGACGGGAATCGCGCTCGATGTTTCCGGAAACGCTTACGTCTCAGGAGGGCTGGCTGCATTAGATTACTTGAGCGCGTCCTCAATTGGCGCGCAGGGCTATGGGGAGGCCTTTGTTCTTAAGCTCAATGCCACGGGTTCAACTCCGGTCTACCTGACGAAGTTTGGCGGGTCTTTTGAGGACCAGGCTAACGCAATCGCAATTGACTCCACTGGAGCCGCTTATTTCACCGGTTTTACGAGATCTTCTGATTTTCCAGTGCAAGCGCCCGTTCAAGCCGTAAAAGCGCTGGAGGATAACATAACCAAGAGCGCTTTCGTCTCCAAACTTGATGCCAACGGTGCGCTCGCTTACTCAACGTATCTGGGAGGACAGAATAACGGTGATTGGGGAACGGGTATCGCGGTGGGTCCCGATCAAACGGCCTACGTCACCGGGCGCGCGGGCTCACTCCGGTTTCCAACAACGCCAGGTGCAGTTGGAGATAGCAGCGGCTTTGGGTTCGACACGTTTGTGAGCGCCCTAAGCACAGCGAGCAGTTGCACATTTGCGGCGTCTCCGTTGACGAACGCAGCCCCGGCCAATGGCGGTCCGGGAAGTATAAGCGTTACTTCACAGAGTGGATGCAACTGGGTCGGGGTCGCAAATCGGCCATGGATAACAGTAGGCGGAAATGGGAATGGTAGTGGATCGGGGCGGCTGGACTACTTGGTCACTCCGAGTGTTAACCCGGCGCGAACCGGACAAATCTCGGTTGCGGGTATGAAGGTCGACGTCATGCAGGCTTCCGGATGTATCTATTCGCTCGGCGCGAATAACGTTTTGGAGGGCCAGGGGGGCGGACTAGTCAGTGTAAGCTATTCTGTGTCCGACATTGCGTGTCCGCTGACGGTTTCACAGACCCCCTCCTGGATTCAGATTCCCGCCTCTTTTCAAGGTTCCTTCACTGTTTCGAGCAATCCCGGTGCGCCGCGCTCCGCCCGGTTTACCATCGGGGATCAGCCGTTCGTCGTGAATCAGAATACGTCATGTAATTTTGCCATCCTGTCGAATTCGACGCATTTCTCGGCTCAGGGAGGGATTGGCGCGATCAATTTTTCTGCCAGTTCTTCGTGTTCCTGGACGGCGGTCAGCAATACGGCTTGGCTGCATGTCTCGTCATTCGATTCAAGCTTGGGAAATGATCCGCTCTTTGGAAATGGCCCGGGCAAACTGAACTTTACGATGGACACAAACCTCAGCACCTCGGCACGTTCGGGTACCTTCACAATCGGCGGGCTCACGCTCACGATCTCTCAACTCGGGGCCTCGTCCGTTGCGATGAACGCCTCACCTAGTCCCGCCATATTCGGTGAACCGATCACGCTCTTTGCGGTGGTCGTTCCTTCCACCGCGACCGGGAAGGTTACGTTCTACGACGGGAATGTTGTACTAGGCACCGCTTCTGTTTCAGGCGGATTCGCCACCCTCAGCGTTGCGATTGCGGCGACGGGAAATCGAAAGCTAATGGCACGATACCTGGGTGACGGCCAGAATTCATCAGCCACCTCCTCCGTAGTAAGCGAGTCTATCCGTTCCGTGCCGTCTTTCGGATTTACTCCGTCGATAATCACTACAGGATTGATTCCGCATGCTGCGGCGGCTGCGGATTTTAACGGCGATGGCAAGCTCGATCTGGTTTTTGGGGGCTCGTCAAATGCAGTAACAGTGGCTCTTGGAACCGGCAGTGGCACATTCGGAAACAGGATCTTTTCACCGCCTTTTTCGACGAATATTGGTATCGGCTATCTGCGAGCTGCGGATTTTGATCTTGACGGCAAAATGGATGTTGTGGTGGCTGGAATTTCCGAGCTCAAGGTGCTTTTCGGAAACGGAGATGGAACCTTCGGCACGGGTGATGGAGCCTTCGGAGGTACCGTTACTCTCCCCACAGCCCCTGGCCCGGTCGAGGTAGCGGATTTCAATGGGGACGGAATCCCGGATATAGCCGTGATGCACCGTGTTGGCTGGACTGTCGGGATCTTGCTTGGGAATGCCGATCGTACATTTTCGGCTCCCGTGGAATATCCATTGGGGACATTCGATTGCGCCACCTACTTTCCTTCCGGTCCCTGCGGTGGCTACGAGACATTTCTCGCGATTGGCGACCTGAATGGCGATGGAGTTCCCGATGTTGTTACGGTGCAGCCCACGAACGGCGAGAAAACTCGCGTGGCGGTAGTGCTCCTCGGCAACGCTGACGGAAGTCTTCGCGCTCCAGTAAGTTATCCTCTGCCCGAGTTGGGATACTATCAGCCGAACGATTCTTTCGTATTAGAAGATTTGGATGGGGATGGCCATTTGGATTTGGTGGTTGTGCCGGGTTACGGAAATTCTGTGGGAGTGCTTCGGGGTAACGGGGATGGGACGTTTACGGCGGCTATACCTTCTTACACCGTGATTGGGAATAACGGAGCAGGGTATGGAGTGGCGGTCGTCGATGTGAATGGCGACGGGAAACCCGACGCGATCAGTGCACTCAGGGTAATTCAGAGCGGGGCACCGGTTGCCGAAGTCGGTTTGTCGCTTGGAAATGGGGATGGTACGCTGCAAATCGCCAATCTTCAAGCCACATCCAGGCCCGATCTTCGATCGCTGATTCTGGGCGACTTTAATGGAGACGGGATGGTGGATTTCGCGGCTTTGAATCCAAACGACGGCGAAGCCATGGTGTTTCTGGGCGGTTTACCTCCTCTCTTGCAAATCGCTAAAACCCATGTGGGCAATTTCACACAAGGACAGATTGGGGCCAAGTTTACGATTACTATTTCGAATGCGGGCGGCTCTCCCACGACTGGACCAATAACGGTAACGGACTGGCCAGGCGGAAACATGCCGATCACTTCGATGTCCGGCAGCGGCTGGATCTGTGTGGGGACATCCTGCTACCGCACCGACCCGCTTCCCGTGGGGGCCAGCTATCCTCCCATCACTGTGTTGGCAAATATCGTCACGTTTAATGGAGAGACGTTTTCTGCGGCGATTAATGAGGCATTTGTTTCCGGAGGTGGAGCGTTGGGCGCCGCGAGCGCTATCGACAAGGCCCAGATCGTAACTACGCCCCCATGGGTGGATATCGAGCTGCCGGCTGTCGGGCAGACACTGTCGGGAACAACGACGATCTCGGGATGGGCGGTAGAAGGCCTCAGTGCGGTGGGCGTCAATGCGATCACATCGGTAGCTGTGCTGGTTGATGCCACGCAGGTGGGAACAGCCACTTATGGCGGTGCACGGCCGGATGTCTGCGCCACGCTGCCGGGACGGCCCGGGTGTCCGAATGTGGGATGGAGCTACGACCTGAATGTATCTTCGCTGCGTCCAGGCACGCACACGCTGAAGATTGTCGCGACGGATGCGGCTGGCGTGAATGGCTCGGCGCAGGTGTCGTTTGTTGCGGCAACCGGAGTCGCTAGCAAGATAGGCATCTTCCGGCCCGCCGCATTCATGATGGTGGCGGAGGACGTAAATGGCAATATTGCCTGGGATCCGGGTATCGATCGGGCGGCCTTTTTCGGCACCGCCGGGGACACCATCATCTACGGCGACTGGGATGGCTCCGGGACAACTAAGGTGGGCATCTTCCGGGCCAGTGTGGGAATGTTCGCGCTGGATATGAACGGCAACGGGGTGTGGGATCCGGGCATCGATACATTCGGATTCTTCGGGCAGGCGGGTGATGTGCCGATTGTGGGCGATTGGACCGGGGACGGCAAGAGCAAGGTCGGCATCTACCGGCCCACCACCGGCTTGTTCGCAATCGACTACAACGGCAATCTGGCGTACGATCCGGGCATAGATAAAGCGCACCAGTTCGGGCTGGTCGGCGACACACCGATCATTGGGGATTGGAACGGAGATGGGCAAGCCAAGGTTGGCGTCTTCCGCTCCGGCTTATGGATCCTTGATAGCAACAACAACCTGACGTTGGATGCCGGCGATACGCAGGGAATTATCGGGCAAGCCGGAGACACGCCATTGTTGGGGGATTGGAACGGAGACGGCAGGACGAAAGTCGGCATTTATCGATCCGGCGTAGGCATGTTCGCCGAAGACTACAACGGGAACCTAACGTGGGACAACGGAGTCGATCGAGCTGGAGTGTTTGGCGCCGCCGGGAGCACACCGGTGGTAGGGGACTGGACGGGGACGGGCATCACCAGAATCGGCGTATTCTATGGCAACGGGTACTGGGGCTTGGATATCAACGGGAACTTGAGTTGGGATGCGGGAGTCCGGTGGGGAGGTTTCGGTTCCGGTACCGGCGATACGCCGGTGGTCGGGAAATGGTAGGAGCGCG